>Ga0208714_1000031_pt1 | contig 42054 bp, 40 predicted proteins | sample NGESurshal072012_3_FD_184461 | JGI IMG/M metagenome (GOLD analysis project Ga0208714, IMG submission 184461) | Arctic peat soil microbial communities from Barrow, Alaska - NGEE Surface sample 415-1 shallow-072012 (SPAdes) | ecosystem: Environmental > Terrestrial > Soil > Wetlands > Peat ... | reverse complement strand
CAAGTCGAACATCCTCTTGATCGGCCCGACCGGCTGCGGCAAGACCTATCTGGCGCAGACGCTGGCCAAGATGCTCAACGTGCCGTTCGCGATCGCCGATGCCACGGCGCTGACCGAGGCCGGCTACGTCGGCGAGGACGTCGAGAACATCCTGCTCAAGCTGATCCAGGCCGCCGACTACGACGTCAAGAAGGCGGAGACGGGGATCATCTACATCGACGAGGTCGACAAGATCGCGCGCAAGGCCGACAACCCGTCGATCACGCGCGACGTCTCCGGCGAGGGCGTGCAGCAGGCGCTGCTGAAGATCCTCGAGGGCACGCAGGCCTCGGTTCCGCCTCAGGGCGGGCGCAAGCATCCCCACCAGGAGTTCCTGACGATCGACACGACCAACGTGCTGTTCATCTGCGGCGGCGCCTTCGCGAATCTGGACAAAGTGATCGAGCGGCGCATCGGACACAAAGGCGTCGGCTTCGCGGCGGCGATCGAGGCCAAGGCCGAGCGCGACCAGGGCGAGGTGTTCGAGCATTGCCTGCCCGAGGATCTGATCGAGTACGGCCTGATCCCCGAGTTCATCGGGCGCCTGCCGGTCGTCTCGGCCGTGCACCAGCTGACGCGCGAGGATCTCGTGTCGATCCTCGTCGAGCCGCGCAACGCGCTGGTCAAGCAGTTCCAGCGCTTCTTCTCCTTCGACGGCATCGAGCTGGTGTTCTCCGAGGACTCGCTCACGGCGGTCGCCGAGAGGGGCTTGGCGCGCGAAACGGGGGCGCGCGGGCTGCGCTCGATCATCGAGGAGATCCTCCTGGAGGTGCAGTTCGAGCTGCCGTCGCGGCGCGACGTGAAGAAGTGCGTCGTGACCAAGGAGACCGTCGAGAAGGGGCTCACGCCGACGCTCGTCACCGAAGCCGCACCGGAAGATGCCCAGGACTCCTCCTTGCGCGAGGAGTCGGCCTGAGCGCTGAGCGCTCCCGCGCGACTGTCCCGCTCGCTACTATCGGCCTGTGTCCAAGCAACGCGAGTCCAAGTCGGGCCTGAAGAGCACCGTCGGCGCGCTGCCGTGGCTAGCCGTCGCGCGCGGCGCGATGATCGTCAGCAAGCGCTGGAATGCGCTTTCGGCCAGAGAGCGCGCGCGTTTGGCCGAGCTCGTGCGCGAATCGCGCGGGCGCGCGAGCAATCTCAGTGCCAAGCAGCGCCAGGAGCTGCGCAAGCTGGCCGGCAAGCTCGACTTCAAAGGCATGGTCGGAGAGCTCACGTCGCTGTGGCGCGGCGGACGCGGACCCCGCGGGCGAAAGCGCCGCTAGGCGCCCGTCGATGCCGGGCTTCGCCGCCGACGCGTGATCGCAGAGATGGCCGACGAGGATCTCGACAGCCTCACCACGCACGAGCTGCACGATCGAGCGGTTCGCCGTGCCGAGCGTCACATCGACGTGAAGTTCTTCTGGCGGCTGCTGGCGCTGATTCCCGCCGCGGAGACGGTCAGCGGCGACCAGGGGGAGGGCGACTACGACATCCAGTCCTCCAAAGGCCTGATCTCCGACGCGCTGCACAGCGGCGACGGCGAGCTCGGCGAGGCGCTGCGGCCGGTCTTCATCGACTACCTGCGCAAGCATCCCGACGCGTAGCGCGCCGGCGCGCTCAGGCCGCACCGAGCATCCATGACACCGCCCACCGATCGCAGGTCGGCCAACGCCGTCAAGAAGCCGTACAAGGGAATGGCCTCGTCGAGTCGCTCGCGACCTGCCTCGTGGAGCGAGGCACAAGCCGAAGCGCACCTGCGCTCGCTGGAGCTCTTCGGGATGCGCTTCGGCCTGGACCGGATGCGCCGGATGATGACCGTGCTGGGCTCTCCCCAGCGTCGTTTCCACAGCATCCACGTGGTCGGCACCAACGGCAAGACGTCGACGACGCGGATGGTCGCCGCGATCCTGCAGCGCCACGGCCTGAGCACGGCGACCTACACCTCACCGCATCTGATCTCCTATCGCGAGCGCCTGCAGATCGGCGAGCGCGACTGCGGCGCTGACGCCTTCGCCGGCGCGATCGCCTGCGCGGCGTGGGCGGCCGAGCGCGTCAACCGCACGCTCTCCGGCGACGACCACGTGACGCAGTTCGAACTGCTCACCGCGGCCGCGCTGTGGGAGATCGCCGAGCAGGGGGTGCAGGTGGCGGCGATCGAGGCCGGCCTCGGCGGGCGCTATGACGCGACGGCGGTGATCGAGTCCCGAGTCACGGCGCTGACGAACGTCGGCCTCGAGCACACGCGCTGGCTGGGCCCGACGCTGCGCGACATCGCCGAGGAGAAGCTCGCGGTCGTGCGTCCGGGCACGACGCTGGTGCTCGGGGCGGACCTCGCGCCGGAGGCGCTGACGGTTGCCGAGCGCGTGGCGCACGAACGCCGCGCGCGCATCGTCACCGCGCCGGCGGGCTGGAGCGGCGCCGCGCTCGGCGCGCGCGGTGAGTTCCAGCAGCGCAACTTCTCCCTGGCGCGCGTCGTTGCCGAGACGTACCTGCGCGACGCGGGGATCGAGCCGCGCGAGGCGGCCGTGCGCGACGCGGCGGGCGCTACCGAGGTGCGCGGGCGTCTGCAGGTGGTACGCCGAGATCCGCTGACCGTGCTCGACGGGGCGCACAACCCAGACGCGGTGCGGGCGCTCGTGGCGTCGCTGCCCGACGTCGTCGGACAGCGACCGCTGGCGGTCGTGCTGGGCGTGCTCGAGGACAAGGACGCCGTCGGCATGCTCGCCCCGCTGCTCGCCGTCGCCGAGCGTGCGTGGTTCACCGCGCCGCCGAGCGAGCGCGCCCTGTCGCCCGCCGCGCTGCAGTCGCTCGCGCGTCAGCTGGGCTTTGAGCGCGTTTCCTGCGAGCCGCGGCCGGAGCGTGCGCTGGCCGACGCCCAGAGCTGGGCCGGCGGGCACGGCGCGGCAGTGCTGGCGACCGGCTCGGTGTACCTCGTCGGCGACCTGCTCGGCGGCCTGGCAGGCGAGGGCGCCGCGCAGGAGTCGCGCGATCCCCGGCGAAGGGCGGCATCGTGAACGACGATGGTCCATCGGTGCTGACGATGATCGGCGCCGTCGCGCTGATCGTGGCGCTGGTGATACTCGTGTTCTTCGCGGCCGGCTACGGATTCGGCCGTCTATTTCTCTAAACTCGGCCGGCCGATGCCTACCCTCGCATACTTCGGAATCGAAAGCAGCGGCCTGAACCTGGTCGTCGACCTGCTGATCCTGTTCATCGTCGTCCTGTACCTCTCGCTGATCTACTGGACCTACGCCGATGCGCGCCGCAGGATCCACGATCCGATGCTAATCGGCTGCGCCACGGCGGCGTCGCTGTTCCCGTTCGTGGGCACGATCGTCTACATGATCCTGCGCCCGCCCGAGTACCTGGAAGACGTGCGCGAGCGCGAGCTCGAGGTGCAGGCGGCCGAGGCGCGCCTGCACGAGTTCGACCACTCGTTGTGCCCGCACTGCGACTACCGCATCGAGCGCGACTTCGTGCGCTGTCCGAGCTGCCTGCGCAAGCTCAAGGAGCGCTGCGTCAACTGCTCGCGACCACTGGATCAGGCTTGGACGATCTGTCCGTACTGCGAGACCGAGGTGGCTGCGCCCGCGCCCACGCGACGCACGCGCCGGCGCCCGGCGGCTGCGGCTGCGGTGCAGAACGAGCAGGCCGACGTCGGCGCGGGCAGGCCCGAGACGGCGCGCGCGAAGGCGGCGCGCGAGCGCAAGGAACTGGAGGCGCCCGCCGATGCTGCCAGCGCGGAGGATCTCGGCGACGAGCAGGACACGCGAGCGACTCCCGTGGCGGCCTCCGAGCCGGTGCCGAGCACCCGCAGCGGACGTGCGGGCTCGAGCCCCAGCCGTCGCGCGCGGCCGAGCACCTAGGTGGCCGTTGAGCGGCGCTGGCCGATCTACGATCGGTGGCGTCCTCGCTCGCTCATGTACCGATCGGAGATCGACGGGATCTCCGATCGGCCAGCACACTTCGCTCACTGCGTCCTCATACCGCTTGCCCACCGGCCACCTCGACCACAAACCAGCAAAGGAACCCATGGACCGAACGTTGATCCTTGTAAAGCCCGACGCGTTCGCGCGCGGGCTGTCCGGCGAGATCATCGCCCGCTTCGAGCGAAAGGGCCTGCAGGTCGTCGCGCTGCGCAGCATGACGGTCGACCGCGAGCTCGCCGAACGTCACTACGCCGAGCACGCCGAGCGCCCGTTCTTCGGCGAGCTGGTCGACTTCATCACCTCCGGGCCGATCGTGGCGATGGTGCTCGAGGGCGTCGATGCCGTGAAGGCGGCGCGGCAGGTGATCGGCGCGACGAACCCGCTGGAGGCGACGACCGGCTCGATCCGCGGCGACTTTGCGATCGAGATGGGTCAGAACATGGTGCATGGCTCGGACTCGCCGGAGTCTGCCGCGCGCGAGTCCTCACTGTTCTTCGGCGATCTCTAACCCGCCGTTACCGCGCCGCTTGCACTCGTCCTCGCCTCGCGCTCGCCGCAGCGGCGAGCTCTGCTGGAGCGCCTGAACGTCCCGTTCACGGTCAGGGTCGTCGATGTGAGCGAGCTCGAGCAGGGTGATGACCCGGCACAGGTGGCGGTCGAGAATGCGCTGCGCAAGGCCCGCGCCGCGCGCCGCGCGGGGGCGGTCGAGGCGGTGCTCGGATGCGACACGATCGTCGTCCTCGACGGAGTGATCTACGGCAAGCCGCCGGACGCGTCGGCGGCTCGCGAGACCTTGACGGCGCTCGGCGGGCGCACGCACGAGGTGCTCAGCGGAGTGGCGCTGCTGCTCGCAGGCGAGCGATCGGAGATCGTCCAGCGAACGGCCGTCGCGCGAACCATGGTCACGTTCCGCGCGATCGACGAGGAGTTGCGCGACTGGTACGTCGGCACGGAGGAGTGGCGCGGGCGCTCGGGCGGTTACGCGATCCAGGGCGCGGGGGCCAAGCTGGCGCTGGCGATCGACGGCGAAGAGGAGAACGTCGTCGGGCTGCCGCTGCAGACGATTCTGGAGCTGTATCCGGAGGGCTTCGGCGATTGACTGCGACCGCGTTCGGCCCACCGATTCCAGTGCGCCGTGGCTGTCCACGAGCGATCGCGCGATCCCGTGCTTTTCCCCTGCAAAACCACTGGCGACCCTACCTGGCGGCAAGGGTGGTTCGCTACACTGGCCCACCGGGCACGCATACCGATCGCCGATCGGCCAGCACCGGCCGCCGAGACACTGCGACGGAGCTGCGAGATCCGATTCGAGCGCACTTTTCTTCTCTATAAATGGGCATCTTCAGCTATCTGACAGGTTTTGGCGGCCGCGACATGGCGGTCGACCTGGGGACCGCCAACACGCTCGTCTACGTGCGCGGCCGCGGCATCGTCCTGTCGGAGCCGAGCGTCGTGGCGATCGACTCGCGCACGGGTGAAGTGCACGCGGTGGGCATCGAGGCCAAGCGCATGCTCGGGCGCACGCCCGGCACGATCCAGGCGATCAGGCCGCTGAAGGACGGCGTCATCGCCGACTTCGACGTGACCGAGGAGATGCTCAGGCACTTCATCCAGAAGGTCCACCAGAACCGCTGGGCGCACCCGCGCGTGGTCGTGTGCGTGCCGTCGGGCGTGACCGGGGTGGAGAAGCGCGCGGTCGAGGAGGCGACTCTGTCGGCGGGCGCGCGGACGGCCTATCTGATCGAGGAGCCGATGGCGGCGGCGATCGGCGCGGGGCTGCCCGTGGGCGAGCCGACGGGCTCGATGGTCGTTGACATCGGCGGCGGCACCTCCGAGGTGGCGGTCATCTCGCTCGGCGGGATCGTGGTCTCCCAATCGATCCGCGTGGGCGGCGATGAGATGGACGAGGCGATCATCAACTACGCCAAGAAAGAGTACAAGCTGCTGATCGGCCAGCAGACCGCCGAGGAGCTCAAGCTGGAGATCGGCTCGGCCTGTCCGATGGCCGAGGAGCTGCAGGCGGAGATCCGTGGACGCGACATGGTCGCGGGTCTGCCCAAGACGGTCGTGCTCACCAGCGAGGAGATCCGCCAGGCGCTGGAGGAGCCGCTGAGCCAGATCATCGACGCGGTCAAGGAGACGCTCGACCGCACCCCCCCCGAGCTCGCCTCGGACATCATGGACCGCGGCATCATGCTTGCGGGCGGCGGCGCGCTGCTGCAGGGCTTGGACGAGCGCCTGCGCGAAGAGACGCAGATGCCCGCACACCTCGCCGAGTCGCCGTTGACGTGCGTGGCCGTCGGCTCGGGACGATCGCTTGAGGAGTTCGAGGCGATCCACCGCTCCAACCGCAAGTCCCGCGGCCGTCAGCGCAACCGCCGGTGAGCGCAGTGCCTGCGACGGGCACGCACACCCGGGGGTACTCTTCGTCAGTGAACGCTTCGGAAGGTCGCTATTCGTGTATGACAAGACGGTCCGGCGTCGACGTGCTGTGCTCGCACTGCTCGTCGTGCTCTCCCTGATCCTGCTGACCGCCTACTTCGGCGAGGCTTCAAGCGGCGGCCTGCACTCCGTGCAGCGCGGCTTCTTGACGGTCGTCTCGCCGATCCAGAACGGCGCCAACAAGGCGCTGAAGCCGGTGCGCGACCTCGTCGGCTGGTTCGGCGACACGCTGCACGCCAAAGGTCAGCGCGACGAACTGCGCAAGCAGGTCGAGAAGCTGCGCGGCGAAGTGATCGCCAACCAGTCCGAAAAACACGCCTATCGCGAACTGCTCACGCTCTACCACCTGGACAACCAGCTGAGCGTCAACGACTACCACCCGGTGACGGCGACGGTCGTGGCCAAGTCGCCCAACGTGTGGTACTCGACGGTCACGATCGACAAGGGCGAATCCTCGGGAGTGCACGTCAACGACCCCGTGATCAACGGCGAAGGGCTCGTCGGCAAGGTCGCCCAAGCCGCCTCCGACGGCGCGCAGGTGACGCTGATCACCGACAGCTCCGTCGGCGTCTCCGCGCGCATCGGCACGTCCAATGCGACTGGCATCGTGCAGCCGAAGGTGGGCGACCCCAATGATCTGCTGCTGCAGTACCTGCCGGCCAACACCCAGGCCAACCGCGGCGAATACGTCGTCACGTCGGGCACCGTCTCCAGCTCGCACGATTCGCTGTACCCGCCGGGGATCCCGATCGGCCAGGTCACATCGGTCAACGAAGAAAGCGCCTACCGCTCGGTCAACGTTCACCCGCTCGCCGACCTGCACAACCTCGACGTCGTGCAGGTACTGACGGCGGTGCAGGGGACGCTGCCGGCCAACCTCAGCCGCCTAGCGGCCAACCTGCCGGCGGGACAGCACGCCGAAGGCACGACGGGCGAATCGCTCGCCTTGGCCGGGAGCGGGGGATGAACACGGGCGTCTCCTCCGCGCTGCTCGTGCGCATCGCCGTGATGGCCGTCGTCGCCGTGTTCTTTCAGATCGGTGTCGTCTCCGAGGTGCCGGTGTTCGGGGTCAGCGCCGACCTGTCGCCGCTGCTGGTCGCGTTCGTCGGCCTGCTGTGCGGCTCAACGATCGGCGCAGCGACCGGCTTCGCCGTCGGCCTGCTCGTCGACCTCGCGCTGGTGCAGACGCTCGGCGTGACGTCGCTGACGCTGACCGTGGTCGGCTACTGGGCGGGGCGCTTGCGTGAATTGCGCGATCCGCAGGCCGCGCTCACACCGCTGCTCGTCGCCGCCGCCGCCGCCGCCGCCGCCGCGATCGGCTATTCGCTCGTGCAGTTCCTGCTCGGCGTGGACGCGCCGGTGAGCTTCGAGCTGCTGCGCCAGATCGTGCTCGGCGTGGTCGTCGACACGATCATCGCGCTGCCCGTGTGGGCGATCGTGCGCCGCTGCCTGATCGGCGGGCTGCCGGATGACCCACGCCGGCGCCGCCGGCGCGCATACACGACCGGCGGGCTCAGCCCGCTGTCGCGTTCATGAGCGCGATCGAGCCCGCGGGGCGGCGCGACGGGCGGATCCCGGTCTCGCCGCAGCTGGCGCTGCGCGTGGCGATCCTCGGCGGCCTGGCGATGGCGATGTTCGCGATCATCTTCTTCCGCCTGTGGTTCCTGCAGGTGCTCTCCGGCGAACAGTACGTGCAGCAGGCCAACGCAAACCGCGCTCGCGACCTGCCGATCGCCGCGCCACGCGGGGAAATCCTCGATCGCGAAGGTCAGCCGCTGGTCGCCAGCCGCACGACCAACGCGGTGCAGATCGTGCCCTCGGCGCTGCCGCCGGCAGGCCGCAAGCGCAGGCTGCTGTATCGGCGCCTCGGCGCGGTGCTGGGTATGACCGCTCCGCACATCCAAGCGCTGGTCGTCAAGGGGCGCACGGCGCTGCCGTACGCGCCTGTGACGATCAAGACGGATGCCGGGCGCGGGGCGCTGACGGTGCTCGCCGAGCGCCAGAGCGAATTCCCGGGAGTAACGCAGCAGCCCGTCTCGATCCGCGCATATCCGTATGGCGCGATGGCGGCGCAGGTACTCGGCTACGTCGGGCAGGTCTCCGAACCCGAGCTGAAGCTACACGCGTTCGACGGCGTCAAGCAGGGGACCGTCGTCGGCCAGGAAGGACTCGAGTACTACTACGATCGCTACCTGCGCGGCCGCCCGGGGATCCAGCGCGTGGAGGTCAACGCCTCCGGCTACCCGGTCCCGAGCACACTCGCGCCGACGGTGCCGAAGGCCGGCTACAGCCTGAAGGTGACGCTCGACCGCGGGCTGCAGACCGAGGGCGAAAAGGCGCTGCTCGAGGGGATCGAACAGGCGCGCGCGGGAGGCAAACCGGCGGACGCCGGGGCGTTCGTGGCGCTCGACCCGCGCAACGGGCAGATGCTCGCGATGGGCTCCTCGCCGACGTTCGACCCGAACAAGTTCGCCAAACCGCTGACCGAAAGCGAATATGCCGCGCTGGAGGGCAAGGCCGGGGCATCCGGCGAAGCGGCGCCGGCACCGCTGACCGACCGCGCGGTCAACGGCACCTACCCGACCGGCTCGACGTTCAAGCCGATCACCGCGATGGGCACGCTGGAAGCCGGCGTGATCAACCCGACGGAGGGCCTCGGCGCGGGCCAGTGCATCCACGTCTCCACCGAGCAGTTCTGCAATGCCGGTAAGGCCGACTACGGCCCCGTCGGGCTGGTGGAAGCGCTAAAGGTGTCCTCCGACACGTACTTCTTCGAAGCCGGCGAGCTCGCCAACAGCCACGGCAACATAATCCAGCGCGAGGCGCACAAGCTGGGGGTCGGCCAGCAGACGGGTGTCGACCTGCCGAGCGAGATCACCGGGCTGGTGCCCGACCGCGCGTGGCGGGCGAAGGTCGCGCAGGAGGAGCTGAGCTGCGAGCGACGCAGGCACGTCTCAAGCTGCGGCATCTCCGACGGGCGTCCGTGGAGCGTCGGCGACAACATGCACCTGGCGGTCGGCCAGGGCGACCTGCTTACCTCGCCGCTGCAGATGGCCGTCGCCTACTCGACGCTCGCCAACGCCTTCACCAACGGCGGCGACGGCTGGGTGGTGCGCCCGCACCTGGGAATGGAGATCGACGCCTCCCAGGGCCGGCTCGTCCAGTCGCTGAGCTTTCCGGCGCAGCGCCGCGTGCACCTCAACGACTCCGATCTGAACCTCGTGATGCAGGGCATCCACGAGGCCGCCAGCCAGCCGGGGGGCACCTCCGCGGATGTGTGGGCGGGATGGAATCAGTCCCAGCACCCGGTGTACGGAAAGACGGGCACCGCCGAACACGCCGGCAAGGAAGACCAGTCGTGGTACATCTGCTACCTCCCCGACCCGAAGCGGCCGATCGTGCTCGCGGTGACCGTCGAACAGGGCGGATTCGGCGCCGAAACGGCGGCTCCGATCGCCCGCCTGCTGGCCGCGCAGTGGTTCGGCCAGGCCAAGAAGTTCGTCGCCGGGAGCTCGCACACGTTTTGAGCCCGCTCAGCCCGATCACCGCGTCCGAGCAGGCGCAGTCGGTCGCCGACCGATCACAGGTCGGCCCGCGTACCCTGCGTCTGCCGCTTGACCCGTTGCTGACGCTTGCGGTGATCGGCCTGGCGGTCTGCTCGGTCGTCACGCTCGGGGCCGCGACGAGGGATCTGGTTCCCGGCCAGCCGAGCTATTACGTCGATCGCCAACTGACCTACCTGATCGTCGGCAGCCTGCTGATGGTCGCGCTCTCGCGGCTGGACTACGCTCGTCTGCGCCCGCTGAAAAGCGCCATCTACGGGCTGCTGATCTTCACGATCCTCGCCGTTCTCGCGCTCGGGCACGCCGCGCGCGGGTCGCAGCGCGCGATCAACCTGCCGTTCTTCTCCTTCCAGGCCTCCGAGCTCGGCAAGGTGCTGCTGACGCTCGCGCTCGCCGCGCTGGTCGTCGACCGCGCCAGACGCCTGCGCGACCGCGACACGACCGCGCTGGTGATGCTCGCGGCGCTCGTGCCGGCGATGTTCGTGATCGCCCAGCCGGACCTCGGCTCGGGGCTGGTCTACGTCGTGATCGCGCTGACGCTGCTGTTCGTCGCCGGCACCTCGTGGAAGCACCTCGCGGGACTGTTCGCGCTCGGCGCGGTGGCGCTGGCGTTCGTGCTCGTGGCGGCCCCGGCGGTCGGCGTGCACGTGCTCAAGCCCTACCAGGTGCAGCGCCTGACGGCGTTCCTGCATCCGACGACGAACGCCCAGAAGGAAGGCTACCAACAGGAGGAGTCCAAGATCGCGATCGGATCCGGTCAAAAGACCGGGCGCGGTGTCAACGCCTCGCAGAGCAAGCTCGGTTACGTGCCCGAGAACCACACCGATTTCATCTTCGCCGCCGTAGGTGAGCAGTACGGCTTCGTCGGCGCCGCGCTCGTGCTGGCGCTCTACGGTCTGCTGATCTGGCGTGCCCTGCGCATCCTGACGATGTCCAAGGACCTGTTCGGCTCGCTCGTTGCGGCCGGTGTAGCGGCTATGCTCATGTTTCAGGTCTTCGTCAACGTGGGAATGACAATTGGGATCATGCCCATCACCGGCGTCACGCTGCCGCTCATGAGCTATGGCGGCTCGTCGGTAATCACGACACTGCTGGCGATCGGCCTGTTGCAATCGATTTACATCCAGGCGCGCGCCTCGCAAGCGTTGAAGGGCCGCGTCCTGCGCTAACAGACACCGATGAACGCCCCGCACCTCCCGCCAGACCGTCAGCCCGCCAAGGCGAGCCACGACGACGTCGCGGAGTTGTGCGCGGCTATCGGCGTTCATGCCAGCCCATGGGCCTTGCGCCCATCGCGAGGGAGCCTGCATCGCAGGCGCCCGCCCGCGCCGGGCACGGCCCCATCCAATACCGAAAGACTGGTTCACATTGAAAAAGCAAGTACTCGTCAGCGTCGACCGCGCGGAGACGCGCGTCGCGCTCCTGGAGGCGAGCGGGACGCCCGCACCGCCCTCCTCGACGGCCCGCAAGGCGGCCGCCCCGGCAGCCAAGTCCTCGGCAGCGAAAGCGAGCTCGCGCAAACGGGGCGCTAAAGCCCCGGACGCCGGATACCGCATCGCCGAGCTGTACATCGAGCGCCGCGGCGGGCGCTCGATCGTCGGCAACATCTACAAGGGCAAGGTCGACAACGTTCTGCCCGGCCTGGAGGCCGCGTTCGTCGACATCGGCCTGGAGAAGAACGGCTTCCTGCACGTCGACGAGATCGTGCTGCCGGGCGTCGAGGCGCCCAAACGCGGCCGCGGCAGCGGCAGCGGGCGGCGGATCGCCGACCTGCTCAAGCCCGGCCAGGAGATCGTCGTGCAGGTGGTCAAGGACCCCCTGAAGACGAAGGGCGCACGCCTGTCGATGGAGCTGACGATCGCCGGGCGCTACATGGTTTACGCGCCGACCGGCGAGGGGATCGGCGTGTCGCGGCGCCTGGAGGACAAGGAGCGCGAACGCCTGCGCCGCCAGACCTCCAAACTGGAGATCGGCGGGGGCGGCGTGATCGTGCGCACGGCCGCGCACGGCGCCAAGCGCGAGGACTTCGAACGCGAGCTGAAGTACCTGCACAAGCTGCACGAGGTGCTCGTCAAACGCGTGCATGACACGGCGGCCCCGGATCTGGTCTTCCAGGAGGCCGACCTATCCGTGCGCGTCGTTCGCGACATCTTCTCGGCCCACTTCGAGCGCGCGATCGTCGACGACGAGCAGCAGTATCACCGGCTGGTCTCGTTCTTCACGCGCACCGCGCCCGAGCTCGTCGAGCGCGTCGAGCTGTGGCAGCGGGAGGAGCCGCTGTATGAGGCCTACGGCGTCGACAAGGCGATCGACGGGCTGCTCTCGCGCCGCGTGGATCTGCCCAGCGGCGGCTACCTGATCATCGACTATGCCGAGGCGCTGACCGTGATCGACGTCAACTCCGGCTCGTTCATCGGGCGCGGCAAGGGGGCGGGCCTGGAGGACACGATCACCAAGACCAACCTCGAGGCGGCCGAGGAGGTCGTCAACCAGCTGCGCCTGCGCGACATCGGCGGGATCATCGTGATCGACTTCATCGACATGGCCCGCGCGCGCAATCGCGACGCGGTTATGAAGGTGCTGCGCAAGACGCTCGACGAGGACCGCACGAAGACCTTCACGGCGGAGATCTCCAAGCTCGGCCTGGTCGAGATGACCCGCCAGAACGTGACCGAGGGCGTGCGCGAGATCATGAGCCGGCCGTGTCCGACCTGCGAAGGCGAGGGCGTGATCCGCTCGGAGGAGACGATCGCGATCGAGTTCGAGCGCCGGCTGCGCGACATCGCGGTCGAGAACCCCGACGTCGACGCGTTCCTCGTGCAGATCAATCCGCGGGTGACGGCCGAATTCACCGGCCACGCGTCGCGCGTGCTGCACGCGCTGGAGGCGCAGACGGGCAAGTCGTTCTTGTTCGAGGGCTCGGAAGGGCTCGCTCTCGATCACTTCGCGATCACCTTCCAGGGCACGCGCGAGGAGGTCGAGGAGCGCGCGTTGCCGTTCCGACAGGGCGACGAGGTGCTCGTGGAGATCGTCGAGCCGCACATGTACGACGTCGATGACGCGGTCGCGAAAATCGACGGCTACATCATCTCGATTGCCGGCGCGGCGGCCCACGTGGGCAGCAAGCGCATGGTCCGCATCGATCAGGTCGGGCGCACGGCCGCCAGCGCGCTGCTGCTCGACGAGTCCGGCGAGGTGGTGCCTGCGCCGGCGCGACCCACGGTTACGCGCAACGGACGCTCGGGACGTCGCTCTCCGCCTTCCGGCGAGGGGGGCCGGGCCGGCGAACGCGCGAGGTCGCGTGCACGCGGACGCCGCGCACCCGCCGACAGCGAGGACGCCGACGTCCGCCTGGAAGCCGGGCTGCACGAGTCCGCCACGGCAATCGACTCCGAGCCCGAGGAGGACCCGGCAGACCGCAGCGGCGGCCGGCAGCCTGCCGGCGACGCGTCTGAGCGCTCCGCCGAGCAGCCGCGCGAAGGCCAGGACAAGCCGCAGGGCGATGGTGCTGACGATGGCCTACAATCGAAGCCTCGGCGTCGTGGCCGCAGAGGCGGGCGACGCCGTTCGGCTGCCAAGGCGCCGGCGACCCCCGAGTAGAGCGGATCGCGGGCGCCCGTCGGTGACGGGCGCCTCGCGCGAGAGAGAAATCGAGAAGAGACAGACATGTACGCGATCGTGAAGACAGGTGGCAAGCAGTACCGCGTCGAGCGCGGCCAGCGGCTGCTCGTCGAGCGCCTCCCCGCCGCCAAGGGCGCGGACGTGGCCCTGGAGCCGATTCTCTACCGCTCTGACGAGGCCGTCTTCGACAAGGCCGGCCTGGAGGCCGTGAAGGTCACCGCTAAGGTCGTCGCGCATGTGCGCGGCGAGAAGCTGCGCGTGTTCAAGTTCAAGCCCAAGCGCGGCTACAAGCGCCGCACCGGCCACCGTCAGGACCTCACGCAGATCGAGGTCACCGAGATATCGCAGGGCAAAGCCAAAGCGCCCTCGGCGAAAACGGCCTCGGACAAACCTGCGGCGAAACCCGTCGCGGCGAAGCCGGCTGGCGGGAAACAGCCCGCGGGCAAGACGGCTGCGAAAGCGCCTGCGCAGCGCAAAGCCAAACCGGCGGCCGACGCCAAAACCGCGCCCGCCAAAGCAAGCAAAGCCTCCAAAGTGAAGGAGAAGCCCGCAGATGGCTCATAAGAAGGGACTCGGCTCCAGCCGCAACGGGCGCGACTCAAACGCGCAGCGACTCGGCGTGAAGACCTTCGCCGGGGAGACGGTGACGGGCGGCGAGATCATCGTGCGCCAGCGCGGCACGCGCTTCAAGCCGGGCGCCGGGGTCGGCATCGGCAAGGACGACACGCTGTTCGCGCGCGCTGCCGGCATTGTGCAGTTCACGACGGGGCGCCGTGGGCGCACCGTCAGCGTGCTGCCCGATTCACAGTCCTAGAGACGCGCGGTCGTGGACCCACGACGGGCTGCCACCCTGCTCGCCGCCGGCCGGGCGGCGCTCGGCGTGGCGGTGCTCGTGGCGCCCGAAGCCGTGACCTCGCGCTGGCTCGGTGCCCACGCGTCGCACCCGGCGGTGCGCTACCTCGCGCGATCGCTCGGTGCGCGCGACCTGGCTCTGGGGATCCTCGCGCTGCGCACGCGCGACGACGCGCGCATCGCGCCGCAGGTGCACGTCGCGTGCGCGGTGGCCGACTCCGTCGACGCGCTCGCGACCGTGGCCGCGCGCTCTGAGCTACCGACGGCAGGGGCGATCGGCACCGTCGCGGTAGCCGGCGCAGCCGCCGCCGCCGGCTTGTATCTCGCGCGCGAGCTCGCCAACGGCTGAGCGCACTCGCGAAGCCCGCCCTCGGGCAGGCGCTGCGCAGACCGGCTCGCGGCGCTGGGCCGAGAGGCTTGATGCGGGTTGGAGTCTGCGGGTCTCTGATCTGTTCGCGAGCAGATCGCCGGAGGCACGGTGGGCTGTGTCCTCTTTACGCGAACTGCGATAGCAATCGTATATACGATGTAAATACTATGGCTATCGCCGGCGCTATCTGCACACCCCGCCCACACGCTGCGTAACTACTATGGCTATCGCTGGCGTTACATGCACACACTCAGCCCACGCTGCGTGCCGCGGGCAGTGCTGCGCCATGCGGGCGATGAACGCGCATCAAGCCTCTAGCCCTGCTGGGCGGTCGGGCGTACGAGGATCTCGTTGACGTCGACGTGCGGCGGTTGCGAGATCGCGAAGATCACTGCGCGGGCGATGTCATCGTCGAACAGCGCGTCGGTTGGGCGGTTGTCGAAGAACGGCGTGTCGACCATCCCCGGCTCGATCAGCGTCACGCGAATGCCCGTGCCGTGCAGGTCCTGGCGCGCCGCCTCGCCCATGGCGGTGACGGCGTGCTTGGTGCACGAGTACATCGAGCCCGGCAGGGCGCGCCGGCCGGCGACGCTGGAGGTCAGCAGCAGATGCCCGCGCGACTGCTTCAGCGCGGGAATCGTCGCGCGCAGCGTGAGCGCCGCGCCGTAGACGTTTGTCAGCACCATCTCGCGCCAGTGCTCGGGCGTGTCGTTGAGAAAGCCGCGCGGGCCGCCGAAGCCGGCGTTGGCGAACGCGGCGTCGATCTGCCCGAAGGCGTCGAGCCCAGCCGCGACAAGCTTCTGCTGGGCGTCCCAGTCGGTCACGTCGCAGGGCACGGCCAGCGCCTGCTCCGAGCCGCCGAGCTCATCTGCCAGCGCCTGCAGGCGCTCGCGCGAGCGTGCCGCGAGCACCAGGCGCCAGCCGGCTGCGGCGGCGTGGCGCGCGGTAGCCGCGCCGATGCCCGATGACGCGCCGGTGATCAACATGACGCGGTCGGTCGAGGCTGCTGAATCTGGACTCATCTTCTGTGGGCTCCTTGCTCGGGAATGTCGGCAGGGCTCATCTAGCCACATCCGAGCCCCGGGCGCGTGACCGGCTGCTGTCACGATGGTCGGCGATGCTGCACGATCGCGCGAGGATCCACGTACAGGCCGGAGCCGGCGGGGACGGCTGCATGAGCTTCCGCCGCGAAGCGCACGTGCCGCGCGGCGGGCCCGACGGCGGCGACGGCGGCCGCGGCGGCGCGGTCGTGCTCGTGTGCGACGACTCGCTGCGCGACCTGCAGAGCTTCAAGCGAAAGACCCACCACCGCGCCGGTCGCGGCGGGCACGGAGAAGGGACGCAGCGCCACGGGGCCGACGGCGAGACGCTGGCGATCGGCGTTCCCCCGGGCACGCAGATCGTGGCGGCGCCGGACGACGGCGGCGATCTCGCGGGACGCCGCTGGGAACTGCTCGCCTCCGGCCAGCGCGCGACGGTCGCTCGCGGTGGCTCGGGCGGCAAGGGCAACAAGCGCTTTGCCACGCCCACGCGCCAGGCGCCGCGCTTTGCCGAGCGGGGCCTGGTGGGGGAGGAAGGCTGGCTGGAGCTGCGCCTGAAGCTGCTCGCGGACGTCGGGCTGGTGGGACTGCCCAACGCCGGCAAGTCCTCGCTGCTGGCGCGGCTGACACGCGCGGCGCCGAAGGTCGCCGACTACCCCTTCACGACGCTCTCGCCGGTACTCGGCGTGCTCGAAGGCGACGACCGCCAGCTGGTGCTCGCCGACATTCCTGGGTTGATCGAGGGCGCCAGCGACGGCGCCGGCCTCGGTCACGACTTTCTCGCCCACGTGGAGCGCACGCGCCTGCTCGTGCACGTTCTCGACATCGCGCCTGAGCTATCCGCGGGCGAGGACGCGCTGGCAAATCACGCGACGATCGAGCGCGAGCTCGCGGCGCATGACGAGCGCCTGGCCAGGTTGCCGCGGGTGCTCGCCCTCTCCAAGTGCGATCTCGTCGGCGAGCAGCGCGTGCGCGATGCGCTCGCGCAGTGGCGCGAGCGGCTGGGAGAGGAGGTTCCGGTGATCGCCACCTCCAGCGCGACCGGCACCGGTCTGCGCGAGCTCGCCAACGAGCTGCTGCGACGCGTGCCGCCGCTGGATTCCGGCGATCGCTCCAACCGGGCCGGCTCCGACCGGGCCGGCGACGGGCAGGTCGGCGAGAGCCTCGTAGCGTCCGGCGACGCCGCCGAGGAGCTCGCCGAGCACATGGTGTTTCGCCCGGCAGGCGACAGTGGCTTCACCGTCGAGCGTGTCGGACCGCGGTCGTTTGCCGTCCGCGGCCGAGGGATCGAGCGGCTGCTGGCGCGCTACGACGTCGACAACGACGACGCAATGGCCTACTTCGAGGACAGGCTGCGCAGGATCGGCGTGCTCAAGGAGCTGCAGGCGCAGGGCTTTGCGCCGGGGGATGAGATCGAGATCGCCGGCGAGACGTTCGAGCTCGATCCGGGCGCGCCGGCCTAGCGCGCAGCGCGCCCCGCGCGGGCAAATATGCTCCAGGCATGAGACGCGTGGTGGTCAAGCTCGGCTCGAGCGTCGTCGCAGACAGCGACGGCGAGCCGCGCGCGGATGTGCTGCGCAACGTGTGCGAGGCCTTGGCGGGCGTGCATCGCAGCGGTGACGAGGTGATCGTCGTCACCAGCGGCGCGATCGCCCGCGGGATGCGCGTGATGGAGCTGTCGCAGAGACCGAGCTCGATCCGCGAGCTGCAGGCGGCGAGCGCCGTCGGTCAAGGCAAGCTGTACCGGATCTACGACGAGCTGCTGCGCGAACGCGGTGTGACCAGCGCGCAGGTGCTGCTGACGTTCTTCGACATGAGCGCGCGCACGCACTACCTCAATGCGCGCCAGACGCTCACGACGTTGCTGGAGTGGCGCGTCCTGCCGGTGATCAACGAGAACGACACGACCGCCACCGACGAGATCTCCTTCGGCGACAACGACTTCCTCGCAGCGCAGGTGGCGGTGCTCGTCGGCGCCGACGAGCTGATCCTGCTGACCGACATCGACGGGCTGTACACGGCCGATCCGCGCCTGTACCCCGACGCGAAGATCGTCCGCGAGGTTCAGGACTTCGGCGAACTGCAGGAGCTGGAGATCGGGCACACGACGTCGCCGCTGGGCTCGGGCGGGATGCGCTCGAAGGTCGTCGCCGCCGACATGGCCACGGCGGCGGGGATCGCGACGGTGATCTGCAATGGCGTGCGAGCGCAGGCGCTGCCGGCGGCGCTCGCGGGCGAGCGCGAGGGCACTCGTTTTGCCGCGCGCGAGGCGCGCTACAGCTCGTTCAAGCTGTGGCTGAAGTACGCCAAGCCCTCGCGCGGAACGCTGGTCGTCGACGCGGGCGCCGCTCGCGCCGTGCGCGATGGGAGCGCGAGCCTGCTGCCGGTCGGCGTCGTCGAGGTGCTTGGCGAGTTCGACGCGGGCGATGCCGTGGACATCGCCCAGGCGGACCCTGACGGCGGCGCAGCGCACACGCTGGGCAAGGGCATCTGCAACTACTCCGCGCAGGAGCTGCGCCAGGTCCAGGGGATGAAGTCCGGCGCGGCGCGCGAGGTGATGCCGCGCGCGAGCGAGGAGGCCGTGCACCGCGACTACCTCGTCGTGGACTGACCTCCTACCCTTAGGGGCTATGGCCACGGTCATCTCATCGGTCGCCGACATCTGCCGGTCGGCCAAGCTCGCGTCGCGCACGCTCGCGCTGCTGGACAGCGGCGTGAAGGACGCCGCGCTGGGGGCGATCGCCGTGGCGCTGGAAGAGCGGCTCGAGGAGATCCTGCAGGCCAACGAGCGCGACATGCAGGCCGGCCGCGAGAACGAGATCGGCGACGCGCTGCTCGACCGCCTGCGCCTGGACGAGCGGCGCATCCGCGCGATCGCCGGCGCCGTCAGGCAGATCGCGGCGCTGGCAGACCCGGTCGGCGAGCTGATCGAGGGCCGGCGTCTGCCCAACGGCCTGGACGTGCGCAAGGTGCGCGTCCCGCTGGGGGTCGTCGCTGTCGTCTACGAGGCCCGCCCGAACGTCACGATCGACGCCGCCTCGCTGTGCCTGAAGTCGGGAAACGCGATCGTCCTGCGCGGCTCCTCCTCGGCCGAGCACTCAAACGCCGCCCTCGCCCAGATCGCCTCCGAGGCGGCCGTGGCGGTGGGGTTGCCGCAGGGCTGCGTCAGCCTCGTGGCCGGCGGTGGGCGCGAGGAGCTGGCCGAGCTGGCGACGCAGAAGGACAGCGTCGACCTGATCATCCCGCGCGGCGGCGAGGGCCTGAAGGAGGCGCTGCAGGCGGTCGCCACCGTGCCGGTGATCTACGCGGCATCGGGCAACTGCCACGTCTACGTCGACGCCGCGGCAGCGCTCGACCAGGCCGAGGCGATCGTGCTCAATTCCAAGATCCAGCGCCCGGGCGTGTGCAACGCGGCCGAGACACTGCTCGTGCACGACGACGTCGCGCCGCAGTTCGTCCCGCGCATCGTCGACGCGCTGCAGTCGGCCGGCGTGCTCGTGCGCGCCGACGAGCGCACGCTGGCACTCGTGCGGGATGCGGGCGGGCCCGCTGCCGCGCTGTTGCAGGCCGCCGTCGAGGAGGATTGGGCGAAGGAGTACCTGGCGATGACGCTCGCCGTGCGGGTCGTCGACACGGCGCAGGAGGCGATCGAGCACATCGCCCGCTACGGCAGCGGACACTCCGAGGCGATCGTCACGCGCGATACGGGCGCTGCGCGCGCGTTTGAGCTGGGCGTGGACGCGGCGTGCGTGTACGTGAACGCCTCGACGCGCTTCACCGACGGAGGCGAGTTCGGGATGGGCGCGGAGATCGGCAACTCGACGCAGAAGCTGCACGTGCGCGGGCCGATCGGCCTGCGCGAGCTGTGCACGTTCAAGTACCTCGTGGAGGGCGACGGACACGTCCGCGCCTAACCGCCCGCCGGCGCCGCGGGAGCTTGCATCGCTGGGCATTCTCGGCGGGACCTTCAACCCGCCGCACCTCGGACATCTCGCGATCGCCCGCCACGCGCGCAGCGAGCTGGCGCTGGAGCGCGTGGCGCTGATGCCGGCACGCCTGCCGCCGCACAAGGCGATCGAGCAGGACCCGGGCTGCGAGCACCGTCTGGCGATGTGCCGGCTGCTGGTCGCGCGCTGCGCCGGGCTTTCGGTGTGCGCGCTTGAGACCGAACGCGACGGACCGTCCTATACCGTGGATACCTTGACCTCCATTCAAGCCAGCCAACCGCACGCCGAGCTGACGCTCATCGTGGGAGCGGACATCGCGCGCACGCTGCCCGCATGGCGCGAGCCCGAGCGGCTGCTCGAGCTCGCCGCGGTGGCGGTCGCCGCACGCTCGGGCAGCGACCGTCGCTCGGTGCTCGAGCCTCTGGCAGCGCTGGACGGTGCGGCGCGTATCGAGTTCCTGCACTCGCCCGTGGTCGACGTGTCCTCGTCGCTGGCGCGTGAGCGCGCGGCGGCGGGAGCGCCGATCGACGAGCTCGTTGGCGGCGCCGTGGCCGGCTACATCGCCGAGCACGGGCTGTACGGCGCCCGCGCGCGGGCGGCGAGTCGATGACCGACCGTGAGCTGCTCGAGGGGAGCGAGCTGCTCGGCGAGATCGCGCGGCTGGCCGCCGACAAGAAGGCGATCGACGTCGTCGAGCTGGATCTGCGCGGCGTGCTCGGCTACACCGATTACTTCTTGATCTGCTCGGGCAACACCACGCGCCAGACCAAGGCGATCCACGACGGCATCCTCGAAGGGCTCAAGCGCGAGCACGCGACGGTTCCCCGTCGCGTCGAGGGCGCCGGGCGCGCCGATTGGATTCTGATGGACTACCTCGACGTCGTCGTGCACATCTTCACACCGGAGGCGCGCGACTACTATCGCCTGGAGCAGCTCTGGGGCGAGGTGCCTTCGCGCGTCGCCGACAGCGCGTAGTCCGGCGCGGCGAGTCGCTCGGGCAGAGACGTCGAGGTCGTAAACGCGGTCTGCAATCTCGGCGAAGACCGACCGTTTGCCTGGCAGGGTTGATCTCCATCGGGCGCTGCGGATAGGGTGGTCAAAGACAGCGCCTGCGGGTGGCGCGGGGCGCGTTTAAGGGGGAGAGAACCATGTATTCAGTTCCGGCTGCTCGCAGCCGTCGCCTGTACGTCATCGCCATTGCCCTGCTCGCGCTGAGCGCGTTGCTGTGGAGTCTCAGCCCGCTCACCGCGCAGGCCCGCGCCGACGGACCCGGCTCGGGCGCGCCGTGGACGGCCAGCCTCGGCGACTCTTACATCTCCGGCGAGGCCGGGCGCTGGGCCGGCAACACGAACATGAGCTCCTCGACGATCGACGCGCTGGGGTCGACCGCATACGACGACAACGCGGCAGGCAACGGCGAACTGATCTCCGGCTGTCATCGCTCGAAGGCCGCCGAGGTCAGCATCGGCGGTGGCGTCAGCGGCGAGAACCTCGCCTGCTCGGGCGCCAAGACGTCGACTTTCAGCGAAGGCAGCACGTTCAAGCCCGGCATCGACTTCTACAGCTCGGGCGCCAAAGAAGGACAGGCGCTGATGCTGCAGCACTTCGCCGCTGCGCACAACGTCAAGCTCGTGGCGCTGTCGATCGGCGGCAACAACTTCAACTTCGCGGGCATCGTGCAGACGTGTGTCGAGGACTGGCTGCTGTCGCCGTCGTGGTGGCCGAACTACTGCAACGACGACAGCTCGGTCACGAGCAACTTCACCGCCGGCAACGTCTCCAAAGTCAAGGGCGAAATTACGACCGCGATCAAAAACGTCGCCCAGGCGATGACCAACGCGGGCTACTCGAGCTCGCAATACACGATCCTCGTCCAGGACTACCCGTCGCCGATTCCGCTGGGATCCGGCTTCCGCTATTCACAGAGCGGATACACCAGGCAGGAAGTCGACGGTTGCGGCTTCTGGAACAACGACGCCAACTACGCCAACGAAAAAATGCTGCCGACGATCAACAGCACGGTCTTCGCAGCCGCCGGCGCGAGTGGCCTGTCAAACGTCAAGACGATGGAACTCGGCTCGGCGTTCAACGGCCACCGGCTGTGTGAGAAAGGCGTTGGCCTGCTCGAGGAACAGGGCCTGTCCTCCTGGAAAGGCGCGGGCGCTTCGGACAAGACCGAGTGGATCAACATGATCCGCACGATCACGGCGATCTTCCCGCCGTATGAGATCCAGGAAGACATCCACCCCACCTACTGGGGCGAGCTGGCGTTGCGCAACTGCCTGACGCAGGCCTACAACTCGGGCACGCCGAAGGGCGGGACGTGCGCGATCTCGGGGACCGGCCTCAACGCGGCCGGCGAGCCGAACATGGCGCTGCACTAGAGCGCCGCACGATTGGCAGGGGCGCCGGCCGTTTCGCCGGCCGGCGCCCGCCGTCGCTTGTCAACCCGCCGGTGCCCGGCTGGGTGCGAAGATGACCCGGTGAGCGCCTCTCGCTCCAGCGACGCGCCTCGCGTCACGGCGGTGATGCGCGAAGACGAGCGGGTGACGCCGCTTGAGCTGTTCTTCGATCTCGTGTTCGTGCTCGCGCTGACGCAGTGCACGACGCTGATCGCGCACGACCCGACGTGGGAAGGCATGCTCAAGGGCCTGCTCGTGCTCGGCATGCTGTGGTGGTCGTGGGTCGGCTATGCGTGGCTGACGAGCGTCGTCGATCCCGAGGAGGGGGCGGTGCGGCTGGTGATCTTCGTCGCGATGGCCGCGTTCCTCGTCGCCGCGCTGTGCGTGCCCGGCGCGTTCGGCTCGGAGGCGCTGCTGTTCGCCTGCGCGTACGCCGTCGTGCGCACCGCGCACATCGTGCTGTTCGTGCTCGCCAGCCGCGAGGACGCGGCGCTGCGCCAGTCGGTCATCGGGCTCGCCGGCAGCACGGCGATCGGCGCGGGCCTGCTGTTCGTTGCGGCGTTCGCCTCCGGTGCGCTTCAACTGGCGATCTGGGGGCTCGCGCTGGTGCTCGACACCGGCGGCCCGCTGCTGTTCGGCCAAGATGGCTGGAAGCTCGTGCCGGGACACTTCGCCGAGCGACACGGGCTGATCGTGATCATCGCCCTGGGTGAGTCGATCGTCGCGATCGGCGTAGGCGCGAAGGCGAGCATCGACGCGGGCGTCGTCGTCGCCGGCCTGCTCGGCGTCGCCGTCGGGGCAGCGCTCTGGTGGGTGTACTTCGACGTCACCGCGATCGTCGCCGGCCGGCGCCTGGCGAAAGCCGCCGAGGGCCACGAGCGCAACGGCATCGCGCGCGACTCCTACTCCTACCTGCACTTCCCGATGGTCGCCGGCATCGCGCTGATCGCCGTCGGGCTGAAGCGCACGATCGTGCACGTCGACGAGCCGCTGAAGCTCGTCTCGGCGGCGGCGTTGCTCGGCGGCGCGGCGCTGTATCTGCTGGCGCACGTCGCGTTTCGCCTGCGCAACATGCACACGCTGAGCGTGCGGCGGCTGGTGTGCGCGATCGTGCTCCTGGCGCTGCTGCCGGCCGGCGCGGCGCTGTCGGCGCTGCTGACGCTCGCGATCCTCGCGGCGCTGCTGGCGGTGCTGATCGTCTATGAGGCGGTTCGCTACGCAGACTCGCGCGATCGCATCAGGCATCAGCTCGCGCGCGAACCCGTCTCCGAGTAGCGCTTGCTGCGCGCTTATGGCGCGGCTGAGGTGTTCTGAGCCAACAGAAGAACGTGGAGGAGTCTACGCCTGCCCGAACGCATGCTCGCGCAGAGATCGTCTATCGAGGAGAGGGATAGGCCAGCGCCGTGCCCTCGACGACGAGCGAGACCTCATCGCCCACCGCGGGCAGCCTGTGTCCGGCGGCTCGCGCGGTGATCTCCGGACACGCTGGGTCCTGCAGCGAGATCCGCGCGGTCGCGTCGTGTCCGTAGAACTGCGTCGCGAGCACGCGCCCGCGCGGGGCGCCCGCCAGCGGCTCGCGGCAGAGGATCTGCTCGGGGCGCAGCATGACGCTTCCACGCGTCGCGCCGTGACTGTTGGCGCCGCGGGTGGGCAGGCGCCCGAGCGCGGTGTCGGCGTGTCCGGCGTGCAGCTCGCCCGCCAGCAGCACGGCCTCGCCGAGAAAGCCGGCGAGCTCGGCGTCGACGGGGTCGCGGTAGAGCGACTGCGGGTCGGCGGCCTGGACGATTGCGCCGTCGCGCATGACGGCGACGACGTCGGCGAGCGACAGCGCCTCCTCCTGGTCGTGGGTCACCAGCAGCGCGGTCGCGCCACTCTCGCGCAGCACCGCGCGCACCTCGGCGCGCACCTGCGTGCGCAGGCCCGCGTCGAGCGCGTCGAAGGGCTCATCGAGCAGCACCAGCCGCGGCGAGGGCGCCAGCGCGCGCGCGAGCGCGACGCGCTGCTGCTGGCCGCCGGAGAGCTCGTGCGGGTGGCGCTTGGCCAGGCCGGCGAGCCCGACCAGCTCAAGCAGTTCCTGCACGCGCCCGGAGCCGCGCTGGGAGCGAGCCAGGCCGAAGGCGACGTTGGCGGCGACGTCGAGATGCGGAAACAGCGCCCCCTCCTGCGCCACGAAGCCGACTCCGCGCTGCTCGGGAGCGACGTACGTGCGCTCGTCGCAGACGACCTGCTCGCCGACGCGGATCGTGCCGGCGTCGGCGCGCTCGAAGCCGGCGATCAGCCGCAACAGCGTCGTCTTGCCGCAGCCGGAGGGGCCGAGCACGGCGGTCAGGCTCCCGTTGGCCACCTCGAGGTCGAGCCCGGTGAGCACTGGGGTGCCGCCGAAGGACTTGCGCAGGGCGGCGATCGACAGGGCGGGCGCGCTCATCGGGCTCGTCGCGGTCCGGCGACGGCGCCGAGCCGGCGCGTGAGCAGGTACGTGGGAAGCGCTGAGATGGCGACCATCAGACCAGCGTAGGGCGCGGCCGCGCCGAACGAGCGCGTCGACGCGTCCGCCCAGAACTGCGTCGCGAGCGTCTGCGTGCCGATCGGCGCGAGCAGCAGCGTTGCGGTGAGCTCGGTGACCGTCGCCAGGAACACCAGCGCCGCCGCCGCGCCGAGTCCGGGCAGGATGCGCGGGAGTGTCACGCGCACGAGCGCCTGCAGCGGACCGCAGCCGAGCGACCGCGCGATCTCCTCGTGCACGGGCGGCGCCTGCGCGAGCGCCGCGCGCGTGGCGACGAGCGCGAGCGGCAGCGAGAGGATCGCGTAGGCGACGATCAGCAGCGGGGTCGTGCCGTAGAGCGCCGGCAGCTGGTGCACCGAGACGACGATCAGCGACAGCGCGACGACGATGCCTGGCAGGGCATAGGGGAGGTATGCGGCGCGTTCCAGCGCGCCGGCGATGCGGCTGGGGTGGCGGGTCGTGAGGATCGCGACGGGCAGCGCCAGCAGCGTCGTCAGCAGCGCCGCGCCGAGGCCGAGCTCCAAGGAGCTCCCGGCCGCCGACAGCAGCGAGACGACGGGGAAGCTCGTCGAGCCGCCGCGCAACACCCAGTAGACGAGCGTGACCAGAGGTAGGCCGAGGGCCAGCCCGACGAGCGCCCCAAGACCTGCGAGCACGACCCATTTCGAGCGCCCCAGCCTGGCTCGCGCGGCGGGTCGCGGCGAACCGGTGTCGACGCGTGCGTAGCGCGCCCTGCCACGCAGCCCCAGCTCGCCGATCAGCAGCGCCAGGCACAGCAGCACGAGCACCGTTGCGAGCATCGACGCAGCCGGGCCGTCGAAGCTCAAGCGGTACTCGTCGTAGATCGCAGTCGTGAAGGTCTGAAAGCGCAACATCGCAAAGGCGCCGAACTCCGACAGCAGGTGGACGGCGACGAGCAGGCCGCCGCCGAGCAGCGCCAGGCGGGTCTGCGGAAGCGTCACGCGCAGGAACGTGCGCCACGGTCCCATGCCGAGCGAGCGCGCGCTCTCCTCGAGGGCCGGGTCCAAGCCGCGCAAGACGGCGGCGACCGGCAGGTAGACGAGCGGGTAGTACGCCAGCGTGACGATCATCGCCGCACCGCCGAAGTGCTGCACGACGGGCGTGATCGAGACCCAGCTGTAGCTCGTCACGAACGCCGGCACCGTGATCGGCAATGCCGCGAGCACCGCCCACGTGCGCCTTCCCGGCAGGTCGGTGCGCTCCACACACCACGCGACAGCGACGCCGAGCACCACGCAGGCGGTTGTCGCGACTGCGACGAGCAGCACGGTGTTGACCAGCAGCGTGCCGACGAACGGCCGGAACAGCAGATGGTCGATCTGCGTCCAGCCGATCGACAGCGCCTGGTCGAGCAGGAAGCCGAGCGGCAGCAGCACGAGCAGCGCCACCGCGGCCGCGATCGCGACCAGCACCGGCGGCGTCGGCCTGGCGCGCAGCCGCGCGCGCACGTACTTGGCCGACCACGACCTGCTCTCCGGGCCTACGCCGGCGGCCTCCATCGCCCTACAACAGCCCGGCCTGCTGCATCAGCGCCAGCGGCACGCTGCCGTTGCCGAGGTCCGCTGGGCCGAGGTCGGGCGCCTGCAGCGTGGCGAACGGCCGCAGTCCCGGCGGCGGCACCACACCCGCCACCAGCGGATACTCCCAATCGCCGCTGTGCGTCATCGCGCTCTGGCCTTCCTTGCTCACCAGGAACGCCAGGAACCTCTGTGCGAGCGCCGGGTTGCCGCTCGACTTCAGCGCGCCCGCGCCGGAGACGTTCACCAGCGCACCCGGGTCTTTGTGGCCGAAGTAGTAGAGCTTGGAGCGCACGGCCGCCGCGCCTACCTCCTTCGCCTGCTCGTACCAGTAGTAGTGGTTGATCACGCCCGCCGCCACCTGGCCGCCTTCGACGGCCGCGACGATGCCCTCGTTGTCGTCGTAGCGCGCGGCATTGGACGCGAACCCTTCCAACCAGCGCTCGGTGGCAGCGCGCCCGTCGAGCTTGTCGATCGCGCTGACGATCGGCACGAAGTCCGGCTCAGACGGCGCGATCGCCAGCTTGCCCTTCCATTCGCGCTTGGCGAGGTCGAGAATCGACGCCGGCAGCTGGCGCGTGGAGATCAGCTTCGGGTTGTAGATCAGCACGGTCTCGCGCGCGGCCACGCCGACCCAGCGGCCATTCGGCGAGTCATAGCGCGCCGGCACCTGCGCCAGCGTCGGGCTGTTCACCTGCGCCAGCAGACCCTTCCCCGCGAGCAGTTCCAGCGGCGGCGTGTTCTCGCTGAGCAGCACGTCGGCCGGCGATGCCGACCCCTCTTGCACGATCTGGTTGGCCAGTCCCTCGTCCTCGCCGAAGCGCACGCGTACCTTCGCTCCGCTCTTTCGTTCGAAGGCCTTGACCAGCGCGTTGGTCATCTGCTGGTGCTGGGCGCTGTACAACGTCAGCGTCTCGGCTGAGCTCTCCGAGGAGCCGCAGCCGGACGCCAGCGCCGCCAGAGCAGCGAGCGCTGCGCCAGCGCAGAGCGCGATCACGATGCGGCGGGATGAGATGGGCAGGGAAACTCCAGGGACTCGTGGGAGGACAGGCGAGCATCAGGTTAGCCAAAGTTAGGGTGACCTAACTCGTCACGGTAGTGCGGTCAGCGTGACCGAGGCGGCTTGGCCGAGCGCGGCTTGACGGCAGGAGCAGACGGCGGTGGCACGACTGGGCCGATGTCGCCGTCGGGCGCCTCGTCGAGATCGACGATCACCGGCGCATGGTCGCTCGGCCCGGTTCCCTTGCGCGCCTGCCGGTCCACCCACGCCGCGCGCACCCGCTCGGCCACCAGGGCCGAGGCCAGCACCAGATCGATGCGCATACCGAGGTCTCGATGGAACATTCCCGCGCGGTAGTCCCAGTAGGTGAACACACGCTCGCTCGGCCAGCGATCGCGCACGACGTCGCGCAACCCCAGCGCCTGCAGCTTTGCCAGCGCCGCTCGCTCGGGTGGAGTGACGTGCGTGTGGCCGGCGTAGGCATCCGGATCGAACACGTCGATATCCGCCGGGGCGATGTTGATGTCGCCGCACACGAGCGCGTCCTGCGCACCAGCGCCGACCAGCTCCTGCAGCGCGGACAGCCATGCCAGCTTGTACTCGTAGTGCTCGGAGTCGGGCGTCCGCCCGTTCGGCACGTACACGCAGTGCACGCGAATCCCGCCGCAGGTCGCAGATACCGCCCGCGCCTCGGCGTGCGGGAAGCCGGGCGCGCCGGGGATTCCCGGCACGACGTCGTCGAGTCCCGCCCGGGAGAGGATCGCCACCCCGTTCCATTGCACCTCGCCGTGGCGCGCCACGGCGTAGCCGCGACCGGCGAGCTCGTCGCCGAGCAGCTGGTCGAAGGCCTCGTCGGCGAGCTTGGTCTCCTGCAGGCAGACGACGTCGGGTCGGCGCTCGTCCAGCCACGGCAGCAGACGCGGCAGCCGCTGCTTGGCCGAGTTCACGTTCCAAGTGGCGACCCGCACCGGGATACCGTAGCGGCGGCGCCACGTCGCTTCATGGAGCTAGTCGGGCTCGAACCGACGACCTCCCGGCTGCCAGCCGGACGCTCTCCCAACTGAGCTATAGCCCCGAGACCGTCAATCGTAGCGCCGGATCGACGCTCGGCCTCACTCCGGCGGAATGAACTCGGGCACGTCGAGATCGTCTCCGGGGTCGTCATCGCCGCGCGTCCGGCGAACACCGGCGTCGATGCCGCTGCTCGGGCCGGCCTGATCGAGTCGCGCGGTCATCCCGCCGTGGGCCAGGCGCACGTCGCGCAGCAGGCGCTCGGCGTTGTTGCGCAGCGAGACGGACAGCTCGCGCAGGTTGCGCGAGAGCTCGGTGCCCTCGCGCAGGACCTCGCGGGCGACGACGTGCGACTCGCCGACGATCTCGCGCGCGTCCTCGCGGGCCTTGGCGCGAACGCGCTGAGCCTGCTCGGCGGCGTCGGTGCGCAGCTTCTCCAGGTCCTCGCCGCCGGAGGCGACCGTGCGCTCGGCCTGGGCGCGCCCTTCGGCGAGCAGCCGGCTCGCCTGCTCGCGCGCCTCGGCGACGATCCGCTCGGCCTCCGCGTGAGCGCTCGTCAGCTCCTGCTCGGCCTGGGCGCGAGCCTCGCCGAGCGTGTGCTCGAACTGCTGGCTCTGGCTCGCGCGCAGCTGCTCGCTTTGCTCGCGGACGCTGGCGCGCTCGAGCTCGGCGTCGCCGCGCGCGGTCTCGCGCTCGAGCTCGGCGTCGCGCTGGGCCGCCGCGCGCAGCTGCTCGGCCTCGGCCTGGGCGTCGGCGCGCACGCGCTCGGCCTCGGCGTGGATCGCGCCGACGGCGGAGACTGCGTCGTTGCGCGCGGACTCGGCCTGTGCGCGCGCCTGGCGCAACAGCTCCTCGGCCTCGTCCTCGGCCGCGCGCACGCGGTTGGCGGCGGCGCGATCGGCCTCGGCGATGCGTTCGCGCGCACGCGCCTCGGCACGCTCGCGCAGCTCGTCGGCGGCGCGTTCGGCCGCGTGGACGATGCCGGTGACGCGCGCGGGCGCCGACTCCAGCGCGTCTCGCTGGGGATCGCCGTGCTCGTCGGACGCTGGCGATCGAGGCTCCATGTCGCCATGGTAGACCTCGTGGCGCGGTCCGGCGAGGCGCGTGGCTGCTCGGACCGATGGCAGAAAATGTTGGATATTCGTCCTTGCGGACGAGATCGGCGTGCGCGAGGATTGGCACATGGCTCAGCGTCCGTCGCCTCGCCAGGTCGTCATCGTGCTCTTTCCCGAGGTGCAGAGCCTGGACGTCACGGGTCCGCTGGAGGTGTTCGCGGGCGCGGGGCGGCTGGCGGATCGGGTCGACCGCACCGCGCGCGGATATGAGATCCGCACGCTGAGCGCCGACGGCAAGGCGCTGCAGACGTCGAGCGGGCTGACGCTCGTGCCGCACGGTCGCCTGGACCAGGCGCCGGCGAAGATCGACACGCTGATCGTGCCGGGAGGTGCCGGCGCGCAGGCCGCCTGCGCCGACGAGCGGCTGCTGGCATGGATCGCGACGACGGCGGCGCGGTCGAGGCGAACGGCGTCGGTCTGCACGGGCGCGTTCGCGCTGGCGGCCGCGGGTCTGCTGGACGGTCGGCGGGCGACGACGCACTGGGCTTCGGCGGCGGCGCTCGCGCGGCTGTATCCGAACGTGCAGGTCGATCCCGATCCGATCTACGTGCGCGACGGGAGCGTGTGGACCTCGGCGGGGGTCACGGCGGGCATGGATCTCGCGCTGGCGCTCGTCGAGGACGACCTCGATCGCGAGGCGGCGCTGACGATCGCGCGCCATCTGGTGCTGTTCCTGCGCCGGCCGGGCAACCAGTCGCAGTTCAGCGCGACGCTCGCCGCGCAGCAGCCCGAGCGCGAGCCGCTGCGCGAGGTTCAGCGGCAGGTCGTGGAGAACGTCGCGGGCGATCACTCGGTGGAGGCGATGGCGGCGCGCGCGAACATGAGCGCGCGGCACTTCGCGCGCGCGTTCTCAGCCGAGACGGGCGTCACGCCGGCGCGTTACGTCGAGCGCGTGCGCCTGGAGGCGGCGCGCCGGCGTCTGGAGGACGGCGCGGAGCCGATCGCGTCGGTCGCCGGCACATGCGGCTTTGGCACGGCGGAGACGATGCGGCGTGCGTTCCTGCGCACGCTCGACGTGGGCCCGGCGGAGTACCGGCGGCGCTTTCAGGCAACGACAAGGAGACACGGACATGAACACGGCGATCCTGCTGTACGACGGCTTCACGGCGCTCGACGCGATCGGGCCGTATGAGGTGCTCAGCCGCCTGCCGGGCGCGCGCGCGACGTTCGTCGCGAGCGAGCCGGGTCCGGTGCGCACGGACAACGGCATGCTCTCGCTGGTCGCCGAGTGCTCGCTGCAGGAGATGCCCGCGCCGGAGATAGTGCTCGTTCCGGGCGGCCCCGGCGAGGTGGCCGCGCGTGCGGGAGGGCCGGCGCTTGCATGGCTGCGCTCGGTGCACGAGACGAGCACGTGGACGACGTCGGTGTGCACGGGCTCGCTGATCCTGGCCTCCGCCGGCGTGCTCGATGGCAAGCGCGCGACGAGCCATTGGCTGGCGCTCGACACGCTCGCGGGACTCGGCGCCGAGGCCGTCGGCGAGCGGGTGGTGTTCGACGGCAAGATCGTCACGGCGGCGGGCGTGTCGGCGGGAATCGACATGGCGCTGACGCTAGCGGCGCAGATCGCCGGCGAGCAGGTCGCCCAGGCGATCCAGCTGGGCATCGAGTACGACCCGCAACCACCGTTCGACGCGGGCTCCCCGCAGAAGGCGCCGGCGGAGATCGTTGCTCTGCTTCGCGGCAACAGCCGTTTCGTGACCGGAGACCCCGCGCCGCTCGCCGCGACGTGATGAGCGGGCTTGACGCGCCCGCCGGAGCCTGATCGAATCGGCCAAACGACAAAGGGGGATCAATATGACGGTGATAGTGGGGCTTCGGATACAGGTCGATCCCGAGCGGATGGTTCAGGCGTTGACGAGTGACAACGAGCGCCTGATGGCGATCGCGGAGCGCGCGAAGGCGAAAGGCGCGCTGCACCACCGCTTCTACGCCAATGTGGACGGCAGCGAGGCGCTCGTGATCGACGAGTGGGAGACCGCCGAGGGCTTCCAGCAGTTCTTCGCTGAGAACCCGGACATCGGCTCGATGATGGGCGAGGCCGGCATGACCGGCGAGCCCGAGGCGAAGTTCTGGCGGGAGCTCGACACGCCTGACAAGTTCTGAGCGCAGCTCGAGCGCGAATGCAGGCGCACACGGCGGGCGGCCGCGGCGATTTGCTGCGAACCGCCCGCTAACCTGCGATCTCCGATGCCCGAGCACACATACGACCCGCACGAGATCGAGTCGCGCTGGCAGGACGTGTGGGCGACAGAGCACACGTGGGAGGTCACCAACGAGCACGACGCAGGCGGGCGATCGAGCAACTCCTACGTGCTGGAGATGCTGCCATACCCGAGCGGCGAGCCGCACATCGGCCACCTCAAGTGCTACGCGGTGGGCGACGCGATCGCGCACTTCCATCGCCGCCTGGGGCGCCGCGTGCTGCATCCGATGGGCTACGACGCGTTCGGCCTGCCGGCGGAGAACCACGCGATCAGGACGGGCGAGCACCCGCGCGTGTCTACGGCCGAGTCGATCGCCTCCTTCCAGCGCCAGTTTCGCTCATGGGGAATCTCGATCGACTGGTCGCGCGAGCTGGCGACGCACGAACCGAGCTACTACCGCTGGACGCAGTGGATCTTCCTCGAGCTGTTCGGATCGGGCCTGGCCTACCGCAAGGAGGCGGCTGTCAAGTGGTGCCCGCACGACCAGACGGTGCTGGCCAACGAGCAGGTCGACGCCGAGGGGCGCTGCGAGCGCTGCGGCACGCTCGTGGAAGTGCGCCAGCTGGAGCAGTGGTTCCTGCGCATCACCGACTACGCCGAGCGGCTGCTCAACGATCTGCAGGAGATCGACTGGCCGCAGAACGTCAAGACGATGCAACGCAACTGGATCGGGCGCTCCGAGGGCGCCGAGGTGACGTTCCGCTGCGAGGAGCTGGGCCTCGACTATCCGGTGTTCACGACACGGCCGGACACGCTGTTCGGCGCGACGTTCTTCGTGATGGCGCCCGAGCACCCCGACGTGTCGCGGCTGGCGCAGGGGACCGAGCACGAGCATTCGGTGCGCGAGTACGTCAACGTCTCGCTCAACGAGACCAACGAGGAGCGCGGCAACGCCGACAAGCCGAAGACGGGCGTGGCGCTGGGGCGCACGGTGACCAATCCGGTCAACGGCGAGCAGATCCCGATGTACGTGGCCGACTACGTGCTGATGGAGTACGGCACGGGGGCGATCATGGCCGTGCCGGCGCACGACGAGCGCGACCACGCGTTCGCGCGTGCGTTTGACCTGCCGATCCGCCGCGTGATCGAGCCGGCGGGCGGCAGCGACGCCGCCGACGCCGACGTCCTGCCGTACGCCGGCGACGGGGTGCTGGTCAACTCGCGCGCGGACTTCGACGGCCTGCCCAACCGTGAGGCGCTGGGTGAGATCGTGCGCTGGCTGGACGTCGAGGGCAAGGGCCACGCGTCGATCAACTACAAGCTGCGCGACTGGCTGGTCTCGCGCCAGCGCTACTGGGGTACGCCGATCCCGATCCTCTACTGCGACGGCTGCGGCGTCGTGCCCGTGCCCTACGACCAGCTGCCGGTGCAGCTGCCGGACGTCGAGGACTACACGCCCAAGGGCCGCTCACCGCTGGCGGCGGCCGAGGACTGGGTGAACACGACGTGTCCGAGCTGCGGTGCCAGCGCGCGGCGCGAGACGGACACGATGGACACCTTCGTGGACTCCTCCTGGTACTTCCTGCGCTACTGCGACCCGTTCAACGACCTCGCGGCGTGGAACCCCGAGGCGCTGCGCGAGTGGATGCCCGTCGACCAGTACATCGGCGGCGTCGAGCACGCGATCCTGCACCTGATGTACGCGCGCTTCTTCTGCAAGGCGCTCGCCGACCTCGGCCACCTCGACTTCCAGGAGCCGTTCAACGCGCTGTTCACGCAGGGCATGGTCACCAAGGACGGCGCGAAGATGAGCAAGTCGCGCGGCAACGTCGTCTCGCCGGCTTCGATCGTCGAGCGGGTCGGGGCGGACACGGCGCGCTGTTACATCCTGTTCGTCGGCCCTCCCGACCAGGACGCCGACTGGTCGGACGCGGGCGTGGAGGGCGTGCACCGCTTCCTCAGCCGGCTGTGGCGCCTGGCGGCGGAGACCGCCGAGCGCGCGGGCGCGCCAAGCGACCCCGTCGAGAGCCCGATCGGCGCTGAGGGCGACGACCTGGTGCTCGTGCGCAAGGCGCACTGGGCGATCGAGAAGGTCAGCGGCGACCTGCGGCGCTTCGCCTTCAACACGGCGATCGCAGCGGTGATGGAGCTGCTCAACGACTGCTCGCGCCTGCGTGACTCGGCGGACGTGGAGACTCAGCGCTTCGCGCTGACGACGGCCGCCTCGTTGCTGTTCCCGTTCGCTCCGCACGTGTGCGCAGACATCTATGACCGGCTGACCGGCGAGCGGGTGTGGGAGGCGGATTGGCCGAACGCGGACGAGGAGCTGTTGGAGCGCGACGAGTACGAGCTCGTCTGCCAGGTCAACGGCAAGCTGCGCGACCGCGTGCAGGCGGCGTCGAACGCGAGCGCGGACGAGCTCAAGCAGCTGTGCATGGCGGCGCCGAACGTCCGGGCGCATCTCGACGGCAAGCAGGTGGTCAAGGAGATAGTCGTGCCGGGCAAGCTCGTAAATCTTGTCGTGCGCTAGCGTCGTCGCCGGCGCCTAGACTCGAATGATGGCCGAGCTCAAGCCCGCTTATTTGATCCACGGCGACGATCACGGCGCGGTGGCCGAGCGGCGGGCGGGGCTGCGCGCGCTTGCCGAAGGGCCGGGGGCGGACGCGACGAGCGTCGAGGTGCTCGAGGGCGACGCGGCCACGCCCGCGGGCGTGGCCGCGTCGCTCGCCGCGATGACGCTGGCGATCGGACGTCGCGTGATCGTCGTCGAAGGCGTCGAGCGCTGGCGCCAGGCGGACGTCGAGGGAACGCTCGTCGCGGCGATGGGCCAGATGCCGCCGGATACGACGGTCGCCCTGTTCGCGCGCGAGGAGTCGCGTGCGAAGGCTCCGGAGGCTCTGCACAGGGTCGTCAAGGCGGCCGGCGGGCAGGTCGTCGCGCAGATGACGGTCAAGCCGTGGGAGCTGCCGAAGTGGGCGCGCGAGCAGGCGTCGCGCATCGGGCTGTCGCTCGACGCCGCCGCGGCCAAGGCGTTGGTCGCACAGGTGGGCGACCGCCAGCAGCGGCTGCTGCGCGAGCTGGAGAAGCTTGCGCTGGAAGGCGACGCCGACGAGGCCGAGGGCGCAACCGTCGACGCCCAGCGGATCGAGGATCGCGCCGCGCACTCGGCCGAGTGGCGCGCATACGCGCTCGCCGACGCGCTCGTCGGCGCCAACGTCCGCGAGGCGACCGCCTCCTACCTGCGCCTGCGTGAGCAGGGCGAGCGCCTGTCGGGCCTGATCTACCTGATGTCCCAGCGCCTGCGCGACGCGCTGGGAGTGGCGCTGCGACTGCAGGCGGGAGAGTCCGAGGCGGCGGTCAAGCGCGGCCTGCGGATGCCCTCGCGCGCGGCCGAGCGGTTCGTCGCCGACGTGGCGCGCAGCGATCCAAGCCGCCTGCAGGCTGCCCTGACGGCTATCGCCGACCTCGAGCTGGACTCGCGCGGCGGCGCGCCGATCGCCTCCCAGCGAAGCCCGCTGGCGGCACTGAGCGAGGACACGCTCGCGCTGCAGGCGATCAGTCGAATCGCCGGCTGAACATCGCCGCCTGGTGGTGTCTAGGACTTGGCGCGCAGGCGGGCGGCGCGTGACTTCTTGTGCGCGCCGTTGTTGCGGTGCAGCGCGCCGCGCTTGACGGCCTTGTCGATCGTGCTGACGAGCTCGCGGTGCGTGGAGTCGGCGCTCGCATCGTCGTCGCCCTGCACGAGTGACTCCAGACGGCGGAAGTGCGTCTTGATCGCCGAGGTGTACTGGCGATTCTCCAAGCGCTCGCGCTCGGTGCGCAGGATGCGCTTCTTCTGGGAGTGGATGTTGGCCATGAAGACTGCCGCGAGGCCCTTGTCCAACTGCCAGGGCGCGCCGCGAAGGGCCGTACTATAGCGGCCTTGTCTGCCGCTGGAGAAGCTGCTGCGGAGGAACCGCCCGCGCCACGGCCCCCGGGCGGAGGCCGCGTGGCCCGCAATACGGCGATCTTCTCGTTTGGCACCGGCATCTCACGGATCGCGGGGCTGCTGCGCGAAATCGTCTTCGCGAAATATTTCGGCACCAGCGGCACCGCCTCCGCGTACACGATCGCCTCGCTCGTGCCGAACCTGGTCGCCAACCTGTTCGCGCAATCGGCGCTGTCGGCGGCGTTCGTCCCCGTGTTCACCGACCTGCTGGCGAAGGGACAGCGCCGCGAAGCCCTCGGCCTGGCCTCGACGCTGTTCTGGATCATGCTGATCGGCCTCGGCGCGATCACCGCCTTCTTCGTCCTGGCGGCCGGGCTGATCATGCCGCTGTTCATCGGGCCGAAGTTCAGCCCGGAGCTCAACGATCTGACCGTGGGCCTCTCGCAGGTGCTGTTCCCGGTGGTGCTGCTGCTCGGCTTGAATGGGCTGCTCGTGGGGATCCTGCAGTCCTACGACCACTTCACGATCCCGGCGATCTCACCGGCGGTGTGGAACGTCGTGATCATCGTCCTGCTTGTGGTGCTCGCGCCGCACTTCCACGGCAAGGACGAGATCTACGCGTACGCGATCGGCATCCTCGCCGCCACGGGCGTGCAGCTGTCGATGGCCTTCGGCGCGCTCGGGCGCATCGACTTTCGCCTGCGCTTTCACATCGATTGGCACGACCCGCGGATCAAGCGGGTGTTCATGCTGATGCTCCCGGTGACGATCGGCCTGGGGATCGTCAACCTCGATCAGCTGATCAACTCGGCGTTCGGCAGCCTCGTCTCCGAACAGGCGCCGCGGGCGATCGACAACGCGTTTCGCGTGTACATGCTGCCGCAGGGCATGTTCAGCGTGGCGGTGGCGACGGTTCTGTTCCCGACGCTCAGCCGCATGGCCTCCAGCCGCGACGCCGGGGCGATGCGCCGGGCGGTGGGCAACGGCATGCGCCAGATCAACCTGCTGCTGATCCCGGCGGCGGCGTTCATGATCGTGCTGCCGAACCCGATCGTGCGACTGCTGTTTCAACGCGGTCAGTTCAACCGCGAATCGACGCATCTGGTCTCGATTGCCTTGTTCTGGTTCGCCTTCAGCCTGCCCTTCGGCGGCCTGAACCTGCTGTTGACGAGGACCTTCTTCGCCGTGCAGCGACCGTGGATCCCGACGTCGCTGGCGGCGATGAACATCGTCGTGGACATCATCGTCAGCGTCGCGCTGTACAAGCCGCTGGGGATCGCCGGGCTGGTGATCGGCACGGTGGCGGCGAACGTGGTGATGACGGCGCTGCAGCTGCGCCGTCTGCGCGCGGGCCTGAATGGGCGCCTGGAAGGCGCGCAGACGACGATGATCACCGCCCGCATAGCGGTCGCCTCGGCGCTGCTGGCGGGGGTCTCATGGGTCGTGTGGAAGCTGCTCGACGAGCTGCTCGGTGGATCGCTGGCCGCACAGATCGTCAGCGTGGGCGGCGCGGGAGCGGCGGGGCTGTTCGTATATGTGCGCGCCGTGCTGGCGATGCGCGTGCCGGAGGCCCATCAGGTGCACAGGCTGATCGCCAGCCAGTTCGGCAGGGCGTAGGCGTCGGGCGTGGAGCGCCGGGCGATCGGGCCCGAAAATGCTGCCGGGCGGGCCATTGGCCCGCCCGGTGCATCCGACAGAGATCGCCGCTTACTACTTACGTCCCAGGACTCGTGTGTCTTGCCTGGGCGGCGTGACACTCCCGACACCTGGACAGGCCGCCGGCCCGAAGGCCGGCGCGTAGCCGCGGCTGGACCTCGAGGGCCCGTAGTCGAGTTGGCGATCCGCCGGTAGGACAAGGCTAGCGCGCGCGGAGGCCGGCCACCGCGCGCGAGCACGGTCACGGCGGGCGCACGCCTTCTACGCTGTAGCGGCTAAAGGCTCACCCCCGGCGCGAATCCCCATGGACCAAGCTCACATCCGCAACTTCTCGATCATCGCGCACATCGACCACGGCAAGTCGACGCTGGCTGATCGCATTCTCGAGCTGACGCACACCGTGGCGGCGCGCGAGATGCGCGCGCAGCTGCTGGACTCGATGGATCTGGAGCGCGAGCGCGGAATCACGATCAAGGCGCAGGCGGTGCGCGTGTTCTACAAGGCGCGCGACGGCGAGACCTACCAGCTGCATTTGATCGACACGCCGGGGCACGTGGACTTCACATACGAGGTCTCGCGCTCGTTGGCGGCCTGCGAGGGGGCGCTGCTGGTGGTAGACGCGGCGCAGGGCGTGGAGGCGCAGACGGTCGCCAACACCTACCTGGCGATCGAGTCCGGCCTGGAGCTGATCCCGTGCCTGAACAAGATCGACCTGCCCGGCGCCGAGCCCGAGCGCGTGGCGGGCGAGGTGAGCGAGCTGATCGGCGAGGAGCCGGAGTCGATCCTGAAGATCAGCGGCAAGACGGGGGAGGGGGTGCCGGAGGTTCTGGAGGAGCTGATCGCGCGCGTGCCGCCGCCGTCGGGCGACCCCGACGGACCGCCGCGCGCGCTGATCTTCGACTCGGAGTTCGACCAGTACCGCGGCGTGATCGCCTACATCCGCGTGGTCGACGGCGTGTTCAAGAAGGGCGAGGCGATTCGCGCGATGGCGACCGACACGCAGGCGGACATCGACGACATCGGCGTCTTCTCGCCGCAGATGATGCCGACCGATCAGCTGGCGGCGGGCGAGGTCGGCTACCTGATCACGGGCCTGAAGGACGTCACGCTGCTGCGCGTCGGCGACACGCTGACGACACGCGCGCGAGCGGGCGCGCCGGCGAGGGAGACGGCTACGCAGGCGCTGCCGGGCTATCGCGAGGTCAAGCCGATGGTCTTCTGCGGGCTGTTCCCGATCGACTCCGACAGCTACCCCGACCTGCGCGACGCGCTGGAGAAGCTGGTGCTGAACGACGCGGCGCTGTCGTGGGAGCCGGAGACGTCGGACGCGCTCGGCTTCGGCTTTCGCTGCGGCTTTCTCGGGCTGCTGCACATGGACATCGTGCGCGAGCGTCTGGAGCGCGAGTACGACCTGGAGCTGCTGGCGACGATGCCGTCGGTGGAGTTCGACGTGACGCTGACCAACGGGCAGGAGCTGGAGGTGCACAACCCCTCGGACATGCCCGACCCGGGAACGATCGAGGAGATCCGCGAGCCGTTCATCCAGGCGTCGATCATCGCGCCGAAAGAGTTCGTCGGCGCGGTCATGGAGCTGTGCCAGGAACGCCGCGGCGTGCACTCCGGCATGCACTACCTGTCGCCTGAGCGCGTGCAGATGACCTACGAGCTGCCGCTGGCGGAAATCGTGCTGGACTTCTTCGATCAGCTGAAGTCGCGCACGAAAGGCTACGCGTCGCTGGACTACGAGCTGAGCGGGATGAAGCCTTCGGACCTGGTCAAGCTCGACGTGCTGCTGGCGGGCGACACGGTCGACGCGCTGTCGATGGTCGTGCACCGTGACAAGGCGTATGAGATGGGGCGCACGCTGACGGAGAAGCTGCGCAAGCGCATCCCGCGCCAGCAGTACGACGTGCCGATCCAGGCGGCGATCGGCGCGCATGTGATCGCCCGTGAGACGGTCAAGGCATTTCGCAAGGACGTGATCGCCGGCTGCTATGGCGGTGACATCACGCGCAAGAAAAAGCTGCTGGCCAAGCAGAAGGAGGGCAAGAAGCGGATGAAGCAGGTCGGCCGCGTGGAGGTGCCGCAGGAGGCGTTTTTGGCGGTGCTCGAGCTCGGCGAGGACTAGGCGCTTGCAGGAGCCAGATGAGCCGGTGCGCCTGCTGTTCGTGTGCCTGGGCAACATCTGCCGCTCGCCGACGGCCGAGGGCACGATGCGTGTGCTCGTGCGCGAAGCAGGGCTGGAGCAGGAGGTCGAGCTGGACTCGGCTGGGACCGGCAGCTGGCACGTGGGCAGCGAGCCGGACGCGCGTGCGACGGCCGCGGCGGCGGGGCGGGGAATCGCGCTGGAGGGCACCGCTCGGCGTGTGCGTGCCGAGGATTTCGATGATTTCGATTTGCTTCTTGCGATGGATGCGTCGAACGTCGACGAGCTGCGCCGCATGGCGCCGAGCGAGAGCGGGCGCGCGAAGGTGAGGCTGCTGCGGGAGTTCGATGCGGCGAGCGCCGAGACGGGCGATCTCGACGTGCCCGATCCGTACTACGGCGACGGCGACGGATTCGAGCGCGTGCTCGACCACGTGCAGGCGGCATGCGCAGGGCTGCTCGAGCAGATACGCGCGGGCGAGCTTCGGTGAGCCTGCCGCCGGGCGCGCGCGAGGCGTGGCCGGTCGCCGGCGGCGACATCAACGAAGCGTTTGCGGTGCTTCTGCGCGACGGCAGCCAGGCGTTCGTGAAGACGCGCGCGGACGCCGCGCCGGGCGAGTTTGCGGCGGAGGCCGCCGGCCTGCGCTGGCTGGCCGAGCCGGGCGCGCTGCGCACGCCGCGCGTGCTCGACGTCGACGACGGCTATCTCGCGCTGGAGTGGATCGAGCCCGGCACGCTGGACGCCGACGGCGAGCAGGAGCTCGGGCGCGGGTTGGCGATGACGCACACGGCGCATGCGCCGGGGTTCGGGCGATTTGACCCGACCTGCGCTCACGACGAGGACGAAGTCGCCGAGGAGAGAGCGCCGGGGAGTCGCGACGGCGACGACGCGGGCGTCACGTGGCTGGCTTCGCTGCGGCTCTGCAACGAGCCGACGGCGGATTGGCCGACGTTCTACGCCGAGCGGCGGCTGCGCCCGCTGGCGCTGCAGGCGCGCGATCGCGGTGCGCTTCAGCCGGCCGGGGTGGAGGCTGTCGAGCGGGTGTGCGAGCGCATGTCGCAGCTGACCGGCCCGCCCGAGGCGCCGGCGCGGCTGCACGGCGACCTGTGGCAGGGCAACGTGCTCGCCGACGCGAAAGGACGCCCGTGGTTGATCGATCCGTCGGCGTACGGCGGGCACCGTGAGGTCGACCTGGCGATGCTCGCTCTGTTCGGATCGCCATCGCCACGCACGCTCGCCAGCTACCAAGAGCTGGCCCCGCTCAGCGACGGCTGGCGCGAGCGCGTCGGGCTGTACCAGCTGCTTCCGCTGCTCGTGCACGCGCTGCTGTTCGGCGGCTCCTATCGCGCGGCGGCCGAACGCATGGCGCGCCGCTACGCCTGAGCGTCCCGCGCGGTCGCGTCCCGCGCGGGCATGCGCGGTCGGAATGGAAGGTGTGCAACCGCAGACGCTTGCGACCCGACGGCGGCTGTATCTGCTCGCGCGCGTGGTCGTCGCGCGTCACTACCGCCGCCGGCTGACGCTGGCCGTGGTCGCGGCCGCCGTGTCCAGCTCGCCGCGCCAGGTGCAGCGGGCCTATGCGCAGTTCGGCGAGATGAGCTTTCACGAGGATCTGCTCGCGCGGCGGATGACGGCGGCGGCGCAGCTGCTGGCCGAGCAGCCGGCGATCCCTGTCAGCGACGTCGCGCGACTGGTCGGCTACCGCCAGGCGGCCCACTTCGCGGGGGCGTTTCGCCGCCGCTACGGCCTCGCGCCGGCGCGCTTTCGCGAGCAGGCGCGCGCGTACAGAGCGCAGCGGACGCGGACGGACGCTCAGACGGCCGAGCGCTCGCGGCGCGCCGCCTCGGCGGCGCCCAACAGCGACCGCGAGGCCGGCTCGGATGCGTCGGGCTCGACCGTCTCGGCTCCCGGCAGCGCCAGGCGCATCAGCGTTCCCCCTCCTGCCGCGGGCTCGGCGGCGATGCTGCCGCCATGCTGGTCGGCGACCTGACGCACGATCGCCAGCCCGAGCCCCGAGCCCGGTCGCCCGCGCGCCTCGGCGCCGCGGTAGAAGCGATCGAAGACGTGCGGCAGGTCCTCGGCCGATATTCCCGGGCCGTGATCGCGCACCGTCAGCTGCTCTCCGCGCAGCGCGATCTCGATCGGTTCGTCGGGCGGGCTGTACTTGGCCGCGTTGTCGATCAGGTTCGTCACCGCGCGCTCCAGCCGCGCGGGAACGCCCACGACGACCGTCGGCTGCAGGCTGACAGCGAATGTCGTCGCGGGCGCGTGTCTGTGGGCGCGCTCGACCACTTCGCCGACGACCAGGTCCAGGCGCACGTCCTCGGCCGAGGCGGCCTGCTCTTCTCCGCGAGCGAGTTCGATCAGGTCGTTCATCAGCCCGGTGAGCTCCTCGATCTGCTCGACCACGTCGCTCAGCAGGCGCCGGCGATCCTGCAGATCCATGTCCTCTGCCTGCTGCAGGATCTCGATGTTCGTGCGCAGGCTCGTGACGGGCGTGCGCAGCTCGTGCGATGCGTCTGCGACGAGCTGGCGCTGCGCGTGCACGGAGGCGTCCAGCGCGCTCATCGAGCGCTCGAGCGCGTCGAGCATCGCGTTGAAGCTGCGCGCGAGCCGTCCGATCTCGTCTTCGCCGACCGATTTGATGCGACCGCTGAGATCCTGCGTGAGCGCGACGTGCTCGGTGGCCTCGCTCAGGCGCTTGAGCGGCAGCACCGCGGCTCCGGCCACCAGGCGCCCGAGTAGCGCCGCGATCGCGATGCCGCTGAGATCGAGCAGCGCCAGGATCAGGCGCAGACGGCTGAGCAGGCTGTCCACTTCGGTCAGCGG
>Ga0208714_1000030_pt1 | contig 42353 bp, 33 predicted proteins | sample NGESurshal072012_3_FD_184461 | JGI IMG/M metagenome (GOLD analysis project Ga0208714, IMG submission 184461) | Arctic peat soil microbial communities from Barrow, Alaska - NGEE Surface sample 415-1 shallow-072012 (SPAdes) | ecosystem: Environmental > Terrestrial > Soil > Wetlands > Peat ... | reverse complement strand
GCATAACTGGAGCGGATGGGCACATCCGTCGGATATTTGGCGGTGGCTTCCTTGCCGATTTGCAGGGCTTTCGTTAAATCCTTGGATTGCCGGTACGTTTCCATCAGCAGCAGACGCGCGCGGTGATCTTCTTCTTCGCCCAGGTGGCCCAGTTCCTGGTAGGTGTAAACCGCGGCCTGAAAATTCTGTGCGTCGCGATAAAGCTGGCCTAGCTGTTGATAAAGAATCGCCAGGGAGCGGCGGCGGTTCGGCAAGACCGCGGATTGCGATTTTACGCCGGAGACCGCGTCGGAAAGGACCTTGATGGCGTCGTCGTAGCGGCCCTGCGATTCATAAATCATCGCCTCGTTGTACATCACCTCGAGACTTCCCGGAGCATATTGCCGGGCTTTGACCAGATTTTCTTCCGCTTTATCGAGTTGGTGGAGTTCGCGATAGATCTGGGCGATGCGCAGATAGACATCGGCATCGTCGGGCATCACGTCGGCGAGCTTCTGGTAGACGGAAAGCGCTTCGGGATATTTTTCTTCGGACAAAAGCGTCTGGCCAAGTCCGCGCAGGTGCGTCAGCTCCGAAGGGTCAAGAGCGACGGCTTTGCGATAGGCTTCTTCGGCTTTGGAATAATCCTTGGTCTGGGTGTAGGCGTCGCCGAGCAGATCGTAGAGCACTGGAGAAGGCGAATGGGAAGTCACGCTTTGCAGTAACTGGATGGCTTCATCCGACTTGTTCTGGTCCAGGAGCAATTGGGTGAGTTGCTCCATGGCCGCATCGTTGTCCGGATCGGTCTTGATCATGGCACGAAGGACTTCTTCGGCCTTCTCGGGCTGATTGTGTAAGCGAAACAGGCGCGCAAGCCATAACGCCGATTCCATGTCCGCCGGGTCTAGACGGTGAACCTCACTGAATTCGGCAATGGCCTTGGCAACCATTTCGTTCTGCACGCCGGAGCTGCCGTTGTTGATGTCGCCGAGGCTGCGCAGATAGATGCGGCCGAGAAGCCGGTGAGTGGCCAGATTATTGGGGTCGCGCTTCAGAATTTCGTTGGCTTCAGTAACCGCGTCGTGAACCCGCTGGGCCTTCCAATACATTTCGGCCAGGCGCTCTCCGATGATGGGCGACTGCGGATCGATGGAATAGGCCTTCTTGTAGGCTTCGATGGACCGCGTCGCGTATTCGCTCTGGCTGGTCTGCTCGAACTGAATCTCGTAGAGATGGCCCAGCGCGAAATTGTAGTAGGCCTCGGCGCGGGGCGACATTTTTTCCGGTGGCTTGGCGGTGTCACGGAAGGAAGTCTGGGCGAGCAGGGGGAGGGCTGCCAGAGCAGCCAGGGAAATCGTAAGGCAGATACGGCGTGGCTTCATAAGGAGTCCATAAACTAAAATTATCCCATGAGCGGGAAAGGCGGTCAAAAGCGAAAAAACAGATGCGTGCGATACGCTTACGGGGCTCAAGAATTGAGATGCTGCCGAGCGGCAAATGGGCCAAAAACGGCGCAATTGCCGCTAAAACTCAATGTAGAAAATGCCTCATGCTGGTAAACACCATAGCGAGGCCCAGGCGATCGGCGGCGGCAATCACTTCGGGATCTTTTACGGAGCCACCGGGTTGGATGACGCAGGTGGCGCCTGCCTTGGCGGCCTCTTCCACACCATCTGGAAACGGGAAGAAAGCATCGGAGGCAACGGCCGTGCCCTGCAGCGACTTCTGGGCCTTCAGCACGGCAATTTTGACGGAGTCCACGCGGCTCATCTGTCCCGCACCGACGCCCATCGTTGCGCCATCTTTGGCAAAGACGATGGCGTTGGACTTCACGTGCTTGCAGATCTTCCACGCAAATTTCAGGTCGGCCAGCTCGGATTCGCTGGGCTCGCGTTTCGTCACCACTTTCAGCTCTTTGCCTTTTAGTGTGCCGAGGTCGGGTTGCTGCACCAGCATGCCGCCGAGGATGCGTTTCAGCTGCAGCTCTTTTTCGTGATGCAATCCGCCTTGCGGCAATTGCAGCAGCCGCAGATTTTTCTTGGCCGAGAAAATTTCCTGGGCGCGGTCCGCAAATCCCGGCGCGACGATGCATTCCACAAAAAGTTTGGCGACTTCCTCGGCGGTCACCGCGTCCACGATGTGATTGAAGGCCAGGACTCCACCGAAGGCCGAGACGGGATCGCAAGCAAACGCCTGGATATAGGCTTCCACCAAGGTGGCCTGCTGCGCCGCTCCGCAGGGATTGTTGTGCTTGATTATGACGGCGGCGGGCTTTTCAAATTCGGCAACCAGGCTGCGCGCGGCTTCCAAGTCGACGTAATTGTTGTAGGAGAGTTCCTTGCCCTGGAGCTGCTTGGCGGCAGCAAGACCCTCCGCGGGACGACCTGCGGGGATGTAGAGGGCGGCGGCTTGATGGGGATTTTCGCCGTAACGCAATTCTTGTTTGCGGCGAAGTGACAAGTACAAACGCTCGGGAAGCTTTTCCCGCGGAGCCACCTCGAGCTTGCCATTCTGTTCGATAAGTCGTTCCAGTTCGGCGGTGATCACACCGTCGTAGCGGGAGGTTGCGCCGAACACCTTGCGCGCCAGTCGCAAACGGAGTTGCAAACTGGTGCCGCGGTTTGCTTCGAGTTCCTTGGCCACGCGATCGTAGTCGGCGGGGTCGGTAATCACCGTGACGCTCTCAAAATTCTTCGCCGCGGAACGCAGCATGGTGGGACCGCCGATATCGATGTTTTCGATCAATTCTTCCGCGGGCAGATAGCCCTTGGCCGCCGTGGCTTCGAAGGGATAAAGATTAACGACGACCAGATCGATGGGCGCGATGCCGTGTTCCCTGGCTTGTTTCTCATCCTCCGCGTTACTGCGGCGGAACAACAGGCCGCCATGAATTTTGGGATGCAGGGTCTTGACGCGCCCGCCAAGCATTTCCGGCCAACTGGTAAATTCCGAGACATCCTTGACCGCCACACCTTCTTCGCGAAGTAACTTCGCGGTGCCGCCGGTAGACAGGATTTCAATCTTCAGCCCCGCGAGACGCCGCGCGAAATCCACGATTCCGGTTTTATCGAATACGCTGAGCAGCGCCCGTTCCACAGCCATGTGATGCCTCCCGCCACAAATAGAATCTATAAGTGTACGCGGAGGAGAGTGGCAGGAAAAGTGGGTGGTCTGTGGGAAAAAACTAGCGGAGTTTACTTAGGACTTCACGAGGGCTTTCAGCTTGACCGCGCCGTTGACCACTTCAACGACGTATTCAACATCGCGGCACTGTTTTTGGGTTTGCAGATCTTTTGTTTTCTTGCGCACGAATTCGTTGAAGCCGGATTTGGTGAGCTTGGCGGTCTCTTCGCCCGCATCCTTTTTCGCTTGGAGAAATGCTTCGTAAAGCTGATCGACTTTCTGGGTCTCTTTTTCAGGTTCCGAGCAGACCATGCGAAATGCCTTGCCGGTTTCCGCCGCGTTCCCCAGCGGCTCTTCCTTTGGGTCAGGTTGCGAACGAGCGCGCTCCGCTTCGATGGCTTTCGCTGCGGCTCCGAAATGGCGTTGTACTTTGCCTTCTTCCTTCTGTGCCAGCCGTTTGCGGAAGATATCCTTATATTTGGCGTAGGTCTGAGAAAGATTGCTGAATTTGAATCGCTGGCCGAACTTCAGATCTCCCCCGCGCTCGCTGTAGCGGCGCACGATCTGGTCAATACGCCATTCGATTTCGGTGGGAGGGCGTTTTCGGCCGCCACCAAAAAACATGTCGTACTCGATTTTCAGCTGGCGAATGTCCCGCTCCAACTGCGCCAGTTCTTCGTCAATGGTCGCCATAAAGGCAAACTCCCGCGAACTCTCATGCTAGGAGCAGCGCTTGTCAGCGTCAATGCAGAAGGCGCGGCGCGATGCGTAACAACAATCGGACCTGCAGACACCGGGCTGCCCCTTGGGACAGCTAGCGATTGCGGGGAGGGAAAGCCTGTGCTCAAATGACGCCATGGCCCAGTCAGGCAAGCCGATGATTACGGAAAGCCAGGCAGCGATTTTGCGGCAGATGCCGTCGGTGGACGAACTGCTGCTTCGGCCGCGCATCGTTGCGCTGGCCAAGCGGATGGATCGCGGCTTCCTGGTCGAGACGGTGCGCGAAGTGCTTGCCGGCACGAGGCGCGCGCTGACTTCCGGAGACTCCGCGGCAGAAGCCCTGGTGTCGTCCGGGGCCTTGGAAGAAAAAATTGCGGACGCGGTGGAAAAAGAATTTGCGCCGTCCTTGCAGCCGGTGATCAACGCTTCTGGCGTGATTCTGCATACGAATATGGGCCGTGCGCCGCTCAGCGGGCTGGTCATCGAAGAATTCCGGCGCGCCGCAACGCACTACAACAATCTGGAATACAACCTGGCGGAAGGCGAGCGGGGGAAACGCGATACGCACACGGCGCGGCTTTTGCAGCGGCTGACCGGGGCGGAATCGGCGATCGTGGTGAACAATTGCGCAGCCGGATTACTGGTTACCCTCGCGGCGCTGGCACGCGGAGGCGAAGTGATCGTCTCTCGCGGCGAATTGATCGAAATCGGCGACGGTTTTCGCATCCCGGAAATCATGGAGCAGAGCGGGGCGATTCTGCGCGAGGTCGGAACTACCAATCGCACGCGCATCGCCGACTACGAAAATGCCATTAATGAGAAAACGCGGATTTTGTTGCGCGTTCATCCGTCGAATTTTCAAGTGACAGGTTTCACCGAGAAGCCGGACGTCTCTGATTTAATCCGCCTCGGCCAGCACTCTGGGCTTCCTGTCATCGAAGATCTTGGCTCCGGCTGCCTGACGGATCTGTCCGGCTTTGGCATTGCCGAGCCCACGGCACGGGAAAGCGTGGAGGCGGGATTCTCGCTGGTGCTGTTTAGCGGGGATAAGCTGCTGGGCGGTCCGCAAGCGGGAATTATTGCGGGCCAAAAGGATTTGGTCGCCAAAGTGCGCAAGCATCCGCTCTTTCGCGCGCTGCGCGTGGACAAGCTCACTATTGCGGCGCTCGAAGTAACCTTGCGCGCGTATCTGCAAGCAGCATGGGGTGAGATCCCGCTGCAACGCATGATTCGCCAGACGCCGACGGAAATCGCGGAGCGAACCAGGCAGTTCCTGCACGACTTGAAAACTTCCCTGGCGCCGGAAGCCGCAACTCTGGAAATTGTAGACGGCGCTTCCCTGCTTGGCGGAGGCTCGACACCGGCGCAATCTCTTCCGACAAAGCTTCTGCGCATTGCGAGCGCGCGACACTCGGCCGCTCAACTGGAGGCGCGGCTGCGTGAAGGCCCGGCGGGAATTCCGGTTGTCACGCGCATCGAAGACGATCACGTGCTCATCGACCTGCGCACCATCTTCCCGGAACAAGAAGCCAAGCTCGTGCAATCTCTGATTGCCGCGCTCCACTGATCTTCCGCAAACTCTGACTATGCTGGGATTTCTCGTATCACGGAAAAAGCTGCTCCCGATCCAGAGGCCACTGCCGTCTATGGCGGAAGGCTGGGCGCTGATTCGAGTGAGGATTGCGGGAATTTGCAATACCGACGTGGAGATATTGCGGGGGTACCACGATTTTCATGGAGTCGCGGGGCACGAATTCGTTGGTAAAATTGTTGCGGTTCGCGGCGGTTCGAGGAAAACCGAAAAGCGCTGGATGGGCAAGCGCGTGGCTGGCGAGATCAACATTTCCTGCAGCGCGTTTGGTTACAAGCCCGTGTGCGAATTTTGCCGGCGCGGACTAAAGACGCATTGCCTGCGGCGCAAAGTCCTGGGAATCATCGGCCACGACGGGGCTTTCGCGGAATATTTGACGCTGCCGTTGGAAAATCTACATTTGGTTCCGGACAGCGTCAGCGACGAACAAGCCGTGTTCATCGAGCCGCTGGCCGCCGCATGCCAGATTCTCGATCAATTAAAGATCCGGCAGTTCCCACGCGCCGCCGTTCTGGGCGACGGGAAACTGGCGCAACTGATCGCGTTAGTTCTGCACGCGGCGGGATGCAAGGTCACTCTTTACGGCAAGCACGAAGCGAAATTGGGGTTGGCAAGGCGCGCGGGAATTGCGACCAAGAGAGTGGTCGGCGACGAACGCGATCTGAAAAACATAAAGGACAATTTCCGCCTGGTGGTGGAGGCCAGCGGCTCACCCAGCGGCCTGCGGTTGGCACAACAAATGACTGAACCGCGGGGCACGCTGGTGCTGAAATCTACGTTCCACGGCGCTGCGCCCGTTGAGACCTGGCCCATCGTGGTAAAAGAAATCACCGTCGTCGGTTCGCGCTGCGGCCCCTTCGCGAAAGCGATTGCGCAGCTGCGTGCGGGAAAAGTGGACCCAACACCGTTGATCTCGCGAATATTTCCCCTGCAGGAAGCGCAGAAAGCAATAGCCTACGCGCAAAAACGCGGCGTGATGAAAGTTCTGCTGATAAACAACCGCTGAACTACAGGCGATTGATGCAGGACGCCACGCAGGCAGCGCCGAATCCGTTATCAATGTTCACCACGGTCACGTTTGAAGCGCAGGAATTCAGCATCCCCAGCAGCGCCGCTACGCCGCCAAAACTTGCGCCGTAACCCGTGCTAGTCGGCACGGCGATAACCGGCACACCGACCAGTCCGCCGACCACGCTGGGTAGCGCGCCCTCCATCCCTGCGATGCAGATGATCACGCGCGCTTCCGTCAATTGCAGCCGGTGATCCAGCAGGCGATGGATTCCGGCCACACCCACATCATAAATCTGTTCGACGGTGTTACCCATGAGCCGCGCCGTCAAAACCGCTTCTTCCGCCACCGGAATATCGCTGGTCCCCGCGGCGACCACCACGATGGTGCCCTTGCCGGTGATATCCCAGCTGCGCTCGATGGAAATGACGGCGGATAAGGCGTGAAATTTCGCGGACCGACTGACGCGCTTCACCGCGGCAAACATTTTGGCATCCGCGCGGGTCACCAGCACATTGTGGCGCGAGTCGTTGTGCCGCAGCATAGCGCGCACAATTTCCGCCACTTGCGATGCGGTTTTCCCCTTGCCAAAAACCACTTCTGCAAAGCCTTGCCGCAGCGTGCGGTGGTGATCGACCTTGGCAAAACCGATATCCTCAAACGGCAGATGCTTCAGCCGTTCCATCGCCGCCAAGGACGAAAGCTTCCCGTCCTCCACCGCTTTCAACAGTTTCAATATTTCTTCTGATTTCATTGGAATGAACCAAGCAAATTCTAGCACTTGAGCCGAAACGCACCTATGCTTGACTTGCCGCCAAGCCACTGCGAGACTGAACTTATCCGCGCAAAAGCCATGATTCCAGCCAAAGGTAAAACCATCACCGTGGGTGTGACCGGAGCAAGCGGCGCCATTTTCGCGCAAAAAACGCTCGCGCTACTGGAAGACGATCCGCGCGTGTCTCGCGTCCATCTGGTGGTCACGGAAACCGGCCAGCGGCTCTTTTCCGAGGAACTGGGCATTACCTCCGGAGATTTGAAAAAATTGCCGGGCCGCCTCATTGGCCACGCGGCCAAAAAAATCGAGGTTATTCCCAATAAAGACGTAGGCGCTTCAATCGCCTCTGGAAGCTATGACGTCGACGCTATGATTGTGATTCCCTGCACCATGGGCGCTCTTTCCGCCATCGCCAACGGCATGAGCGACGATCTGGTGGGTCGCTCCGCCGATGTAATGCTGAAGGAAGGGCGCAAGCTGGTTTTGTGCGTGCGCGACACGCCGTTCAATCGCATTCACCTGGAAAATATGCTGCGCGCGCAACAAGCGGGGGCTGTGATCATGCCGGTTGTGCCGGCGTTCTACGACAATCCGCGCACGATCGACGATCTGGTCACGCAATTTGCCTGCCGCGTGCTGGCTCATGCCGGCCTTCCACAGGAAAAGATGCATCGTTGGACCGGCAGTGTCACCGGCAGGAAATCGGGGTCATAGAGCGACATGGCCAGTCGCATTCGCACCATCCTGGAAATGATTAAGTTTGAGCACTCGGTATTTGCTCTGCCGTTCGCTCTCACGGGCGCGCTACTGGCCGCCCGGGCCTCTTCGCACGGTTGGCCAACGCTTCGGCAGATTCTGTGGATCATTGTAGCCATGGTCGCGGCCCGATCCGCCGCGATGACCCTCAACCGCATTGTGGACTTGCGCTACGACAAGGAAAATCCGCGCACGAAAACGCGGGCGCTAGCGACCGGCGCGCTAACCGTACCGTTTGCGTGGGGTTTTACGCTCGTGGCCATGGGAATCTTTTTCATCGCGGCCTGGCAACTGAATCCGCTCGCGCTGAAGCTGGCGCCGCTGGCCATCGCCATCCTGTTTTTTTATTCCTTCACCAAGCGCTTCACCTCCTGGTCGCACGTGATCCTTGGTTTCGCGCTGGGCATTTCGCCCGCCGCTGCATGGATTGCCATCAGCGGCAGCCTCGATTGGCGGATGTTGATACTGTGCGGAGCAGTGACGCTGTGGGTTGGCGGATTTGATGTGCTGTACGCCTGCCAGGATGTTGAGTACGACCGGCAGGCAGGCCTTTTTTCCGTCCCGAAGCGTTTCGGCATCGCGAAAGCGCTGCAGATTGCCCGCGTGATGCACGTCGGCGTCGTGCTGCTATTGAGCTGGCTCGCGTTCGGCTTTGGTCTGCCGTGGCAGGCGTGGGCCGGAATTGTTGTCGTTGCCGCCCTGCTGGCCTACGAACATTCGCTGGTTCAGGCCAACGACCTCAGCAAGCTGAACGCTGCGTTTTTCACTGTGAACGGTTATATTAGTATGTTGTTTCTGTTGTTCTGGGGAGCGGCCGCGGCATTTTGGCGCGTTTGAATCGTTCGCAATGAGTGAAGCAAATGGCTGTTATTTTGAACCAAACGGATGTAGCGCCGCGCTCTGCGGCACCATCGAATAGATAGAGTGAACCGTGGCTGAGCTGACCATCACCGACGCGAACCTGAAGCCCATCGCCGACAAGGTTTTGGCAGGGGAACGCTTGTCTTTCGAAGACGGCGTTACGCTCTACAAGTCGCCCGATCTTCTGGCAGTCGGCTGGCTGGCGAATCACGTTCGCGAAAAACGGCACGGCGACGTCACCTATTACAACGTCAATCGCCATATCAATCCAACGAACGTTTGCGTAGCGCATTGCAAGCTATGCGCGTTTGGGCGCGATCCCAACGCTCCCGGCGCCTATACGTTTACGCTGGAGGAGATGTACCAGCGCGCGGCAACGGGTGTGCGCGAAGGCGCCACGGAGTTTCATATTGTCGGCGGATTGCATCCCGACTTGCCGTTCGATTTTTTCCTGGATTTGATTCGCGGACTGAAGTCGCGCCACCCTCACGTCCACCTGAAAGCCTTCACCATGGTGGAAGTGCATTACTTCGCGCGCATTGCGAAACTTACCATCGATGAAACGCTACGGCAGATGAAAGAAGCGGGCGTGGATTCCTGTCCCGGCGGCGGCGCGGAAATTTTCCATCCCCGCGTGCGGCGGATTATCTGCGACCACAAAGTCAGCGGGCAGATGTGGGTGAGCATGGCGAAGAAGGCGCATCGCATCGGATTGCGCACCAACGCCACTATGCTCTACGGCCACGTGGAAACCATGGAAGAACGCGTGGATCATCTGGTGAAGCTGCGCGAGGCGCAGGACGAAACCCACGGATTCGTGGCGTTCATTCCGCTAGCGTTTCACCCGGACAACACGCCGCTGTCGCACATTCCGAAACCAACCGGGTACGACGATTTGCGCAACATTGCCGCTTCTCGATTGCTGCTGGATAATTTCGAGCACATCAAGGCGTATTGGGTCATGCTCTCACCCAGCATCGCGCAAATCGCGCAGCGCTTTGGCTCGAATGATCTGGACGGAACGGTGGTGGAAGAAAAGATATATCACGATGCGGGGGCCAACACCGCCGAATTTACACCGCGCAGCGAACTGGAACGTCTGATCCGCGCGGCCGGGCGCATCCCCGTGGAACGAGACACACTCTACAACAAAATCGACCGCTCCAAGCTTCCTCCCATCGAACTCGGCACGCCTCCGGGACTTGTGTCGCTCAGCCTGTAAAGCACACGAACGGAAATTTTTGACTGACGGCATCTCCACCACGGGAAACCCGGCAGTTCTACTTCCTCAATCCAGTGCTTTTCCAATTCGGGGTAATCGCACTATTCTGTGGTGCGTCCTAAATCCGACAATTGCTTCGCAGGAGCGATAGCCAACCATGCGCACCATTTTGCTTTTGACCATCTCCAATATTTTTATGACCTTTGCGTGGTATGGCCATCTGAAATACCGCGGCGTGGCGCTCTGGAAAGTGATCCTGCTCAGTTGGGGCATCGCTTTCTTTGAATATTGTTTTCAGGTGCCCGCGAACCGCATCGGCTCCTACGAATTTTCCTCGGCGCAACTCAAGACCATTCAGGAAGTCATTACCCTGTCCGTTTTCTCGAATTTTCAGTCACGTATCTGGGCGAGCCGCTAAAGTGGAACTATCTCGCGGGTTTCGGTGCATTTCGGCGGGCGCGTTTTTTGTTTTTCACCAGTGGTGAGTCATACGACTTGTGGCGCCCATGCCGCCACGTCCTGTTGCCGCGAGAAATGCAACAACGGTTTTGCGGGCAAGGGCGAGATCAACTGATCCGCGATGGTATTGTCTTCGATTTGTGCTTCGGCCAATTGCAGCTCCCACGGCGGATGGTGAATCTCTCCACGCAATAGGTGACCCTTCGTTGTTGCGCTATACAAGCAGTATCGCTCAATCAAGAAATGCTCCAACGAGCCGCTCTTGGCCTGAAACGTTTTTCCGAGTCCGCGATATCTGCCGCGAAAGCCGGCCGCCGGCGCTCCACGATGAATTCTCTCGCTTTCGTACTCCATCCAACCCGATTGTTCCTCGCAGCGCATGCGCGCCCGGAAATAGGGCAGCTGGAACCAAGCCCGCGCGACAGTTACAGCCAGGGAATTTGCAGCATCCAGACTGAAGAACCACACGCCTGGCTTGCTGTCGCGCTTTACATAGGTGCGCAGATTGAGTTCGGGAAATTCGGAGGTTCCTGGTACCGCGGGCGCATATCGCAAGCGAACTCCGTGCATGAGGAAAGGCACAACAGCTAACCACGCTTGCCCCTTGAAAGTATCTAACTCCAGCCCGGAGGGTATGTGTGGCCGGAGAGTGGATTGAGGCACCGGCCAATGCGCAAACAGAAGATCGCGCCACTGCTGCGCCATCACCCAACTGCCCGAGGGAATGGCCCAAGGACGGTGCCCTGCCTGCTCAAAAATGTTTTCCATTGCCATCTATCAGCCTAGTTGGTTTGATGCTGGGGACACGGATTCGGGCAGCAGTCGGATGCCTGGATCCCTGTAGGACCGGGGCGACGATAATTCTACATCGAAGTCGTTGTTAATTTTGATGAACCTTTTGTTGCGGTACGTGAATCCAACGGTTAAATGAGGCAGTCCAACTTGGCAATTTGAGGAGAAACTCCATGCAACGCAAAGCATCTGCAGTCTGGCAAGGCGATTTGAAGTCTGGCAAAGGCACGATTTCCACCGATAGCGGCACCTTGAAGCAAACGCAATATTCCTTCAGCACGCGTTTTGAGAACGGCGTAGGCACCAATCCGGAGGAGTTGCTCGCAGCGGCACATGCCGGCTGTTTCACCATGGCGCTTTCCGCACAACTCGGCGGTGCAGGCATGACGGCCACGAAACTGGAAACCACCTGCACCATCTCGCTCGAGAAAGTTGGGGAGGGATTCAGCATCACTAAAAGCCATCTCGATCTCGTCGCCACCATCCCGGGGGCGGACAAGGCCAAATTCGATGCGGCGGTAAAAAATGCGGAAACCGGCTGCCCGGTCTCCAAACTCTACAAAGCGGAAATCTCCGTCAAAGCGCAACTGGTCTCTTGATTCGCCAGAAGCGCCGCCAAATAGCAAAACGAGTACAATGCTTCGCATGATTCCCAATGCAGGTGTCTTCATCGCGGGCATGGTGCTGTTCCTGGTGGTCCTGTGGGACGCGTTCGAAGCGATCATTCTGCCGAGACGGGTGACGCGAAAGTTTCGCTTTACGCGCGTTTACTACCGTTCGACCTGGAGGATTTGGAAAATTGTTGCCAAACTGCTCCCCACGAAAAAGAGGAAAGAGACCTTTTTCGGCTTTTATGGGCCAATATCGCTTTTGTTTTTGATTGGGGTATGGGCCGTCGGACTGGTGATCAGCTTCGGAATGATGCAGTTTGGCGCGGGCTCAGCAATCAACCTCTCTGGAACTACGCCGAGCTTCCAGACCGATCTCTATCTGAGCGGCACGACGTTTTTCACGTTGGGATTGGGGGACGTTGTTCCGCGCTCTTCGCTGGCGCGGTTTCTGGTCGTCGCGGAGAGCGGTTTCGGGTTTGGTTTTCTCGCCGCCATTATCGGCTACCTTCCGTTCATTTACAGCGCGTTCGGTGCGCGCGAGACAAATATTACGCTGCTGGACGCACGGGCCGGAACGCCGCCGACAGCTGGTGAGCTGCTGCGCCGGCACAGTTACGCACATGGTGATGAAGCCCTGGCCAAGCTCCTGGCGGATTGGGAGCTGTGGAGCGCGCAACTTCTCGAGAGCCATCTTTCTTACCCCGTGCTCGCCTACTTCCGCTCGCAACACGACAATCAATCCTGGATCGCTTCGCTCACGGCGATTCTGGATACCTGCGCGCTAACCATGGCGGGCATCGAAGGAGCTTGCGCCAAGCAAGCCGAACTGACCTTCGCCATCTCGCGGCACGCCATCGTCGATCTGGCTCAGGTTTTCTCCGCGTCGCCCCATGCGTTGCCGCACAACCGGCTGCCAGCCGAAAACCTGCTGTATCTGCGCAATAAGCTGGCGAAATACGGGATGACGCTCAACAGAACGCCGGAAGCCGACGCGAAACTGCACGAGTTGCGTATGATGTACGAACCCTATGTTTATGCCCTGGCCGATTATCTGAACCAGTCTCTGCCTCCGTGGATTCCGGTCACCAAGGGCAGAGACAATTGGCAAACGACAGCTTGGGCACAATCAACCGGGGCGATTGAGACGGAAGCCGCGGTGGTACACGACGACCATTTCTAGGCCACAAATAGTTTTCGTTATTGTCAGATCGATCTCAAGGATTGGGGAGAAATTCCATGAAAGCGATTCAGGTTCACCAGTTCGGCGGCCCGGAAGTTCTCGCGCTGCATGAGATTCCAACCCCCAAGCCCGGGCCGGGAGAGGTGTTGGTAAAAGTGCGCGCCGCGGGCGTAAATCCCTACGACACGTACATGCGCAACGGCACTTATCCCATCAAGCCGCCGCTTCCCTATACACCGGGTTCCGATGCCGCGGGAACCGTGAAAGCCGTGGGCGAGGGCGTAAAGAAAGTGAAACCGGGCGATCGGGTTTACACCGCGAAAACGGTTAGCGGCGCTTACGCGGAATTTGCGCTCGCGCTGGAATCGCAGGTTAATCATTTGCCGGATAAGATTTCGTTTTCGCAGGGTGCCGCCCTGTGGGTCCCCTACGGCACGGCATTCACGGCGCTGCATCATCAAGCGCAAGCGCGCGCGGGAGAGACGGTACTGATCCACGGGGCCAGCGGGGGCGTGGGGATTGCTGCGGTGCAAATGTCACGCGCCCTGGGGCTGACGGTGATCGGCACCGCGGGAACGCAGCGCGGGCTCGAGCTGATCAAAAAGGAAGGCGCGCATCACGCTTTCGACCACACCAAGGCGGGATACACCGAAGAAATCATGAAGGTGACTGGCGGAAACGGCGTCGATATCGTGCTGGAGATGCTGGCGAACGTGAATCTTGGCACTGACCTTCGGCTGCTCGCTCTCCGCGGGCGCGTGATTGTCATCGGCAACCGCGGAGAAGTGACCATCAACGCGCGCGAGTTGATGTCGCGCCGCGCTTCGGTCCGCGGTTTTACGCTGTGGGCCGCCACGGAAGCCGAGACGGTCGAGATTTATGCGGGGATTGACGCCGGTCTGGAAAGCGGCACGTTGCGCCCCATCGTGGGCAAAGAGCTGCCGCTCAAAGAAGCGACGCAAGCTCATCAGGACATCCTGGCTCCTGGAGCGTTCGGCAAGATCGTTCTTGTTCCCTAAATTAATTGTGGCAGTCAGGCCCAACCCAGGCTGCGCAGCAGAATTCCAGTCACCGCACCGCCCAAAACCAGCCACGCGGAATTCACTTTATAGCGGAACAGCAGAAATACGCTTGCGGCCGCGATCAGTATCGCCGGCAGATTCAGCAGCGTTGCGCGAGCAAATTGCCACACGACAAAGGCCATCAATGCCACCGCCGCCGCATTTACGCCATCCAGAAATGCGCCCGCGAAGGGAGATTTTCGCAACTTGGGCAGAATGTGCGCCGTCATTCCCACATACGCAAACGCCGGCGCGAACATGCCGATCGTTCCGAGCACCGCGCCGCGCCATCCACGCAAAACATATCCAATAAAGGTAGCCACGGTGAAAAACGGCCCGGGCGTCGCCTGGCTCACGGCAATCGCGTCCAGTAACTGCGCATCGCTCAGCCAGTGCCGGTGCACCACCAGGTCGGCGCGCAAAACCGCCAGCAGTACGTAACCGCTTCCAAACAACACCGCTCCCACTTTCAGAAAATAGAGAAATACCGAACTTGTTCCCACTATTCCCGCTGCCCCGCTTGCGCCCAGACCGCCAAGGCCGGTAAACAGAATTCCTCCCCGGAGCATTTCCCGGCCTTGCGTCACCAGCATCCAAACCGCGCCCGCGCCAAGCAACAGCACCAGCACGGGATATCCGAACAGCGCAAAAATCACGACGACGGCGGCAAGCAGCATCAGCGGGACGCTTTTCAGTGCGCTGCGCGCCAGATTCAACATGGGTTGGGCTATCAGCGCAATCACCACCGGCTTGATCCCGAACAACAATCCCGCCACTTGCGACACCGAACCAAACTTCACGTAAGCCCATGCCAGGCCCAGCACCAGAATGGCCGCGGGCAAAATGAAGCACGCTCCCGCGATCAACAAGCCCGCGATCCCTCCGCGAAGCTCCCCAATGTAAATCGCCAACTCCGTCGAACTCGGTCCTGGAAGCAAGCTTGCCGCTCCCATCAAGTCCAGAAAGCGCTCGCGGCTCAGCCATTTTTTCCGCTGCACGAAGCGCTCTTCCATCATCGGGAAATGCGCGGCGGCTCCGCCGAAGGCCACAAATCCAAGTCGCAGGAATTCCCTGGCGATTTCGCCCAACGCTCCGGGCGTTCGTTCTGGACTGACGTTATTTTCTTCCGGCATGGCAGAGGAGATTATGCCTCAAAATTCCGAATAACTTTCCGGCGCAAAGGAATAGTAAACTGTACAAAGCGGGAGCCTCGATGAACTCCGAATTACATTCCCAACGGATTGGCACCAAAGGATCGACCGGCAAGGGTATCTTAATCGGCGGTCTGCTTACACTGATCGTCGCCGGGATCATCGTGTGGCTTGCCACCGGTGTAGGGCTTCTGCAATTACTCGGCAGTTTTAGCAATGGCCACACGCTGTTCCGCATCGACCAGCCCACTGTGGTCCGCCAGATCGCACAGTTACAACGGCTGGAAACCGTCAGATTCAGCATGGACAAGATTATATCCGGCGAGCATGAGAGCCCTTTTCTTCCGAAATTTCTGCTCGGCGACCGGTTGCTCCTGGTGGTTCACGGCGAAGTGATCGGAGGTGTGGACCTCGCCTCCATTCAGGCGGCGGATGTTTCTGTAAAGGGACAAACGGCGACCGTGCGCATTCCCAAGGCGCAGATTCTCGTCACCCGCCTGGACAACGAGAAAACCAAAGTCTATTCCCGCGATACCGGCCTGTTTTCTTCGCCCGATCCCAATCTTGAAAGCGAAGTCCGCCAGGAAGCCGAGCGGCAACTGCAGCAAGCGGCCCTGGACGGCGGCATCCTGAAAACCGCCGACGACAACGCGCGCACCACGGTGACCAGCTTGCTCAAAGGCTTTGGCTTTACGGAAGTAAATTTCCAGTAGACAAATGCACTCCTGCGAATGGGGTTGTGGATTCCAAGCAACACCATCACCTGTGCGGGACGCCCCGGAATTTGAGATAGTAAAGAGGTCGCCGGTACTGGAGTTCTACGTTTCGCGGTTTATCCGTCAACAACACGGAATTCCTTTGTCAGCTGGCCATTTCGATTTGAAAACGCGCGCGGAGAACTTTTGTTCTTGACCAATCTCGCTTCCATTTTTCTCGCAATGCAACCTGGCCCGGTCAGCCAATACTGGCACAAGCTCACCGACAGAACGTTCTCCGGCGTGTACCACGCCAACGCCTTCGACCTGGCCATGATGATTCCCTACTTCATCGTGCTGTTCATCCTCGCCACCTATGGCCTGCACCGCTACGTGCTCTTGTACGATTATTTTGCCTACCGCAAAAATGTTCCCGGGCCGCCGCCAGTCGTCGCTCAGTGGCCGCGCGTCACCATCCAGCTGCCCATTTTCAATGAGCGCTACGTCATTGAGCGTCTGGTCGACGCCGTCTCGTTATTTGATTATCCGCGCGAATTGCTGGACATTCAGGTGCTCGACGATTCCACCGACGAGACCCGCGAAGTAGCCCGCGCCTGCGTGGACCGCCACGCCGCCGCCGGCCTCCCCATCACCTATATCCATCGCACCAATCGCGAAGGCTACAAAGCGGGCGCGCTCGAGAATGGCTTGCAAACTTCGCAAGGCCAGTTCGTCGCCATCTTCGACGCTGACTTCACCCCGCACTCCGATTTTCTGCGCGGCACGATTCCCTATTTTCTCAATCCCGAGGGCGGCGAGAATATTGGCATGGTGCAAACGCGCTGGACCTATTTGAATAGCGATTACTCGCTACTCACCCGCGTAGAAACGATTCTACTCGACGGGCATTTCGTCATCGAACATGGCGGCCGTTCGCGCCGGGGCACTTTTTTCAACTTCAACGGCACGGCAGGCGTGTGGCGCCGCGCGGCCATCGATGCCGCCGGCGGCTGGGAACACGACACGCTTACCGAAGACACGGATCTGTCCTATCGCGCGCAGTTAAAGGGCTGGAAATTTCTCTATCTGCCACACATCGAATGCGCCTCTGAACTGCCGGTCGACATGAACGGCTTCAAAGCGCAGCAAGCGCGCTGGGCCAAGGGCTTGATGCAGACCGCAAAGAAAATCTTGCCCCAGGTTTTCCGCTCGGACGTTCCCTTGCACGTTAAGTCCGAGGCGTTTTTCCATCTCACCGCCAATATTTCCTATCCGTTGATGGTGCTGCTCTCCACAATGCTTCTACCCGCAATGATCGTGCGTTTTTATCAAGGCTGGTTCCAGATGCTGGTGATCGACCTGCCGCTGTTCCTCGCGTCCACCTGCTCGATCTCCAGTTTTTACCTGGCGGCGCAAAAAGAGCTGCACCCGAAAACCTGGCTGCGCACCTTTCTCTACATGCCGTTTGTCATGGCCACCGGTATCGGATTGTCCGTGCGCAACGCACAAGGTGTGTTGGAAGCAATCGCGGGCAAAAAATCCGAGTTTGCACGCACGCCGAAATTCAAAATTGAAGGCAAGTCCGGAACCTTCGCCGCGAAGAAATACAAGAACAAATCAGGCTGGATGCCCTATTTTGAAATTGCTCTCGGCCTCTACTTCGCGTTGGCGGTGATCTACGCCATCTCCAATGAAAATTACGCCACCGTTCCCTTCCTGCTTCTGTTTGTCTGGGGCTATCTATACACCGGCTTCATGTCCCTGAGCCAATCCTGGTTCGCCCACTTGCGCTTTGGCGTCAATGCCCCCGAGATGCGTCCCGCCTCCAGCGGCGCGCCAGGCTTCTAGCGTTCGCGCTTTTTCTCCGTTGGATGTGACGGGCCGCACTTGTCTTCCAGCGTTCCAGGTGTAGAATCCGGCTTCTGTCCACGGGAGCGCACATGAGAGTCCCCCTGCTCTTCTGTTGTTTACTTGCTTTTCCAACAATTTACGCGTTTTCGGCCGATGAGTCTAAAATTTCGGAGACCGGCAAAGCTTGCCTCGCCTGTCACTCCACGACAACCCCGGGAATTGTCGAGCAATGGCAATCCAGCGCGCATGCCAGAACGGCCGTTGATTGTTACTCCTGCCATCAAACCAACGCCGGCGATCCGGCCGCCTTCGACCACTATGGCTATAAAATCGCCGTCATTGTGACCCCCAACTATTGCGGTCGGTGCCATGCCGCTGAGCTTCGACAATTTGAAAAAAGTCACCACGCGGCGGCAGCGAAATTCATCGGCTCACTCGACAACATGCTGGGTGAAATTGTCGAGGGCGGTCCCGCGGCCAACAATGGCTGCCGGCAGTGCCACGGCAGTGAAGTGAAATACTTGGGTGGCGGAAAGTTTGAGCCTGCGACCTGGCCAAACTCCGGCATCGGCCGGATCAATCCGGATGGCAGTAAAGGCAGTTGCGCGGCGTGCCATGGACGCCACTCGTTCAGCTCCGCTACCGCGCGGATGCCGGAGAATTGTGGCAAATGCCATCTTGGCCCCGATCATCCACAGATCGAAATATTCAACGAATCCAAGCACGGAATCCAATACCGGGCTAACGTCTCCAAAATGAATCTCGAGTCAAAATCCTGGATCGTAGGCAAAGACTACTCCGCTGCTCCCACCTGTGCCACTTGCCACATGTCCGCCACGCCCAATCAGCCCGTCACCCATGACGTCGGAGACCGCATCAGCTACACGCTGCGCCCGGCTATCTCCATCAAGTTAGACAATTGGGAGAAGCGCCGCGCCTCCATGAAAGATGTGTGCTCCAATTGCCACGCCACCGGTTGGGTTGACAATTTCTACGAACAGTACGAAGCCACCATCAGCCTCTATAACGAAAAGTTCGGCAAGCCCGCGAAGTCCATCATGGACAAACTCTACGCCGCCAAGAAACTTACTCCCACGCCATTTGACGAAAAAATTGAATGGACTTACTACGAACTCTGGCACCATCAAGGCCGCCGCGCTCGCATGGGCACAGCCATGATGGGACCAGACTACACGCAATGGCACGGTTTTTTCGAAGTCGCCAAGACTTTTTATATGGAGTTCATTCCCGAAGCGGAGCGCTTGCTCCCCGGTGTTACTTCCGAAGTTATGAAGTCCGACTTCCACAAATGGACCTCCGGACTCTCCAAGGAAGAATTGCAGGAACAGATCGACTTCTACAAGGAACGCTACAAACAGTAGGCTGAGCTACGATGGTTCCGCGCGGATGATCTCGTTTGATTACCACAACTATTGGCTCACGTTAAAAAACGTGAATGTCCCTTGCTAAGATCGTTGCGCAGGTGCATCGTTAAATATATGGCTCGTTGGATGCGCAGCATCGCCCGTCAAATCACCGTGGAAGAACTGGCCAACACGCTTACCCACGGTTTCGGTTTAGTGTGCAGCCTGATGGCCTTTGCGATACTTTCGGTTCTCGCCTTGCTTCACGGTGGCGGCTGGCAAATCATGAGTTGCGTGATTTACGGCGTCTCGCTCGTGAGCCTCTACGCTGCTTCCACTTTTTATCACGGCACTTCTTCGCCGCGCGCCAAACACGCCCTGATGATCTTCGACCATTGCGCCATCTACGCGCTCATCGCCGGCACTTACACTCCCTTCCTGCTCGTGAACCTGAAAGGCAGTTGGGGTTGGTCGCTTTTCGGCGTCATCTGGACGATCGCCGTCGCTGGTGTCTTGTTCAAGCTCTGGTTTGCCGATCGCTTCCCGATTTTTTCTACTTCTCTCTATCTCGCCATGGGCTGGCTCGGCATGATTGGCGCGCGGCAAATCTACTTGCACGTTCCCGCCGTGGCGCTTTTCTGGCTCGCTCTGGGCGGCCTGATGTATTCTCTCGGCGTCATTTTCTACGCCTGCAAACGCATACCGCACCACCACACCATCTGGCACTTGATGGTTATGGCGGGCAGCACCTGTCACTTCATCGCCATCCTCTACTCCGTTTTTCCCCGCGCCTGAGCGTTTTGCCTGCCAATCCATTTATTTCTTCTTGGTTGGTTATCTCTTGGCTTCCGACATTCCGTAATTTATCCAGCGTTTAGGTATTTTCTGTCAGTCTGTGGATGGGAAAAGTATCTGCTTTTGCTCCGAGACATCTGCATTTCCCGCGCCCGTACGTCGAATCCAATTGAGGACTGTGCCACATCTCCATGAGGTTTTTGATTTCCGCCCAGGTTTCTTATCGCGCAATTCGCTGGCTCCTTCTCTGTGGGCTGCTTTGCACTTTTCCCGCTGATACTCGCGCCGACGAAGAACAGAGTAAGTCCGCAGACGCGGCACATGCGGTCTCTGGCACCGTCCTTGACCCTTCGACCGCTCCGATTGCGGACGCGCAGGTAAAAGTGCTGACTGCGGACGGGCAGGTCCTCGCTTCCGGCGCAACGGACCACAGCGGCTCGTTCCACTTTGACGGGATTCCGCGCGGCAAGTATCACCTGCAACTACAGGCCCCGGGCTTCAAAAACGCAAGCATCGACGTCACCATAGGTAGCAAGCCGTCTGCTCCACTCAAAATCACGCTTGCCATCTCGTCTTTGAGCGAAACCGTTAGCGTAAACGGCGGCGATTCGGCGATCCAGGTTTCCACTGACGCTTCGGAAAATCAAAATGCCAATACTGTCGACAGCAACGCCCTTGACCGCGTTCCGGTTTTCGATCGCGACTACGTCTCTCTGCTCTCTCGATTCCTGAGCGATGACGCCGTCGGTACGAACGGCGTTTCGCTCGTCGTCAACGGCATCGAAGCAAACGGCCCCGGTGTCGCTCCTTCCGGCGTTCAGGAAGTCAAAATCAACCAGAATCCGTACTCCGCGCTGTTTTCCCGCCCTGGCCGCGCCCGGCTGGAAATCACCACCAAACCGGGCACGCCAAAATTTCACGGCATTGCGAATTTCCTGGTTCGTGATTCCGTTTTCGACGCGCGGAACGCCTTTGCGCTCACCAAACCGCCGGAGAGCCGCTACCTTGGCGAAGGCACGTTTACCGGACCGCTGGGCCGCGACAAGAAAAATACCTTCCTGCTTTCCATCATGCAGGAAAACGACAACGTGCAGGCCATCGTTCATGCCTTCGGCGCCAACGGTACGATCATTTCCGATAATGTGCCTGCACCCACGCGCGATTTCTTCCTTTCTTTCCGCGCTTTCCACGACTTCACCAGCGGCGATCAACTTTGGATTGCTTACTCCTATGAAGACGGCCGGGACGCCAACCAGGGAGTCGGCGGAACGATACTGCGCGAAGCTGCTTACAACGCCGAAAGCCGCGAGCATGAAATCAACGTCAGTTACCGGCACATTTTTTCGCCTAAATTCGTAAACCAGTTACGCTTTCTGGTGGGCCACAACAACGAACCCGTCGTTAGCGTCACCAATGCTCCCCAAAATATCGTCGAAGGCTATTTCACCGGCGGCGGCGCGCAAGCCGACTCCAAGCGCACGGAATCGCATTTCGACGGCGCGGACATCGCCACCTGGTCGAGCGGTAAGCACGTTGTGAATTTTGGCGTGGATAGCCCGGACCTGAGCCGCCGCGGCGCGGACGACTTCACCAACCAGTTAGGGACGTATACCTTCGTGGACATCAATGCCTACAACGCAGGCACGCCTTCAAATTACCGCGTGCAAACCGGCAACGGCCACCTGGTTTTCTGGGAGCGAAACGTCGCAGGCTTCATCGAAGACAACATCCGCTTGAAGGCGAATTTTTCCGTTACGCTCGGCCTGCGCTACTACTACCAGAATTATTTCAACAACGACACCAACAACTTCGCTCCACGATTTGGATTCGCCTGGGCGCCATCCAAGAAAGGTAAGACTGTCTTTCGTGGCGGCGCTGGGCTGTTTTACGACCGCTCCGGCCCGCGGGCGATTGCAGACCTGCTGCACTTTAATGGAGATGGGAAAGGCCTGTTTCGATTCATACTTCCGTTGCAACCCGGTGGCATAGTTCCCTTCCCTGTCACTCCAGCTGATCTTCAGGGCGTGCCCACGAGCCTGGTGGTACTCGACCCACGCGCGCGCATCCCTTCCATTTTCCAATACAGCGTCGGTGTGGAGCGCCAAGTCACCGCGAAGAGCACCTTCAGCGCGACCTACGTCGGTACGCGCGGCATCGATCTCTTCCGCTCTCGCGACATCAACGCTCCATCACCGCCCAACTATATGGCCCGCCCTGATTCCACTTTCGGTCAAATACGCCAGATAGAATCCGAGGGCTATCAGAAGGGCAATTCTCTGGAACTGCTCTTTCGCGGCAAGCCCACCAAGCACATTGCCGGACAGGCGCAATACACGCTGGGCAAAAGCTACAACAACACCAGCGGCATTCGCTATTTCCCAGGCAATAGTTATTTTCCCTCACTCGATTGGGCGCGCTCTGACAACGACCGTCGCAACAAGTTCGACCTGCTGGGTTCGTTTGAACCAAGCGATCTTTTTTCCTTTGGTGTGGCGCTGCAGGCCTACTCCGGAAAACCGGTCAACGTAATCACCGGGCTCGATTCCAATGGCGATGGTATCTTCAATGACCGTCCGCAGGGCGGCTTGGCTCCACGCAATATTTTGCACGGCCCCGGGCAGATCACCGTCGACGTAAACCTCGAACACGAGTTTCACTTTGGAAAGGAAAAGAAGGAGGGGCCGTCGCTGACCGCCGCGCTAAACGTTTTCAATATTCTCAACCACGTGAACTACGTCGACTATAACGGCGTCCTCGGCCCCAATCTTGGCCAGCCCTCTTCGTCCTATCCTGCCCGCCGCTTCCAATTGAACTTTGAATTTAAATTTTGATAGTTGACCGTTCAAATGCATTAAGAGGCGGCCGACGGGCGCTCCGTACCCGTCGATTGGGGAGTGCTCAAGAGCCAACCGAGGAGTATGCCAAAGACCAAACTAAATCCGAGCGTCTCCCAGAAATGGCTGCGCGCCACGCTTGCGGGCATCAAAGGGTTGGGCAGCAGCAGTATGGTGGTCCAAGACGACAGGAACAGGGCAGTGGCCAAGGTGGCTTCCCATCGGGCGACGCGCAGCATGCGAATCAGCGGATATACAAAGGCAACATAGAGCAGCGCGCGAAACGAAGCGATCGCAAAGATCCAGGGCGCATTTTGCCAGTTCCCCTTTAGCGCATCAAAAAACGTGGGCCAATCGGGGCCGGCATAATACTTGCGCAAGTCAGGATTTTGCCAGGCCACGTAGTACCCAAAGAACATGTACAGGAACACGAACGCGACAACTAACAATGCAATTTTCCATACGGCGGAAGCGGCGCGCATGTGCGGTGGTACAGGCGACTCCGTCCCGGGCTTTGCGGCTCGCCATCTACCCAGCAGCAAGACGGCTAGCGGCACGAACACCACCGTGGCAATCGCTTCTTCCACAAAGATGGCCTTCACCATCCCTTGCGGCAGCTTGTTCGATAGAAAAACGATCGATTCGATTTGCGTGGCTACCGTCGAAATTCCGTACATGCCCACGATCATCGCCCCCACCAACGTCCAGCCGTGCCAACTCGACCGGAGAATCAGGTAAGACACAATGGCGCCGACACACAAGGAGAACACCAGAAATGGAATTAAGGACTCAACTGGACTCGGCTGCGCAGTCGGCGGTATTTGCGGAGATGCCTGCGCGGACGGCGAAGTTTGTGAGGAAGCTTGAGAAGCGGCCTGCGCCGGAGGCCCCTGCTGTGCTATACGTTCCAGTCCAGATAGTGCTCCGCCAACAACCATAGTCACAGCAAACAACAAGCAGACTCCTAGAATTTTGAGGCCGAGCACCAGAATCTTCTTAATTTGCATTGGATCATGCTCCTGTTTGGGCCAGGATTCAGCCGATGCCGCAGCATGCTAATTTCTCACGATTCATTTAACGGAACTTCTGAAACTTTCCCGAACGGCCGGTGACCTTGAGTGCTTACGAGACTTGTTTGCGTCCCATGTTTGGAATTGCGCTTTGGGAAAACGAGTAACCCTTTAGACCTTCAATAGGACGTTAATCACAGTGACCATGGTCACTTTCATCCCGTCGGCCAGCGCAGGGTATCTGGCGTTACTGGAAACCAAGCCATGGCATTCTGCCTCGAACAGTCGCTTACACTTCGCTTCTCCGTTACAATTCTAACTTTGTCCTTCTGCCCTGGAGGACCGAGGTGGCCATGAGTGGTTCTGTTGGTATGCGCCAAGCTGCGCGCGTTGTTCAATTTTTATTTCATTCCCGCTTTCGCGCGAGCCTGGCACTGCTGCTAGGTTTGTGCGGTGTGCTGGCGTGTCAAGCCCAGCAGCGCCGCGATCGCGAATCTAATTCCGTGTATTCCGAGCGCCGCCAGAAACTTGCTTCGCATCTCGACGCCCCCGTGGTGCTCCTCGGTTACACCGGAAAGGAAGAAGATGCGCAGACCTACATCTTCACCCAGGAAGAGAATTTTTATTACCTCACCGGGCACAACGAAGAAGAAGCCGCACTGATTTTGCTCCCGGCCAGCGGCAGCAGCGCCAAAAAAGATGATTTCTCCGGCCCGCGCGAACTCTTTTTCATCCCCGCGAAGGATGCGCGCAAGGAAGTCTGGAACGGCTTGCGCCTGTCGCCCAGTGATCCCGGCATCGAATCGCGCACCGGATTTGCGCTGGTCAAGCCTCGTTCGGAGCTGCGCGCCACGGTGGAAAGTTTGCTGAAGTCTTACCGTACCATCTACACCGTTCTTCCGTACGAGCACGAAATGGGCGGCTATCCGCATGAACGGGAAACCGTGGACTGGCTAAAACTGGCCGCGCCGCAAGCGGAAACGAAAGACATTCGCAAGGAGATTTACCAGTTACGGGTGATCAAATCGCCCACGGAAATCGCACTACTCCGCCAGGCTATCGATCTTTCGCTTGACGCGCAACTGGATGCCATGAAGATGATGCGCCCCGGCCTCTTTGAATATCAGGTCGCCGCGAAAATGGTCTATGTCCACGCCATGGGCGGCTCTGAAGCGGAAGCCTATGCGCCCATCGTCGGCGCGGGTCCCAATTCCACCGCGCTGCACTACGACAAGCTTTCGCGCAAGATTCAGGATGGCGATATCGTAGTGCTGGACGTTGGCGCGCAATATTCCGGATATACCGCGGACATCACCCGCACCCTTCCCGCCAACGGGAAATTCACCCCGCGCCAGCGCGAAATTTACGAGATTGTTTTGGGCGCGCAGAACGCGGCTCTGGCGGCTATGCGACCCGGCGTCACCATGGGCTGCCGCGGCAACAAAGACAAGAAAGACACGCTGCAATCTGTCGCGTTCAACTACATCAACACCCACGGGAAGGATTTGCATGGCAAGCCGCTGGGCCAATATTTCATCCATGGCCTGGGCCACAACATCGGGCTGAACGTCCACGACGCCACGCCTGATTACTGCACTCCGCTCGCTCCCGGCATGGTCGTCACCGTCGAGCCCGGCATCTACATCCCGGAAGAAAATCTCGGCGTGCGCATTGAAGACGACGTGCTGATCACCGACTCCGGCATCGAACTCCTGAGCCAGAAGCTCACGCGCGACCCCGACGAAATCGAAAAAATCATGGCCGATGCCGCGAAGCAGCGGGCGGCTGAGGCCGGACGCTAAGGTCCTCCAACAATTGACCTCCCCCAACGCCGCCCGTTATACTGGTTTTTCGCGTTGGGACTGGATTTCCCCCGCGCGCCTCGTGTCATTCCACGCTCTGCCGCTTCCGGCTGCCGCCTGGAATTTCCGAAAACTCTATTCATTTTACAGGGAGCCAACGGCCCTTTTCTGGCCGCACGAACGTATGAGCAGCACAAAAGCCACCCAACTTCGCCCCGGCATGGTCATCCAGCATGAGGGCCAGCTTTACACCGTTTTCAGCGTGGACCACCGCACCCCCGGCAACAAGCGCGGCTCGATGCAAACGCGTCTGAAAAATCTGCGCACCGGCATCATGATCGATTACCGCTTCCGCGCGGAAGAATTTGTCGAGCGCGCCATCCTTGACGAGATCGAATTCGAATATCTCTATCAGGAAGGCGAGGATTTTCACTTCATGAACACGAAAACCTACGAGCAGATGCAAATGAGCAAGGACGAGCTTGGCGAAACAGTGCTCTATCTGATCCCCAACACCATCGTCAAAATCGAATTTTTCGAAGAAAAAGCCATCGGTGTCGACCTGCCGGACACCATGGACATGAAAGTCATCCAGACCGAGCCCACGCTGCAGAAAGCCACGGCCAGCGCGGTGATGAAGCCCGCCACCATGGAGACGGGACTCGTCGTCAACGTGCCCCCCTTCGTCAACGAAGGCGACCGCATCCGCGTGGATACTTCCGAAGCACGCTACGTCCAGCGGGTCGAGTAGTAATCGCGCACAGCGCGAAGATTTCCGCCTCCGCAGCTGAGCGTTTACATCCAAGCTCAGAAGAGGCAAGAGCAAAAAAGAGCCCCCGCAAGGGAGCTCTTTCTGTTTCTATCCTTGTCTTTCTTGTTTTTAATCCAAAACTGTCAACTGAGAACTGACAACTGTAGACTATTTCCCGCTACGCGCGATTCGCCACGCCGCGTTCCCCCGCCGGATGCGCGCCAAACACGCGATCAAAAATCTTGTCGACATTCCGCAATTGCCGCTTCAAATCAAACGTATATTCCAGGTCCTTCGGCGTCATGAATTTCGTAATGCGCGCATCGTTCGCCACCCGTTCGCGGAAACTCGTCTCCGACTCCCACGCCGCCATCGCGTTTTCTTGCACGGACTTGTACGCATCGTCGCGCGGCATGCCTTTTTCCACCAGGTCCTGCAGCAACTGGCCGGAGTAGACCAGTCCCTGCGTGCTTTCCAGGTTGCGCAGCATGCGCTCCGGAAACACGCGCATCTCGCCGACCAGTTGAATCATCTTCCCCAGCATGTAATCGATCAGAATCGTCGAATCCGGCAGAATCACGCGCTCCACGCTGCTGTGCGAAATGTCCCGCTCGTGCCACAAAGAAATATTCTCGTAGCTGGCCATCATGTTCGCGCGCACCAGGCGCGCCAGTCCGCAAATCTGCTCACAGGTCACCGGGTTGCGCTTGTGCGGCATCGCCGAACTGCCCCGCTGCTCGTTCCCAAAATGTTCTTCCGCCTCGCGTACCTCCGTGCGTTGCAGGTGCCGAATCTCCAGCGCGATTTTCTCCAGCTCCGCCGCGATTAGCGCCAGTGCGCTCATATAATGCGCGTGCCGGTCGCGCTGAATCACCTGTGAAGCTACCCGCGTGACATTCAATCCCAGCCGCGCGCAAATCTTCTCTTCTATCTCCGTGCCCAGATGCGAAGCGTTTCCCACCGCCCCCGAAATCTTCCCAAATCGCATTTCACCGGTGGCCTGGCGAAACCGAGAAATATTCCGCTGGTTTTCTGAAAACCAGTTGGCAATCTTCAGCCCAAAGGTAATCGGTTCCGCATGAATGCCATGCGTGCGCCCGATCTGCGGAGTGTGCTGAAATTCGTGCGCACGCAAATCCAGAATTTCGCCAAACAATACCAAGTCACGCTCGATCAAGTGCGAAGCGTCGCGCACCAGCAACGCCTGCGCGGTATCCACTACATCATTCGAGGTCATGCCGTAGTGCAACCAACGCGCGGCATCGGGATCGCCAATCGATTCGCCCACCGCCATGGTGAAGGCAATCACATCGTGCTTCACATTCACTTCCAGTTCGTTGATCCGCGCCACATCCACTTTCGCCCGCGCACGCAACGCCGCCGCGGCCTTTTCCGGCACCTGCCCGGCCTCAGCCAGGGTCTCCGCCGCCGCCAACTCCACATCCAACCATCGCTGGTAGCGGTTCGCGTCGCTCCAGACCTGCCCCATCTCTTTTCGCGTGTAACGTGGAATCACGTTTGCTTCTCCATTACCGGCTCACCACAATCATACGGTATTTGGCACAGCCCTTGCGATACACGCGATGCCCGCGAACTGCCCCCATTCCATCCTTCACTCCATCGCCGCCCTCACGCTGTCATGCTGAGAGCCGCGTATCTTGCGGTGCGAAGGATCTCAACCATTACAACGTACAACATCCCACCTGTGAGAACTACGCTCTAGCCAATTGCCACAAAAAAAAGAACTCCGGAAGCATGGCGCTCCCAGAGTCCCTGCCCAGCTGTCTTCAGCCAAATCTAAAATTCATACCGCAGCGCAAATTGCATAATGCGTGGGTTGGTCAGCAGCCCGCCGTAGTTGCCGAAGCTTCCGCCGCTACCCTTTCCCAGCGCGCCAGCGAGCAACCCCGCCTGGACATCATATCGAACGCTGTTGGTAACGTTAAAAACTTCCCATCGGAACTGCACGCTATGTTTTTCACTCCAGGGCATGGTCCAACGCTTGGCGAGACCAACATCAACGGAGAAAAAGCCGTTACCCCGGATGTTGTCGCGCTGGCCCGCTTGCCCCGCATAAGCGTAGTCGAACGAGCTGATCGCTCCCGGTCCAGTGGAAAAAATGTTCGGATTACCAGTGTTGTAAAAGACGCCCGTGTGAACCGGCGAAATCTGATTGGCGTTGCCTTCTAATTCAAAATTTGTCGGATAGTTGCTGGTTCCATTGTCCACACTGATGGGAAAGCCGCTGGTCAAGCGGAAGAGCCCGGAGAGTTGCCAGCCGCCGATAAAGGCGTCGGCCACACGGTTGACGTCGCGCGCGATCCACCGCCCGCGCCCAAATGGCATTTCAAGAATCCAGTTGGCGTTGAACTGGTGTGTGGCATCGAATGCAGATACGCCCCTTTGGTTTTGCGGATTCCAGGCATTGATGATGTTGCTGTTGGGTTCCAGGAGGCTGGAGTTGCTCCCAGCGCCAACGCGCTCGGCGTTGGAGGAAATATCGATGGATTTTGAGAATGTGTAATTGAAGTCGAATTGGAAACCATGGCTCATGGCGTGGTGCAGGCTTGCCTGGAGAGCGTGATAGCTGGAAGGCGCAATCGATCGCCAAGCATACAGCGAACTGAATTGCGATGAGTAATAAGAATACTGGCCACCCGCCATATAGTAATTCTGGCCGGGGATGTTGGCGTCGGGCATGCCGTTGAAGTCGATTTTGTACAGGCCCAGGGAATCATTAAAGTGCGTGCTGCAGAACGTGTCATACGCAAACACGATCGGATTCGTCGTTGACGTGACAATCGGATTTCCGGAATTGTCCACGCCCGTGCACCCGCTGATTTGATATGCCCCTCCTGGTACCAACGGCTGAATTTGGTCCGTCCAGAATTGTTGAACATTCGCGGGAAGCGTGGAGGGATTAAAGTGCGCAGTTGCATCATTCTGGTTGTTTTTTAGGGCAGGCCGGAAGGCTTTGGCGAGCGCAATCTCCGCCGTGAAGTAGTCAATACCCGCTTTCTTGTCGTACATATCGAGTGGCATCGCCAGGTCATCTTGTGCGAGCAGACGATGGGAGAGCCGGCCAACATAGGCAACATCGACAGAGAATCCAGAGCGAAGTTCGCGGCTGAAAGCCAGATCAATCGTATAGGAGTATGGAGTTTTCAGTTTGTTGTCGATGCCCCACGTAATGGCACCCGCACCAGCCGGATAGGTTTTCGGGAAGCTCGATCCGCCGTTGGGTTCGAGAACGGGATTGCCATTGGGTGGGTTGCTAGGATCGTAATCGTTCGTTGGAACGATATTGATGTCGGTAATTCGTGGGGCAAACGTGGACTGTTCAACGTTCGAGGGGTTGTTCAACTGGCTAGCAAGTCCGAACGACCCGTTCTGATCAAATGTGTCAACCAAGCTCTCTCCCACACGATCATAAACGATGCCAAATCCCGCACGAATGCTCGACTTGCCTTTGCCGCCGAACAGAGCGCTGAGAAGTCCGGAGGAATAGCCTGGCGACCAGGCTAGTGCAAGGCGCGGGCCAAAATTGTGCAAATCCCATCCGTAAAATCCTGCTTTGCCATTTGCCGGGCCGGAAAAATCATACGCAATCAGCGGCAGTACGTTGGAAGGAATGCCCTGCTGCATTCCAGCAGCGCGGCTTTGGAACCAGGCGTTCAGGCTGGTCGTTGGTGTCACCTGGAGTCCGTTCGTTTCCCACGGCGGAGAGAACAGAGAGTAGCGAAGGCCAGCGGTAATGGTCAGGTTCGGCGTCGCCTTCCAGACATCCTGGAAGTACATTTCGTAAGAATCCTCTGCGAAGCGCCGTTTCACAGGGGCCCCCGCCTGAATGGGCTTGCCGTCTCTACCAAAATTGTAAACAGCATTCCCAAGCGTGATCATCCCGAGCAGCGAAGTGACCGTTGAATCGTAGTTGCCCTGGAAGGTGCTGTCGACAGCGGGCAATTGTCCGAGGTAGTTGCCTGGATTGAGGGGAGATGAACTGGTTGTGGAAAGCCCGGAGTTCAAGAACCAATCTTGGTTGGCATAGCCGCTGCTGAAAACACCGTTGGAGTTGCTGGTTGGATTGCGCAGGAACGAGAACTGAAAACCAAACTGGAACGTGTGCCTGCCACGAATCCAGGAGAGGTCATCGGTAAAATTATTGGTAGGCCGCTGGAATGCCGAGGAATAGGTGACCCCCTGATCGAACGCGGACAGATAATTCCAGGGTTTGTTGGAATCGCCGATGGTGCCGACGCTCTGCCGAACGAATCCGTAGCGGAAGTTATTGATGAGAGAGGAAGAGATTACCGAAGAATAACCAACGATAATCCCCTTGTTGTAGTCGATGGTATCGCGCTCTGGCGCACTCCCCGGCAGGAACGGAGCCCCGGCGGCATTCTCATTTGCCAATGCCGCGCTGACCGAGATGCGGTGCTTGGCGTCGGAAGTAAGGTTGTAATCGAGTTTGGCGATATACCAGTTTTTCCTGGTGTTGGTGGGGGCGCGGAAGCGATAGCCCGCAGTGTTCAACAAATCGCCCGTAGTTTGATCGTTCGGCAAAAACGCGCCGTAGGTTGACTTCATATAAGCCAGGACGATTGGATTTGGGCCGGGAGACGCCGGATTGCCCGGCACCAAGGTATCGATTTGCGTGAGTTTCTGCGGAGAGAGCGCGTAGTAACCTGCGGGCGCAGTGTAGGAAGAATTGGGAGTCAGTCCGGAGACTGTGTTACCAGGACAGGTCGAAGTATCGAGAGAGCCATCCGTCTTGAGGGGGCACAGATACTGGACAACTCCATCGCGCAGTGCGGCCGTGGGGACCGTGCGGACGGCGCTGACAGCTTCGACGTCTCGATAGCCCTCGAAATTCATGAACAGAAACAGCCGATCTTTCTTGATCGGTCCACCCAGCGAACCCCCAAAGATGTTGCGATTGAGCTTTGTCGGTTTGTTGGGAGAACCGCTCTCGAGTTGCGCCTTCTTGATGAAGTAATCGTTGGCGCTGAAATACGAGTTGCGATTGTACTCGTACGCAGAGCCGTGAAAGCTGTTGGTGCCACTCCTGGTGACCAGCGCAACCTGCGCCCCTGAAGAAACCCCTTCATCCGCCCCCCAATTGCTGGTGGTAACGCGGAACTCTTGAACGGAATCGAGCGTGACGGGGAGCACTGAGGTAAATGCGTACGATCCTTTCCCGTTCGCGGGTATGCCATCCACGGTGACATTACTCTGGTCGCTGTGCGAGCCGTTCACCGAGCCACTGCGCGTATCCTTGTCTTGATTAATATCGGGACGGCTGCCGGTATAAACGACGCCCGCCTGCAAACTGAGCAGGTCAGGAACGTTGCGGCTTTCCAAGGGAAGCTGCTTGACCTGATTTTCGTTGAACGCCACTCCCAACGAAGCATCGGATGTATTGATGACTTCTGTTTGCGCGGACACCTCCACCTGTGTGCTCAGCGTGCCCACCAGCAGAACCACGTTTACAGTGGTGGGGACGTTCACTAGCAGCTGAAGACTGATCTGCTCGTATTTCTGAAACCCGTCTTTCTCCACGGTGAGCACATACGTGCCCGGAGGCAGCGCCAGAAATTCGAAATCGCCCGAAGACGGGGTTACGGTGTCGCGCTGAAACCCCTGCGACGGATTCCGCAGGGTCACCTTCGCGCCACCCACGGATTGATGCGACTTATCCAGGACCGAGCCGTGCAGTGACGTCGTGCCCATCTGCGCCCGGGAACCGGCAGAGAAAAGAAGCATGACCATCAATAAAAATGAAAAATGATGCCGCAAGAAAATAGCTCTCATAACCCGATCCTTTCGACCGCCAACCAAATTTCCATGGGGATTACAATCGCGAGCCGCAAGGAGTAATGCCGGCGAAGCTGAAACGTCCCGAACAACACAACTCCCTGCCTCGGACTCACCCTGTATAAATGTTCACACCAATTACACCGCTTTGTAGGATATTCGCTATTCAATGTCAAGACAGAGAACTCTGGAGCACCGTAATTGTTCCGATTTGCGGGAATGACAAAACAGATAACCGGGACTTACGGTCGCTCTCTTGACCTTGCTTACTCCATTCAAGGTCAATTCCCGTTGTTGACCGGTTGTCGAACCCTCCCCAGGAACCCTGGGCCAACCCTCTTGCGCGCCTAACCGCTGGCGCATAATCCTGTCTAATTGTGAGAATGGCCGAGACCATGGATCGGGCTGAGATCGCCACAGTCAGCGACGCGTCCGCCGTCGAGCGAACGCTTGCCGGTGAACGGGACGCCTATCGTGTTCTCGTCGAGAGGCACAGCCGAAATATCTACCGGCTGGCCTATCGCATGACCGGCAATCGCCAGGACGCCGAAGAAGTGGTGCAGGAGGCTTTTTTGCGTGGCTATCAGAAATTGAAACAATTTGCGGGCAACGCAAACTTCGGGACGTGGGTCTATCGCATCGCCGCCAACTACGCAATCGACTTACTGCGGCAGAGAAAATCAGACGATTCGCGGCGCGCTACCACCGCGCCGCTTAAGACGGATGACGGGCCACAAACCGATCTACTCGACCGCGTCACGGACCCCGCACCATCGCCCGAGCGGTTGGCGGGCAGCGCGGAATTATCGCTCCGAATGGCGCAGGCGCTGAGCACGCTCACTCCGGCCGAACGCACCGCTATCGTGATGCGTCATTGGGACGGATGCGCCATCGAAGAAATTGCGGCAGTTTTGAAATCGAATGGCAACGCCACAAAAAATACGGTTTTCCGGGCAGTAGCCAAGCTCCGCAAAGCGCTGGAGCCTTTTGCGGAAGCGCGCGGCGCAGCCCGCGCCATGGGAACGGAATGATGACACACCGAACCGAAGAAGAACTGATCGCCTATCGCGACGGCGAGCGCAACGACCGCGAGCAGATCGCCGCCCATCTGCACGAGTGCACCGAATGTCGCGCGGAGTTGACGCGCATCGAAGCCGTCTTTGCCGCCCTGCAAACCATGCCCGTCCCCGATCCCGGCGAAGACTACGAGCGCCGTGTGTGGCAGCAACTCGCAGGACGCCTGCCAGAAAAACCCTCGCATTTGTGGAAAGAGTTGTTTGTCCCAAGGCGATTGATCGCGGTCGGCGCGGTCGCTGCCGCCATTGCTCTGCCGTTTTTCGCGGGAAGAATCACCACTCGTCACGAACCCGCCAGCCCCTCCTTAGACGCCGGAAAGCTGCGCGAGCGTGTGCTGGTCGTAGCCGTGGGAGAGCACCTGGGCCGGTCGGAAATGGTGCTGATGGAATTGGAAAACGCGCAGCCCGCGCAACATGGGCAGAAATCCGTCGACATGTCTGCCGCGCAGCGCCGCGCCGAAGATTTGCTGGAGGAAAATCGCCTCTATCGCCAAACGGCACTGCGCCAGGGCGACCAAGGCATGGCCAGCACGCTGGACGAACTGGAGCGCGTGCTGCTCGACATCGCCAACAGCCCGGAGACCGTGACACCCACGCAATTCGAATCCTTGCGGAAGCGCATTGAAGACCGCGGCATTTTGTTCAAGGTCCGCGTCGTGAGTCAGGATTTGCAGCAGCGCAACAAGCAAGCCAAGCCGGAACCGGCGCAAAACGAATCGGCACCACCAAACAGGAGCAAGACATGACACCGCACAACGTCTATAAATTCTCTGCGAAATTGGACGAAAGAGAGTGCCTCGTGGGACATAAAAATGCTCTGCGCCTGGCGCTTTCCGTCGCGCTGCTGGCGCTTCCAGGAGTTGCCGGCGCTGCACGGGCCAACATGCAATCTCCCGCCGAACCTCACGCCTCGGCCCAGTTTCAGGCCGATAGTCAGCAGTATGCGCAAGACCGCGCGCAGCAGAAACTCGACGCCGAAGAAGAGGCGCGTGATCGCGAGCAGGACAAGAAAGATCAGGAACAGGACCGCCTCGACCACATGCAGGATATCTACAGCGAAGGCCGCGAGTTCCTCGACGAAGAAAGTTACGCAGACGCCGTGAAGAAATTCTCGGAACTCGTCGCGCTGAATGGACCCCAGACCGACGCGGCGCTCTACTGGAAGGCCTACGCCGAAAATCGCCAGGGCAAGCGTGAAGCCGCCCTGGCCACAACCGCGGAGTTGAAGCGCCGCTTTCCGCAGAGCCGATGGAAAAAAGACGCCGAAGCCCTCGACATCGAAGTGAAACAGCGCTCTGGTGGCACTGTGAATCCAGACTCTCAGTCCGATCAGGATCTTAAATTCCTGGCTTTGCAGGGAATCATGAACAGCAATCCGGAGCGCGGCATGCCGCTCATCGCCAAATACCTCGACGGACCGGGCTCGCCTAAAGAAAAGAGCAAAGCGCTTTTCCTCTTGGCACAAAGCGGCTCTCCCCAGGCTGAGGAAACGCTGAAGAAGATTGCCCTCGGCCAATCCAACCCGGAACTGCAGCGCAAGGCCGTGGAATATCTGGGGATCTTTGGCGGAAAGCGCAGCGCGGACACACTAGCTGAGGTGTACGCAAATTCGAAAGATCCCGATATAAAGCGCGCCGTCCTGCAAGGCTACATGGTGTCTGGCAATCACGAGCAGCTATTCGTGCTGGCAAAGAGCGAGAAGGACGAAGGGTTGAAGCGCGATGCCATTCGCAACCTTGGCATCTCCGGGGCACAGAGCGAATTGCAACAGCTCTATCAAAGCGAGAACTCCATCGAGGCCAAGACGGAAATCCTGCAGGCACTGTTTCTTTCCGGCGACTCGCGAAAACTCGCGCAAGTCGCTCAGGAAGAAAAGAACCCTGAACTGCGCCGCGCCGCCGTGCGCAACATGGGCCTGCTCGGTGGCCGAGAGCCAGAGTTGCAATCCATCTATGCCAAGGACCCGGACCGCAGCGTGAAAGAGGAAGTCTTGAATGCGTACTTCCTTGGTGGCAACGCGGCTGGGTTGATTGCCGTCGCGCGAAACGAAAAAGATCCTCAGCTTAGGAAAAAGGCGGTGGAGAAACTTTCCTTGATGAACTCCAAAGAAGGCACTGAATACCTAATGGAACTCCTGCAGAAGTAAGGTGGATTATGAACACAAAACGGAATCAGGTTCAGAATAATCTTGGAATCGCGTTAATCTCCACGGGCCTGCTCTGGGGCGTCTCCCTGCAATTCTCCGTTCATGCCCAGCAGTCGGTGGCGGCGTCCGCCTCGGCGGCAAGCGCAACCACTTCCGGCGCGTTGAAGTTGGATAGCGGCAAGCTCGAAGTTCGGCAACTCAGCGGGTCTCTCGACGACGCGGTAAATCGCTGGGCTTTCGGGACGCGCCAACCCGAATGGCTCGGATACTCTGTCGCACAGGGGAACGGCCGTGGTTCCGCCTGCTGTGACCACGATGGCCGGGACGGCTCGCGGGTCTGCGGCGAGTGTCAACTGGAAGGCCAAAACCATGGCGTGAACATCACGAAGCACGATTCAGCCTCTTCAGAGGTGAAACTTGAAGGACCTCGCGAGCTGGCTATGCTCTTCCGCGCGGAGTCTGGAAAAATCGGACAGATTCGCGTGCTGTCGATGGAATGCGCAGCGGATTCCGGAGGCCTCACCGTCGTGTGGCTTGAGGGCGCAAAAGCTTCTGAGAGTGTCGGCTTGCTGGAGAAATTCGTGCGCGGAACGAATCTGGAATCCGCCAACTCTGAAAAGCTGAGCAAGGACGCTCTAACGGCCATCGCCCTGCACGCCGACCCCGCCGCTGATAGCGCACTGGAATCCTTCGTCGCAGCCGGTCAAAGCATTTCTCTGCGAAGAGAATCGGCGTTCTGGCTGGGTGCAGCGCGAGGAGCGGAAGGCCTACGAGTTCTACAAAAAATGGCGCAACACGATCCCAGTAGCGAAGTTCGAGAACAAGTAGCGTTCGCGCTTTCCATCAGCCCGGAACCCGGCGCACTGCCGGAGATGATTCGAATTGCGCACGAAGATCAAGCTCCTCAGGTACGCGGTCAGGCCCTCTTCTGGCTCGGCCAAAAAGCCGGAGAAAGAGCGGCCCAGGCCATCGCCGGCGCCATCGACACCGATCCCGACACCGATGTGAAAAAGAAAGCGGTCTTCGCCCTCAGCCAGATGCCTCCCGATCAAGGAGTGCCCAAACTGATTCTGATCGCTCAAACCAATCACAATCCTCAAGTCCGCAAAGAGGCTATGTTCTGGCTTGGCCAGTCCGGCGATCCGCAAGCACTCGCTTTTTTTGAAAAAGTCCTCAGCCAGTAGACTCTGCTCTATCGCAGCAAGTCTTCCAGTTGAATGCGCGCGCCGGTCTTCTCATCCCGGTATTTCACGATGACCGCCGTCTGTAAAGACAGTCCCCACTTCACTCCCACGGGATGCGAAACGGCGCGCGAACCCGGCACCACCACCGCCCCCTCCGGAATCACCAGCGGCTTATCCTCGCTGGCGGAATACACCGCGTCGCGCACCAGATCGTATACCGGGATCGAGCGATTCAAAATCGTGCCGGTGCCAATCACCGCACGGCGCTTCACGATCGTCCCTTCATAAATTCCGGAATTTCCACCCACCAGCACATCATCTTCAATAATTACCGGCATAGCCCCGATCGGCTCAATCACCCCGCCGATTTGCGACGCCGCAGAAATATGGCAATTGCGCCCCACCTGCGCGCACGAACCCACCAACGCATGAGAATCAATCATTGTTCCTTCGCCGACGTAGGCGCCGACATTTACGAACATCGGCGGCATGCAAATCACTCCGCGCGCAATATGCACCCCGTCGCGAATACTCGAGCCGCCCGGCACAATACGAATTCCATCTTGCAAAGAGATGGCCTGCACTGGATAGGAAGCCTTGTCAAAAAACGGCTGCCGCCGCGGGTCAATGGACATATCGACCGTGTCGCTCATCCGGAATCCCAGCAGGATTCCCTTCTTCACCCACGCATTCACGCGCCAACCCGTCGGCGAACTTGAATCCGGTTCCGCGGCGCGAATTTCTCCGCGGTTCAGCGCGGCCTTGAAAGTCGCGAAAAGCTCCCGATGCTCTTTCGCGTAGGACGACGGCGGAGCATCAAACAGCGCTTCAATTTGGGATGGCAGCATGAGCACGCTCAATCAGATGGACAGACTCCAGGACCGCGCGAATTTTCGCCAGGTTTTCCACTTTCGGCGCAACCAGCGGCAGCCGCCACACTGCCTCCAGCAAGCCCATTTCCGCCATCGCCGCCTTCACCGGAATCGGATTTGACTCCACAAAATTAATCTCCATCAGCGGATGGAATCGCCGGTGAATCTCCCGCGCGCCCGCAAAATCCCGGGCCAGCGCTAGATGCACAAGCTTGGTCATCTGCGCCGGTATTTCATTGGAGGCTACGGAAATCACGCCGCGTCCGCCGAGCGCAATCAGCGGCAGAACAATTGCGTCGTCACCCGACAGCACGATGAAATCTTCCGGCACGCCATTCAGAATCGTCGCTATCTGCCCGATGTTCCCGGAAGCTTCCTTAATCCCAACGATATTTTCCACTCTGGCAAGGCGTTGCACCGTCGCGGGCTCAATGTTCACGCCGGTTCGGCCCTGCACGCTGTAGAGCACCACCGGAACAGAAATCGATTCCGCGATGGCCTTGAAATGCTGATACAGACCTTCCTGCGTCGGCTTGTTGTAATACGGAGTGACCGAAAGTATTCCGCTCGCCCCCATCCTCGCTACTTCGCGCGCCAGCGCAATCACTTCCGCGGTGTTATAGCCGCCCGCACCCGCAAGCACCGGCACTTGGCCTTTCGCGACTTCCAGCGTTATCCCTACCACGCGCAAATGTTCTTCATGCGTCAGCGTCGGGCTTTCTCCGGTCGTCCCGCACGGCACCAGAAAATCGATTCCTGCGTCGATCTGCCGCTTCACCAGCATTCGCAGCGCGGATTCGTCAAGCGATCCATCGCGTCTAAAGGGTGTGACCAACGCCGTGCCTGTACCCGTAAACATGTTCGACTCCTTTTTATTGCTTGCCATTTAATTCACCGATAATTTCCCGAAACTCGTAGACGCCTTTTTTTCCGGCGATCCAACTTGCCGCCAACAACGCTCCGCGCGCAAATCCTTCTCTGCTTCTCGCGGTGTGCCGCAGGGTGATGGTGTCGTCCGCGGAATCAAATCCGATTTCGTGCGTTCCGATATGTGCACCCGCACGGCTCGAGCTAAGATTCACCGCTCCGCCGTACCCCGCCGTGCGCATCTCGTCCGCAAGTTTCTTCAGTGTCCCCGAAGGCGCATCCTTCTTCGCCGCGTGGTGAATCTCCCAGCCCCAGGCCTCATACTCCGGGTGCTTCGCGAAAACCGCGGCTGCCTGCGCAACAATGGCCAGAAACAAGTTCACTCCAATGGAAAAGTTCGCCCCGTACACCAATCCGGTATTTGCACCGGTCACCGCCGCACGAATTTGTGGCAATTCGTTGTACCAGCCAGTCGTCCCGCACACCGTGTTCACTCCCAAGCTGGCCAGTTGTAGAAGATTTTGCGCCGCGCTGCTCGGATGGCTGAACTCAATCGCAACCGCCGCGCCGTTCAGCGATGCCGGAGTAACACTCGCCATCTCCGCAGCTTTTAATCGCCCGCGTACCTCAAAACCATATTCCGACGCCAACTGCTCCACCATGTGCCCCATTTTTCCATAGCCCACAATCGCCAGTGGCACGCTCATGCGCTCACCGCGCCCGTCGCCAGCAGTTGCCGCGTCATCCGCGCATAAATCCCCACAGCCTCTTTCAACTCTTTCTTGAGAATGCGCTCTTCCGCGGTGTGCGCCACATGAATACTGCCCGGCCCAATCAGGAACGGCTGCCCCCACGCGCCATTGAACGTGGGAATGTCCGTAGTGAAAGCCACAACCGTCGTCGGAATACCCGGCAATGCGCTCAAGTACACGGCAGGAGTGAACAACACTTCGCGTGCGGCGATTTTGTGCGTGCCAGCGATCTTCTCCACACTCGACCGCAATCCAGCAGGATCTCCCACCAGCCGAAACATAATCTCAGCACGCGCTTCATCCGCCACCACATTCGGCGCGCGTCCTCCCGAAATCGTGCCCACATTTAATGTGGATGCTCCCAGTACCGCATCCTCTGGCAATTCCAGAGAGCGGATTTCATACAGCGCATCGAGCAGCACATGAATCGCAGAGTGCCCCAGCTCCGGATAAGCCGAATGCGCCAACCTTCCCTGCGCGGAAAGCTCATAACGCAGCGCGCCTTTCGATCCCAGTGCCAGTTGATTCTCGGTAGGTTCCCCATTAATCAGGAATTGCGATCCCCGCCCGTGCGTCGCTGCAACCTGCGCGCCAATGCTGCTGCGCTCTTCTCCCACTACAAAGAGCAACGCAAAATTCCGGGTCCCCTCAGCCAGCAACAACTCCGCCGCTCCGATCATCGCCGCAATAATTCCTTTGGCGTCGCACGATCCTCGCCCATGAATGTGCGTGGCATCCTCGCGCGAAACAAAAAACGGTGGCACGGTGTCCATGTGCGTGGAAAGTGTCACCACCGGTTCGCCAAAGGTGACCAGAATATTGTCGCGCTGCGGCGCCGCAACCATGCGCTCGATCTGCCCGCCGTGCGACGCGGAAAGCAGCGACAACTGTGCAAACAGAAAATCACCGACGCGGAGTTCGTCCCCCGTGGTCGAGTCGATATCCACTAACGCGCGCGTTAACGCAAATAGATCCATACCCAACCATTTGAACCAATTCTTGGGGAGAGCAGAACGAAAGGAAGGACTGCCTGTGCTGAAGCAGCTACCGCCTCTCGATAGCGCTCCATTCATCTTGCCGATGAACGGCAGTGGACAAGTCTTAGCCTTGCCCCCCAACCGAAGCGACACTCAGCCGCCGCCACGATTTCGGCAACCAACAGTTACAACTTACTGTCTCGGCCCTGCGGCCGGACCCCTTTCAGCTTCAACGCACGATGCTGCTCGGATTACGCGTTGGCCTACTCATGGCCGTTGCACCTCTACCAAGTCTTTTCAACTTACGGGAAAACCCCGCCTCTGTCAACGGAACCTCTTAAGTTCACAAGCTTTCTGTTACGCACTACGAACGTGCCTCGTCAAGGAGTTCTACGCCGGCGCATACGGGAGTGTATTCTGAGGCCATGCAGTTCCAACAGTTTCGGCTCTTTCGAAATTTCTCCATCCTCATATTCTGCATGTTGGCAACCTCATGTATAGCGCTGCTGATTGCCTCCAAAGTAGTGATTGCTCACGCGGCGAAGAACAAGACGTATTCCGAGGTGTCGCAAGTTCCCTACCGTCATGTGGGTTTGGTTCTGGGATGCCCCAAACGCGTTTTCGGTGGCTGGTCCAATCCCTTCTTCGAAAACCGGATTGCTTCTGCGGCGGATCTCTATCAGCAGAAAAAAGTCAGCTATCTCGTGGTCAGCGGCGACAATCACATCCAGGGCTACGATGAGCCCACCGACATGAAAAACGCCCTGGTGGAAAAGGGCGTCCCAGCTGACCGGATCTATCTGGACTACGCTGGCTTTCGGACGCTGGACTCCGTAATCCGCTTGAAGGAAGTATTTGGACAGACGGTCGTCACCATCGTCTCGCAGAAATTCCACAATCAGCGCGCCATTTTCCTCGCCCATCATTTCGGCATCGATGCGATTGGCTTTAATGCGCCGGAAGTCGCCTTGCGCTATGGCTTCAAAACCTTCTGCCGCGAACAATTCGCTAAAGTGAAAGCAGTGCTCGACGTTTACCTGCTTCACAAACAGCCCCATTTCCTGGGCGATAAAATCCTCATTGGTAATCCAACTTCAACCCTCGACGCCAAGCGTGCTCTGGAGCTCGCCGAACTGATGTGCAGTCAATTGCCAAATGTCGGCACCTTCGTGGAGAATCGCGAAGCATTGGATCCTAAAACAATGCCCATCGAGAATCGACCCGCGATCGATGACCGCTACTACCTCCCCGTCTCCGACGATACCGACGAGGCATTGGAACGGCTCGGTCCCTACTCTGTGCCCTGCCTGGTGAATCGGCTCATCGACACCAAATGGATGCCCGACCCACGCACCGAACCGCTTCTGGGAGCTCCGGTCGTAGGAGATATGGCATACATGATTCTTGGCATGAAGGGTGTACCGGATGTTTTGCCCAGCCTCGCGAACAAAAAGCCGAATGAACTGAGGATGAATGACTATTTCATTTGGCCAAATATTGGCGACCATCGCAATCAACTGCAAAAGGCGGTTCGTGTCTGGCTGGCCGATCATCCTGATTGCTGCGGCGTCACTCCGATTCTCCTGAAAAGCGCCCCGACGCAACCGCGATTCCGCATGCCCGAAGCGGACCTGGCCCGAACCACCATGCGGTTCTCTCACTTGAAACCAGGCCTGAGTCCCAGTGAAGTTCTCAGTATTGCTGGCAAGCCCGATGCGATCGACGGCGAGGAAGCCAGAACCAACGAAACGGCTGATTCACCCTCAAAGAATGGTCAGCTTCTCGGCTTCAGCTCCGCGGATCACAACGAGAACTTGGCCTACATCTATTTTGTCGAGCGTTGGGCAGCCGAAATCGCTAACCGCGACCCCTTGCGCGACCGCTACGTTATTCTTTATTTCTCAGGAACCGGAAAGCTCCTGCGCGTATTCTCCAATGTCTCCGAAATCCATCCCATCTTTCCTAAATCCGCGGCGACGTGGGAGCATCTGATGTGGGGAGTCCCGATCACTGGTCACTGATGAGTTCTCAGATGGTAGAGTAAGTAAGATAGCTAACGGCAGCGCCGGGCTTTAGCGCGAGGTAGAAGAAGCTCTCGCGCAGTTGAACCACGCAATTGATTTACAGTTGCAGCGGTTTTAGCGGCACGTGCTGCGACGCGATCATCAATTCCCCGCGAAACGCCGACTCTGCTGGGCGCCTCTGTAGCGCTTCTTCCGCTGATATTTTCACCAGATCCGGATTGTTATTTTCTTGCGATACGTGCGCCAGGA
>Ga0208714_1000029_pt1 | contig 42820 bp, 40 predicted proteins | sample NGESurshal072012_3_FD_184461 | JGI IMG/M metagenome (GOLD analysis project Ga0208714, IMG submission 184461) | Arctic peat soil microbial communities from Barrow, Alaska - NGEE Surface sample 415-1 shallow-072012 (SPAdes) | ecosystem: Environmental > Terrestrial > Soil > Wetlands > Peat ... | reverse complement strand
CGTGATCTCGACTTTGGCGGGCTTGGCGCCGACCGACACCGAGGAGCGCAGCATCCACACGATACCGCCAACGGCCAGTAAGGCCACGATCACTGCCCCAATCAGCACTGGAGAAATCTTCCCTCTCCTGGGGCCGATGTCTGCCGATCCCGGAGGCGCAGCGAAGGGCACTGAGGCATAGGAAACTGCTGCTGGATTCTCGGCGGCTCTCGCAGGCGCATCTACATAGGCCGAACGCGCGGGAGGCGCAGGCCTGATCGGCTCCGGCTCGAGATATGCGGGGGCTTCCGACGCGGAGAACAGCGCGGGATGGGCGCTCTCTTCTGCCGGCCACGGAACTACGGAATGACTGGGCGCGGGTTCTTCCGCCTGCGCCGCAACAACCTCCTGCGCGGTTGGTGGCGGCGTTGCTGGCCGGGGCGTACGTATCGGCATGATCTCCGCGGTTGAGCGCATGGCTCGCAGCGGAGCCGGCGGAACCACGCTGGGAGACTGCTCCGGGCGGACATGCGAGGCTGGCACACTGGCTGCGTCGGCATCCGCGGGAATCACCGCCCGCCGGGTTCCGCACTGGGAGCAAAACCGTTCCTCATCACCCATCTGCCGTCCGCACGCGATACAGTACATCCGTTCCTCCTGTGTCCTATGAAATTGCCGCCTGTATTCCGGATTGCGCAAACCACCGCCCCGGGGGCTTCTATTTTAAAACCCCTTATTGCGCGGCTTGTTGCTGCTTGATCAACACGATGTCGGAGTTCGACTTGCCCCGCGTGACGGCCAGTTTCTTGCTTGCCCAGTCATAAGCATAGCCATAGGCCACCAAGTCGGTGAAGTCAGTCACCTGGACAGGAGCTCCTCCGTCCAGCGACTGCTTTACCAGGTTTGATACGCCCTTTTCCGTGATCTCATAGTAGATGGACTTCCCGTCCGCGGAGTACTGTATCAGGCCGGAGAGTAACGGGTGCACATCGACCGTCTTGATGGGAGCGCCGCCGGTGGCTGGTATGACTTTAATCACCAGCTTCGTCTGCGTCCCGTCACCCTGAAGCGCTAGCATCGCAATTTGCTGTCCGTCCGGCGAAATAGCCGCAAACTCGACCACTTCTTCAGACAGTTGCTTGGCCTGACCGCCTTCCAACGGCATGCGCATCAGCAACTTCTTGCCATTCAGCAGCTGGGTGTACACGAAGAACTTGCTATCGGGCGAGCACACCGGGGTCTGGTCGAACTTGCCGTCAGTTAACCGTGTCGTTCTTCCGCCGTTGATATCCAGACGATAAACATTGATCGCCTTGCTCCCCTTGGTGGGCGTCACGAAAAGTGCGTGCTCGCCGTCCCCACACACCGACAGGGACATAACCGGCACGTCAGTCTGGAAAACGACGTTGCGGTCGCTGCCATCCGCATTCATGGTGCTAATGTGGCCCTCAAAGTCCTGCACCAGCAGGCGGCCGCCCTTGAGCCAGCCCACACCCACTTCTCCGTGGTTACCAATCGGCTGCGAAACTGCGGCGCGGGGATCCGATGACATTAAGTACAGTCCGGTTTCCAGGACGGACTGGATCGCCACCATCTCCTTCTCATCCTTCGTCACTGCCAGCGACTGTCCGCTATACGCGTTCAAGTCGTTGGTGATGCGACGGAACTTGCCGCTGCTTACGTCGATCTCCCCGACTTGGCCGTCCCATTTGGTGGTACTGTCGCGAAAAATCAGGTAGATGACACGCCCATCCGGAGACCATACCGGCTTCTGCAATTGCGCCGTCGCTGCGTACAGCGTCTTTTCCTTGCCCTCATTGACGTCGAGGGAAACGATACGGCCCAAACTCTTCCCGCCCGGATCGATCAGCGCGGCGGCAATCGTCTTTCCATCGGGAGACCATGCCGGATCGTAGTATCCGGGAATCGGCAAAGTCGCCAACACACGCTCGTTAGTGCCGTCCGCGTGCGCGATGATGAGTTTTGAGTTGGCCTCGGCCGAACTGTTACGAACAAAGGCCATTTGCTGACCGTCGGGCGCGAACGTGACCGGGCTGTCCACATCCTCGATCAATTGCTGTGGGGCCCCGCCCAGTACCGGAATCTTGTACAGGACGCCGATATTGGGACGCTGCGGCTCGATGCGCACGAAGTACAGGTAGCTACCGTCGGGCGTAAACGTCAGGCCGGTGTAGCGCGTTTGTGTCCCCGGAATGATCCCCTTGTTGCTACCAGTAACAATGTGGCGCATCCACAGGCTCTGTAGCCCGCCGCTGTCGTCGTGCACGTTGAACACGTATTGACCATCCGCCGAGACCGTGGACAGAATCACCTTTCCGCTGTTGGTGAGCTTCTCCAGTCTCATGTTCTGGAACGGCATCGAACCCGAGTCCCGATGGTTCCACAGCGAGTAAACCCCGAAAGCCGCGGCGACCAGAACGGCAACGACCACGACGGTCATCAGGCCCGTGCGCGTCTTGTGTTGCCGGGCGTTCTCCATCAGGACGCGACTACTCGAACTACGTGGAACTGCCGTGCTGAATGGCGCGGAAGACTGCGGCGATGGAGCTCCTGCCGGGGCCACAATTGCAGTCTGCGGGTATGTCCCAGAACTTCGGCTGGCGTCACTGTCGCGTTTCAGCCGCTTCAGGTCAGCGCGCATCTCCGGCGCCGACTGATAGCGCAAGTCGGCGTCTTTCTCCAGAGCCTTGTCAATGATCTCTGCCAGCTTGGACGGAATCGAAGCATTCACCTGCGCCGGAGGAACCGGGCTGCCAGCCAGGATCCCCTGAAAAATCACCGCCGTAGTGTTGCCCTCGAATGGGATTCTTCCCGTGGCCATCTCGTACAGCGCCGAGCCCAGCGAAAACAGGTCACTGCGGCCATCCAGTTCGTCGCCCCGCGCCTGCTCGGGTGACATATAGGCCACTGTCCCCACAGAAGTACCGGGCGAGGTCAGTTGTGGACGCACCATCGTGGGCGCATCGCCTCCCACCGTCTCCAGCGCAGCATGGCGGTCGCGGGCCAGCTTGGCCAGCCCAAAATCGAGGATCTTGGCTTGCCCGCGAGTGGTCACGAAAATGTTTCCCGGCTTGATGTCGCGATGAACAATTCCCTTGCTGTGGGCGGCGTCCAGTCCATCCGTAACCTGGATGCCGATGTCGAGGAGTCTCTCCAGCGGCAGTGGAATGCCTTGGACCTTTTCGCTGAGGCTCTCGCCTTCCAGTAGTTCCATGGCGATGAACAAACGTCCATCGCACTCTTCGATGGCATAAATGGTGCAGATGTTGGGATGATTCAGGGCCGAGGCAGAGCGGGCTTCCTGCTTGAATCGCTCCAGTGCCGAGGCGTCTTCTTCCGCCTCGCGCGAGAGAAACTTCAGGGCAACGTGGCGGCCCAGCCTGCTATCTTCGGCCTCGTACACTACACCCATGCCGCCGGCGCCCAGACGACGCAAAACCGTGTAATGAAGGATGTTCTGGCCGACAACAATGTCCAAAGTTGGGCTCTCCGAGCGGTCAGCTAACTCTATTGTTTCCGGAAAACTCAGTCAAGGAACTCCGCAGCAGCACCCGCTGGACCCAATGGAAAACCAGGGCGCCGGAGTTCCCACTGGCTCGCCAAGCCAGCGGTAACGTTGATCCAAACGGAGACGAATTGTCAGCCGACCGAGTCATTGGTCTCACGTACATCGAGGGTCTTGGATGGCCACCGAATTGCATGAGCACTGGACACGTTCCTTTTGTATGAAACTGTATCGATGCCCAATTTGGGTCATCGCAAGTTCCCGCTGATTCACCGGCCCATCTCAACTTCACAAGGAGCAAAGAATGACTTCACGTGCCACTCGCACCATCTTGCTGGCCGCTCTGTTTGCGCTTGCCACAACCGTTTCTGGCTTTGCGCAGGTTCCCTGTGGCGTAGCCAACCAAATCACATGTCTACCATGGGACGGCGGATCCAATCTCTACGGGTCCCAGAATGACACCGTCAGCGGCTTCGGCAACTTTGCCACCGTCTATCAACAGTTCACGCTTCCGAAGGGGCCGGCACTGTGGGATGTAGAGAGCTTCCATTGGGTCGGCGGATATTTCAATCCATCCGTCCAGGCCCCGATCACTGCGTGGACCCTGACCTTCTACAACGACGCTGCCGGCATACCTGGCGGCGCGATCGCGGCTGGATCGTTCCCTGGGACCGGCGGCGAGACCTGCGTCACGACGGACTGTACCGTTAGTCCCGTCTTCGTATACTGGCTGTATTTCAAGAGCTTCGATATCGTCCCGGGCACCTATTGGGCTTCCGTCGTTCCTGATCTCGGTTTCCCGCCGCAGTGGGGCTGGGCGACCGCAACCGGAGGGACCGGTACTGGTGGATACCAATGCTTCTTCGGTACGTGCGGCCTTACAGGCACGGACTTCGCTTTCGCTGTAGATGGCACGCCGACACCGGAACCGGGCACGCTGATTATGCTGGGAACTGGAGTTCTCGGCTTGGCTGGCACGCTGCGCCGCAAACTGCTCTAAACCACCACGCAACCTACAGCAATGCAAAGCCGCTCCTCGGGGCGGCTTCCTTCTGTCGCTGGCTCACCGTTTCGCTTCAGCTTGAGCAACCATGAGCTAGCCAGCATATTTTAGGGTTTTTGGGGTTGAACCGTCTCCCGCTGCGCGGCTTCGGATGGTTTCAAGTAATTGGGTTGCGGACTCTCCGGGAGGCGTCCTTGGCGAAGCGCGAGCCCAGATACGCCGCGACGATGGCGTTGGTTTCGTTGTCGAAGATCTCGAACAAGGCAATCAGGTTCGTCATCTCCAGGATTCTCCGCACTGGTAGCTGCAAGGCACGCAACTTAAGATCGCCGCCGTTGGTTCGAGCGGTGGTGAGCAAACGCTCCAGCGCTCCCAGTCCGCTGCTGCCGATGCACTCTACCCGCACCAACTGCAGGACGATGTCGTGATGTTGGGGCAATGACCGCAGCAGGCGCGACTAAAGAGAGTTCGACTCCAAATGAGGCCCCGGCGAAATGAGTACGACCGATCCCGTGCTCAATAGCAATAGGAATGCTTTTCCCAGGGTTATCGAATGCGCTCCAGCGCCAGCGCTGTACTGTCGTAATCCCCCGTCAAAGAGATACGAACTCCGACTCCCATCAGTACCGAGCCCTGCACCGTGGGCTCGCCGGTGTACTTTGAGGGATCCAGCGGCCGGATGCGGTACATCGCGCCGGGATCCAGACCCTGCAGCACGACGGTCTGATAGTCCAGTCCATAGTTTTGCGAGTGAAGATAAGCGAGTAGCACTGCCTGCGATCCATCCTGCGCTACGTACTCCACCTGAGAAGCGCCGCCCGTCGCCGGGCTGGTGATTCGGTAGAGTGAGCCACTCTGCACGGTTGCGCGAATGCCTTTGTAGAAGGCGACCAGTCGTGCACTACTCTCCATCTCCTCCGTGGACCATTTGTTCAGGTTGCCGCCGACGCCGAGTGCACCCTGCATGGCGACCAGGAAGCGAAACTGCAGCGGGACGCTGCGCTTGTCCAAAAAGTTGGGCACGTCTGTCACCCAGGCCACCATCACCTCGGGTGCGTAGGCGTGGGTGAATCCATTCTGAATCGAAAGGCGATCGAGAGCGTCCGTGTTGTCGGAGGGCCATACCTCATCGGTGTAGCGGAGTATGCCGAGATCGACGCGGCCTCCTCCGCCAGAGCAGGACTCGATTTCAAGCTTGGGATGATTCTGTCGCAGCCTCGCAAGGATGTCGTAGAGGTTCTGTACATACTGGACATAGATTCCTTTGGGCTCGGGCGCGGTGTCCCATCCCGGCTCTGACCAGTTGCGGTTGTAGTCCCACTTCAAGAAGGCGATGTCATTTTCTGTCACCAGCTTGTCAACGACGTTGAAGACGTATTCCTTCACCTCGGGCCGCGCCAGATTCAGGACAAGCTGATTGCGTTGCTCCGTGCGCTGGCGATCGGGAAAGCTCATCACCCATTCAGGATGCTTGCGGTAGAAATCGCTGTCAGGGTTCACCATTTCAGGCTCAACCCAAATTCCGAAGTCCATGCCCAGGGAATGCACGCGGTCAATCACCGGCTTCAGGCCGCTGGGAAACTTGGTGAGGTTTACTTGCCAGTCGCCGAGACCGGCATGATCGTTCTTACGTTGGCCGAACCACCCATCGTCGATGACGAAGCGCTCGATTCCGAGCTTGGCGGCCTTCTCCGCCAACGCGAGCTGACCGGCTTCGTTCACATCAAATTCAGTTGCTTCCCAGGAGTTGTAAATAATCGGGCGCGGCTTGGGATCTGGGTGGGCTGGGAGGATCGCCTCGCGCTGAAAGCGATGCAAGGTACGCGACGCCCCTCCGTTGCCGTGCTGGGTATAGCCGGCATAGAAGTGCGGCGTCTCCAGCGACTCGCCCCCAGCCAGCACGTAGCCGAAATCAAAAGGATTGTAGCCGGCAGTGATACGTACGTTGTTAAGAGCGGTACTTTCCAAGGTCATGCGCCAGCTTCCGCTCCACCCCAGTTCTCCAAACCATACTGGACCGTCACCTTCGGTCGTCGCGCCCATCCGTCCAACCGCAAACCACGGATTCGCCTGATGCGAAGTGCTGCCGCGCCGGCTTTCGAGTAATTGCGTCCCAGTCAAGAGGGGAGCGGTGTGCAGCTGCCATTCGCCGGCCCACTGTCCAGTAAGCCAGCTCCATTCGTAACCGGTGCCCTGCGGCAGGTTCCAGGTTGCCGATGCAGCTTGTTCGATGCGAATCGGTTGCTTGCCAAGGTTCTCGATGCGGCTCCAGCGCGCCAAAATGCCTTGTGGGTAGGACTGGTAGTAGAGGTGAACCGCGATGGGCTGGGTCGCGTCGCGCAAGGTAATCTCTAGCAGATCGCCTGACTGATGCCTGGCTGCGTACTGGAGAATGAGTGTGCGGTCCCCATTGGGCGAGCCAACCTTCAGCGCGGGTTCGGTGAACAGCCCCGCGCCCCATGCCGGGTATTCGAGCGGCGTGGTTGCGATCGCTGGGTCGAAGGAAGCGCGCTCCGGATGCATGCGCGCAGGGGGTAGCGTGGCGCCGGGCGCGAGCTTTGGCCCCCAGTAAAGCGTTTGCAGCATTTTCTGGTCGTTGACGCCGATCACATAGCTCATCTCACCTGAGTCGATCGACCACTGCATCCGCTCCGCATCATAGCGCAGCGCTGTTTGTGCCGGACACGAGAGGGCGGTGGAACAGATTGCGAGCATTACCAGGACAAGCGAGCGGAGTGACAATGACATGGGAAACATTCTTCCGTAGGTACGAGGATCGCAAGAAGAAACATTATCAGCCCACACTGTGCCGGAACGAAAAAGACGTAAGACTCCCGAAATCGAGGTTTTGGGGCGGAAAGGCAAGGGCCGTCCCCAGGTACGGCTTCACGGCTCTTTCCGGCCAATTCTGTCTATCGTTTGGCCTCAAATACCAGGTTGAAGGGAGTCTCTGCGGCACGGCGGAACGACTTGAATCCGCCTGCCATGACCACCTCGCGAATCCGCTTCTCGCCCGCCTGAGCGCCCAGCGCCATGCCGACTTCCTGCGACAGCGATGCCGGAGTGCAGATCATGGTCGATGCGGCATAGAACACCCGCCCTACGGGATTCAAGTTCTCTTCGACAGTGTCTTCCGCGCGCGGCTCCACGATCATCCAGACACCGCCCGGCTTCAACGCGCGGAACACGTGTCGCGCCGCTCCCACCGGATCGCCCATGTCGTGCAGGCAATCAAAAAATGTAATGAAGTCGTAGTCGGTGCCCGGAAAGGCGGTGGCGGACGCCACGTCAAACACCACCCTCTGACCTACACCACCCTGCTCGCCGAGAGCGCGCGCCCGCTCGATCGATCCGGAGTGGTAGTCAAACCCTATGAAGCTGGAATTGGGATAGGCCCGCGCCATGATGACAGTGGAGGCCCCGTGGCCGCAACCCACGTCGGCGACCTTGGCGCCACGTTTCAGCTTCTCGGCTACCCCGTCCAACGCTGGGATCCAGCTCGATACCAGGTTGGCGTTATAACCCGGCCGGAAGAACTTCTCCGTGCCCTCGAAAAGCCACTCGTGGTGCTCGTGCCAGCCCACGCCCTCGCCGGTGGTGAAGGCGTGCAGGATTTTGTCAACGTCACGCGCCGCCGAGACCGCCGCCAGGAAGAATCCCGGCAGGTAAACCGGACTGTCGTCCTGGGCCAGCGCAAAGGCCTGCTCCGCCGAAAGCGAGTACTTGCCCTCAGCAGCGTGGTAGTTCACGTATCCGCTCGCGGCCTGTGCATTCAGCCATTCACGCACGTAGCGTTCGGAGGTCGAGGTCCTTTGCGCGACCTCATGCGAAGTCATGGGCTCGCCGCTCGCCATGGCCTTGTAGAGCCCGAGCTTGTCGCCAATCGCGATCAGCGACGCCATCATCGCCGCTCCCATATCGCCAACCGCCTTGTTCATGAAGTCGTTGAGCTTGGCTTCGTCGAGTGGTGTCTGCGTTCCCTGGGTCGCCATACGCGCTCCTTGCCGGAAGGTTTTGAGGTTCCGCTATGAATGTGCCTGGGTCTAAGAGGCCGTTGGACGAAGTCAAGCCGAAGGAATGGCAGGGAGTATACACCCGCCAGCCACACGAAAGCGCCAGGAAAGCAACGCCGTCGGCTGCTGACAAAGTGCGCGGAATGAAAAAAAGCCGCCTTTGTCAGACGGCTTTTGTTTGCTTTCTACCAACTGTCTTGGCGCCGTCCCCGCCACCCTAGCCAGAGATCCGGTCGCTGATCAGAATGCCATTTCGCGCATAGTTGTGCCGCGGAACTTCGATAAGCGTGATGGTAAGCTTCTCCGGGTTCACATGCAGTTCTTCTTGCAGGACCTCGGTGATGCGCTTCACGGCCCGGCGTTTTTGCTCGACAGTACGGCCTTCCAGCATGGTGATCTGTACGTGCGCCATAGAATCTCCCGTGCTCAACTTAGCTGACGGAGCCAGTTTACTTCGCTATTTCGAATCCGGCGAAGAAATAACTCAGCTCGAAGCGCGCGGTGTCTTCGGCGTCGGACCCGTGCACCGCGTTCTTCTCGATGCTCGACGCCCACTTCTTGCGGATGGTGCCTTCCTCCGCTTTCGCGGGATCGGTGGCGCCCATTAGCGCGCGGTAATCGGCGATGGCGTTTTCCTTCTCCAGCGCTATGACCACGATCGGGCCGCTCGACATGAAGTTGGTCAGCGACTCGAAGAAGGGACGGTGCACGTGGACTGCGTAAAAGCCCTCCGCTTGCGCCTTGTTGATGTGCAGCATCTTCATTCCGACAATGCGGAACCCGTTCTGCAGCAGCGTGTTGACGATGTCGCCGGTGCCGCCCTTCTCGACGGCGTCCGGCTTAATGATGGAAAGAGTGCGTTGCAATGTCTTCATCTTGAATGGAATTCCTCACAAATGAAAAATAGTTTGACTTCAGTTCTTTCTGGCTCTACGTAACAGTGCGTCGCGTAATAGTTGGCACTGCCCGCACCAGCGTCTCCCCGATCTCAGCCGGCGAGTTAGCCACGTGAATACCCGCAGCCTGCATGGCCTTAATCTTCTCCGCGGCAGTTCCCTTCCCGCCGGAGATGATTGCGCCCGCATGACCCATGCGCCGTCCCGGGGGCGCGGTCTGCCCCGCGATAAAGCCCACCACCGGCTTCTTCACGTTCTGCTTGATGTACTCCGCCGCTACTTCTTCTGCCGTTCCGCCGATTTCACCGATCATGATGATTGCTTCCGTTTCGGGGTCCTGGTTGAACAGCGTGATGGCGTCGATGAAGTTGGTGCCGATAATCGGGTCGCCGCCGATGCCGATGGCCGTCGATTGGCCAATACCGCGCGTGGTCAACTGGTACACCGCCTCGTAGGTCAGCGTGCCCGAGCGCGAAACGATTCCAACGTTGCCCTCCTTATGAATGCTGGCCGGCATGATGCCGATCTTGCAGCGGCCGGGCGAAATAATGCCCGGGCAATTGGGCCCAATCAGCCGCGAGTTCTTCGTCTTCAGAAACTCCCACACCTTTACCATGTCGACCGCGGGAATGCCTTCTGTGATGCACACGATCAGCGCGATACCCGCGTCGGCCGCTTCCATGATGGCGTCCGCCGCGCCCGGAGGCGGCACGAAAATCACCGTCGCATTGGCGCCGGTCTTGGCCACCGCTTCGCTCACCGTGTTGAAAATGGGCCAACCCTCATGCGTGGTGCCCCCCTTGCCCGGAGTCACGCCGCCCACTACTTGCGTCCCATACGCCTGCGAAGCCTTGGCGTGAAACGTTCCTTCACGGCCCGTCAGTCCCTGCACCACCAGTCGCGTCGATTTATCTACCAGGATGCTCACTTGCCCCCCTTTGCCGCCGCGACAACTTTCTCGGCCGCGTCCTTCATGGTCTCTGCCACGATGAAATTCAGTCCGCTTGCTTTCAGGATCTCGCGGCCTTGTTCGACGTTAGTGCCTTCCAGCCGCAGCACGATGGGCAACTGGATGTTGGTCTTCCTGGCCGCACTCACCACGCCGTTGGCCAGCGTATCGACGCGCAGGATGCCACCGAAAATATTGATGAGTACAGCTTTGACATTCTTGTCGGCCAGCAGAATCTCGAACGCGTGTGTGACCTGCTCCTCGTTGGCGCCTCCGCCCACGTCGAGGAAGTTGGCAGGCATGCCGCCGGCGTACTGGATGATGTCCATCGTCGCCATGGCCAGGCCCGCGCCGTTGACCATGCAGCCTACACTGCCGTCGAGTTTGATGTAGTTCAGCGCGTATTTGCTGGCCTCGACTTCGAGCGGATCTTCCTCGGTGATGTCGCGCAGCTCCTTGATGTCGGGATGCCGGTACAGGGCGTTGTCGTCGAAGTTCATCTTGGCGTCGAGCGCGAACAGCCGCCCGTCGGTCGTGGTGACGAACGGATTGATCTCCACCAGCGACGCGTCGGTCTCTTCCGCTGCGCGCGCCAGCGCGATCATGAACTTCACCGCGCCTCCAATGTATTTGGGATCAAGTCCCAGCTTGAACGCGATCTTGCGCGCCTGATAGGCCTGCAGACCGAAGCCGGGAACGATGTGCTCCTTGATGATGGCGTCGGGATCTTTCGCCGCGACCTCTTCAATCTCCATGCCACCCGCCGCGGACGCCATGAACACGTTGCGCCCGTTGCCGCGGTCGAGCACGATGCCGAGATACAACTCGCGCGCGATGGGCAGCGTCTCTTCAATCAGCAGCCGCTGCACCTTCTTGCCCTCAGGGCCGGTCTGGTGCGTGATCAGCGTCATGCCCAGCATCTTCTTGGCCAGTTCGACCGCTTCTTCGGGCGACTTGGCGATCTTCACGCCGCCGCCTTTGCCACGCCCACCGGCATGAATCTGCGCCTTCACCACAACTCCGGTTGCGCCTTCGCGGAACAGGCCGCGGGCCGCCGTGTCGGCTTCCTCGGTGCTCTCGACCATGTGTCCGCGAGGCACGGCCACTCCGTACTTCGACAGGATTGCCTTGCCCTGGTACTCGTGAATTTTCATGTTGGTATGACGGACGCGGGCCGTTGGCGAATCCCAGCCGTCACTAATTCAACCCTGGCCAGAAATCCCGACGGAACTCACCGCTCCGGCCGCTGACGGCCGGCTTGTCTGCTCCTTATGAGAATGGCTGTACAACAGGAAACTGCCTAGTGTACCGGAGGGGCTAACGCCGCCGCAATGAGGCCTGAACCCGGGCTCAATACCTGGGTCCGGGTGGCCTTGGCTAAAGGATCGCCTCAAAGTGCCGAGACCCACCTCAAAAACCAGCGAGTCTTGGCCTTCCGCTGCAAATGCCTTCTTGGGCGGCTATGCCAGATTGAAGGCACCGCCGATTGTACAGCCGAAACCGCGATACTTTCGTCGGGCTCGGCCTCCCAGCCACGTGATCAGGCCGATACAAACACGGTCTTGAAGGCGTAGTCGGTGAGCCTGACGGGCCCGGCGAGGGTCCTACCGTTCTGGTCGACCATGGTGATGGCATCGCCCGACGTGAGCGACCGAGGGCCGCCCGTCGTGTAGGCGCTGATTTCGTCGAAGTACACCACCCCAAAGCTGGCGAGTGGGGGGAAGGGTTGGTTGAGCGGCCAGCTGCGAGAGACGCCCGCGTTGATGGTGACCGCAGGAGGGAACCCGGTGTCGACCGCGAAGTTGATCGTCTGCTGTGTGGTCTCGTTGGCGAGGAAGTACGCCGCTGTCCCGGCCGGGTTAGTCTCAAGGCACAGGGAGCCGCTGATCACATCGCCCGGGCGGACTGGCAGGTTGATCTGCCCGATGCTTTGTGCCCAGAGCTGGCAGGTGACATTCTCCGCGGAGTCCACGGTCATATCGACGTGGACGTCGAGGAAGCCGAGACCGATGAAGGTATGGAAGTAGTCGACGCCGAGCTGGCTGGGGGTGAAGTGCAGGTCCGGCACTGTCCAGGTGACGAACAGTGCGGTGAACGGTGCTGAGGTGCTCAAGAGCTGGTAGCCGCACGACTCGGTGGGGTCCGGACCCAGAGCGCAGTGACTGGCTTCTTGGCCGCCGTTGTCGTGTCGGGCCGGGGCTCGAGATGATCGAAGTTGCGGTAGCGGGCCGCCTGTCGCTCCCATAGCGCGGCCATCCCCGGCTGGGTCTGGGGGTCAGGCCGCAACGGCAGCCCGTGCCTCATTAAGGCGTTCTTCGTGGCGGTGAACGGGTCGAAGTCCTTCGATGGGGGTGGGTAGAGGCGCACCTTTCTCCTGTTGGGGGTTTGCTTTCCAGTCATGGCACTCTCCTTTCTACTGTTGCTCATCTATACTGCCGCACATGCTCCCGGCAGCCCAACATCGGCTCTGAGCTGCGGCGCGCCGCGCCGTGAGCTCGATGGCCTCGTTAGGCATCGAAAACCGCAAAGCGAACTCTTTTTCGTGTCCGGGGGCGCGCTGCCAAGGCGGCAAGTGTGCGGCTGGTGCCAACCACCTCGGAAACAATAGTACTTCCGGGTGCCGCACACAAGCCCGCTTTTGGCTTGTGTGGGTTTTTTGGTTTCCATTCGCAGAAAGCGGCGCCCATGCTGCAGTCTTTGGACCACCAACGCCCCAGCCCGACGTCACGTTTTTTCGCCTCGCCACACGTTTGACTTCGGAGGACCGCCTTTCCAAGCTAACGATGCGCTTATGGGGTCAGCAGATCGCAAGGTGCTACCCTAGTTGCCAGTTACCAGAAACCAGTCACTCCATGATCCTCGACGCGCTGCACAAGATCGCCAACCACGGCTCCTCGCTCACCCGCGACGAGGCCCGCGAAGTCATGGCCGAAGTCCTGCGTGGCGAAGCCACCGACGCGCAGATCGCGGCTCTGCTGGTTGCACTCCACATGAAGGGCGAGACGGTCGAGGAGATCGTCGGATTCGCGCAAGCCATCCGCGCCGCGGCCACGCCGCTTCTGGCCGACGAGGGCGACGCCGTTGATGTCAGCGGCACCGGCCGCGATGCGCTGGTCGATACCTGCGGCACCGGCGGAGATACTTCCGGCACCTTCAACATCTCCACCGCCACTGCCTTCGTCACCGCTGGTGCGGGCGTGCGGGTGGCCAAGCACGGCAATCGCAGCATCACTTCCAAGTGCGGCTCAGCCGATGTGATGGAAGCCCTGGGCGTGAACATCAACCTGCCACCCGCTCGCCTCGCCGCCTGCCTGAGCGAAACCGGCATCGTGTTTCTCTTCGCACCCGCTATGCACTCGGCGATGAAGTTTGTGCAGACGGCGCGCCGCCAACTGCAATTGCGCACGGTGTTCAACCTGCTGGGACCGCTCACTAACCCTGCGAATGCCTCGGCGCAAGTGGTCGGCGTCTATTCTGCAGACTTGGTGGAGAAGTTGGCGGAAGCCCTCAGCGAATTGGGATTGCGGCGCGCGCTAGTGGTCCACGGACGCGATGGACTCGACGAAATCACCATCTCCGGCCCCACGAAGATCGCCGAAGTCCGCGACGGTAAGGTACGAACTTACGAGGTCACGCCCGAGGAGTTTGGTCTGACGTCAGCCCCACTCAGCGCAATCGCGGGTGGCGACGCGCAGCAAAATGCCGCCATCATTCGCACCGTACTTGACGGTGAGCGCTCCCCCCGCCGCGATGTGGTCGTCCTCAACGCCGCCGCCGCGTTGGTCGCCGCCGGACACGCCGAGCACATCACCGAGGCGGTGCCACTCGCCGCCTACGCCATCGACTGCGGCCACGCCCGCCAGCGCTTGCAGCTGCTGGTAGAATTCACCAATCGCACCGTCTAGCAGTCAATTCCTCAGCTTTGCTCGGAGTCGACGCATGAAGCTCGCCCGCCTGTTCATCATATTGGGAAGCATCGTCATGTTCGTGGGAGCCCTGCTCCACATACTAGGTGGATCGTTGGGTGTCTTTCCCGTACTGGTGAAAGCCGGAGTGGATCCGCGCGTCGTGGGCGCAGTCAAGTGCGTCTGGCTGGTTGTCTCCGCGCACGGAGTTCTTCTAGCGCCCGCACTTGTGTGGATCAGCCGCCGCCCGGGGACGCGTTCCCTGCTTCGCTACCTGGCACTCATTCCCATAGTCGATGCAGTGCTGATGTTTCGTTTCGTGGGCCTCTTCGCCGGCTTCTACATCGTCTCGGCTTCCGCGCTTTTGCTTCTCGCCGGGGCATGGCTCGTGCCTCGCGATTAGACTCTGTGATCGCACAAAAAAACAGCGCACCTTGCGATGCGCCGTCTTTCATAGCGAACTCCGCTTCGTTCCTACTTGCTGGGGTCGACCACCGGAATCAGCGCCGCCAACTGCAAATCCATGAGCAGGCCAAGGCGCCGGTCAATCTGGTACCACTGCGCCGTCTGTTTGGCCGATATCACTTTCGCGAAGAGCGGAACATACTTCGAACGGGTGGCGATGAACTGCTGATCGATGGACGCAGCGCGCTTCATGTAGTCTTGCGCCTGGACATCGGTCATGGTGTCGTAATTTTTCGCATACTCCTGGATCAACGCCCAGCGGGCATCGTTGATCTTAATGGTTTCCTGGGTGTACTGGTCATAGATCGGCCAGAACTTGGTCGCGTCGGCGGCACTCAACGTCATGTTGGCTGCTACCAGCTGCTTTTTCTGCGAGCGGATGTCCTCACGGAGCAACTGGATGTCCTGATCGCTGGCGGCCTTGGGTGTGGCGCCGGCGCCGGGAACGGTATTGGCGGCCTGGGCAAACATCGGAACGCTGGTCAGCAATAACGCGCTGGCCACGATGAGTACGGCTACGATACTTTTCTTCTGCATTCTCTCTCCTTGGAACTGAGTGGTCGCACGTATCCGTGCGCTGGGTTGACTGCTGAATCCTGCTTCGGGATGGGCAAGCCGCCGTCAAATTCCTGTTATCGGGACGTCTGCACTTTCGTCGCCTGCACCGGCCTGGGCACGGCGCTGACACGGTGGCGCTCGTAAAACTCGAAACGAGGCCTTTGGATTGCTCAGTCATTATAACGAACCGCGACACTTAGGCGCTCACTGGCTGCCGTGGGACTCAGGAAGGAACGAATACGGTTCGCGGCCGCTGCTGCAAGTCCTTCGACGAGGTTGCCGTAGCGACCTCGCTCAGAATGGCGGACGCAACGCTGACAACTCGGCAAGAGGTGGGCCATCCAAGCCGCTTGCTCACTGACAACTGTTCACTGCTGTGGCTGCGGCTGGTTCTGGTCTGGCGGGAACGGGCTGCCAGGGGTGATCTGTTGATTTTGCACAGGGTTCTGCTGTCCGAAACCGCCCGGCGGTTGCGTCATACCTCCGGGCTGCGGCCCCGGCATGCCCTGATTGCCCTGGTTCAACTGGCCAGCAGGAGTACCCACTTGCGTCCCAGTGAGGGTTTGTCCGTTGTAGGGGCCGCGCAGCAATACATTGACGCGGTCCAAGACCGGGCTATAAATGAACTGCCACTCATCGTAGGTCTTCTTCTTGTTGAAGAGCCGGATGGTCGTCTCCTTGTCTTTACTGGCGACGCCGACAATGGCTCCACCCCCAAACGTCTGCCCACCCACGCCTGTGTTTCCGAAGATCGTGTTGTTGCTGCCGGTCTGTCCGGGCGCGCCCGCGGTCTGTCCCCCGCTCGCGTTATTGCCTTGACCAACTCCCGAGCCGGCGCTGAAGCCCGACTGTCCCGCTGCACCCCCACCACCTGCGATAAACGGAGAGGCAGCTCCGCTCGTTTGGACGGAGCTCGGAGTTTGATCGCCCGAGCTAAAGCTAGCGCCAGGTTGTTGCGGCGACAATTGCGCACCCGCAGGAGCGGTACTCGCGCCCTGGTCACTGCCTGACGCCCCGGGAGTCTGTGGCGTTGAGGAACCCAGCCCCTGGTTCCCGCCTTGCGCCGGCATTTGCACGCCGGGCGCGCCCATTTGCGGGCTTGGCGACCCCATTTGCGAGCCTGGCGCCCCCCTCATCAGCCCACCAGTCAACACCTGGATGTCGCCGTAGTGCAGCAGCTTCCACTGGCCGTCCTTGGATAGCGGGTCGCTGAAGCGCCTGCGCAGAAAGCGGATTTGGTTGGTATTGTCCAGTTGCTCCAGGTTGGCAGGATAGCGTCCGAATTTCTTGTAGAACTTCTTGATGGCCCGGGCATACTCGGTACCACGATGGATCATTTCTTCTTCGCGATCGCGTTTCATTTGCTGTACGAAGCTCGGAGCCATCGCCATCGCGACGATGACCATCATCGCCATCATGAACAGCACCGCCAGCAGCATGGCGCCGCTGTCGCGCTGTCGCCGCCGGAAAGATATTTCTGGCCGTGCGTCAGAACGCATGGCTCCCACCGCCTCTGCTCTATCAATCGTCGGGATCGACTCTACCCGCTGCATACTGCTCGATGGCTACTCTTAACTCGCGGTAAGGGGAAGCGTTTGGCGATTATTGGTCAGCACGTCCTCGACTTCCACCGAATTGGGGCCAATTTTGAGAATCTTGTAGCGCCGGTCAATGATCTGCCCTTCCTTGGCGACGAAAATGTCCTCTCCCTTGGACAGGAATACCTGTTTCGGTCCGCTCTTGCTGCCGCTGAAGCCATAGAACTTCAGCGGAATCGGCGGCGGGGGTGGAGGTGGCGGCGGCCCAGTGGCAATCACTGGCTTCACTTCCTTGGGAATGGGCGCCGGCTCCGGTTGCGACTGGAAGATGTCTCGCCCCGAACCCTTGTAGGTCACATCTTCACTCGACTTCAGCAAGTCAAGGCGCAGTGTCGGATCGAGCGACTGCGCCAGCACAACATTCGTCACTTTGCGAGTCCCAGCTTTTCCGGGCTTCTGAGCCGTCGTCGCCGGAGCAGCCACCGTGGCTGCGGCGGTCGCAGTTTCCGCGTTCTGGCTGGAGAATACCCAGTTGTAGAGCGCGAACGCCGCCACGATAACCAACCCGGCTGCGATGGCGGTTTTCGTCTTGTTCTCGGTGCCGAGTTTCACGACGTCGCCGCCCCACTGCGCAAATAGGTTTCCACTTTGAGTTGCAGCCGCACATTGCCTTGCTGCTCGCCCAAAGTCACTCCGTCCACCACGAAGAACAGCTTGTCGCGCTCCAGCGCGTTGATAAACTTCGCTTCCTGCAGGTAGCTCCCCGAGAGTGCAAGCTCAATGTTCAGTTTGCGCAGTCCTTCCACGGGAGCGTCCTTATCGTCGTACTTTACGGCGGCGATCTGCACTCCGTTCTGCGCGGCCAGCTTGCCCAGTTCTTCCGACACGGTGGAGTACTGTGCCGGGAAACGCTCCTTGTAGAACGCCGCAATGTCGGTCGCGGCCTGCTTCAATTTGCCATCCATGCCGCGCGTGGGCAGCACTTCCTGGCGCTTGGCGGCCAGTTGGGCCTGCAGGGCGTCAAGGTCGCGCCGGCGGGCTTCGCGCGAGCGCCCTGCCGGAGACAGCAGGTACCCCACGCACGCCAGGACGAGCACTACCAGCCCAATCAAGACCGGGACTAGCGTTTTGCGCACCTCGCGAATGCTGGCCATTAGCGGGCACCTCCCCCGCCTGGGAAAGGGCTCTTCGACGCGGTTGGCTTACTAGTGCCGGACGGTTTTGCTCCAGTCTTCTCCGGAGCTTTCGTCTTGTCGTTCACTGGATCGCCGCCTGACTGCGTGTCGGTATCATCGGCGAACGGGATGTACACCGCGGCAATCTCAAATTGGATGTTGCCACCCGGAGCGCTTAGGTTCCCTTCGTTGCCGGTGGTGTTCTCGGTTTCCACCTGGGGCGACCGAAAGTGCGGTGATTTCTCCATCTGTCTCACCAGTTCGACGGCTTTGTCGCGCGCGCTGGTGACCACGACCACGTGCAGCACCAGTTGGTTTTGCCGGTCAAACTCCGGCTTCATCGAAACCACGTGGATGTTCGCCGGCATCAGTCTTTCCATCTCGGAGAAAACGCGCGTCCATGACAGCGCCTTGCGGGCGAAAAGTTCGTTCAGAAATTGCGATTGGTCGGCGACGTCGCGGTTCTGCGGCCGGTTGAGGATGGCCTGGGCCTGCGCCTTCTCGGCGTCCAGGCTGGCGATCTCCTGCTTCGCCGCTGCAATCTGATGGTCGATGTCGCGGGTGTGCGAGCGCTGATACAGGATGTATCCCAGCAGTCCTAAGGTCAGCACTGCCAGCGCCCCTACCAGCATGCCCAGCCGGCGGGTATATTCCCGCGCAGCTTCGTAAGGGTTGGACGCGAGATTGATGTTGATGCGCATCAGGACACCAGGGCTCCCGCTACTCCCGCCAACGCTGCGCGTGCCACGTTGCCGGCGCCAGCGCCCGCCAGGCTGCTGGAGATCAACTCTTCCAGGCGAATGCTGCTGCTGGCGCTGAACTCCGCCTGCAGCGCCTGCGCCGACTGCACTCCGGTCACCAGCACCCGGTCCACAGAAATACCGTGGCGATCCTCGAAATACACCAGCGAGGTGTTGACGTCGTCCACCAGCGACTCGCCATTTACCGCGGTACCGCCGTTCTCAAGTGCGCGATAGAGCAGTAACTGGTTCTGGTCCACAATGGCGAAGGTGGTGGTTCCGGGCTCAACTTTGATGACCATGGTGGGGCGCGATGCGTCCACTACGCCCAGCGCTGCAATCATCGACGGCAGCACTGCGCCGGGATTGTATCCCGCGTCGCGCACCGCCGACTCGTATTCTTCCAGCACGCTCTTCGGAGTCACCGCCGCCACCACTCGTATGCCTTCGTCCGCAGGCTGACGGTCAAACGACACTGACGATGTGTCCACATCGAAGGGCAGTGACTTCTTCAAGCGAAAACGCACCACCGCGTCGGCGTCCTCCGCCTTTTCGGGCAGGGTATCGAAATCAAGCAGCAGGATGCGGGTGCTGGCGTCAGGGATGACGAGCGTGATGTCGCGCGAACGGCCTGCTACAGGCGCCAACGATTCGCGCAGCGCCTTCACCAGCGCCTCGCGAGAGGTAATGTTGGCGTGCTGCAGACCAGGCGTCACAGTGCCCGCTGGCAGTTCCTGCGACTGGACCGCATCCAGCATCTGCGACTTATCGGCAGCATGGGCCGCAACCACACGTTCGGCAGACACTTCGCACGCTACCCGCGGCCGCAGACTGTGGTTCCCAGACATAGAAGTCACTTTCAAGTTTCCAGTTTCAAGCACCAGCAGGGCTTATTGCTTATTGCTATTTGCTCTTACCGCGTCGTCTCGATGAACGTGACCTTGTTGATCTCTTTCAGTGTTGTCAGTCCACGCTTCACTCTATCAATTGCCGACTCGCGAAGGAAATGCATCCCTTCTTCGCGCGCCGCCCGCCGGATCTCGCTGCTTGGCCTCTTGGCCAGAATCATCTCGCGCACGTTATCGGTCAATTCCAGTAATTCGTGGATCGCGGTCCGGCCCCGAAATCCCGTGCCCGAACACTCGATACAGCCTTCTCCTTCGTAGAACGGCACCTTGCGCCATTCCTCGGGATTCAAGCCGCTCGCCTCCAGCACCTCGTCCGAATAATGCACTTCTTTCTTGCAGAACTCGCAGATCAGGCGCACCAGTCGCTGCGCCAGGATGCAATTCAGCGCTGACACAAAATTGTAGGCCTCGACGCCCATGTTCAGGAAGCGCCCCAGCACGTCCACTACGTTGTTGGCGTGGACCGTGGTAAATACCAAGTGTCCGGTGAGCGCCGAGTTGATGGCAATCTGCGCCGTTTCAGTATCGCGGATTTCGCCCACCATGATCTTGTCGGGATCGTGGCGCAGGATCGAACGCAGCCCGCGCGCGAACGTCAGACCCTTCTTTTCATTCACCGGGATCTGCGTAATGCCCGCGATCTGGTACTCGACCGGGTCCTCGATGGTGATCAGCTTGTCTTCATCACTCTTGATCTCATTAAGCGCGGCGTAGAGCGTCGTGGTCTTGCCCGATCCCGTTGGCCCTGTGACCAGCACCATGCCGTAAGGCTCCTTGATGTAGCGGCGGAACTTGTGCAGGTCTTCTTCGTTGAAGCCCACCACATCCAGCGTCAGCTTGTGGAACTTCTCGCTCATCGACTCCTTGTCGAGCACGCGCAGCACTGCATCTTCGCCGTGGATCGACGGCATGATTGACACGCGGAAATCGATGGAACGCCCGTTGTAGCGCACCCGGAAACGTCCGTCCTGCGGCACGCGCCGCTCGGAAATATCGAGTTCGCTCATCACCTTGATGCGCGAAATAATCGTGGAGTGATGTTCCTTCGCGATGGGCGGCATAGCCTGCTGCAGCACGCCGTCGATACGGTACTTGATGACCACGGAGTCGTCGCGGGTCTCGATGTGAATGTCGCTGGCCCGCCGCTGCAGGGCGGTAAAGATCATCGTGTCCACCAGCTTGATGATGGGGCTGATGTCGCTCTCCGCCGTCAGCTTTTCAATCGAGATGGTCTCGTCCGCGTTCTCGTCTTCGCGGATCACGTCGAGCGCGAAGTCTTCGCCCGCTTCTTCCAGCACGCGCTGTGACTGTTCGGTCTTCTTCAGAACGTCGCTGATCTGCGACAGGGTCGCGACCTTGGTGACGATGCGCCGCCCCAGGTTGAGGCTGATTTCGTCGATCATCATCAACTGGCTGGGATCGGCAATCGCGATCACCAGGCGGCCTTCCTGCGTCTCCTGCAGCGGGACAAAGTTGTAGCGGAACATCAGGTCCACTTTGATCTTGCGGAATAGCTCGTGCTGGATGTGAAAGTTCTTAAGGTCCACGAACTCGCAGCGGTAGCGACGCGCCAGATCCTGGGCTTGAGCCAATTCGTCCGCCATGGACATGCTGCTGCCGTTACCGCCATTCACGAAAATCGACTTCTTCTCGGCCATTCAGAAGCTCCCTTTCATTCCCCAAACTGCCCCGCAATCAACTCGCCCGTCATCCCGACCGTAGCCGCCGCTTTGCCGGCGGAGTGGAGGGATCTGCTTCTTCTCGAAACTCCAAACTTGAAACTCGAAACATCCCCTAATGAATCCCGCCTGCTCCCAAACTGAAGATCGGCAGGTAGAGCGAAATCAGCACAAACGCCACCACCACGCCCATCACGATCAGGATCAGCGGCTCGATCAGCGCCATGGCCGTGGCCAGTGCGCTGTTCACATCTTCCTCGTAGAACTCGGCTACCGAGTTCAGCATTGCCGGCAAGGCTCCTGTGGCCTCGCCAACCTCGATCATCTCCACCGACATCTCCGGAAACACGCTGGCCTTATCCAGGCTCTTCGCCAGCGGTTGACCTTCTCGTACCAGTCGCGTGGCGTCACGGATACCGTGCGAGATCAGGTGGCTTTGCATCGACTCGCCGGCGGTTTCCAGCGCCGGAACCAACGAGAGTCCGCCTGACAGCAATGTCGAAAGCATGCGGGAGAACACAGCCACCTGGTACTTCAACCAGATGCCGCCGAGCAGCGGCACTTTCAGCCGTACCCGATCCATCTGGGTCGCTCCGGCATCGCTCTTCATCCAGCGCCAGAGCAAGAACCCCGCAATCAAGAACGCCAAGACAACATAGGGAGCGTAGTGCTGCGCATTGGTGCCGATGGCCAGCATGACCATGGTCAACGGCGGCAACTCGACTCCCAGTTGGTTGTACAACAGAGCAAATTGCGGCACCACGAAGGTAATGAGAAAGGTCAACATCACCACCAACATCACGACCAGCAACACGGGATACACCAGCGATGACACCAGTTTCTTGCGGAAGGTAAGCGCCAGCCGCTGAAACGCGATGTAGCGTCCCAGCACCTCTTCCAGGTTGCCGGATTTCTCGCCCGCCAGCAGGGTTGTGGTGTAAACCTTAGGAAAGACCTTTTGTTCCGCGAAAGCCTCAGACAGCAGTTCCCCACCCCGCACCCGGTCGCGGACGTTGTGCAGAATGGTGCGGAAATACGGATTGCGCTGCCGCTTCATCAGCAGTTCCAGCGACTGAATAATCGGCAGGCCCGCGTGGATGAGGGTCACAAACTGCTGATTGAAGATGACAAACTGGTCTTGCTTGATTTTGCGGCGGCGCGGCATCCGCACTTCGGCGGAAAGCATGCCTTTGGCTTTGACCGAGTAAACCAGGAACCCTTGTTGCGCGAAGCGTTCGCGAACCTCACCTTCCGAGTTCGCAATCTCAACTTGTTCCAGTACATGGCCGCGCTCGTCGGCCATGCGGATCGTGTACTCGGCCATGAAGGTATCGGTTCCCTTGGGGTTTCCGGCCCTAGTTTACCACCGCAATACAGTGGCCAGTTGTGGGTGCGCAAGTTAGCCAGATTCGGTTGCCAGTTGTCAGTAGCCAGCCTGATTGACTGACCTATCCGGCAACTTACCACTGCCTACTGACCGCTAATTCGTCAATTCCGTGCCCTGCACTACCTCCACGCCCGGGGGAGGCGTGAAGCGAAAATGCTGGTCTGCCAGTTGGACGTTCTCCTTCTGCCGAAGAAAGCGGAATTCTGTCACAGAACCGTCCAACTCTTCCACCACAATCCTGGTGATCAACCCGTCGGGAGTGACTTCCACCAGCGTCTGCGCCACACGGTCCTGCATTCCCTTGGGCACTCCGCGCAGCACGATATCGCCGGGGTTTACTGGCCTAGCGTCGGTCGCGATCGCCAGGCTCACAAACTCTTTTTCCAGCTTGGTCTTGCCCAGAAGATAGCGCAGTGGGGAGCGCAGATCATCCAACTGTTTTACCGGTGCGCGTCGCACCTGCCGCTCACCCGGAACATAGAACCACGCCGTAGTACCGTCTGTAAGAAACATCTTGGGACGCGGTTGGTCGTAGTCCCAGCGCATCCGCCCCGGCTTCTTCAGCGTCAGCGTGCCGCTCTCTTTGCGCGTCATCCCCGCACCAGAATAGGTTTCAGAGAACTGCGCTTCCAGCGTCTGCAGGTGGTTGTAGCGCTGATCGACCCTGTCGGCGATGGCGTGCACGTCGGTCTGGGCAGCTAGCGGCGCTGCAACCGCAAAGGCAAAAAGCAGAACGGAGACAAGACGTACGAGAATCACACTGCGCTGCATGCTTGGCTAATTCTATTGGAAATCGAGAGCGGCAACTCAGGGCGGGTTGCGCTCTTCGCGCCGAACCGCCGGTGAATCGGGTTTTTCATCCCCCGGATTGGCTCCGCTCCACCCACCGAAGTGTTAATGCAACATTACGGCAATCGTGTAAAATCGCCATCTAGAATCTCTCCAATTTTTGAAAGTGAGTACCACGGAAGAGGAACCATGGCCACAGTCAAAGAAGCTCCGCCAAGCGCAGCCAAAGTTACCCTGCCCCCTCCGCCAAAGAAGACTCGCGAATCCGTGACCCCCAGTTGGGTGGGACGCGTTCCCCAGCTCAAGGCGGGCCAGTACGCCGACGGCATGCCCATCCATACGCCCGAATACATCTGCTGCAAGCTCATCCTGCGGCCCAACAAGTTCCATTCGCGCGAGAGCTTCTTCGACTTCGGCAAGGTCTTTAAGGAGCCCGCAAAAGAGCACGGCGTAAAGTTCACGACCGAAGGCTTCATCCAGCAACCGGTCAAGATCCGCGAAGTGCTGTTCATCGACACCGACGAATTCCGCCTCTACAACAACGCCTTCATTCTGCGCCGCCGCATCCCCTACAAAGACGGCTTCCCGATCGGCGAGCCCGAAATCGTATTCAAGTACAGGAGTGGGGACTTGCAGACAGCGGCTGAGACCGACGTCCGGCCAAACATCCTCGGCGATCACCGCGTTAAGTTCAAGGTCCAGGCCCTGCCGTTGAAGGAGAAGCTGGGCGGCATCCGGTTGCTCTACTCCCACAACGTCCAGTTCTATCGCGGCGCCATCGGAATGGGCCGGGAGAACATCAGCGATATGGACGCTTTGATCGACGTCCTCCCTGTGCTTTCGAAGGTCAGAAAGACCCCGAAAGAACAGATCCATCTGGTCAGCAATACCATTGTCGAGGAGGTCCTTCAGGACATCGGCCTGCTCGACTTCGGCGACGGCCTGGCCTGCAAGGCCAACGTTGCCATCTGGCGTACTCGTGGCGAGCACCGCCCGCTCATCGGCGAGTTCGCCTACCAATTCAAATTCAAGGACCGTGCCCAGCTTAGCCCGGATGCCCTGCGCCGTACCGAGGCGTTTTTCATCAGCCTGCAGTACTCCGCCGAAGAGTACATCAACTTGGGTGCTACCAAAACGGCTACGGTGTACCGGCTATTGGGCAATCCTCCCAAGTCGCACGAATGATTGCGCGGCCATCCTATCCATTTATGGGACCGCGGGTGCCACACACAAGCCGCCGTTGCTTGTGTGGGCATTTTCTCGAGGTGGCCCACAATCGCATGCGTTTGCCAATTGTGGGGCGCGAACGTTAGCTCTACGAGCCCGCATGTTTGAGCCGCGGGCATAAGCCCGTGGTCGCCCGCACGATCCACATCCCAGGCCGCGAGGCGGCCCATTGTCACGCTTCCTTCCGCCCGCGCTGCATCATCCGCGGCAGCAAGATCAGAACCCCTCCGTAGAACAGAAGTGACAGCACCAGCGACGCCGCATTCCCGAAGCGCAAATCCTCAAACAACAGCTTCAACGTACCGAAGCCCACGGCGGCATACGCAACCCAGCCCAACTCGACCCGATTCCAGCGAGACCCCATGTATGCCAGCGCCAGAGCCACCGCACAGTCCACGATCGTGCGTATCACCGAGAGCCGCGACGCCGCCAACTCGACACGGCCTCCCGCGAGGCCGACAATCGCGGCTACCGCCAGCGCCGCAAACGCAAATCCCACCAGCAATGCCGGAACCACCCACAGCACCCGCCGGTTGGCTTGCTCTTCCCTTCTGCGCCCACCCACGGCGTAGCACAGCCCGGCCGCGATGCCCACCACCCAAACGCTCCACGCGGGAGCAGTTGGCACACTGCCGGCCAACGCGTTCATCACGTAAGCCGGCATGGGAGACACCGCGGCGGCTGCGGCCAGAAACACGGATGCATGCAAGCCCAGGCTGAACTTGGCGCTGCTGGAATACAGGAACGCCGCCACCACCGCTGCGACGCACAAAAACGGCACCTGCAAACTCGGTGGAAAAAGAAAGAAGCTACCCGCCACTAGCAGCGCCGCTGCCCATGTCGCCGAGATGCGACGATTGCGCGTGTACGGTTCATCGGCAAAGCGCGACAACGCTCCCCAGTAACACACCGCAGCCAGCACCAGGAACAGCACGCCGAGCACAGGAGCAATCGCCCCCTGCGTCGCCCTCAACGCGCCGAACGTGCCCAGCCCGAAGGCCAGCACGCCCTGTCCAACGTCAAAGTAGGTAATCGCCTTGCGCTGCAGGAATCCGCGAACCCCAATGCTGCCGCCGTAGATCGCCATCAGCGTGAGGCACAGCGCGGTGATCGTTCCCGCAGCCGCAGCATGATACCCCTCCGGCACCAACTTCGACGACGTCATCACGTCCACCAGTTGCCAGATCGCGAAATCCGCTGCCAGCGCCGGCAGCACGCGTTGGCTGAGCCGATGTCCCATGCACGCCGTCGCTTCGCTGGCCAGCGCGATTGCCAGCAGTGCCGACGCCAGCGGCACCAACTCATGCGTTGCGAACAGCAACCCCACGGCGGTCACGACCGACGCCACCGTGGCCACCCACGGCACCAACTCCATGTCGCGGCGCGCGGCCAGCGCCAGCGTCAGCGCCACGTAGGCCACCAGCACCACTCCGGTGAACGCCGGAGCCAGCACCTGGAAGCGCACCGTGGACTCCCACAGCAGTGGCGCCAGAATCATGGCCGACGTGATCGCATAGGTAACGCTGGCGAAACGGTTGGACGCGTGTGTCCGCACCGCCCACACCATCCACATGCCCGCATACACGATGGCGACCAGCAGCACCGGCAACTTCGGCACCGCGCCCGACTCCGCGATCGCGCGCAGCAAATACGCTCCCGCCATGCCCAGCACGGCTTTGCCCAGCACGGTGATCACGCCCGCGGGCGTTTCGACGCTAGGAAACTCCTTCGGGGTCTTGGGAGGCATAGGCCTTAGCAGAGGGGGAATCAAAAGCTCCGGCGCCGCCGCGGCCACCGGCTCCTCCCGCACTTCCACCGTCGCGACCCCAGACTCTGCGGCGTTCGCCGTTACCGCGTGGCCTTCCAGCGCGGCAATCCGCTGCTCCATCTCGCGCACCCGTTCGCTGAGCTGTTCGACAACCGATGCGATCCCGTCAACCGTTTCTATCACTGCGCACCCCGCATTTGCCGGGACGGAGCGCTCACCCAATCGCTCGCTCCGTGGCTTGGTTGCGTACTACAACACGGGATGCCACCGCGTTCAGTGACCCCAATCACAGAGCCATGTTTGCGCTCTCAAAAAAAGGATAGCTGGCGCGAACCGGCCACTCCATAGATTAACGAATCGGTAGCTGCTCCACCCGCCTTGATACTATGGCGCGGTGGCGTAGTCGAGAGGGAGGGTCTCATGCAACTGCGGGACAACACGATCCTGATTACCGGCGGCGGAAGGGGAATTGGCCGCGGCCTTGCCGAGGCTTTTCACGCCGAGGGAAACCAGGTGATCATCGCCGGCCGTGGAAAGAAGGCGCTGGAAGAAACCGGATCGGCCAATCCGGGCATGAAGGCTGCCGAAGTCGAGATGGCCGACGTTGACTCGATCGTGCGCCTCGCCGGACAGTTGAAGCGGGATTATCCTGCCCTGAACGCAGTCATTCTTAACGCCGGCATTATGCGAACGGAGTTGCTGCAAAGTGGTGGCCTGGATGACGCGGAAGCGATCGTGGCGACAAATCTGCTGGGCCCGATCCGTCTGGCTGCGGCACTGCTGCCTATGTTGCTGTCGAAGCCGCGCGCCGCGATCATGACCGTCTCTTCCGGACTGGCCTTCGTGCCGCTGGCCGTCACTCCCACCTACTGCGCCACCAAGGCCGCGATTCACTCCTATACGCAATCGCTCCGCTATCAACTGCGGCACACCTCGGTGGAGGTCCTGGAACTGGTCCCACCGTACGTGCAAACCGAACTGCTGGGACCTAGCCAGCGCACGGATCCCAACGCGATGCCGCTGCAGGACTTCATTTCCGAAGTGATGCACATCCTCAAGCACTCCCCTGAGGAGACGGAGATCTGCGTGGAGCGGGTGAAGCCGTTGCGGCGCGCCGAAGCTAGCGGCAACTACGACACGTTCCACAAGACGTTCAATGATCGGGCTGCGTCCGCTCATGAAACGCTATAAAGGAAGTGGAGTTAGCCCGATCCGCGGCTTCGGCAGGATGCTGTTGTCAATAGGCCGCCTCGCACGCTATCCCGCCGGTGAATCCATACTTGCCGAATCTCGATCCAGCTTTGCTCAATCAACGGACTGCTCACGGCGGCGGGGATTACGTACGAGATGGAGATTACGCCAGTTGTGACGAAAGTCACGCCGAGCACCATGGACGCTCGACATAGAATCTGCGTATGAAGAGAACGGCCGGGAGCGCAACAACGAGAACGAGGCGTCCAATCGGAATCCGCATGTCGCTGCTGCTCTTCGCACTGGCCTTGTGCGCACCGCAAGCTGAAACGCAAGACACGAAGTTGCCTAACCTTGGCGCACAGGTTCCACCACAGGTGCTAAGGGCACGAATTCACTCTCAGCAGTGCCTCACTGACATCAACCACAATGATCCTTGCGCTTCGGTCAGGATCGAAAGATTGCTGTTTACAATCGCTTGGGATACACACACGAAGGAGATCACATACCTGTTTACTAGCGATTATCGGTTCCTTACCGACAGCGAACTGGGCGTAGGGGGCCATGCCAGACTTGTCTACGAAGGCGGAAAGCCGTTCGATTTGGCCCAGTATCTGAACTGGCTAGTAACGCCTCAATGGGCAGACACGGTGCAAAGTCTGTCGGGTGACGCGACGTGGTATGCGGCATTGCGAAGAGACGCCACCAGCTCCGAATACGGCACAATTGCAGGTTTTGTTCAGAGTCGATACTTGAGGAAAGGGCAATGATTCGGGGTCGCGGAACGGGCAGAGAGCTCGGGATAGTTTACAAGCACCATATCGCACGTTATCCCGACCGCGAATCTACCCCTGCCGAACCTCGATCCAGCTTTACTGAATCACCGGGCTCGTCACATCCGCTGGTCCGCTAGCGTTGTAGTGGATCTCGCCCGATTCGTCCGCAAAGAACCGCCGCTGCCCAGTTGTGCCCACCTGGTCCGGAACCCCCGTGATGGTGTAGGAGCGGATCGCGCCATTCACTTTTTCTCCAGGAGTGTACGTAAAGGTGTAGCCGCTCTTGCGGCCGCTGGCCAGGTTGGTATCAATGGTCTGCTCGCCTCCACTCTGCGAAGTGCCGCCCAGCGAGAGGAGATCGGGGGTGAAGCCCACGTCGGGATGGCTGCTGGAGTAGATCATCTCTCCCGCACTAATGGCCTTGATGCTGGCGATAGCCGAGGCCTCGTGCGCCGGAATCTGCGACTTGGTGATCTTCGGAATGGTGAAGGCAGCGATGATCAGGATGATCGTTACTACGATCAGCAATTCGATCAGCGTAAAGCCGCGATCGCGATTACGTGTGCGCATAACTGTGGACCTCTTTGTCATCTCGCGGAGAGCTGCACAGAAATGACGTTAGGAATGCTGTAACGGTATCCGCGAATTAACAGAAAATTATTGAGCAGCGCTCTGCCGATGTCAAAACACTATCACGTCGTCGCATGGCGCATCACCCGATCGCCCTCCGGAGCGGAAGCCGGTGCCCGGAAACTGAGCCAGTCGCCAACTGCTCTTTGCTCTTTGCTTTTTGCTGACTGCTCATTACTAATTGCTAATTACTTCTTCAACACGCCAGCGAATCCCTTGTCAGCTTCAGTCCATTGAGATTGCCCAGCACCGTGACCGCGATCGCCTCCGGCTGAAACATCTCGTTGGCCGTCTGGATCACATCGTCCAGTGTGACCGACTGGATACAGTCGATGATCTCGTCCATCCCCAGGAAGTGATCGTGATACATCTCCTGGCGGGCAAGGTTAGACATGCGTGCGGTTGATGACTCCAGGCTCAGCATCAGGCTGCCCTTCAACTGGTCCTTGGCGCGCTTCAGCTCTTCCGCGGGAATGTGGCTCTGCTTGACGTCGTGAAACTCGTGGACAATCGATTGCACTACTTTTGGCGCAGATTCCCTCGACGTGCCGGCGTACACCGCCAGGCAGCCCGTGTCCTTATAAGGATTGAGTTCCGAGAAAATCGAATACACCAGCCCCTGCTTTTCCCGGATGTTTTGGAACAGCCGCGAACTCATCCCACCGCCTAGCAACGTGTTTAGAACGTACGCTACAAAGCGGCGTTCGTGATTGATGCGGTACGACGGCACTCCCACGCAGATTTGCACCTGCTCCAGCGATTTCTTGTTGCGCAGCATGATGCGCGAGTTGGTCTTGGGCGGAGTGTCGTGCAACCCATTCGATCCCCGGGCAAGCGGCCCAAATTCCTTGCTCAATAATGCCACCAGATGTTCGTGCTCTAAGTTTCCGGCTGCCGAGATTACCATGTTCTCCGGCACGAACTTGTTCTGGTAATACTCTCGCACTCCCTCCTGCTCGAACTTGCGCACCGTTTCCTTGGTTCCCAGAATCGGCTTGCCCAGCGGATGGCCTTTGTAAAAGTTCTGGATGAAGATTTCGTGGACCAGGTTGTCCGGGTCGTCCTCGTCCATCTTGATCTCTTCCAGAATCACACCTCGCTCGCGCACGATGTCGTTAGCATCGAGAACCGGATGCAGCACCATATCACTCAGTACATCAACGGCTATGGGCAAATGCTCATCCAGAACTTTAATGTTGAAGCAGACCGTCTCCTTGCCCGTAAAGGCGTCCATGTTGCCGCCGATCGAATCCACCTCGCGCGCGATGTCCTCAGCCGTGCGATGGGTCGTGCCCTTGAACACCATGTGCTCGACAAAATGCGAGATGCCATTGACCTCCGCCTCTTCGTTCCGCGAGCCGGCCTTTAGCCAGATTCCCATCGAGACGGAGCGAATGTGGTCCATGCGCTCGGTAATAATGGTGAGCCCGTTGGGCAGGACCTCCCGCTGGATCGTCCGGCCGGTTGCGACCGCTAATGCTTCCGCTGCCATGAGTACCTATTTCTGTATAAATGAACTACCGAACTTGTGGACCTTACTTCCGGCTCCAGCCGTCGCTTCGCTGGCCTGGGATAGAATGAACGCGGGCTGAACAATTGTCCCGAGGCGGGTCGGGAAGACAGGCTTCGAACTAGCCAGCATATTGGATGCATGAACGAACCGCAACAACGCGAACTATTAAGCCTTTCGAATCAACAGCTTGCCGATTTGGTAGAAAGCTTTGCACAAGCCCCCTACCGCCTCCACCAGCTATTGGACGGCCTCTACCGCCAAAGGTGGTCGCAGCTCGATCAGTTCTCCACCCTGCCCGCGTCCTTGCGGCAGAAGCTGGTTGCCGCTCAGTTCTCCGTCGGCCAGCCCATCATCGAACAGCAGTTCACCTCCGCCGACGGAACCGTCCGCTACCTGTTCGCATTCACTGACGGTCAATCGGTCGAGACCGTCTGGATGCCCGACGGCGATGGCGGCGAAGCCGGAGACGGATCGGAGAGCGGGGATCAGGAACTCGTGGAGCTTGCCCAAAGTTCGTCATCCCGAGCGGAGCGAGCCGCTTCGGCGAGTGGAGTCGAGCGACCTGCTCTTACTGGCAACTGGCAACCGGCAACTGGCAACTCTTCCCGCACCCGCGCCACCATCTGCGTCTCCAGCCAAGTCGGCTGCGCGGTGGAGTGCGCCTTCTGCATGACCGCCCTCCTCGGGCTGCACCGCAACCTCACCGCAGGAGAGATCGTCGGCCAGGTCCTAGCCGTGCTCAACGACCAGCAGGTCGAGATTGAGCGCGACCGCATCAACCTCGTCTTCATGGGACAGGGCGAGCCCTTCCTCAACTACGACAACTTTATGCAGGCGGTGCGGCTGCTGGTGAGCGAAGTTGGCATTACCGCCTCGCGCATGACGGTCTCGACCTCGGGCATCGTGCCGCGCATCGCCGATTTTGGCGCGGAAGAGATTCGCCCCAAACTCGCAGTCTCGCTCAACGCGCCTAACGAGACGCTCCGCACGGAAGTCATGCCCATCACGCGAAAGTGGACCATCGAGAAACTCCTGGCGGCGTTGCGCGACTTCCCTCTCCGCAATCGCGAGCGCCTGACCTTCGAGTACGTTCTGCTGGGCGGAGTCAACGACAGCGTGACGCACGCCCGCGAGTTGGTCGAACTCATCCGCGGTCTACGCGCCAAAGTAAACCTGATCGCCCTCAATCCCGGCGCGGAGATTCCCTTCTCCATGCCCGAATCCGAAGCCGTGATGGCCTTTCAGTCAGTACTCACCGGCGCGGGAATCCCGGCGTTCGTGCGCCGTCCCCGCGGACGCGACATTTACGCCGCCTGTGGCCAGCTAAAACACACCACGGAACTGGTACATTTGAGTTAGGAATTCCGAAACATCTTGGTCTGGTAGTGCTGGCCTTTCGAGCCTGCCCTGAGCGCAGTCGAAGGGCCAGCGTCAGCGTCGCCCTAACATTAAGAAGGGGCTTTGGCCCCGGCACAGGACGACCCGATGTTTCTGACAACTGAGAACTGGCAACTGACAACTAAATTATGAAACAAGTCCGGGTAGGAATTGTTGGCTTTGGCACCGTAGGACGCGCCACCGCCGACATCATCGCCAAGCACTCTGAGTTGATCCAGCGCCGCAGTGGAGTCAAGCTGCTGGTCACAGCGGTCTGCCGCCGTCAGGCCATCAAGACCGCAGACGTTCCGCATGGCGCACGCTCCCTCACCAGTTGGAAGGAACTACTGGCTTCCGACGACGTCGACGTGGTGGTCGAAACCATGGGAGGCGTCGACCATTCGCTGCAACTGCTGCGCGGCGCTCTCGAGCACGGCAAGCCCGTAGTTACCGCCAACAAGAAGCTGCTCGCCGAGCATGGAGACGAGTTGTTCGCCCTCGCCGTATCGCACAATCTGCCCATCGGCTTTGAGGCCAGCGTCGCCGGAGGCATTCCCATCCTGCGCGTCATCCAGGAATCCACTGCGGGGGACCGCCTGCGCGCCCTGCATGGAATCCTCAACGGCACCTCGAACTACATCCTGACGCAGATGGAGAACCGTGGCATCGATTTCGACGAAGCCTTGAGCGAGGCGCAGAAGGCCGGATACGCCGAAGCCGATCCCACCTTCGACATCGACGGCCAGGACGCTCGCGACAAGCTCTGCATCCTGGCGCGCATGGCATTCGGCGGACGTCTCGCGGTGGAGCGCATTCCCACTTATGGCATTCGCCAGATTCGCGCCGTGGACATTCGCTCGGCGCAGCGCCTGAAGCGCACCATTCGCCTGGTTGCCTCCGCCGAGCAGACCGACAGCGGCCTCGATGTTTCCGTGCGTCCGTGGCTGGTCGATCGCCGCTCCATGCTAGCCAAGGTCGAGGACGTGAATAACGCGGTCTTCCTGGTTGGCGACCGGCTGGGCACGCAAATGTTCTATGGCCGCGGTGCAGGAGGCGACGCCACTGGAGCAGCCGTGGTCTCCGACCTGGTCGAAATCGCACGCGACCTTGCTGCCGGACGACTGAGCGCCAAAAATGTCGTCGGCTTCCTCGATCATCAGGAACTGACGATTGCTCGCGAACCCAGGCCAGTAGGATGGTATCTTCGCCTCACCGTCCACGATCAGCCCGGCATCATTGCCCGGGTCGCCGAAGTGCTCGCCAGCAATGGCATGAATATCGACTCCGTGCAGCAGGAGCCCCATTCTCCCAAAGAGCGCCTGTCGCTGTTCTTCACGGTGGAACCGGTTTCCGAGCCCAAGGTGCGCGGCGCTCTGGAAATCATAAACGCCTTCGACTTTATGGTCGAGCCGGTGCTGCTGCTGCGAATTGAGTAAGCTCCGGGTGATCCCCAACAGATGCAAAGCCGCGCCGCCTAAAGGAGTATTGCGATTTCCTGCACCTCCCCACCCCCTTCCCTCATCTAAAACCTTGACAGTAACTCACTCAAGTTCTATAGTGGAGCTGCTATAAGGCAACTTCTACTGTCTAAGTTACTACTGTTCATAAGTTTACGGAATTATTCAGATTTAGGAGGGCGGCAACAATGGGTAAGATTATCGGAATTGACTTAGGCACCACGAACTCCGTGGTCGCCGTAATGGAAGGCGGCGAGCCTAAGGTCATCCCCAATGAAGAAGGTGGGCGGACCACGCCATCGGTCGTCGGTTTCACCAAGAACGGCGAGCGATTGGTCGGACAGGTCGCCAAGCGCCAGGCCATCACCAACCCTGAGAACACAGTTTTCTCCATCAAGCGCTTCATGGGACGTCGCTACGACGAAGTCAACGAAGAAATGAAGATGGTGCCCTACAAGGTGGTGAAGTCGGGCGATCACGTGGCCATCGTGGCGCAGGGACAGGAACACACTCCGCCGCAGATCTCGGCACTCATTCTGCAGAAGCTGAAGAAGGCCGCGGAAGACTATCTCGGCGAGAAGGTGACGGAAGCCGTCATCACGGTGCCGGCGTACTTCAACGACGCGCAGCGCCAGGCGACCAAAGACGCCGGCCAGATTGCCGGGCTCGAGGTCAAGCGCATCATCAATGAGCCGACGGCGGCTGCGCTGGCGTACGGGCTCGACAAGAAGAAGGATGAAACCATTGCCGTGTACGACTTCGGCGGCGGCACCTTCGATATCTCGATCCTCGAAGTCGGCGAAGGCGTGATCGAAGTGAAGTCCACCAATGGTGATACCCACCTGGGCGGTGACAACATCGATCAGCGCATTGTCGAGTGGTTGATTGCGGAGTTCCAGAAGGATGAAGGCCTCGACCTGCGGGCGAAGGGCAATGAGATGGCGCTGCAGCGTCTGCGTGACGCAGCCGAGCGCGCCAAGATCGAGCTCTCGACCACCATGCAGACGGAAATCAATCTGCCGTTTATTACGGCGGATGCTTCCGGTCCCAAGCACCTGGTGAAGACGCTCACGCGCTCGAAGCTCGAAGAGATGGTGCGCGATCTGATCGATCGCTCGATCAAGCCGTGCGAACAGGCGATCAAGGACGCGGGCATTACCGCCGACAAGATCGACGAAGTGGTGCTGGTCGGTGGACAGACGCGCATGCCCGCGATCCAGGCGCTGGTGAAGAAGTTGTTCGGCAAGGAGCCCCACAAGGGCGTGAATCCTGACGAAGTGGTCGCGATTGGCGCGGCAATCCAGGGTGGCGTGCTGGGCGGCGAGGTGAAAGACCTGCTGCTGCTCGACGTGACTCCGCTGACGCTGTCGATTGAGACGCTGGGTGGAGTGGCGACGCCAATGATTCAGCGCAACACCACCATCCCGACGAAGAAGACGGAAACGTTCTCCACGGCGGCTGACAACCAGGATTCGGTTGAGGTGCATGTTCTGCAGGGCGAACGTCCCATGGCGAAAGACAATCGCACGCTGGGCAAGTTCCACCTCACGGGGCTGCCGATGGCTCCGCGAGGCGTGCCGAAGATCGAAGTCACATTTGACATCGACGCGAACGGCATCCTCAACGTGAATGCCAAGGACATGGCCACGGGCAAGGACCAGAAGATCACGATCACGTCGTCTTCGGGCCTGAGCAAAGAGGAAGTGGAGCGCATGGCGAAGGAAGCTGATGCCCACTCCGCTGAGGACAAGGCACGGCGCGCGGAAATCGAGTCGCGCAACCAGCTCGACGGCATGGTGTACCAGATCGAGAAGATGCTGCGCGAGCACGGCGACAAGATCTCCGGGCAGGAGCGCAGCGACGTCGAAAACGCCCTGGCCGACGCCAAGAAGGCGCTGGAAGGCACCGACCCCAAGCTCATGGACACGGCACGCGAACACCTGACGCAGGCTTCGCACAAGCTGGCCGAGGCCATGTACAAGGCGCAGGCTGCACCGCCGACGGGCGGTCCCGAGCCGGGCGGAAATGGCGACGCCAGCGGCGAGCAGAAGAAGAAAGACGAAGGTGTCATCGACGCCGAGTATGTGGACGTGGAAGACAAGAAGTAATTGGTAATTAGCAATTAGCTTTGCGGGGAGGGGCGCTGCTTGCGCCCCTCCCCGCAAGCGTTCAAATTTCAAGAAGGAGAGATTGCATTGCTTTCAGAGATGAACGAACATTCTTACTTTTTCACGTTCAATCACGAAGAGCGGCGCTGGTATGTGCTAACGCCCGCCTTTGGGCACATGCAATCAGTCCGCGTGATTAACGATGACGATGCGGCGGTGACGGTTGACGTCACCATGGATGGCGAGGGCCAGACGATCATCAACTGAGTTACCAGTGCCCGACGCGCGCTCTGTTAGAGTTTCATTGGTCGGCAGTCCCTCCCCGCCTGGAGGGACTCGCCACATACACAAACAAAATGGCCACCACGGACAAGAAAGACTATTACGCGGTTCTCGGGGTCAAGAAGACGGCTACGGCGGAGGAGATCCGCAAGGCCTTCCGCAAACTCGCGCGCAAATACCATCCCGACGTAAACCCGGGCGATAAGTCCGCGGAAGAGAAGTTCAAGACGCTCTCCGAGGCCAACGACGTTCTCAGCGAACCTAAGAAGCGCAAGATCTACGATCAGCTTGGCTTCTACTCCGACAACATCGATCCCGCGACCGCCGAGGCCTACGCGCGCGGAGGCGGCCGCGCAGCCGAGAACGGCGGACGAAGCAGCGGGCAGGAAGTTCCCTTCGACTTCGGCGGCTTCGACTTCAACGATTACGCGGAAGGCGCTGGCGCAGCAGGCCGACGCGCCGGTGGTGGCGGCGGATTCAAGGACATTTTCTCCTCGATGTTTCGCGGCGGTGGACGCGCTGAACAAGAGCTCGAGCGGGAGCCGAGCAGCGATCTCGAATACCAGATGAACGTCGGCTTCTGGCAGGCCATCCAGGGCGCTGAATTGCAGCTCAGCGTCCCGCATCTGGAGAGTTGCGCGCACTGCCACGGACGAGGCTACCTCGAGAGTCCCGGCGTCTGTCCCGAGTGCAAGGGCAAAGGACAGGTTACGCACAAGAGCGGCAGCATGAAGTTCAATGTTCCCTGCCCGCGTTGCGGTGGCAGCGGCAAGAATCGTACCGTTTGCAACCTGTGCCACGGCGAGGGACGCGTGGAACGCAACGAATCGTTGAAGGTGCGCATCAAGGCTGGCACCCGCGATGGCCAGCGCATCCGCCTCGCGGGACGCGGCAACGCCGGAACAATGGGGGCGCCGGCCGGCGATCTCTACATCGTCGTGCGCGTGGGCGAGCATCCGCTGTTCAAACGCGATGGCGATGATATTTACCTCACGGTGCCTGTGACTTTTGCGGAAGCCGGACTGGGCGGCAAGGTCGAAGTTCCCACCATCGATGGCCGCGCGCTGTTGAAGGTCCCGCCGGGCACGCAGAGCGGACAGAAGCTGCGCCTGCGCGAGAAAGGTGTTCCCTCGGCGGTGAAAGAAGGCGTGCGCGGCGACGAGATTGTCGAAATCAAGATCGTGGCTCCCAACATTGGCGACGAGCGTTCCAAGGAAATTCTGCGTGAGCTGGCTAAGTTGAATCCTGAAGATCCCCGAGAAGCACTGTGGGAACAGGTGCAGCGTTGAGCGGGAGTAGTTGGCGGAAGGGCACGGCTTTAGCCGTGCCAAAAATGAGGCGTTAGCGTGAGGGCTTTAGCCCCGGGCTTTTGTCGCGCGGACAACCGTGGCTAAAGCCTATCAGGGCGAACGCCGATGTTCACCGGGCTAAAGCCCGGCGCTTCCACCCGAAGACAGAAGCTCTTTCCAGCATGTGACGTTTCGGTATGAAGGTCGACACCCAACCCGCGACACAGGCTCTCGTCCTCGAGACCGAGCGCCTCGCGCTGCGGCGCTTTCGCCGCGACGACATAGACGCAATTTTCGCCATCATTGGCGATGACGTGGCCATGCAGTACTACCCGAAGACCTTCAACCGCAGCGACGCCGTGCAATGGATCGAGCGCAACCTGCGCCGTTATCGTGAGCATGGCTACGGGCTGTTCGCGGTGACGTTGAAGGGCAGTGACGATGTCATCGGCGACTGCGGCGTCATCAAGCAGGATGTGGAGGGCGAGACGCGGCTGGAAGTCGGCTATCATTTTCGCCGCGATCAATGGGGACACGGCTACGCCACCGAAGCCGCGCGCGCCTGCATGGGACTGGCGTTCCATGCGTTCGGCGCCGACAAGGTGATCTCGCTAATCCGCCCAGAAAACCTGCCTTCGCGTCGAGTGGCGGAGCGTAATGGAATGAAGTTGGAGCGGCAGGTCACGCACTACGGACTGCCGCACCTGGTCTATGCGATGAAGCGTGAGGATTATGGCCAAGCGTAGGAAGCAAGGCGCGTACATGATCAGCTCGGTTGCCGAGATGTACGGCATCCATCCCCAAACGCTGCGCCTCTATGAGCGCGAAGGATTGCTTAAGCCATCGCGCACCGAGGGCAACACCCGCCTCTATACCGACGAAGACCTGGAGCGGCTGGAACTGATCCTGTCGCTGGCGCGCGATCTCGGCGTGAACATCTCCGGCATCGCCATCATTCTCCAGATGCGCGAGCGCATGGAAGAAATGCAGCGCCAGATGTCGGACTTCGTCTCCTACGTGCGCACCGAAGTCATGAACCGCGCCCACAATGCCACGAATGATCCTTCGCGCGGCGCCATCGTTCCCGTGGGCCACTCCATCCTGGTGAAGACGGAAAAGAAGCGCTAGCTCACTACGGGCTGTCGCATGAATTGGCGTTGAGAGTCTGCAGCACCGGCGAGTCGATGATCGCGCCGACTTCTAGGCCCTAAAGAAGCAAGGCTGCGTTGGATGAACCAAAACATGGCGAGTCCGCGTGACCCGCTGTCTTTCGCGCTGGCACTTGCGGTGATGATTGTCGCTGCCATTGCGGCTAGTCTGGTCCGAGCCTGGCGCGCCACGAAGACCGATCCAGTTCGTGAATTGCGCTCGGGTTGAAAGGCGGCGGGACAGGAAACTCAACATATCCAGGAGCGCATCCATCGGCGACGCACGAATATCGTGGCCACCGCAGAAGACTACAGCACTCCAATCTGTGCGCTGCGCACGGCCCAGCCCATCAATAACAGGCCGCTGGCAAAAATCCAGCTGCCAGCCACGCGCACCGCGATTCGCGCCCATGATGCCTGCAATTGGACGACGAAAGCAGCAGCCAGGGCGATGAGCACGAAGACTGAGAAGATCATGCCGAGGAGCGCTGCAGCCGAGGCGAAGTTCAGTCCCAATCCGGTTCCGTTAAGGTATCCGTGATAAATCCCCAACAAGGCCGCGAGCGCGGTGGTTACCGGCAAAGACAGCTTTGCGTCGGCCGCGAGCAGTCCGCCTAATAACAGGAACCACACTGCCGATGCGATCGCGTTCCCGTTGGATGCGGAGGCTGCCAGCCCAAGCAGGCCTCCCATCAGCCACGCAGAGGGAAGCACGAACAGGGTACGACGCCCGTAGGTTGTTCCGCGCAAGCCGGAAAGCAACGCGAGAGCCAGAACGGGGACGAGGTCTTCGGGGCTCATTAAGAAGTGCATCAAGCCGTCGTAGATCGGGCCCATGCCGGTGGCGTTCAAATGCGCTTCGGCAGCGATTGGGAACATCGCGCAACCCGACAAAATTGCCGCGTATAGCGGAACCCGTGATTGGCGTTGTGTCAGCTTCATACTGAGAACGCCTTCCACATGAAGAACATTCCACCGGCGAGGACGACCGCACCGGCCAGACGGAGGAATTTCTGTCCCCAACCCCAGCGATGCACTGTGCCGATGGTGATGCCGACACCGTGGAGGCATCCGGTGGCGATCACGAATCCCATGCTGTAGAGCAAGCCGCTTTGCCCGGGAGGCAGTTCGGTGCCGTGCGCATGGCCGTGGAAGATAGCGAAGACGGCGACCACGAAGGCTGCAATGGCCAGCGGCGGACGGATCTCAAACATGACGGCGATTCCCAGCAGGATGGCAGACGCTGCGATGCCGTACTCGATTCCCGGGAGAGGCACGCCAATCAATCCCAACATGCCCCCGAATGCCATCACCATGGGGAAAGCGACGGGCAAGACCCACACTGCGGGTGCGCCAAGCTGCGCGCCCCACAAGCCGACGGCCACCATGGCGAGCACGTGATCGAGGCCTGAGACTGGATGCCTGAGTCCGCTGAGGAAACCGGCGGCTTCACCCTTTTGCACGTGCGCGAAAGCGGAGGGCGTTGCAAGAAGAACGAGCGTCAGCACCGATATCGCGCGACCGAGGAGTGGGGAATCCCACCCAACCAAAAGCAGGTTGGGTGGGGCACCCAGGTTTGCATCGCCCCCACCCTTTTGCTTCGCAAAAGGATGGGGCACCCACAATAGTCGTTTGGAGTGACGAAGGACCCTGCTCATCGGGCCACCCCGAACATGATGGCTAGGCGCTGCACGGTCCAGAAAGCTCCGAGCGAGCCGACGGTGTAGCCGGGAAGTGCTTCGGCCCAGCGCGGCCAGCGCACTTCGAGGATGCGGAAGGCGCGCTCGAGTAGAAGAATGAGTGCGACGAACGAAACCTGCCCGATCTCGACTCCCACATTGAAGGACAGCAACGCAACCGGCAACTCGGCCTTGGGCAACCCCGCGCTGGTGAGGGCGCTGGCGAATCCGAAGCCGTGCAGCAGGCCGAAGGCAAAGGCCACAACCCACGGATGCCGGATGGTGAAGCTGGTTTCGCCGCGCCAGGAGCGTACGATTTCCGGGCCTAGGAAAAGGATACTGAGCGCGATGGCCGCATTTAGAGGAAGCACAGGTGCCTCAGCGTAGCCGAGGGTCGCGATCGCTAGCGTGATGCTGTGGGCAACGGTGAAGGCCGTTATGGTCTTCAGCAGCATCCAGCGGTCTTTGACGATCAGCAACAGGCCGAGAACGAAGAGCATGTGGTCAGCGCCAAAGAGAATGTGCCTCATGCCCTGCACGATGAAGCTACCCATCACTTGCAAACGGGTTTGGGCTGCGGTGATCTCAACCCAGGGCTGCGACGGATGAACGATAACTGTCCAGCTCCGTCCATCGAGCATCTCAACCCGGACGAGTACGTCGGTGATAGTGCCTTGCAGTCCGGGGAACTCGATACGCTGGCCCGCTAGGCCGTTCGGGCCGGCATCGATCCAGCGGCGTTCGACCAGGGAGTCTGCTAACTCCTGAACCTCTGGAGCCTTGACGTTTTGCACCCCATCGGGAAGCTTGAGCATGATAGGCAACCGCATTCCCGAAAGCACAGGCGTGCGGAACAGAAGGCTGAATTGGTTGGGCGCGGTCTCCTTGATTTCAAGGTAGGCGGGGCGGGATTCGTGGGCCCAAAGGGAGGGAACCAGGAACAGCAGGACTGCCCAGATAGCCGTTCGAAATGGGATTTTAGCGAAAATTGCGTGAATCACGGTTGTTTATTTTCAACAACTTAGACGGAAATTGTTTGTAAGTTATCATTCTAAAAGAGTTATAGCTATCCAAGTCTGCCGTAAGGACTTAGGGGACCAATCAGGACGCACCTCAAAACGCTGTCTCCCCGGATGGAGTCGGCACCTGCTTCGGTTTCGGCGGGGCATTCGCGGCTGGCTGGGCGTTCGGATCCGGGAGGAGCACGGTGTATTTGGCACGCATCTCCTTGTAAGCCTTCTGCCAGGCTTGCTGCTTCTGCTCGGCAAGCCAGGCGGTCTTCACGTCCGGTTCCATTTCCTCGAAGGCCGGGATGCGTCCGGGGATCACGGTGTCGACATACACCAGGTGCCATCCATAGCCGGATTCGATGGGGCCCTGCCACGAGCCGGGCTTGAGCTTTTCAAGCGCGACGACGAACTGCGGGCCGAATTCCTTCGCCAAGGCGTCGGGCGCGCGGTCACCGTAGTAGTCCTGGAACATGAACTGGTCGGCGAGCGAAATTGCGAGCTTCGAGTCTTCGGGCTGGCCGGCGATCTTGGTCAGGGCCTTGACGGCGTCGTCCTGCGCGTTCTTGCCGCGCTTATCCGGGGAAAAGTAGAGATGGCGAAAGCTGTAGCGGCTGGGCAGCGCGAACTTGCTGCTGTTCTTCTCAAACCAAGCCTTCAGTTCGGCGGTGGAAGGCTCGTGAGCCGCGGCGACGTCTTCGGCCAGGAATTGCATTTTCTGCGCCATGCGGCGCTTGACGATGGTGTCGTCCTTTTCGAGGCCTATGGCGAGAGCTTCGCGATAGAGGACTTCCTCGCGGACCTTATCTTCGACCATGGCCTGAAACTCGGCAGGGGTCGGCTGGCGATGCCATTGCGATTCGAAGTACATATCCATCGTGCGCAGGTCGTCGAGGCTGAGGGCGATCTGTTTGGACGACTCGACTCCGCCGCGGCCACGCTGCATATAGGCATATGCGGCGAAGAGCACGACGCCCAGCAGCAGAAAGTGCAGCAGCGGTTCGCGCAGGAATCGTTTGATTGCCGGAACAAAAGTTTGGCGTTGCCGCGAATTTTCGATCGCGGACGGCGCGTCAGCAGGAACGACGGGGGAAACACTCATGAGAAACGGATAGCTCCAACAACGATCATATGCCGTCCCTGCCGGGACTCTGACAGATTCTGACCGCGCGCACCAAAGCCAGCGGCGGCGGACTGGGCAGTGATCTATCGCCCCTCCGGGCTCCGCTACTTATGCCGGCGACGTCTTGTCCTTGAATCGCGCGATGACAAGAAGCGCAACGAGGATCACATGGGCTACAACTCCTGGCCACAGCAGCAGCCCAATCGGTGCACCGCGAATGCCGATGCGAATAAGGTACAGCATAGCGAGCGTGCTGTACGTCAACATCCCATACAGCTGTTGAACGGCGGAGTTACCTGGCCAGCAGGCCACACCCAAGCCGATTAGGGCGATGCCGGCGAGGCGGCTCATGATGATACCGACTCCTTCGATCTCCAAGCCGAACAGGAGCCGGACGACGACGGGCGGGTACGCGATCAGAATGACTCCCGTACCCGCTTCTGCCATTGCCGCTATTGCGAGGACGTATTTCTTCATGCCCAGCGATTCTTTCTCACTTCTGATCCTACATCTCCTGCGTTACCTTGGTTTCTGCCTTCCCGATTGCCTTTTCCCCCATCTTCTCGATCATTTCCCGACGCATGTCTTCGCGCATGGTCTTAAACTTCTGCTGTTGCTGCGCGTCGAGGAGAGGAATGATCTTGGCATCGATGGCGGAGCCGATTTGCTTTAGCTGTTCAATCTTGTCCAAGGGCTTGAGCGCGGTGTTCTTCTTCAGCGCCCCCAGTTGCTTTA
>Ga0208714_1000028_pt1 | contig 42894 bp, 40 predicted proteins | sample NGESurshal072012_3_FD_184461 | JGI IMG/M metagenome (GOLD analysis project Ga0208714, IMG submission 184461) | Arctic peat soil microbial communities from Barrow, Alaska - NGEE Surface sample 415-1 shallow-072012 (SPAdes) | ecosystem: Environmental > Terrestrial > Soil > Wetlands > Peat ... | reverse complement strand
CGTGCTCGCCGCCGGCCTCGGCGCCCGCCGCGCCGGCGTGCTCGGCCTCGCCGGCGCCGCGGTGCTGTGCGCGACCGGGATCGTGGCGGCGGTCGGCGTGATGAGCGAGCGCAACCTGCAGCGTCCCGACTGGCGGGGACCGGCGCGGGCGCTCGGTCCGCGCCCCACCGCCGGCGCGGGCGCCGGCCGCGCGATCCTAGTGCAGCACTACCGCGAGCTGCTGCCGCTCTCGCTCTATGTGCCCGGCCTCGAGAGCTTCCCCCGTCGCGGCTCGCGGGTCTCCGAGCTCGACGTGATCTCGATCGCCGCCCCGCGGGTGCGACTGTGCTGGTGGGGCGCGGCCTGCAACCTGACCGGCTCGCACCTGCAGAGCGCGTATCCGATACCCGGCTTCCGGATCGTCTCCCGCACCCAGGCGTTCCAGTTCACCGTCCTGCGGATGGTCCCCGCGACGCCGGTGCGACTGACCTCTCAGATGGTCTCGCGTGCGCTCACGACGACGTCGCTGCACCGCGACGAACTGCTTCTCCAGCCTCCCGGCTGAGCTCCGCGACCTCCCCCGCGGTGAGGCGCCGGAAGGCGCCCGGCCGCAGATCGCCGAGCTCAAGCGAGCCGAAGCGCACGCGCTGGAGCCTCGACACGCGGTGCCCGACCGCCTCGAGCATCCGCTTGATCTGGCGCTTGCGGCCCTCGTGGATCGTGATCTCGAGCGTGTCCGGCGCGAGCCGCCGCGCGCGGGCCGGGGCGCTCATCCCGTCCTCGAGCCGGACCCCGTCCCGTAGCGCCCGCAGCGCCCGGTCGCGCACGGGCCCCTTCGTCACCACGACCCGGTAGGTCTTGGGGACCTCGAAGCTCGGATGGGTGAGCCGGTGGGCCAGCTCACCGTCGTTGGTGAGCAGGATCAGGCCGGTGGTGTCGAGATCGAGCCGGCCGACGGGATACAGACGCGACGCCGAAGGTACGAGCGAGACGACCGTCCGGCGGCCCTGCGGGTCGCTCGCGGTCGAGATCACGCCCGCGGGCTTGTTCACGGCGTAAACGACGCGCGAACTCGAATCCTGCACGCGCTCGCCGTCGAAGCAGATCGCCTCCCCGCCGGACACGTCGCGAGCGGGATCGGTGACGCGCGAGCCGTCGACCGTGACCCGGCCGGCCCTGATCAGCTCCTCCGCGGCGCGCCGTGAGGCGACGCCGGATGAGGCGAGGTACTTCGCCAGTCGCACGCCCTGGCACCATAGACGGCATGGATCTCGTTTCGCTCGAGCAGACGCTGGCCGAACTCGGCCAACCCGCCTACCGTGGCCGGCAGGTATGGAGATGGGCGGCGCAGGGCGCCGCCTGTTTTGAGGACATGACCGACCTGCCGCGTGATCTCCGCGGCACGCTGGCCGAGCGGGTGCCGTTCTCGAGCCTCGCGGTGATCGGGGAGGAGCGCAGCCGCGACGGCACCGTCAAGACCCTGTTCCAGACCCACGATGGGCGCCCGGTCGAGGCCGTCCTGATGATCTACCGCGACGGACGGCGGTCGCTGTGCCTGTCCTCGCAGTCGGGCTGTCCGCTCACCTGCACCTTCTGCGCCACCGGCCAGATGAAGTTTCACCGGAACCTGACCGCCTCGGAGATCGTCGACCAGGCACTGCACTTCCGGCGCATGGGCTCGGTCGACCATGCCGTGTTCATGGGCATGGGCGAGCCGATGATGAACCTCGACCACGTGCTGGCCGCCTGCCGGCGCCTGCCCGACCTCGGCATCACCCATCGCCGCACCGCGATCTCGACCGTCGGCTGGATCCCGGGGATCGAGCGCCTGGCCGAGGACCCGATGCCGATCCGCCTGGCGCTGTCGCTGCACGCCGCCGACGCGGCGCTGCGCTCGGAGCTGATGCCGGTCAACGACCGCTATCCGCTGCCCGACGTGCTCGCCGCCTGCCGCTCCTTCTACGAGCGCAAGCACCGCCAGGTGTTCGTCGAGTACGTGATGCTCGGGGGCGTCAACGACTCCCACGCCCAGGCGATGGCCCTGGCCGAGGCGCTCGATCCGCGCATGTTCAAGGTCAACCTGATCCCCTACAACCCGACCGGCTCGGAGTACCACGGCTCGAGCCCAAAGGCGATCGCCGCGTTCAAGGACGAGCTCGAACGCCACGGGATCTCGGCCACCGTGCGGCTGACCCGCGGCCAGGACATCGACGCGGCCTGCGGGCAGCTGGCGGCGCGAGCGGGCGAGCGGGCGATCCGCTAGCCGGCGCCGGCGCGGGCCTCGCCGGCCCGCATCAGGCGGTCGCGCAGCTCCGCCTCGATCTCCGGCGAGGGATCGAACGCCGACGCGTCGGGCAGCTCCTCGATCGATTGCAGCCCGAACAAGCGCAGGAACAGATCGGTGGTGCGGTACAGGATCGCCCCGAACTGCGAGCGCCCGGACTCCTCGACGAGGCCGCGTTCGAGCAGCGTCGCCGCCGCTGACTCGGCGTTCACGCCGCGGATGCGCGCGATCTCGGGACGCGAGACCGGCTGCAGGTAGGCGATGATCGCCAGCGTCTCGGCCTGCGCCGGGGTCAGCGGCGGGGTCCGCGGCCGAGCCAGCAGCCGCCGGGCGGCGGGCTCGGCGTCGGGGTGGGTGGCGAGCACGTAGCCGCCGCCCAGCTCGCGCAGGACCAACCCGCGGCGCTCGAACTCGTAGTACTCGCGCAGCCGCTCGAGCGCGGTCACGGCCTCGTGCAGCTCGACTTCAGCCGCGTCGGCCAGCGCCGCCGCGTCGACCGGCTCGGCGCTGAGGAACAGCAGCGCCTCCAGGGTCCGCTCGAGCTCGGCGCTCATGCCGAGAGCTCCGTGCGCCGGGCCTGAGCGTCGATCGTGATCTCCCCGAACGGCTCGTCCTGGGTCCAGGTCAGCTCGCCCTGCTTGTAGAGCTCGAGCAGCGCGAACAGGGTCACCGCGACCGTCACCCGGTCGGCCCGCGCCACCGCGGCGTCGAACGTGAACGAGCCGTGGCGCAGCAGCGCCCGCAGGTGGGCGAGGCGCTCGGAGACGCTCACCTTGGCCACCGTCATGTGCCGCACGTCGACCGGCTTGGGCAGCTCGAGCAGGCCGCCGAGCGCAGCGGCGAGCAGATCGGGGTCATACACGGCGCCCGCGTCGGCCAGCGAGGCCCGCCGCAGCCACGGCGGCAAGGGCGCGGAGCGGAACCGGAACGCCGACTCGTCCTCGAGCCGGTGGGCCAGGTGCTCGGCCACCGCGCGGTAGCGGTGGGCATCGAGCAGCCGGGCCAGCAGCTCCTCGGCGGCCTCACCCGGATCGAGGTCGATCTCCTCCGCTTCCTCGCCCGGCAGCATCAGCCGCGATTTCAGCTCCAGTAGGGCGGCGATCAGGACCAGGAACTCGGTCGCCGCCTCGAGATCGAGCTCGCCCCGGCGCTCGAGATGGTCGATGTAGGAGATCACGATCTCGGCCAGGTCGACCTCCAGGAGGTCGACCTCCTCGCGCAGGATCAGCGTCAGCAGGAGGTCGAATGGACCCGCGAACACATCGAGGTCCAGCTCGAGGTCGATCAACCGCACGGCGCAGACGTTACAAGCGCTACCGGACCGGCCCGAAGCCCATCGCCGCGCGGACGTCGGCGAGCGTGTCGGAGGCGATCACGCGGGCCTTCTCGGCGCCGGCGTCGAGGATCGCGTCGAGCCGCTCGACGTCGTCGCGCAGCTCGCCGTAGCGGGCCCGGACCGGGGCCAGGAAATCGACCACCGCGTCGGCCACGGCCTGCTTGAAGGCACCGTAGCCCGAACCCTCGAACTCCTGTTCGACCTGCTCGGGGGCGATCCCGCGCACGGCGGCCAGGATCTCGATCAGGTTCGAGACCCCCGCCTTCTCCCGCGAGCGCCTGATCTCGGTGCCCGAGTCGGTCACCGAGGCGCGGAGCTTCTTGACCACGACCTCGGGCGGGTCGAGCACGAGCACCGTGCCCTGCGGGCTGCCGCCCGTCGTCGACATCTTGCGGTCGGGGAACTGCAGGTCCATGATCCGCGCGCCGATCTCGGGGATCCGGTGCTCGGGAACGACCAGCGTGCTCCCGAAGCGCTGGTTGAAGCGCTCGGCGATGTCGCGCATCAGCTCGATGTGCTGGCGCTGGTCATCGCCCACCGGCACCTCGTCGGCGCGGTAGGCGAGCACGTCGGCGGCCTGCAGCACCGGGTAGAAGAAGAGGCTCGCCGACACCAGCTCGCGCTGTGCGCCGGCCTTGTCCTTGAACTGGTGCATGCGATTCAGATCGCCCCACGAGGTCACGCTGCACAGAAGCCAGCACAGCTCCGTGTGCTCCATCACGTCGCTCTGGCGGAAGAAGATGCAGCGGTCGGGGTCGAGCCCGGCCGCCAGCAGGGTCGCGGCGGTGTCGTAGACCGACTCCCGCAGCGCCGCCGGCTCGAACGGCACACTGGTCGCGTGCAGGTCGACGATGCAGTAGATGGCCTCGCCCCGGTCCTGGCCGGCCACGTACTGCTGGATCGCGCCGATGTAATTGCCGAGGTGCTTCCGCCCCGTCGGCTGGATGCCCGAGAAGATGCGCATGATCTAGACGCGGCAGGCTACCCAGCCGCAGGCGATCGCGGCTAGCCGGTCAGTGCCTTCGCCGGCGCAGCCCGCTTCGCGGCGTCGCTGCGGGCCAGCCACCACGCCGCCACGACGCCGCCGACGGCCCCGCTGACGTGGCCCTGCCACGAGATCCCGTAGTGGGGCACGAGGCTCGACAAGAGCGCGCCGCCCCACACCGCGATCACCACAACGCCGACCAGCAGCTCCATCGTGTTGCGGTCGAAGAACCCCCGCGCGAGCAGGTAGGACGCGTAGCCGAAGACGAGGCCGCTGGCGCCCACGGTGACCGAGTGCGACGGTCCGATCAGCCACGTTCCCAGGCCGCCGATCACGACCACGATCGCCGTCACCACGGCGAGCCGCGCGGCACCCTTGAGCGCGATGAACACGCCCATGAAGACAAGCGGGATCGTGTTCGAGATCAGATGCGGGAAGCCCGCGTGCAGGAACGGCGCCGTGAAGATCCCCCATAGGTGCGAGACGCTGCGCGGATAGATGCCGTCGTTGTCGAGCTGCTGGCTGTCGATCGCGTTGATCACCTCGACCAGCCACATCACGGCGACGATCACCAGCAACAGCTGGATCCCCTCGCGCTCCTTCTCGTGCTTGCCCGGCGCCTTGGGGGCGATCGGGCGCTTGGTCGGGCTGGTCACGCTCATGGACACGATTCTCGCAGGCCCGGGGGCGCGGGCCGGCGGATTCTTATGGTGCTGTTCAGTGTGTTGGGCGCCTCCCAGACGAACGACGGCCGGGGACGGAGGCTGGTTGGGGCGATTGTGGGTGGCGGGACCGGCGCCCGCCGGCGGATCCGCGTCGCGTCGCCGCCGGCGCGCGCGCATTGCGCGCGTCGGGCGATGCACCGGATTCTGACGGTGCTCATGTCGACAAACCACCCCGCCCATTCCGCTCCTCGGCCATGTAAGCGCCGGGGAGGCGCTTAGGTGGCCAAGGAGCCTCGGAGGCCGCTCAATTTGTCGACTTATGCACGCATTTCACGACTACGCGCCGCCCCGAGGCGCCCGCACCGTCGGCCCCGCCACCCCTCTTCCCAGCCGGCGTGTACGCACCGTACCGACGCCGCGCAACACAGCCAGGTACAGCCCGCCTCAGACCCCCGCCAGCACCGCCACCGCCACCGCCAGCGCCACCTCGGCCCGCTCCTGCAGTGAGGCCGCGGTGACGAACTCGCCCGGGGTGTGGGCGCCACCGCCGCGCGGGCCGAGACCGTCCACGGTCAACGGGATCGCGGCGGCGAAGTGGCTCGCGTCGCTGGCGCCGCCGCGGGAGACGGGCGCGATCGTGCGGCCGAGGCGTGCGGTCGCGCCGGCCAGCAGGCCCTCGGTCGCCCCCCGGCTGTCCATGCCGGGCCACTCGCGCAGCAGCTCGGGCTCGAACCGGACCCCGTCGCGCTCGGACGGCACCGCGTCGCGGACGGGCCCGAAGGCCCCGAGCCGGTCGGCGCGCAGGTCGAGCATCAGCCGTCCCGCGGCCGGAACCACGTTGAGCGCGTCGCCGGAGCGCATCACGGTGGGCACGACGCTCAGGCGCTCGGGGCCGGTGGGTGCGTGGAACTGCGCCAGCTCGCCGGCCAGGCCGGCCAGGGCAAGCAGGGCGTTGCGGCCGTGGTCAGGCGCCGAGCCCGAGTGGGCCGAGCGCCCAAACGCATTGACCCGCAGGGTGCCGGCGGCCTTGCGGCGCACCACGACGCCCTCGGCGCCCTCGGGGGTCCGCTCGCCGGCCTCGAAGCAGAGGCAGGCGTCGTAGCCGGCGAATCGCTCCACGTGGCCGAACGGCACCGTGCGCCACTCCTCGTCGGTGACGATCAGCACGGCGAGCTCGGCGAGGTCCTGCGGCGCGGCGGCGAGCGCCCGGGCCACGCCGAGCGCGAGCACGACACCGCCCTTCATGTCGGCGGTGCCGGGTCCGTACAGCCGCTCGCCGTCGCGGCGCATCGGTGAGTGCGCCTCGTGGGCGATCACGGTGTCGATGTGGCCGAGCAGCAGCAGCCGCCGGGAGCCGGTGCCGGCGAGCCGCGCGAGCAGGTCGGGCGCGCCGCCGGGAGTCGAGCACTCAGCACGCTCGATCTGCGCCTCGGGCGGCAGCAGCGCGGCGCACACGGCGAGCGCCTCCTCGGCGCCCGTCAGGTCGCCCGAGGGCGTGGAGACGGCCACCAGCGCCTCGAGCTCGCGCTCGGAGTGCGCGGCGATCTCGGCGGCGGCCTCGGCGATCGAGATCGTCACGCCGGGCACGCTACCGAACGCCGCTCCCGCGGCACCCGGGCCACGCTCACGCTGCGTCCCACGGCGCCAGCACGGTGGCGATCCCGGCGCGGTCCAATCCCGCCCCGAGGCCGCACAGCAGCGCCACCCAGACGCAGCGCGGTCAGCACCGCCGGCGCGACGCGGCCGCCGCGGCGGCGCGCCGGGCCAGCTCGAGCGCCTGATCCAGGGCGATATGGGCGCCCGGCAGCGCCTCCGTCGCCTACAGCGCCTGCCGCACGACCGGATGGCGCGCGGCCTGGGCCTCGTCGAGCCGTCGCACGGGCGTCGTGTAGGGCGCGTTGCGGGCCACCTCGGGGTCCTCGGCCGCCTCGCGGAGGATCTCGGCCACGATGTCGGCGAAGCGGTCGAGCGTCTCCTTGGTCTCGGTCTCGGTCGGCTCGATCAACAGCGCCTCGTCGACGATCAGCGGGAAGTAGACCGTCGGCGGGTGCACGCCGAAGTCGAGCAGCCGCTTGGCCAGGTCGAGCGTCTTGATCTGCAGCTCACGCTTCATCGGCGCGCCGGAGAGCACGAACTCGTGCATGCAGATGCGGTCATAGGCGCTCGGCAGGTACTCCATCACGCCCTCGCGCCGCAGCCGCGCCAGCAGGTAGTTGGCGTTGAGCACGGCGACCTCGGAGACCTCCCGCAGTCCGGCCGCGCCGAGCGAGCGGATGTAGGCGTAGGAGCGCACGAACACGCCGTAGTTGCCCTGGAAGCCGCGCAGGCGTCCGATCGACTTGGGCCGGTCGTAATCGAGGTCGTAGTGGGGACCGGAGCCATTGCGCGCCTCGCGCACGACCACCTGCGGCCGCGGCAGGTAGGGCTCGATCCGCTCCGCCACGGCGATCGGCCCGGAGCCGGGCCCGCCGCCGCCGTGCGGCTGCGTGAACGACTTGTGCAGGTTGAAGTGCACGATGTCGAAGCCCATGTCACCGGGGCGGCAGATCCCCATGATCGCGTTCAGGTTGGCGCCGTCGTAGTACAGCGTCGCGCCGACGCCGTGGACGATCCGCTCGATCTCCTCGATCCCCTCCTCGAACAGCCCCACCGTGCTCGGGTTGGTGAGCATCAGGCAGGCCACATCCTCGGTCGCCTTGTTGCGAAGATCGTCGAGGTCGACATTGCCGCGCGCATCGGTGCCGATCTTGACCACCTCGTAGCCCGCCATCGTCACCGTGGCCGGGTTCGTGCCGTGCGCGGTGTCGGGCGTGAGCACCTTGGTGCGCTGATCGCCGCGGTCCTCGTGATAGGCGCGGGTCAGCAGCACACCGGCCAGCTCACCGTGCGAGCCGGCGGAGGGCTGCAGGGAGACGTGCGGCAGGCCGGCGATCTCGCCCAGCGACCGCTGCAGCTTCCACATCAGCTCGAGCGCGCCCTGCGCGCCCGAGGGATCCTGAAGCGGGTGCAGCCGGGCGTGGCCCGGGAGTGCCGCCACGCGCTCGTGCAGCTTCGGGTTGTACTTCATGGTGCACGACCCGAGCGGATAGAAGCCGGTGTCGAGGTCGAAGTTGCGCCGCGAGAGCCGGTTGTAGTGGCGCACGATCTCCGGCTCGGCCACCTCGGGCAGCCGCGGCGGCTCGGCGCGGCGGAGCTCCGCCGGCAGCAGCTCGTCCAGCGGCCGCTCGGGCACGTCGAGGGCCGGGGCCACGAAGGCGCGCCGGCCGGGCCTCGAGCGCTCGAAGATGGTCAGGCCGTCGTCGCCGGGACGATTCATGCCCGCACCGCCATCGTCTCGAGCTCGGTCGCCACCGCCGCGCCGAGGACCGCGACCAGCCGATCGATGTCGGCCCGGGTGCGGCGCTCGGTGATCGCCACCAGCAGGCCGTCGGCGAGCTCGGGGTAGTCGCGGCCCAGCGGGTAGCCGGGGTTGATGCCCTGCTCGCGGCAGCGGGCGATCACGCGCTCCACCGGCGCGTCGAGCCGCAACGCGAGCTCCCGTACCACCGGCCGCTCGACGAGCAGCTCCACGCCGGGGACGGCGGCCAGCTGCTCGCGCGCGTAGGCGGTGCGCTGGAGCATCAGCTCGGCCAGCTCGACCAGCCCGCGGCGGCCGAGCCAGCTCAGGTAGATGACGCCGGCGAGCGCGTTCAGCGCCTGTGAGGTGCAGATGTTCGAGGTCGCGCGCTCGCGCCGGATGTGCTGCTCACGCGTCTGCAGCGTGAGCACGAAGCCGCGCCGGCCCTCGACGTCGGTGGTCTCGCCCGCGATGCGCCCCGGCATCCGCCGCAGCAGCGCCTCGGTGGCGGCGAAGAACCCGAACGACGGGCCGCCGAAGTCGAGCCGGTTGCCGAGCGTCTGGCCCTCGCCGACGGCGACGTCGACGCCGCACTCGCCGGGCGGCTTGAGCAGCGCCAGCGGGATCGGGTCACAGGAGCAGATCGTCAGCGCCCCGGCCGCACGGGCGCCGGCGGCGAGCGGCGCGATGTCCTCGACCACGCCGAGGAAGTTCGGCTGCTGCAGCACGACCGCGCTGACGCCCTCGTCGAGCGCCGGCAGCTGCGTGACGCCGTCGCGCAGCGGCACCTCCTCGATCTCCATCCCGTACCCCTTGGCCAGCGTGGCCAGGGTCTCGCGGGCGTGCGGGTGCACGCCGCGAGAGACGACGAAGCGCCCGCGATGGTTCTCGAGCTTGGCCACATATCCCGCCGCGGCCACCGCGCTCGGGCCCTCGTACACCGACGCGTTCGAGACCGGCAGCGCGGTCAGCTCGGAGATCGCGGTCTGGTACTCGAACATCGCCTGCAGCCCGCCCTGGGAGATCTCGGGCTGGTAGGGCGTGTACGGGGTCAGGAACTCCGAGCGCGAGATGATCGAGTCGATCAGGGCCGGGACGTAGTGGTCGTACATGCCGGCGCCGAGGAACGAGACCTCGTCCTCGGCGGAGACGTTGCGGGCCGCCAGCGCGCGCAGCTCGTCGTACACCTCCTGCTCAGACAGGCCGGCATCGAGCGCCAGGGCGCGGCCGAGCCGCAGGCCGGACGGGATCTCGGCGAACAGGTCCTCGATCGAGCCCACACCGATCGTCGCCAGCATCTCGCGGCGCTCGGCCTCGGTGGCGGAGACGTAGCTGGTCACGTCAGCGTCGCCTGGTAGGCGGCGGCGTCGAGCAGCGAATCCGCCTGGGATGGATCGGCCAGCTTGACCTTGACCAGCCAGCCCTCGCCGTAGGGATCCTCGTTGATCGTCTCGGGCTTGTCGCCGAGCGCCGAGTTGACCTCGATGATCTCGCCCGACAGCGGCGCGATCACGTCGGAGACCGCCTTCACCGACTCCACCTCGGTGTAGGGCTCGTCCTTCTCGATCGTCGCGCCGACCTTCGGGGCCTCGAAGAACACGACCTCTCCGAGCGCCTCCTGCGCATACCACGTGATCCCGAACGTGGCCGTGTCGCCGTCCACCCGGGCCCAGTCGTGCTCGGAGTGGTACAGCAGGTCGTCGGGGTAGCTCGCTTCGGCCATCTTCAGTCGCCCTTTCGGTACAGAGGCTTCTTCGCTATGACGGCGGGGCGATGCGTCCCCCGCACGTCGATCTCGACGCGGGTTCCCGGCACGGCCCGCGCCACGGGAAGGTACGCCATCCCGATGCCGGAACCGAGTGACGGCGAGAACGTGCCACTTGTCACTTCGCCGCCGCCGATCACCGGGTTGCCCGCGCGGGCGATCCCCGGTCCGTCGATCACGAACGGCTCGAGCCGCTCGGACGGCCCGGCGGCGCGGACGGCGGCCACGGCCTCGGAGCCGATGAACCCCGTGGCCTCGCGGCAGCACCACCCGAGCCCAGCCTCGATCGGCCCGCGGTCCTCGCTCAGGTCGTTGCCGTAGAGGTGAAAGCCGACCTCGAGCCGCAGCGTGTCGCGGGCCCCGAGCCCGGCCGGCACGGCGCCCGCGGCCACGATTCGGTCCCAGATCTCCGGCGCGTGCTCGGGGTCGAGCAGGATCTCGACGCCGTCCTCGCCCGTGTAGCCGGTGCCGCAGACAAGCATCGGCACCCCCGCGACGGTGCGCTGGCAGCAGTGCATCCGCGGCGGCAGAGCGCCGTCGGCGAGTCCGGCCATCAGCGCCCGGGCCCGTGGGCCCTGCACAGCGAGCATCGCGAACTCCTCGAGGCGGTCGATCACGTCGACGTCGAACCCCTCGGCATGGGTGCTCATCCAGGCGAAGTCGCGCTCGTGGTTGCCCGCGTTCGTGACCGTGAGGTAGTGGCATTCGGCCAGCCGGTAGGTGAACAGATCGTCGAGGACGCCGCCGTGCTCGTTGCACATGACGCTGTACTGGGCGCCGCCCTCGGGCAGGCGCCGCAGGTCGTTTGAGAGCAGATGCTGCAGGAACGCCTGGGCGTCGGGGCCGCGTGTCTCGACCTGCCCCATGTGGGAGACGTCGAACACGCCGACGCTGCTCCTGACCGCGAGGTGCTCCTCGCGGATGCCTGTGTACTGGACGGGCATCGACCAGCCCGCGAATGGCACCAGCCGGGCGCCCGCCTCGGCGTGGCGCTCGTGCAGCGGCGTGCGGCGCAGGTCTGTCGGGGAGCTCGAACTCACCTCTGTCAGGCAGGCTAGTACACGGGCTGGCTGACAACAGCCGGTGCCGGTGGCCGAGTACCGACGATACCGTCCCGCGCGCGCCCCGGCGTCAGGCGGTTCTCAGCGGTCCTTGAGGAACGACGGGATATCGATCTCGTCGTCGCGGATCTCCAGCGAGGAGCGCTGGCGATCGTCCATCGTGACGTCGCGGTCGCGACGGGCCTTGCGCGTCGACTCGCGCGCCTGGTGGGGTCGCGGCGAGCCGTGGTCGAAGCCGGTGGCGATCACGGTCACGCGCACCTCCTCGCCGAGCTTGTCGTCGATCACGGCGCCGAAGATGATGTTGCAGTTGGCGTCGGCGGCGCTCTGCACGATCTCCGCGGCCTCGTTGACCTCGAACAGGCCGAGGTCGTTGCCGCCGGTGATGTTGAGCAGGATGCCCATCGCACCCTCGACGGACTCCTCGAGCAGCGGTGAGGAGATCGCCATCTTGGCCGCCTCGGCGGCGCGGTTCTCGCCGTTGGCCGCGCCGATGCCCATCAGCGCCGTGCCGGCGTCGTGCATGATCGTGCGCACGTCGGCGAAGTCGAGGTTGATCAGGCCGGGGATCGTGATCAGGTCGGTGATGCCCTGGACGCCCTGGCGCAGCACGTTGTCGGCCTCGCGGAAGGCATCGAGGATCGTGGTGCGGCGCTCGACGATCGCGAGCAGCTTCTCGTTCGGGATCACGATCAGCGTGTCGACGTACTCGCGCAGCTTCTGGATCCCGTCCTGGGCCTGGCGAGCGCGCTGCGAGCCCTCGAACAGGAACGGGCGCGTGACGACCCCGACCGTGAGCGCGCCGATCTCGTTCTTGGCGATGTCGGCGATCACGGGCGCGGCGCCGGTTCCGGTGCCACCGCCCTCGCCGGCGGTGACGAACACCATGTCGGCGCCCTTCAGCGCCTCCTTGATCTCGTCGCGCGATTCCGCCGCCGCGCCCTGGCCGACCTCGGGGTCGGCGCCGGCGCCGAGACCCTTCGTCAGCTCGTGACCGATATTCAGCTTGATGTCGGCGTCACACATGGCGAGCGCCTGGGCGTCAGTGTTGGTCGCGATGAATTCGACCCCGCGCAGGCCTGCGTCGACCATGCGGTTGACCGCATTGGTTCCGCCGCCGCCGACACCGACGACCTTGATGACTGCCAGATAACTGCCGCTTTCCATGGTTACCGTCCGACCTTCGAGGTAGCGTTGAGCGTTTGCGGCGCTCTCGCATTTAGCGGGAGTTTCGCACGTTATGGCCTGAGGATGCGCGAAGTCAACGCAACCACCCGGTCCGCAACGATCGTTGCAGATGCGCGAAGTCTCGACAGGTCCGCGAGAGTTGGCCGAAACTCAGGGTAAGGCTCGACTCGAGGTTTACCCTCCGCCCGTGCTCGGTGACGTCGCGCCGGCGGTACTCCCCGCGCCCGTCCCGGAGGCGGTCGGCACCGCGGCCCCGGGGGCCGCGCGCTCCGGGTCGGTCACGTCGATGTACACGGAGCTCGATGAGCCGTGGTCGGCCAGCACCGCCGCAACCGCGGCCCACTTGGCCTCCAGCCGCGTCGTGTCGCCGAAGTAGAGGCTCGGTCCGTTTCGCAGCGAGGCGACGAGGCCGTGCGCGGCCGTGGTCTGCACGCCGCTGACGTGCGCCAGCAGCTGGTAGGGAGCCGCGGCCAGGAGCCGCACGGCCGCCAGCGCGTGCGGATCGCTGAGCCGGGTTCCGCCCGGGAGCACGGTCACCGGGATCGTGGGCAGGTCCGGGGAGGCGACCACGTCGTGCAGCAGCGTGCCGTCGCCGGCGACGGCGATCGTCCGCGCGGCCACGACGACGGAGGCGACCGGCACCTGCTCGATCACCCGGATCCGGATGCCGTGCGGGAACTGCGTGCTCACGCTCAGGCCCTTGACGACCGGGAACGGTGCCACCGCCGAGCGCAGCTGATTCATGTGCACGTCGAGCGTGGTCATGTTCCGCGCCGCGAGCACGAGCGCCGCGCGGATCTTGCCCCCGTCGGCGCCGCTGGCGCCGACGACGCTGACCTTCTGCACGGCCACCAGCGAGGAGCCGCGCAGCCACATCCAGCCGCCGGCGGCCAGCGCGAGCACGGCGATCAACATGAGCACGTGCTTGCGCCGCGGGCGCGGCACCCGCCGCGAGCGCGCCGGGCCTTTGGCCCCCGGCGCGAGCCGCCGGACGCGCGCGGTCCCGCGCGCAGGACGCTGCAGGCGTTCGAGCAGGGCGTCGATCATCCCGGCCCGCCCTCGAGGTGGGCGATCGAGACCGGGCCGAGCGTCTGCACCTCGGCCTCGAGCTCGACGCCGAAGCGCTCCCGCACGCGCCGGTGGCCCTCGGCCATCAGCGCGATCACGTCCGCCGTCGTCGCGTCGCCGTGGTTCTCGACGAAGTTGGCGTGCTTGGACGAGAAGCTCGCGCCGCCGACCCGCAGCCCGCGGCAGCCCGCGGCCTCGAGCAGCTGGCCGGCCGTCCTGCCCTCGGCGCGAGGGTCATCGGGGTTCTTGAACGTGGAGCCGAACGTCTTGATCCCCGACGGCTGCGCCGCCTTGCGCCGGGCGCGCATGTCCGCCAGCGTGGCCTTGACCTCCTCCGAGGCCGCGACCTCGAGCACGAACGACGCCCGCGCCACGATCTCCGTCGGGCCGAGGTTCGAGCGCCGGTAGCCGAAGCCGAGCTGCGCCGGCACGCGCCGGTCGCGGCCCACCGGCGTGACGATGTCGACCCAGTCGAGAGCGCCGGCCAACTCCCCTCCGTAGGCGTTGGCGTTCATCCGCACCGCGCCGCCGACCGTGCCGGGGATGTTGACGCCGAACTCGATCCCGGTCAGGCCCTCCTGGGCGGCCTTGGCGGAGACGGACGGCAGCCGCGCGCCACCACCACACACGATGCGCGTCCCGTCCAGTTCGATCTTGCTCAGGTCCCTGTCCAATTTCACGACGAGTCCACGGACCCCTTCGTCCGCCACCAGGAGGTTCGACCCCGAGCCGACGACCCCTACCTCGATTCCCTCCGACGCCGCCCAGGCGACCAGGCGCTCGAGCGCGGACAGGCTGCCCGCGCGAGCGAAGTACTCCGCCGCGCCGCCCGTGCGCACCGTGGTGAGACGCGAGAGCGGGTAGTCGCTCTCGACGCCCGGGGGCGGATTCGGCATACAGGCAGGGTAGTAAGCGCTCCGGCGGGCTCAGGGGTGCCGACGGGCAACCGAGCCCCAGATCCCCTTCCTCAGAAAGCCGTTCGACGCACCACACCGCCGGCGCGACGACAGCGACCGGATCAGCCCCGCGCCACCACCAGTGAGCGCCCGAGCGCGTCGACATCCCCGGCCCCCATCACCAGGCACAGGTCGCCCGCCCGCAGCACCCCGGAGAGATAGCGCTCGGCGAGCGGGAAGCCGGGCAGCCACGCCACCTCGCGGCCCTCGCCGGCGTCGGCGGCCGCGGAGGCGACGAGACCGCCGTCCACGCCCGGGAAGTCCTCGGCGCGCTCGCGGGCCGGATAGATGTCGAGCACCGCGACGATGTCGGCCGCGGCCAGGGCGCCGCCGAACTCCCGCCCCAGCGCGCGGGTGCGGGAGAACAGATGGGGCTGGAAGACGGCGATCAACCGCGTGGGCTCGAGCGTCCGCGCCGCGGCGATCGTGGCCGCGACCTCGGTCGGGTGGTGGGCGTAGTCGTCGTACACCGCCGCACCGCGCGCGGTCTCCCCCAGCCGCTCGAACCGTCGCCGGGCGCCGGCGAAGTCGGCCAGCGCCGCCGCCGCGCGCTCGGGATCGGCGCCGGCAAGGCGCGCGGCCTCGAGCGCCCCGGAGGCGTTGATCGCGTTGTGCGCCCCCGGCACCGACAGGGTGACCTCGATCCCGCGCCACGCAAACCGCGAGCCGCCGGTGTGCAGCTCGGGCGCCGGCACGTCGTAGGCGATCGCCTCCGGGGGGCACAGCGCCCGGAGCCCGGGCCGGTCCCAGACGATCGCGTGGGCCGGGCGGGCCATGAAGGTCGTGAACGTGTGCTCGAGGTCGCCCAGCGACGAGTACGTCGAGTGGTGATCGAGCTCCGCGTTGGTCAGCACCGCGATCTCGGGGTCGAACTTGAGCAGCGAGCGGTCGGACTCGTCGGCCTCGATCACGATCCACTCCCCCGTTCCCCAGCCGGCGTTCGAGCCGGTGCTGCGCAGCTCGCCGCCGACGACGTAGGCGGGGTCCAGGCCGGCGCCGTCGAGGGCGTGGACGACCATGCTCGCCGTGGTCGTCTTGCCGTGCGTGCCGGTGACGGCGATGCAGCGCTTGAGCCCGGCGATCTGTGCCAGCAGATCGGCCCGGTGCAGCTCGCGGCCGGCTGCCGCCATGCGCTCGGGATTGTCGGGACCGACCGCGGTCGAGTACACGACCTCCGCGCCGGCGGGGACGTTCCCGGCCGCGTGTCCCATCACCGGCACGATCCCGTGCTCGCGCAGCCGCGCCGTGTAAGCGGACTCGGAACGATCGGAGCCCGTCACCTGCGCGCCGAGCTGACGGGCGACGATCGCCAGCCCGCTCATGCCGGCGCCGCCGATCCCGACGAAGTGCAGGCTGCGTGAGGACCAGTCGCTCATCTGGGGCGCAGCGCGAGGGTCCGCGTGCGGCGCGCTACGCGCGCTCCAGCACGACGACCGGGATCTCGCGGGCGGTCTTGTGCTGGTACTCGGTGTAGGCGGGCCAGCGGGAGGTCATCTCCTCCCACAGCTCGGGCTTCTCGTCGGCCGTGGCCGTGCGCGCGTGGGCGGCGAAGCGATCGCCGAGCACCTGCACGTCGACCTCGGGCTGCTCGGACAGATTCAGGTACCAGGCGGGATCCTCGGGCGCGCCGCCCTTTGAGGCGACGACGAGGTAGTCATCGCCGTGACGGCCGTAGATCAGGGGCGTGCTGCGCGGCTCGCCGGAGCGGCGGCCGGTCGTGGTCAGGATCAGGACCTCCGCCCCGTTCCATTCGTGACCTTCCTCCCCGTCCGTGGCGAGGTAACGCTTGACGTGCTCTTGGCCGAACAGCATGTGACTCCACCCTTGTGTTGGAAACTCGTTGCGCAGACTACCGACTGGCGGCGAGAGAAAACGCCCGCATATGACTATCGTGGCGTGCCGTGCACCCCCCTGAGACGGGAATCGGACCGGCCGCGGATGCCGGCGCCGGCGCGCTCCGCACCGTGGAGCTGACGGCCGGCGGCGTCGCCCCCGAGGACGTCGTCGCGGTGGCCAGGCGCGACGCCCCGGCGGTGCTCGGCCCCGGCGCCCGCGAGGCGATGGAGCGAAGCGCGGCCGTCGTCGCCGCGCTCGCCGACTCCGACGAGCCCGCCTACGGCATCTCGACCGGGTTCGGGTCGCTGGCCCGGGTGCGGATCCCCATCGAGCGCCGCGAGGAGCTGCAGCGCTCGCTGATCCGCTCCCACGCCGCCGGCATGGGACCCCCGATCGAGCGCGAGGTGGTCCGCGCGATGATGCTGCTGCGCGCCCGCACGCTGGCCATGGGCTGCTCGGGCGCGCGCCCGATCGTGGCCGAGGCGCTGCTGGGTCTGCTCAACGCCGGCCTCACCCCCGTCGTGCCCGAGCACGGATCGCTCGGCGCCAGCGGCGACCTGGCACCGCTGGCCCACTGCGCCCTCGTGCTGATCGGTGAGGGCGAGCTGCAGGATCCCGACGGTGTCAGGAGACCGGCCGCCGCGGCGCTCGGTGCCGCGGGGCTCGAGCCGCTCACCCTGACCGTCAAGGAGGGGCTGGCGCTGATCAACGGGACCGACGGGATGCTGGGGATGCTCGTGCTCGCACTGGCCGACCTCGAGTCGCTGCTGCGCGTGGCCGACATCACCGCCGCGATGTCGGTCGAGGCGCTGCTCGGCACCGACCGCGCCTTCGGCGCCGACCTGGTGGCGCTGCGTCCCCAGCCCGGGCAGGCCCTGAGCGCGGCGAACCTGCGCGCGCTCCTGGCCGGCTCGGAGATCGTGGCCAGCCACCGCGAGGGCGACCCCCGGGTCCAGGACGCCTACTCGCTGCGCTGCGCCCCCCAGGTCACCGGCGCGGCCCGGGATACGCTCGAGCACGCGCAGCGGGTGGCCGGCGCCGAGCTGCGCTCGGCGATCGACAACCCGATGGTGCTCCCCGACGGACGGGTCGAATCGTGCGGCAACTTCCACGGCGCCCCGGTCGCCATGGCCTGCGACTTCCTGGCCATCGCCGTGGCCGAGGTCGGCGCGATCGCCGAGCGCCGGACCGACCGGCTGCTCGACGAGACGCGCTCGCACGGCCTGCCCGCGTTCCTGGCCCAGGACCCGGGCGTCGACTCGGGCGTGATGATCGGCCACTACACGCAGGCCGCGATGGTGGCCGAGAACCGCCGCCTCGCCACCCCGGCCGGCGTCGATTCGCTACCCACGAGCGCGATGCAGGAGGACCACGTCTCGATGGGCTGGGGGGCGGCGCGTAAGCTGCGCACGGTGGTGGCCAACCTCGGCCGCATCCTCGCCGTCGAGCTGACGTGCGCGGCGCGCGGGCTCGACCTGCGCGCGCCGCTGCGCCCCGGCCCCGGGACCGCGGCCGCCCTGGCCGCCGTGCGCGAGCTGATCCCCGGCCCCGGCGCCGATCGCCATCTGAGCCCTGAGCTGGCCGCCGCCGCCGCGCTCGTCGTCTCCGGCGAGCTCGTGCGCGCGGTGCAGAGCAAAGTGGGCACGCTGCGGTGAGCTCGCGGCCGCTGATCCGCGCGCCGCGCGGCACCGAGCTCTCCTGCCGGGGCTGGTCGCAGGAGGCGGCGATGCGGATGCTGATGAACAACCTCGATCCCGACGTGGCCGAGGATCCCGAGCACCTCGTCGTCTACGGCGGCACGGGCCGCGCGGCCCGCTCCTGGGAGGCCTACGACGCGATCGTCCGCTCGCTGCGCTCGCTGCGCGACGACGAGACGCTGCTGGTCCAGTCGGGCAAGCCCGTCGGCGTGTTCCGCACCCACGAATGGGCGCCGCGGGTGCTGATCGCCAACTCCAACCTGGTGCCGGAATGGGCCACCTGGGATGAGTTCCGCCGGCTCGAGGCGCTCGGACTGACGATGTACGGCCAGATGACGGCAGGGTCGTGGATCTACATCGGCACCCAGGGAATCCTCCAGGGCACCTACGAGTGCTTCGCCGAGATCGCCCGCCGCCGCCACGGCGGCTCGCTGGCCGGCACGATCACGGTCACCGCCGGCCTCGGCGGCATGGGCGGCGCCCAGCCGCTGGCGGTGACGATGAACGGCGGCGTCGCGCTGTGCGTCGAGGTCGATCCGCACCGGATCGAGCGCCGCCTGCAGACGCGGTATCTCGACGAGGTCGCCGCCTCGCTTGACGACGCCGTCGCCCGCTGCCTGCAGGCCAAGAGCGAGCGCCGGGCGGTGAGCATCGGGCTGCTGGCCAACGCCGCCGACGTGCTGCCGGCGCTGCACGCGCGGGGCTTCGCGCCCGAGATCGTCACCGACCAGACCAGTGCTCACGACCCGCTGAACGGCTACGTCCCCAACCGCATGAGCTTCGACGAAGCGCTCGCGTTGCGCGAGCGCGATCCCGAGGAGTACCTGCGCCGCTCGCGGGCGGCGATCGCGGCGCACTGCGCGGCGATGGTCGCCTATCTCGACGCCGGCAGCGAGGTCTTCGACTACGGCAACAGCCTCCGGGCCGAGGCGCTGCTCGGGGGCTTTGAGCGGGCCTTCGCCTACCCGGGCTTCGTACCGGCATACATCCGGCCGCTGTTCTGCGAGGGCAAGGGGCCGTTCCGCTGGGTCGCGTTGTCGGGCGATCCGTCCGACATCGCGGCGACCGATCGCGCCGCGCTGGCCGAGTTCCCCGAGGACGAGGGGCTCGCGCGGTGGATCGAGCAGGCCTCCGAGCGGGTCGAGTTCCAGGGCCTGCCGGCGCGGATTTGCTGGCTCGGCTACGGCGAGCGCCGGCGGCTCGGGCTGCGCTTCAACGCCATGGTCGCCTCGGGCGAGCTCACGGCGCCGATCGTGATCGGTCGCGACCACCTCGATTCGGGCTCGGTCGCCTCGCCCTACCGCGAGACCGAGGCGATGGCCGACGACTCGGACGCGATCGCCGACTGGCCGCTGCTGAATGCGCTTGTCAACACCGCCTCGGGCGCCACCTGGGTCTCGATCCACCATGGCGGCGGCGTCGGGATCGGCCGCTCGATCCACGCCGGCATGGTGTGCGTCGCCGACGGCACCGAGCTGGCCGCCCAGAAGCTCGATCGGGTCCTCACCAGCGACCCGGGTATGGGCGTGATCCGCCACGCGGACGCCGGCTATGAGCGCGCCACCGACGTCGCCGAGGAGCGCGGCGTCCGCATCCCGATGCGGGAGGACCCCCAGGCGTGAGCTCGCTGTGGTGCGAGCGGGCGTGGATCTCCGGGCCACGCGCCGAGCCCGGCGTGCTGCTCGAGCTCGACGGCGACCGCATCGTCTCCGTCACCCCCGGGGTGGTCTCGCCACCCGACGGCGCCGAGCGTGTCGACGGGCTCGTCATCCCGGGTCTGGCCAACGCCCACTCGCACGCCTTCCAGCGCGCGCTGCGGGGCCGCACGCATGCCGCGACGGGCTCGTTCTGGACCTGGCGCGAGCAGATGTACGCGCTCGCCGCGACGCTTGACCCCGACTCGGTCCTGGCGCTGGCCCGGGCGACCTTCGCCGAGATGGCGCTGGCCGGCGTGACCGTGGTCGGCGAGTTCCATTACGTGCACCACGGTCCCGGCGGGATTCACTACGCGGACCCGAACGCGATCGGCGTCGCGCTGCTCGAGGCGGCCGCGCAGGCCGGTGTGCGGATCACCCTGATCGACGCCTGCTACCTGCACGGCGGCCCGGGGCGCGAGCCCGACCCGGTGCAGCGGCGCTTCTGTGAGGAGAGCGCCGAGGCGTGGGCCGAGCGCGTGGACGCGCTGCGCCCGGGGACGGCCGCGCGGGTCGGCGCCGCGATCCACAGCCTGCGGGCCGTCGATCCGGACTCGGCCGTGATCGTCGCCGCGTGGTCACGGGAGCGGTCGGCGCCGCTGCACGCCCACGTCTCCGAGCAGCCGGCCGAGAACGAGGCCTGCCTCGCGGCCTACGGCGACACGCCGTCCGGACTGCTCGCGGCCGCCGGCGCGCTGGCGCAGAACTTCACCGCCGTGCACGCCACCCACCTCACCGAGCGCGACATCGGGCTGCTCGGCGGCGCCGGCGCGTGCTGCTGCCTGTGCCCGACGACCGAGCGCGACCTCGCCGACGGCATCGGCCCGGCCGAACGCCTGCTCGACGCCGGAGCCGCGCTCGCGCTCGGCAGCGACTCCAACGCGGTGATCGAGCCGTTCGAGGAGGCCCGCGCCGTCGAGCTCGACGAGCGCCTGGCGACCGGCATCCGCGGCCATCACGAGCCGGCGGCGCTGCTCAGGGCCGCCACCGGCGCCGGCTACGCGAGCCTCGGCTGGCCCGAGGGCGGCGCGCTCGCACCGGGCGCCCTGGCCGATCTCGTCTCGGTGCGCCTCGACGGCGTGCGGATGGCCGGAGCCGGGGACGATGATCCGGTTGCGACCCTTGTGTTCGCCGGCGCGGCGGCCGACGTCCGCGATGTGATGGTCGGCGGGCGCTTCATCGTCCGCGACGGCCGGCACGCCTCACTCGACGTGCCGCGCGAGCTGGAGCGAGCGCTGGCGGAGCTGCGCCGGTGAGCTCGCTGGTGATCGACGAGATCGGCCTGCTGGTCACCAACAACCCGGAGCTCGGCGAGGGGCCGCTCGGCATCCGCCGCCGCGCCGCGCTCGTGCTCGAGGACGACCGGGTGCTCGCCGTGCAGCCGGCCGGCGCGCTCGCCGACGCCCGCATCGACGCGCACGGGCTGTGCGTGATCCCCGGCTTCGTCGACAGCCACACCCACCTCGTGTTCGCGGGCGACCGCGCCGATGAGTTCGCCGCCCGCATGGCCGGCGCTCCCTACGCGGCCGGCGGCATCGGCTCGACCGTCTCCGCCACCCGCACCGCGGACACGGCGGGGCTGCTGGCGCTGACCCGTGGCCGTCGCCGCGAGGCGCTGCGGGCCGGGATCACGCACGTCGAGATCAAGTCCGGCTACGCACTCGACGTCGCGGGCGAGCAGCGACTGTGTGAGCTCGCCGCCACGATGACCGACGACGTCACCTTCCTCGGCGCCCACCTCGTCCCGCCCGAGTACGAGCGCCGCCCCGATGACTACGTGCACCTCGTCTGCCATCAGATGCTCGCCGCGTGCCTGCCGTTCGCCCGCTGGATCGACGTGTTCTGTGAGCGTGGCGCCTTCGACGCCGACCAGGCACGCCAGGTCCTGCTCGCCGGCCGCAACGCGGGGCTCGGGCTGCGCGTCCACGCCAACCAGCTCGGCGAGGGCCCGGGCGTGCAGCTCGCGGTCGAGCTCGGCGCGGCCTCGGCCGACCACTGCACCCATCTCTCGAGCGCCGACGTCGATGCCCTGGCCGGCTCGAGCACGGTCGCGACGCTGCTGCCGGCGACCGACTTCTCGACGCGCCAGCCGTACCCGGACGCTCGCCGGCTGCTCGATGCCGGCGCCGCCGTCGCGCTGGCCACCAACTGCAACCCCGGCTCGAGCTACACGACCTCGATCAGCTTCGCGATCACCCTCGCCGTGCGCGAGATGCGCATGACCGCCGAGGAGGCGCTCCGCGCCGCGACGCTCGGCGGCGCGCAGGCGCTGTGGCGCGAGGACCTCGGCCACCTCTCTCCCGGTGCGCGCGCCGACGCCGTCGTGCTCGCCGCCCCCTCCTACACCCATCTCGTCTACCGCCCGGGCGTGCCGCTGGTGGCGGCCACGATCAGCGGCGGGGAATTGGCGTGGCGGGACCCGGAGCTGGGCGTCGGATAGAACGGGCCTCAGTTCAGCTGCGCGTGGATCGCGCGCAGCTCCGCCTGCAAGGTGTCACGCTGGGCGGTGTCGGACGGGAGCGCCAGCCGCAACGCGGCCGCCCGGATCGCCGCGCCCAGGTGACCGCGCCGGTGGTAGGACCCGACCAGGTTGTTGAGCATCCGCATGGCGATCTCATGCGCGGACCACGGGCGCAGCAACTGCCGCGAGACATCCGTCTCCAACCGCGCGCCGCCGTTGAAGGGATCAAGCAGCAGCGGCGGTTCGGCGCCGAAGTGGCCGACCACGAAGTGACCCGGCAGGCCCACCCCGTCGAGCGCGATGCCGGCCCGGCGCGCGGCCTCGACGTACACCACCGAGAGAAGGATCGGCAGACCGCGACGGCGCCGGAGCACGAGATCGAGCATCGAGTTCTCGGGGTCGTCGTACTGCTGCCGGGCGCCCGCGAACCGATGTGCGCCGCCCAGGGTCTGCCCGCACGCGACCGCGAGCGCAGCCGGACTGCCGCTCGTCTGCTCGGCGGCGCGTGAGAGCTCGGCGCCGAGGGCATCGAGCTCGACCAGCGCGACCGTCACATCGACGTCGCGGAACTCGACGGCGATGGCCAGCGCCAGCAGGTCGAGGGTCGCGTCGGGGTCGGCGGCCAGCTCGGTGAAGGCGGGAAGCTCAAGCACCCTCCCATTGTCCCCTCTCGTTCACCCCGATCGGGTGATGGTCCCGCGGCGCAGCGGAGTACGTTCCGGGCGTGCTTGCCTGACCTGCTTCTCGCAAACCCACTCCGAAGGGGTATCCGGTGTCCGTGATTCCTGCAGACCGCGCGGCCGACCACATCGCCGAGGCGCCGTACGGAGCCCGGTGCGACGACACGGGCGCGAGCTTTGCCCTGTTCAGCAGCGTGGCGGAGGCGGTCGATCTCTGCCTGTTCGACGAGAGCGGGCATGAGACGCGCTGGAGCCTCGAGCAGGGCGACGCGTACCTGTGGAAGGGGTACTTGCCCAGCGTGCGGCCGGGTCAGCAGTACGGCTTCCGCGTGCATGGCCCCTGGAACCCGGCCGCGGGCGCGCGCTGCAATCCGGCCAAGCTGCTGCTCGACCCCTACGCGCGCGCTGTGGCGGGTGAGGTGCGATGGGATCCGGCCGTATTCGGCCATGCCGCCGATGACCCGGACCGCGCCGATGACACCGACTCGGCGCCGTACGTGCCCCGATCGGTGGTGATGGCCGAAGACTACGACTGGGCTGAGGACAGCCGTCCGCGCCGGCCAATGGCCGACTCGACCTTCTACGAGGTCCACGTCAAGGGGTTCACCAAGCTGCACCCCGATGTGCCCGAGAACCTGCGCGGCACGTATGCCGGGCTGGCGCACCCCGCCGCGGTCGGGCATCTGCAGCGACTCGGCGTCACCGCGGTCGAGCTGCTCCCGGTGCACCAGTTCGTCCACGACGCGCAACTCGTGGCGCGTGGGATGCACAACTACTGGGGCTACCAGTCGATCGGCTACTTCGCGCCGCACAACGGCTACTCGTCCTCCGGCTGGAGCGGCGGTCAGGTCGGGGAGTTTCGCCGCATGGTCGGAGCACTGCACGCCGCCGGCCTCGAGGTGATCCTCGACGTCGTCTTCAACCACACCGCCGAAGGCAGCGAGTGGGGACCGACGCTGTGCTTCCGCGGCATCGACAACGACGCCTACTACCGCCTCCAGGACGACCCCTCGCGCTACGTCGATGACACGGGCTGCGGCAACACGGTCGACCTCCATCACCCCCACGCCCTGCGCCTGGTCATGGACGCGCTGCGCTACTGGGTGCAGGAGATGCACGTCGACGGCTTCCGCTTCGACCTCGCCGCCAGCCTCGGACGGGGGACGAGCAACTTCGACCGCTACTCCTCGTTCCTCGAGACCGTCGCCCAGGACCCCACCATCTCGGAGGCAAAGCTGATCGCCGAGCCGTGGGACATCGGCTGGGGTGGCTACGACCTCGGCGAGTTTCCGCCTGGCTGGAGCGAGTGGAACGGCAAGTACCGCGACACCGTGCGCGACTTCTGGCGCGGGACGCAGGGCATGCTCCCCGACCTCGCCACCCGCATCACCGGCTCCGCCGACCTCTACGGCCACGGCGGCCGGCGACCGACGGCCTCGGTCAACATCGTCACCGTCCACGACGGTTTCACGATCGCCGACCTCGTCAGCTATGACAGCAAGCACAACGAGGCCAACGGCGAGAACAACCACGACGGGACCGATGACAACCGCAGCTGGAACTGCGGCGTCGAGGGTCCCACCGAGGACCCCGCCGTGCGCGAGCTGCGCGCCCGCCAGCGCCGCAACCTGATCGCCACGCTGCTGCTGTCCGAGGGCGTACCGCTGCTGCTCGGCGGCGACGAGTTCGCGCGCAGCCAGAACGGCAACAACAACGCCTACTGCCAGGACAACGAGCTCACCTGGTTCGACTGGTCGGCGGCCGCACAGAACGCCGACCTGATCGACTTCACCGCCGGCCTGTGCCGCCTGCGCGAACAGCATCCGGTGTTCCGCCGCCACCAGTTCTTCCACGGCACACCGGCGCCGGACACCCACCGCGACGACATCGACTGGTACCGGCCGGACGGTGGCGCGATGACCGGCGAGGACTGGGGCGTGTCCTACGCTCAGGCCATCACGGTGGCGCTGAGCGGCGCCACCGGCGAGCGTGGAGGCCCGGACGACCCGTTCCTGTTGATGATCAACGCGTGGTCGGAACCGGTCGACTTCAGTATCCCCGAGCCGCTGCGCGACACCGCCTGGCAGGTCGAGGTGGACACTGCCCAGCCGGACGCAGCCGGCCGAGTCCTCGACGGCGCGACCGGCGTGCAGCTGATCGGACGCTCGCTGATACTCCTGCGCGGAGCGCCCGCCTGACCTATGCCCGAGCGAGCGGCTGGCGGATCACCGTCTTCAGCTTCTCGGGCGCCGCGCGCCGGGGGTCGCCGAGGTAGATCTCGTGGTGCTTGCCGGTCAGGGTGCCGCCCTGCTCGGCGATGAACGCGTGCAGGACAGCGATCGTCGGGCCCTCGTCGTGGTAGGGGCCGACGTACATCACCTGCGCGGCGGGGCCCTCGGCAAACCGCTCGTAGCGGAGCAGATCGAGCGCGGGCAGCGACTTCTTGGCCGCCGCCTCGTGGCGGGCCTCCTCCACGATGTCCGCCTTGACCACCTCGGGCTGCATGATCATCGCCGTCCAGCTCCACCGCGACCGCTCGCCGGCGCTGAACGCGGTCGGGTCCTCTGCCCACCACAGGCCTTCGAGCGGCATCACCCGGAAGTCGATCTCAGCCGGCCCCTGCTTGATCGCGAACTTGACGGTGTAGCTGACCGTGGACAGCGCCTCGATCGCCTCGCGATAGGAGTCGGCCGTGTTGGGATCGCCGTGACCGTCGATCATCACGAACGCCATCTCCGGCACGTCGACCAGCACCGGCGTGCACCCGGGCGCATACAGCTCCCGCAACTCGCGCTTGAAGTCGATCTTCGTGGTCGGCATGGTGACCTCCTCGCTTCAGCTCTGAGCTCTGCGCACGCGACGCATGTGAGCCAAGCATCCCGCGCGACCCGGCTCCGCGCATCCGCACTTGGCCGTAGGCCGGATGCGTCCTTTCCCAGACGCCGGCGCGCGGCCGGGAAGGATCGCCCGGGGCAAGCGTCCTCATGAGTGCCACCACAAAACTGGAGAACACCATGAGCACCACCCCAGCCTCACCCTCGACCCGCTGGCGCGCCACCGGCGCCGTCGCCCTCGTCGCGCTCTCGCTGGCCCTGGCCGCGTGCGGCAGCTCGGGCTCCTCGACATCCTCGACGGGCGGCGCGGCCTCGGCCGCACCGCGTCCGTACGGCGGCTCACCGGCCGCGGCCGCCACCTCGACCCCCGCCGCGACCACCTCGAAGCCCGCCGCACCGACCTCGACCCCTGCGGCCTCGTCCTCCGGGATCCCCCAGGGCCCCACCGCCGGAGACCGCGACAGCGACAACAACGGCGGCCCGAGCGATGGCGACGGCAACATCTAGGGAGCCGATCCTCGCTGTTCTCGCGCTGGCGGTGGCGGCGATCGTCGCGGGGTGCGGTGCGAGCAGCACCGCGACCTCGCCGGCGACACATGTCGCCGCCGCCGCGGCGCGCAGCGCCACGGCGCCGAGCGGCTTCGCATGGCTGCGGCCGGCCGCGGCGCCCACGGGCTGGCCGGCGGCGCGGATCCCGGCCGGAGCGGTGATGCCCTACCCGGTCGGCTGGCGCCGCATCCACGGCGATGCCGGCACCGCGACCGCGGTGCTCAGGGACGCCGAGAACCACTTGCTCGGCTATCTCAACCTGACGCCGCGCCAGGGCGCGGAAGCCCTCGGCACGTGGGCCGCCTTTCGCACCGCCCACAACGCCGAGGAGGGCGACCGTGCCCTCACCACGTTCGCCGCGGCGACCGGCCTGCGGTTTCGCACCGCCCGGGGGAGCTGCGTCCGCGACGGCTACACGACGAACACCGGCCACCGTTACATCGAGCTGGCCTGCCTGGTCCAGGGACCAAGGGCGGCCTCGGTGATCGTCGGCGCCGCCCCGCCGGCGACCTGGGCCGGGACGGCGCCGCTGATCGAGCGCGCGATCTCGGCCTTGACGACCTGAGGCGGCGAGGGATCAGCACACGCCGGCGACGCCGAGGGCGAGGCTCAGCGTCCCGGCGGCAACGATCAGCACCAGCAGCAGCCGCCGCGCGGGAGGGTTGACTCCGGGTGGAGAATCGGGGCACATACCTTCCGTCCTAGGGGGTCTCCATGTCCTGGAAGCTAGAAGGGTCCTACTTCGAGACGTGCTCGTGTGACGTCGTCTGTCCGTGCACCGCGTCGCTCGCGTTCGGCGCCACGCATGACCGCTGCCGGGTCGACTTCGAGATCGAGGACATCGTTCCGTTCGGGGTCCAGACCGGCGAGCCCGCCAAGCTGACCGGCATCTTCCACCCCGCCGGCTCGGAGCTCGCCGTCGCCCACGCGACGCGGTCCAAGATCGACGCGTTCGGGATCCAGTACGACGGGACGGCCGCGTTCTCGACCTCTCAGTTCGCATGGGCAGCGTGAGTCTGACCGCGACGAGCGCCCTCGGCGAGCGCCGACGCGAGAACGCTGACCTGGGGGCGGCATTCGCGGCCGTACGCGCGCGACTGGGCCTGATCGCGCTCCTGCTGGCTCTGGCCGCCGTGGCGTGGTTCTCGACGGCCGACCGGATGCCGGAATGGACGCCGGTCCCGGCACCAACCTCGGTGCGCTCGGCTGGTTCCTCGGCGTCTGGGTGGTGATGATGGCCGCGATGATGCTCCCGTCGCTGGCGCCGACGGTCGCGCTCTACACGACCATGACCCGCCGGCGCGGGATCGGCCAGGCACTCCTGTTCACGGGCGGGTATCTGCTCGTGTGGGGCGCCGCGGGCGTGGCGGCCTACGGCCTGTTCCGCCTCGGCCGGAGCCTGTTCGGTGGCGACCTGGCGTGGCACACGGGCGGCCGCTGGCTGGCCGGCGGCGTGCTCGCGCTCGCCGCCGTCTACGAGCTGACACCGCTCAAGAACGTGTGCCTGGGCAAATGCCGCAGCCCGCTCGCTTTCCTGCTCGGAAACTGGCGCGAGGGCCGGCGTGGCGCCCTGGAGATGGGCTCGCGTCACGGCGGCTGGTGCCTGGGCTGCTGCTGGGCGCTGATGGCCGCGCTGTTCGCCCTCGGGATCATGAGCCTGGCGTGGATGGCGTTCGTCGCCGCGCTGATCGCCCTCGAGAAGACCCTCCCCTGGCGCCGGACGGTGACCTGGGGCACCGCAGCGATCCTGCTCGTGCTCGCGGTCGCGGTGGCGGCGGTCCCGAGCAGCGTGCCGGGGCTCGTGGTGCCGGGCTCGAGTGGCGCCATGCGCGCGATGGGCTCGATGCACGCCATGCCCGCCGCGTCCTCGATGCACCAGATGCACTAGGCCAGTCGGCCGTCACGATCCCGTGCCCGGTCCGGTCCGGCCGGCGGCTCAGCGGGCCCGGAACGCCGTCAGGAGGTTGCCGCCGGCCATCCAGCCGGCGAGGGCGGCGCCGGTGGTAGCCTGACCGCTAAGAGTCATGGCGGTTGATGACCTGTGCCTGCGAGCGAGGGATGACATCGTGTCGGTGCGTGGCGTTCGCGCCCTGTGCGCCGGTGTGACATGTGCGTTGGTCCTGGCGAGCGCAGCGCCTGCCGCCGCCAGCTGGAGGGTTGTCCCCACGTCCGGCAGTGGATCGCTCAGTGCGGTGTCGTGCGTCTCGACGAGCGTCTGCGCCGCCGTCGGGGTCCGAGTAACGCCGGGAAGCAAATTGCCGCCTGCGCGCGGGGTCGCGCTGGCGGAGCGCTGGAATGGGAGGAACTGGGCGATCCAACGGACTCCAACGCCCACCGGCTCGACGTCCAGCGAACTTCTGGATGTGTCGTGCACATCGCGGACATTCTGCATTGCGGTCGGTTGGTACAGCAGCCGCCGTCACGCATCGAACACGCTCGTCGAGCGGTGGAATGGGTCACGGTGGTCCATCCAGCAGACCCCGAAGGGCTTCCTCGCGAGCGGTGTGTCGTGTACGTCCAAGACCGCGTGCACCGCGGTCGGCGGAGGACCGTACACGGACGGCGTGTTGGTGGACTTCGGTTCGTTCGTTGTCGTGGTCGGGCGCTGGAACGGCTCGCGGTGGTCGATCCAGCGGACGCCGAGGCTCGCGGGTGCGGGCCTCGGCGACGTGTCGTGCGCGTCGGCGGCGAGGTGCGTCGCGGTCGGAGACGCCCCAGGCCTCGACGGATACGGCACCCTGGCCGAGCGCTGGAATCGGACCACCTGGTCGATCCAGCAGACTCCCACCCCCGGCAGCTACGACTGGCTCTGGGACGTGTCCTGCCCGTCGGCAACCGCGTGTACCGCGGTCGGGGCGTCCATCGTTGCCCAGGGCACCGGCGCCACGGTTCCCGTGGTGGAACGCTGGAACGGCCATCGATGGTCTCTCCAACCGCTCTCTGCCACTGACCCGTACGGGTACTCCAGCTCTCTGAACAGCGTCTCGTGCCCCACGAGCACGGCGTGCACAGCGGTCGGGGGAGCGCTGGCCGAGCGCTGGAACGGCTCGCGTTGGTCTGGTCAACCGCTCCCCGGGATCTCTCCACCCAGCCCCGTCGTGGATCTCAACGGCGTGTCCTGCCCATCGGCGACGACGTGCATCGCGGTCGGGTCCGTGTCCGACAACTACGGCCGGCGAGCGGTGTTGGCCGAGCGTTATTCGTAGTTCCCCCGCCCCTACCGCGGCCGCGCCGCCGCCAGGATCTCCTCGGCGATCTCGTGCGCCGCGTCGGGCTTGGCCAAATCCGCGGCGGCGCGGCCCATCGCCGCGAGGCCGCTGGGGTCGGCCAGGAGCGCGCCGACCTCCGCGGCGAGGCGGGCGCCGGTCAGCTCCGCGTCCGGAATCACGACAGCGGCGCCGGAGCGGGCGAAGTAGGCGGCGTTCTCGTCCTGATGCAGGGCGGACGCGTGCGGATAGGGGATCAGCACGGACGGGCGGCCGTGGGCGGCGATCTCGAGCACGGAACCGCCGGCGCGGGCCACGACCAGGTCCGAGGCGAGCAGCGCCTCGCCGAAGTCGCCGATGTAGCCGCGCAGGTCGTAGTGGGGTCCCGGGGACTCGAGGTCGGGCAGGTCGCGCTCGCCGGCGGCGTGCAGGACGTGGAAGCGGGAGCCCGCGCCCGCGAACGCCTCGATGGCCGCGTGGTTGATCGATCGGGCCCCGAGCGAGCCGCCGAACACGAGCACGCAGGTCTCATCGGGCGCGATCCCGAACCGGGCCCGGGCCGCGGCGCGGTCGGTGGCCGGCGACGGCGCCGCGCGCCCGGTGACGCGGTAGCGCGGGGCGTCGCGCCCCTCGATCGGGAAGGCGAGGCAGACCCGCCGGGCGAACGGCGCCAGCATCCGGTTGGTCAGCCCCAGGTGGCTGTCGGCCTCCGTCAGCACGAGCGGGATACGGCGGCCGACGGAGGCCAACCCGACCGGGCCGGCCACGTACCCGCCGGCGCCCATGACCGCGCGCGGACCGACCTCGCGCAGGATCCGTCGCGCCGCGCGCAGAGCGCCGGTGTCGACGAGCGCCGCCCGGGTGGCCGCCACCGGGCGCCCGCGGTGCAGCGGCTCCACGTGGATCGATTGCAGCTCGTAGCCCGCCGCGGGGACGAGCTCGGCTTCGGCGCGCTCGCCGCCGATGAACACGACCTGGGCGCCCTCAGCGTGGAGTGCGTCCGCGACCGCCAGCGCCGGAACGACGTGACCGGCGGTCCCGCCGGCGGCGATCACGATCCTCGGCGGGCTCACGCCGCGAGTCCCCGACGACCTTGAGGCGCGGCGTGTCCGGTGAGGCGATGTTGAGCAGGAGCCCGACGCAGGCGAGCATGATGCAGAGATTCGTCGGCGCGTAGGAGATGAACGGCAGCGGCACGCCGGTGAGCGGCGCGAGCCCGAGCACGACGAAGATGTTGAGGATTCCCTGGCACAGAATGAGAGACGTCAGCCCGGTCGCCAGCAGCTTCGCATACCGGCCCGCCGCTCGGCGCGCGGTCCGCAGGCCGGCGTAGGCGATCATGCCGTAGAGGCAGACCACGCCGAAGATCCCGATCACGCCGAGCTCCTCCCCGATCACGGCGAGGATGAAGTCGGTCTGCGCCTCGGGCAGGTAGAAGACCTTCTGTACCGAACGCCCGAGCCCGACGCCGAACAGGCCACCAGAGCCGAGCGCGATCTGGCCCTGGACGGCCTGGAAGCCCGCGGTCGACTTCGAGGACCACGGGTTCAGAAACGAGGTCAGCCGCGCGCGCTGGTACGGCTGCGCGACGACCATCACCAGCACCAGCGCACCGCCGATCAACGCCAGCAGGCCGAGATAGCGCATCGGGATTCCGCCGGCGACGAGCAGTGCGGTGATCGCGAACACGATCACGAGGGTGGTGCCGAGGTCCGGCTCGACCACGATCAACAGGCACGCCGGGCCGGCGACCATGAGGATCGGCACGACCGCCTGCTTGAAGCTCCGCATCCGCTTGGGGTGGTCGGCGAGGAAGCGGGCCACGTAGAGGACGATCGCCAGCTTCATCACCTCGGAGGGCTGGAACTGGATCGGCCCCGCCGCGAACCAGCGGCGGGCACCGTTGACCTGGACCCCGAAGCCGGGCACGAGCACGAGCACCAGGAGCCCGAACGAGCCCAGCAGCATCAGCGTCACGAGGCGCTGGTTGAAGATCGCCAGGCCACGGCGCGAGAGCACGTGCATGGCGATCAGGCCGATCGCGCCGAACACGAGGTAGCGCAGGAACGAGGCCGTTCCGCTACCCGAGCCCGAGAGCAGGTCGCGCGGCGAGGACGCGCTGTAGACCATCACTGCTCCGAAGGCGAGCAGGCACAGCGTCGCCGTGATCAGGATCCGGTGCTCGAGCGGGGGCGTCGCGGCGCGGGCCTGAGGCCGCGCCGCCTTGGACGCGGAGGCCGGCGCCGATGCTGAGCCGCTTCCGCGCTTCGCGGTGGCGCTGCGACGCGCGCCGGCGGCCGCCCCGGCCATCAGCGGCCGCTCTCGACCAGCGCGCGGAAGTGCTCGCCGCGTGCCTCGAAGTTCGGGTACTGGTCGAAGCTCGCGCACGCCGGCGAGAGCAGAACCGTGTCGCCCGGCCGGGCGGCGGCGCGAGCCGCCGCGGCGGCATGCTCGAGGTCGCCGGCGCGGTGCAGCTCCACGCCCGAGGGCTCGAGCGCGGCGGCGAGCTCGTCGGTCGCGTCGCCGATCAGGTACACGGCCCGGGCGTGCTCGGCCACGAGCGCCGCCAGCGGCGTGAAGTCCTGCTGCTTGCCGCGGCCCCCGAGGATCAGGTGCACGCCGCCGGGGTAGCTGCGCAGAGCGACGATCGTACTCGCCACGTTCGTCGCCTTGGAGTCGTTGACGTAGTCGACGCCGTCGATCTCGGCCACCCGCTCGAGCCGGTGGGCCACGCCGGCGAATGTCCGCAGCCCGTCGGCGACAGCGCCCGCGTCGACGCCGCGGGCCAGGCACGTCGCCGCCGTGGCCATCGCGTTGAGGCGGTTGTGCGCACCGGGCAGCGAGATCTCCTGCACCGCGATCAGCGGCTCATCGAGCCACCACAGATGTCCCTCGCGGTCGGCGAGGTCGGCGTCACGGCCGGTGCCGAACGTGACCCGGCGCGCGCAGCCGCCGAGATCCTCGAGCCCGATGTCGGTCGGGGCCACGGCGAGGTCGTCGTTGCCCTGGTTCACGAAGGCCCGGAGCTTCGCCGCGACGTAGGCGTCGAACGTGCCGTGCCGATCGAGATGATCCGGCGAGAGGTTGAGCAGCAGCGCCGCCTCCGGGGCGAACCGGTCGCTGTCCTCGAGCTGGAAGGACGAGGTCTCGCACACGACGGCGGCCTCCGGGTCCACAACTCCGATCAGCAAGGACACCGCGGTGCCGACGTTGCCGGCCACGGCCACGGGCAGCCCCGCCTCGCGGTGCACGTGACCGAGCCACTCGGTGGTGGTCGTCTTGCCGTTGGTCCCGGTCACGGCGATGAACTCGTTGGGGATGAGCCGCCAGGCGAGCTCGAGCTCGCCGAGCACCGGCAGGCCGCGCCGGCGCGCCGCCACCACGGGGGGCGCGTCCTGGGGTACACCGGGGCTCTTGATGAGCGTTCTGGCACGGGCGGCAATTGCGTCAGCTGACGCATCGAGGTGGACTTCGACGCCGGCGTCGCGAAGCCTTCCGGCCGCGAGGTCGAGTTCCGTTGTGCCGGGAGCGCCCGCATCGACTCCGATCACCTCCTCCCCGCGGGCGCGGAGCGCGAGGGCGATGCCGACGCCGGATCGCGCCAGGCCGACGACCAGGAACGGGCCCGGCGGCAGCGGCGGACGCGGCTTCATCGGGTGCTCCCGCCGGGGACCACTACCCCCGGAGGCTCAGCTGGTAGACCGTGAAACCGATCGCCGCGCACGCCGCCGCGACAATCCAGAAGCGCAGGATGATCTTCGTCTCCGACCACGCCTGCAGCTCGAAGTGGTGATGGATCGGCGCCATCAGGAACACGCGTTTGCGGAACAGCTGGAACGAGATCACCTGGATCAGCACCGACAGCGCCTCGATCACGAAGATCCCGCCGAGCAGGATCAGCAGGACCTCGGTCTTGGTCATCACGGCGATCCCGGCGATCGCGCCGCCGAGGCCGAGCGACCCGGTGTCGCCCATGAAGATGCTGGCCGGAAAGCTGTTGAACCACAGAAAGCCGATGCAGGCCCCGACCAGGCAGGCGGCGAGCAGGGCCAGATCCGCCTTGCCGGTAGTGATGAATGTGATCCCGATGTAGGCCAGCAGCACGATCGCCGCGCACCCGGCGGCGAGCCCGTCGAGCCCGTCGGTCAGGTTGACCGCGCTCGTGGTCCCGGCGACGACCAGGTAGATGAACACTGGATAGAGCGGGCCGAGGTCGATCTGGAGGTCGGTGAATCGCAGCCGCAGGGTCGGCTGCAACCCGGCCTTCTGGGTCGCGATCCACCACAGCCCGAGCGAGATCACGATCGTCACGATCAGCTTGGTCCGCGCCCGCAGGCCGAGCGAGCGGCGCTTGACGATCTTCGTGTAGTCGTCGGCGAACCCGAGCAGCGCGCAGGCCAGCGCCACGCCGAACACTCCCATCGCCTCCCAGCTGCGCTTGGACAGGATCAGGAACGGGACCGCGATCGCAGTGAAGATGATGATCCCGCCCATCGTCGGCGTCCCCGCCTTGGCGTGGTGGCCCTCCGGTCCCTCCTCGCGGATGTTCTGCCCGAACTCGCGCCGGCGCAGGAACGCGATGAACTTGGGGCTCAGGAACAGGCACATGAGCAGGGACACCGTCCCCGCGATCAGGATCCGGCCGGAGATCGAGCCCATCAGGCGCCGCGCCCGCTCGGCTCGGCCTCGGTCGCCAGCAGCGCCCGGCAGACGAGCTCGAGCCCGACGCCGCGCGAGGCCTTGACCAGGACGACGTCGCCGGGCTCCACCAGCTCGGGCACGAGCGCCTCGGCCCCGCCCGCATCGGCGACCGCGTAGGTCTCGCCGGGGAAGCGCTCGGACATCGCGGCGGCCAGCGGCCCCACAGTGACCAGCAGGTCGACCTCCGCCGCCGCGGCGTGCTCGCCGATGTCGACGTGGAAGTCACGCTCGCGGGGACCGAGCTCGAGCATGTCGCCGAGCACGGCCACGCGCCGGCCCCGGTCGGGTCCGGAGGCGGTGTCGGCGAGGTCGTCCAGGGCGGCGCGCACAGACATCGGGTTGGCGTTGTAGCAGTCATCGATCACCGTCACCCCGTCGGCGCGCGTGGTCCGCTGCCCCCGCCCGCTCGAGAGAACGATGTCGAGCCGGCCGTCGGGGACGACCCCGATCGCACTCGCGGCGGCCACGGCCGCCAACAGGTTCGTGCGCATGTGCGCCGAGGTGAACGGGACCTCGAGCGTGACCGTACGCCCATGGAGGTCGATCTGCACGCGCTCGCCGTCGGCCGCGATCAGCCGCACGTCCCCGTCGGCGCCGAACGTGAGCGTCCGCACGTCGTCGCGCAGGTGCGGATCGAGCAACCGCTCGCCCGCGGGGACGATCGCCGTGCCGCCGGGGGCCAGCCCGGCGATCAGCTCCGCCTTGGCGGCGGCGATCGCCTCGACGCTCCCGAGCCGCTCGAGGTGGACCGGCCCCACGCTGACGATCACGCCCACGTCGGGCTCGCCGATCGCCGCCAGCTCGGCGATCTGGCCGGGACCCCGCATCCCCTGCTCGAGCACCAGCACCTCGGTGCCCGCTGGAGCCCCGAGGATCTCCAGCGGGAGCCCGATCTCGGTGTTGAAGTTCGCCCGCGAGGCCACGGTGCGATGGTGCGGCGCGAGCACCCCGTACAGCATGTCCTTGGTCGAGGTCTTGCCCGTGGAGCCGGTGACGCAGATCACCTTGGCCCCGAGCTCGCGCCGCCACGCCGTCGCGAGCCGCTGCATGGCCGCGAGCGGCTCCTCCGCCGCGAGCACGACCCCCGGCGCCACGGCCTGCGCCGCCTCGGCGTGCGCCGCGGTCGCGAGTACCCCCCACGCGCCGGCGCGGAGCGCCTGCGGTGCGTAGCGCCCGCCGTCCTCGCGCTCGCCCTTCAGGCCGACGAACAGCGCCCCGGGGCCGGCCTCGCGCGAGTCGATCGTCACCCGCTCGGGTCCGATCGCCACCGCACCGTGCGCGATCAAGCTCGCCCCGGCCGCGTCGGCTATCCGCTGTGCGCTCCAGAGCTTCATCGGGCGAGCCGGGCTCCGCGCAGCACCTCGCGGGCGACGGTGACGTCGTCGAACGGGATCTTGCGCCCGGACTCGAATTCCTGCCCCTGCTCGTGGCCCTTGCCGGCGATCACGACCACATCGCCGGCGTGGGCGCCCGCGATCGTCGCCTCGATCGCCGCGCGGCGATCGACGACCGCTTCGGTGTCGGCAGCGCTGCCGGTGAGGATCTCAGCGACGATCGCGTCGGGGTCCTCCGAGCGCGGGTTGTCGGAGGTGACGATCACCCGATCGGCGAGCCGGCTCGCGATCCCGCCCATCAGCGGCCGCTTGCCCCGGTCACGGTCCCCGCCGCAGCCGAACACGACGTGCACGCGGCCGCCGGTCAGGTTGCGTGCCGCCCGCAGCACGTTCTCCAGCGAGTCCGGAGTGTGGGCGTAGTCGACCAGGACGGCGAACCCCTGACCCTCGTCGACCGGCTCGAACCGGCCCGGCACCTGGCCGGCGGTGCGAATCGCCGCCGTGATCGTCTCGAGGTCGACCCCGAGCGCGTCCACCGCGGCGACGGCGCCGAGGACGTTGTAGACGTTGAAGCGCCCGCGCAGCGGCGAGTCGAGCTCGAACTCGCCCGCGGGCGTGGCGAGGACGAACCGCGAGCCCTCGAGGCCCGTCTCGACGCTCCGCGCCCGGTAGACGGCGTCGGCGTCGATCGCGAACGTGACCGGGTGCTCGAGCTCGGCGGCGATCCGCGCGCCGTAGCGATCGTCGACGTTGATCACCGCGATCCGGGGCGCCAGCGTGAACAGCCGGCGCTTGGCCTGGTAGTAGTCCTCCATCGTCGGGTGGAAGTCCAGGTGGTCCTGGGTCAGGTTGGTGAACACTGCGGCGGCGAAGTGGATCGCGTCGGAGCGCCGCAGCTCGAGCGCATGCGAGGAGACCTCCATCGCGCACGCGCGGTCACCGCCCTCGAGCATCGCCCGGAAGTCCCGTTGCAGTTCGATCCCCTCGGGCGTCGTGCGCTCCACCTCGTGCTCCTCGCCACCCACGATGCTCTTGACCGTGCCCAGCAGCCCGGTCTGGCGGCCGCCGGCCTCGAGCAGCTCGCGGACCAGGAACGCCGTCGTCGTCTTGCCGTTCGTGCCCGTGATCCCGACCACCTGAAGCTCCGCCGTCGGATCGCCGTTGAACCGCGACGCCGCATGCGCCATCGCCTCCCGGACCGAATTGACCAGCACCTCGGGCACTCCCAGGTCGAGCGGCCGCTCCACCACGAGCGCCACCGCGCCCCTCTGGACTGCATCGGGCGCAAAGTCGTGCCCGTCCCGCGTGAACCCCGGGACGCAGAAGAACAACGTCCCGGGACCGACGCGACGATTGTCATACGCGAGGTCCCGGATCTCGACGTCCCGAGCAGCAGGCGGGGCGCCTGGGATCACGTCTTCCAGCCGCATCGGTGGGAGAGGTTACTTGGGGGGGCGGCAGGTGGCCGGGCCGTCGGCGGCAAGCCCGCTCACCCTCGACGTTGACGCCCCCTGGTCTCGCTGCTCCATTTCCGCTTCACTAGGGGCAATGCTTCCAGGGAACGAACATAACGAGCTCGTGTCGGCAGGGACTGAGGCTCGCGGACGGGGGTTCGGCCAACTTCTGGTCGAGCGCGAGCGGGAGCTTGCGGTGCTCGAGCAGGGACTCGCGGCGCCGAGGCGGGCGCCGGTGGTGTGGTGCTGCTCGAAGCAGCTGCCGGCAGGGGCAAGTCACGGCTGTTGACGGTCGCCGGCTTCCTGGCGCGCGAGGCCGGGATGCAGGTCCTGCGCGCGCGCGGACGCCATCTGGAGCGGGAGTTCCCGTTCGGGATCGCGGTGCAGCTGTTCGAACCGCGTTGGGTGGCGACCGATCCCGATGGTCGGGCTCGACTGCTCGACGGTCCCGCGCGCCTCGCCGGCAGCCTGCTCGACGGCGAGCCGTTGGAGGCGCTGCACTTGCCGGAGGATCAGGGATACCCGCTGATCCACGGGCTGTTCTGGCTCACCTGCAACCTTGCGATGCCTCGCGCCGCGGATCTGGACGGCGCGCCGCTGGTGATGCTGGTAGACGACGCGCAGTGGGCCGATCGCCCCTCGCTGCGCTTTCTCGCCTACCTCGCCGAGCGGCTGGCGGATCTGCCAATCCTGCTGATCGTCTGTCTGAGTCGGGGGGAGGCCTCGGTCGATCCGCAGGCCGTGCAGGCGCTCCGCGACGCGCCCGCGACCACGCTGCTGGCGCTCGGCCCGCTCAGCAAGGAGGGCGTCGACGCGGTCGTGCGCACCCAATTCCCGAATGCCGAGCCCGACTTCAGCGACGCCTGCGTCCAGGTCACTCGGGGCAACCCGTTCCTGCTCGTGGAGCTGTTGGCCCAGGTCCGAGCCGACGACGAGGCGCCCGATTCGGACACGGCGAGGCGGCTGACGGATCTCGCTCCCGGGTCGGTGCTCAGCGCGGTAATGGCCCGCCTGGAGGCGATGCCAGAGCCGGCGGGAGCGCTCGCCCGCGCGGTCGCAGTGCTCGGGGACGGCGCTTCGCTCGAGCAGGCCGCACTACTGGCTGGACTTGATCTCGACTCCGCCTATCAGGCCGCCGACGCCCTCGCGGCGCTGAACGTCCTGCACCACGGAGAGCCGTTGTCGTTCATTCACGCGCTGATCGCATCGGCCGTGGCGGCCTCGGTCTCAGCGCTGGCGCGGGCCAACGCCCACCGCCGCGCGGCGATGATCCTGCTCGACGAGGGGGCCGCGGCCGAATCCGTCGCGGCGCACCTGATCGAGGCATCACCGGATGCCGATCCGCGCGCAGTCGAGGCGCTTCGCAGCGCGGCGCGCACCGTGCTCGCGAGCGGAGATGCGAGGGCTGCCGTCAGACTCCTCGGGCGAGCGCTGGCCGAGCGGCCGGCGATGCAGATACGGGCGGAATTGCTCGCCGAGCTCGGTGAGGCCGAGGCGAGCGCCGGTCTCCCCCAGGCGGCCGGGCGACTCGAGCAGGCGAGGAGCATCACCGAGAACCCCAAGCGCCGCGCGCAGCTGGCCCTGGCGCAGGGCCGCGTTCTGCTCGCGCAAAGGCGCTACCGGGAGGCCGTCGCCGTGTTCGATGCCGCGCTGGACGAGCTGAACGGAAGCGACGCGGCGCTGGCGGACGCGCTCGAGGCGGCGTACGTGTCGGCCGCGTCCCTGGCTCCGCCCCTGGCCGCAGAGGCCCAAGCGCGATTGGAGCGAATGCTGGCGCGGATCGGGGATCAGCCCACGGCGGCCCAGCGCGCGGCGCTTGTGTCGACGGCGGTGCGCGACAGTATGGTGGGAGAAGACCGCGCCCGGGTGATCCAGCAGGCCGAGCTGGCGTGGGGGGACGGCGCGCTGCTGCAGGCAGAGACGGCGGAGGGCAGGAGCTGGAGGCACCTGACGGCGGCTCTCGTGTTCGTCGATGAGCTCGAGCGCGGCATCGAGATCTGCGATGCCGCTTTGGCGGACGCTCGCCGGCTCGAATCGCCGATCGCCTACGCAAGGGCCAGCCAGCTCCGAGCCCTGCCGCTGTGCGACCAAGGCCGGATCACCGAGGCCCTGGCCGACGCCCAGGCGGCCGCAGCAGCTCACGGAGATGCCCTCGAGACCGACACCGTGATCGCCAGCGGCGCGCTTGCGCTCTGCCATCTTCAGCGAGGCCATCTAGAAGCCGCGGAGCAGGCCCTGGCGAAGATCGACGATCCGGCCGTTCACGACACCGTTCAGCGCCCCTACCTGCTGGACGTGCGCGCGCGGCTGCGGCTCGCACAGCGCCGCGCGCAGGATGCGCTGGAGGACGCGACCCAAGCGGGGGAGCGTCTGCGATCGCACTGCGAGGCGACAAGTCCCGGCGTGGTCGCCTGGCGCTCCACTGCGGCGCTCGCTCACCTGGCCCTCGGCAACGCCAACGCGGCGATCGAGCTGGCGGCCGAGGAGCTGGAGCTGGCCCGGCGCGGCGAGGTCACGCGCGTGGTGATCCGCGACCTGCGGGTACTCGGTCTGGCCGAACGCGGCAGCGCCGGCATCGAGCTGCTCACCGAGGCCGTCGGCACTGGCGAGCGGTACCCGGCGCGACTGGAATACATCCAAGCGCTCGTCGACCTCGGCGCCGCGCTGCGGCGCGCCAACCAGCGGGCGGCTGCCCGCGAGCCGCTGCGCAAGGCGCTTGAGCTCAGCTATCGGGGAGGTGCCGCCGCGATGGCCTTCCACGCCCGGACGGAGCTGACGGCGACCGGCGCCCGCCCGCGCAGCATCATGCGGAGCGGCGTCGACGCGCTCACCCCGAGCGAGCGGCGCGTTGCCGACCTGGCGGCCGAAGGGCTCACCACTCGCCAGATCGCGGAGGCCCTGTTCGTCACCCCGAAGACAGTCGAGTTCCACCTCCGCAACACCTACCAGAAGCTCGACATCAGCTCGCGGACACAGCTCGCCGACGCGCTCGCGGCCAACCGCCTCGACTGAACGCTCGCGGACACGTCGGTGAGCGGCACGAGGTTTGGGCTGGAGTGTGCCGCAACCGGGCGTGGAACCGGGAAGACGAGAGCCCCGGACCCGGGCTGGGGCCCCGTACTTCTCCCCGGTCCGCTGTTGCCCCCTCAATTACCCGGGTCCGGCCGTTCGTCCCTGAGCTCCGGTCCCCGGTCATCCTGAACTCCGGCCCCTCCTGCTTCCCAGCTGGCATCAATGTACGCGGCCATACGCATCTCCACGCAGGGAGGGGCCCTAGTGCACACGTGCACACGTGATCGGCCGCAGCCGTGGCGATCTCATGGCCCGCTTCGTGGGCGACGTGGACACGCTGCAGGACAGCTACCTGCGCGTGATCATCCCTGCCCTGGTCGCCGTGGTCGTGATTCTCGGCGCCAGCGTCGAGGCCTGGCTGATGCTGCCGGCAGCCGGCGCAGTCGTGGTCTGCGCGCTCGCGCTGGGCGCGACCCTGTCGCCGTGGGCCAGCGGCCGCATCGCCGCCTCGGCCGGCCGGCGTCAGGCGCCGGTGAGGGCCCGCCTCACCGGCCAGCTCGTGGAGGCGATCGACGGCTCGGCCGAGCTCGCGGTGGCCGGACGGGCGCCCGAGCACGTGCAGCGACTCACCGTCACCGACGCGCGCCTGGCCACCCTCGGCCGCGAGGACGCCCGCGCCGGCGCGCTGGCCACCGGGCTGAGCTCGCTGCTGGCCGGCGCCGGCCTGCTCGCGGTACTGCTGGTCGGGATCCCCGCCGTCCACAGCGGCGCCCTGCCCGGCGTGCTGCTGGCGGCGCTGGCGTTCCTGTTCATGGCCGCCGGCGAGGCGATCGTGCCGCTGCCTGCCGCCGCCCGGCGGCTGCGCTCGTGCGTGGCCGCGGCGACGCGCCTGGAGGAGATCAACGAGCTCGAGCCGGCGATCGTCGACCCGCCCGCGCCGCGCCGCCTGCCCGGTGGCGGCACGCTCGCCGTAGAGGGTGTGCGCCTGCGCTATGGCGCCGGCGAACCGTTCGTCCTCGACGGCGCCGACTTCGAGCTCGCGCCGCTCGAGCACGTGGCGCTGGTCGGGCCCAGTGGCATCGGCAAGACGACGCTGGCGGAGCTGCTGGTGCGGTTCTTGGATCCCGGCGAGGGCCGGATCACGCTCGACGGCGTCGACGTACGGGAGCTGGCCCAGGACGACCTCCGTCGCGAGGTGCTGCTGTGCGGCCAGGACGCCCACCTGTTCAACACGACCGTGCGCGAGAACCTGCTGATCGCGCGGCGTGAGGCGGCGACCGAGGAGCTGTGGGCGGTGCTCGGCGACGTGGAGCTCGACGGCTTCGTGGCCGACCTCCCGGAGGGGCTCGACACGCTCGTCGGAGAGGAGGGCGCGCTGCTCTCCGGCGGTCAGCGCCAGCGCCTCGCGCTCGCCCGCGCGCTGCTGTCAGACTCCCGCTTCCTGATCCTCGACGAGCCGACCGTCCACCTCGACGCGCCGCTCGCCGCCCGCGTCATGCGCGACGTCCAGGCACGGACGACGGGACGCGCGCTGCTGGTCATCACCCACGCCAGCGAACATCTGGACGGCTTCGACCGCGTCGTTCGCGTCCACTCGGGCACGCTCGAGAGCGAGCCCGTGCCGGTCGGGGCTGGGCGGTAGCGATGGTCCTGATCTGTTACGACGGATCGCCCGACTCCAAGACGGCGATCACCCTGGCCGGCCAGGTGCTCCAGGGCCATCCCGCGATCGTGCTCACCGTCTGGGAGCCGTTCATGGAGGTGATGACGCGGACCCCGTCCGGGTTCGGCATGTCCCCGGGGATGGTCAACGTCGACGAGATCGACACCGCCAACGAGCAGGGCGCGCACGCGCGGGCCGAGGAGGGCGTGAAGCTCGCCGCCGAGGCCGGCCTCAACGCCCAGCCCCGCTGCCGCAGCCAGGTCACGAGCGTCGCGGACGCGATCCTGGCCGAGGCCGAGGCGGTCGGCGCCGACGCGATCGTGATCGGGTCGCGCGGGCTCACCGGCATCAAGTCGGTCCTGCTCGGCAGCGTCTCGCACCACGTGATCCAGCACGCCGACCGCGCGGTCATCGTCGTCCCATCGGCCGAGATCGCGGCCGCGCGGGCGCACCGCAAGCACTGACGCCGAGCGCCTCCCGCACCGGGCGTGTCGGAAAACCGCCGGCTCGTTCGTATCAGTCGTTGACATCCCCGCCGAGCATGGGAGCTTCGATGAGTCACGACAACGAACAATGGGAGACCGACAACGACGAGGTCGCACGTCGGCTGCGCGCAGAGAGGCCTCGCCCCAGCCCGTTCGAGCTTGACCAGATCAAGACGACGGTGATGGCGCGGATGCGCTCCTCAGCTCCGAGGCGCCCGGCACCGCGGTCACGGCTCCTCGTGGCGCTGCTCACCGTCGGGCTCATGGTCGCAGGCACGGCGGGGACGATCGCCGCCAGCAGCGGTCCACTGTCGAGCGGCCCGGGCGCGGCGCAGTCGCAGTACCGGCCCCCGAACTGCAATCCGAAACACCACGACTGCACATGCCCCAGTACCTCGATCCTCTCGCCGGGTGGCGATGAGTGCCGGTGCCCCCCGGGCTTCTCTTTCGCCGAGGGCACGAACGACTGCCGTCCGCCGTGTCCGAGTGGCTCGGTCCTTTCGGATGCCGGGAAGTGCGTGCACTGCCCCAGCGGGTCAGTCGCCTCCAAGAACAAATGCGTGCACGCCTAGCATCACCGTACGCGGGGTTGCGCATCTCCGCACTAGGGAGGGGCCCTAGTCTTTGCTCAGCCCTGCCCGAACCCCCTGGCCCGGCCGGGCAG
>Ga0208714_1000026_pt1 | contig 44685 bp, 36 predicted proteins | sample NGESurshal072012_3_FD_184461 | JGI IMG/M metagenome (GOLD analysis project Ga0208714, IMG submission 184461) | Arctic peat soil microbial communities from Barrow, Alaska - NGEE Surface sample 415-1 shallow-072012 (SPAdes) | ecosystem: Environmental > Terrestrial > Soil > Wetlands > Peat ... | reverse complement strand
TCTGCCCATGCCCTGATCCTCGGCGCCAGCGGCGCCGGCAAGTCGACCACGCTCTTGCGCATCCTCACCGACACCATCCGGCGCGGCCTGCCGGTGGTGGCGATCGACCTCAAGGGCTCGCCCGCGTTCGTGAACGCCCTCGGCGACGCCGCCGCGGCGGCGGGCCGCGAGTTCGCGCTGTGGACGCCCGACGGCCCGAACCACTGGAACCCCCTCGCCCACGGCAATGCGACCGAGCTCAAGGACAAGCTGATCGCCACCGAGCGGTTCACCGAGCCCCACTACCAACGGGCCGCCGAGCGCTACGTCCAGACGGTCCTGCAGGTCCTGCTCGCGCGCGACTCGGATACCGCACCGACGCTCTCCGATGTGGTCGCGCTGATGGACCCGCGGCGGCTGGCCGCGAGCCTACGGGCGGCGCCGCAACCGCTGGCGCAGCGTGTCCAGGACTACGTCTCGACGCTGTCCCCCGACCAACTGAGCGCGATCCGCGGACTCGGCACCCGCCTGGCGATCATCAGCGAATCGCACACCGGCGCCTACCTCGGTCCCGGCGCCGGCCGGTCGGTCGACCTGCGCGCGGCGCTGGCCGGCACGCAGGTCGTCGCCTTCAGCCTGAACTCGAGCACGTACGGCAAGCTCGCCGCCCAGCTCGGCACGCTGGTGATCCAGGACCTCGTCACCGCTGTCGGGCACCGGCTGCAGGCTCCCGGCGGCGCTCGCGCCCTGCTCGCGATCGACGAGTTCTCGGCGCTGGGGAGCGACAACACGATCGCCCTGCTCGCGCGGGGCCGCGAGGCGGGCGCAAGCGTGCTGCTCGCCACGCAGGAGCTCGCCGACCTCGATCGCGCCGCCCGGGGACTGCGCGATCAGGTGCTGGGCAACACCGCGGTCAAGATCGCCCATCGCCAGGACGTCCCCGCCTCCGCTCAGGCGATCGCGCAGATGGCCGGGACCGAGACGGTGTGGGAGCACACCCACCGGATCGCCCGCCGGCCCCTGCTCGGAGCCCACGACACCGGCGCCGGCACGCGCCGTGAGGTCGAGCGCTTCGTGATCCATCCCAACGTGATCAGGACGCTGCCCACCGGCGAGGCGGTGCTGATCACGAAGCTGCCGCGCGCGCAGGCCCGCACCGTGCGCGTCCTGCCGCCACCCGCACGTGGCCCGATCGCGCGGCCGCCGCCGGCGCATGGCGGCGGGATCGAGCGCGACTGAGCCGACGGCCGGTTCGGATCGCGCCGTCGAGCGACGCGATCCGGCGGCGGCGCCAGTCGGTTACTCGCCCCAGTGAATGGGGCTGGCCACCGCGGCCTGGGCCGCCGCGACGCGCGCCACCGGCACGCGGAACGGTGAGCAGGACACGTAGTCCAGGCCGGCGCTGTGGAAGAAGGCGATCGACTCCGGATCGCCGCCGTGCTCGCCGCAGATCCCCAACCCCAGCTTCAGGTGGTTCTTGCGACCAAGCCACCCGGCCATCATCACCAGCTGGCCGATTCCCGGTGCGTCGATCGTCTCGAACGGAGAGCGGTCGAGGATCCCCTTGTCGACGTACGGGCTGACGATGCTGCCCTCGATGTCGTCACGAGAGAACCCGAGCCCGGTCTGGGTCAGGTCGTTGGTGCCGAACGAGAAGAAGTCCGCGTGCTCGGCGATCCGGTCGGCGAGCAGGCAGGCCCGCGGCAGCTCGATCATCGAGCCGACGAGGTAGTCCTTGCCGACGTGGAGCCCTTCCTCCGCGGCCACCCGCTCGATCAGCTCGCGCACGACCTCGAGCTCGCGCTCGTAGGCGACGAGCGGAACCATGATCTCTAGGTGCGGCGTCGCGCCCGTCCGCTCTCGCACCGCGACCGCGGCGCGCGTGATCGCCCGCACCTGCATCTCGTAGATGTCCGGATACAGGATGCCCAGGCGGCACCCGCGGGTACCCAGCATCGGGTTGACCTCCTCGAGCGAGCCGACCCGCTCGAGCAACGCTTCGAGCTTCTTCACGTCCTCCTCGGAGCCCGTGTGCCGGGCGCGCTCGAGCTCGACGCTCAGCTCCGTCCGCGAGGGAAGGAACTCGTGCAGCGGCGGATCGAGCAGGCGGATCGTCACCGGCAGCCCCGCCATCTCCTCGAACAGGCCCTCAAAGTCACCCTGTTGCAGCGGCAGCAGCGCGTCCAGCGCTGCCTCGCGGTTCTCGACGGTGTCGGCGAGGATCATCTCGCGCATCTTCGGCACGCGGTCGGAGGCCATGAACATGTGCTCGGTCCGGCACAGCCCGATTCCCTCGGCGCCGTATTCGTGGGCCTTGCGGGCGTCCTCGGGCGTGTCGGCGTTCGTGCGCACGCCGAGGCGCCGCAACTTGTCCGCCCAGCCGAGAATGCGGCGGAAGTCGTCGGTCATCTCGGGCGCCACGACCGGCACCTCGTCGGTCGTGATCGCACCCGTCGTGCCGTCGATGCCGATGTGATCGCCTTCGCGGATCACGATCCCGTCGACGTGGATCACGCCGCGGGCGACGTCGACCTCGAGCTGAGAGGCGCCGACCACGCAGGGGCGGCCCATGCCGCGGGCCACGAGCGCGGCGTGCGAGGCCTTGCCGCCCTCGGAGGTGAGGATTCCCTTGGCGGCGTGGAATCCGGCCACGTCCTCGGCTTCGGTGAACGGACGCACGAGCACGACCGAGCGACCCTGCTCTGCCGCAAGGACAGCCGAGACGGCCGTGAACACGACCTCTCCCTGGCCCGCGCCGGGCGACGCGGGGACGCCGTGCGCGACCACCGTGTAGTCCACGGCGGGGTCGAAGGTCGGGTGCAGGAGCGCCTCGAGCTTGGCGGCGTCGAGCGTGGCCAGCGCCTGGGCCTCGCTCAGCAGGCCCTCGTCGACCGCGTCGCAGGCGAACCTGAGCCCAGCCTGCGCGGGGCGCTTGGCCACGCGCGTCTGGAGCATGAACAGGCGGCCGTCCTCGATCGTGAACTCCGTGTCCTGCATGTCGCCGTAGTGGCGCTCGAGCTTGCTCAGGATCTCCATCAGCGTGGTGTGGGCCTCGGGCATCAGCTGTGCGAGGTCCTTGAGGTCCTGCGTGTTGCGCACGCCGCTGACCACGTCCTCGCCCTGGGCGTTGATCAGGAAGTCGCCCGAGGGCTCGGGGCCACCGGTGATCTCGTCGCGGGAGAACGCAACCCCGGATCCGGACGTGTCGCCCTTGTTGCCGAACACCATCTGCTGCACGTTGACGGCGGTGCCCCAGTCGTCGGGGATCTTGTTGATCCGCCGGTACGCGGTGGCGCGCTCGCCGCGCCAGGAGTCGAACACGGCCCGTACGGCCGCGTCGAGCTGCTTGCGCGGATCCTGCGGGAAGTCCTCGCCGGTGTTCTCCTTCAGCAGCACCTTGAAGCGCTCGACCAGCTCCTGTAGGTCCTCCACGGTGAGATCGGTGTCCATCTTCACGCCGCGCGCCTTCTTGACCGCTTCGATCGCCGCCTCGAGCTTGTCGCCGGGCACGCCGCGGACGACGTTGGCGAACATCTGCACCAGCCGCCGGTAGGAGTCCCAGGCGAACCGGGGGTTGCCGGTCACCTTGGCCAGGCCCGAGACCGATTCATCGGTCAGGCCCAGGTTGAGCACCGTGTCCATCATCCCGGGCATCGACGCCCGAGCACCCGAGCGCACGGAGACCAGGAGCGGGTCGTGGGCGTCGCCGAGCTGTCGTCCCGCGGCGTGCTCGAGGCGCTCGAGGGCGGCATCGATTCCATCCTGCAGCCCAGCCGGATAGACACGATCGGAGCCCATGTAGGCGACGCACGCCTCGGTCGTGATCGTGAACCCGGCGGGGACACGACTGGCGCCGAGAATGCGCGTCATCTCCGCGACATTGGCGCCTTTTCCTCCGAGCAGGTCGCGCATCTCGCGAGAGCCTTCGGCGAAGTCATATACGTACTTGCGTTTTCTCTTGGACACGGTTCCTCACTCAGCCTCATGGACGGTGCACGACGGTCGTTTCAGCATATTGCGACGATTGGCACGCGATTCGTTAATCTGGGGCCCACGTTCGGAGCGCGGGACCGGAGTGGAGGATCGATGCGTCCAGGGGCGACGGTCGGGAGCGGTCCGATGACCGGCATCCTCGACGGCATGCCCTGTCGCGGTGGCGGCTCGACGCCGGTGTCGGCCGGCCGGCGGGGGCGCGCGATCGCTCAGCCGGCGCCCGGGGTGACCCGGTAGGCGTCGAACACGGCGTCGATGTTGCGCAGGCGGTTGATCGTCTGGTCGAGCGTGCGGGTGTCCCCCACCTCGACCACGAACCGATTCTTGACCATCGGGTGGTTGACGGTGCAGCGCGCCTCGAGGATGTTGACCCCGCCCTCGGCGAAGGTCCGCGACATGTCCTCGAGCAGGCGGTGGCGATCCCATCCGTCGACCTCGATCTCGACCCGGAACGACGTCTCGGCGTCTCCGTCCCACGACACCGGTGTGAAGCGGTCCGGATCCTTTTTCAGCACGGCGACGTTGGGACAGTCGTCGCGATGGATCGTGATCCCCCGCCCGAGCGAGATGTAGCCCACGATCGGGTCGCCGGGGACCGGACGGCAGCACTTGGCCATCCGCAGCATCACCTCGTCGATCCCGTCGACGGAGATCCCGTAGCGCGAGGACGAGGTCGTCGGCCGCGAGCGGCGCCGCCGCGTCTGCAGCAGATCATCGGCCGCCGTCGGCTCCGACTCGGCCGCCTCGCCCTGCTTGAGGCGCTGCATCACCTTGTTGACGACGATCTTGGCCGAGATCTTGGCCCCGCCAAGCGCGATGTAGAAGTCGTCGGCCTTGCGGAACCCCATCTCGCGGATCACATCGGCCAGCAACGGTGAGCCGACGATCTTCTGTGCCGGCAGGCCCTGCTTCTTGAGGTGCTCCTGAAGCAGCTCTCGGCCGGTGTGCTCGGTGTCCTTGCGCGACTCGGCCTTGAACCACGCCTTGATCTTGTTGCGCGCGCGGGTCGTCTTGACCAGCGCCAGCCAGTCGCGCGACGGTCCCCGCTCGCGCTTGGAGGTGAGCACCTCGACGATCTCGCCCGAGCGCAGCTGGTAGGACAGCGGCACGATCTTGCCGTTCACCTTCGCACCCACGCACCGGTGCCCGACGTCTGTGTGGATCTCGTAGGCGAAGTCGAGCGGAGTCGCACCTGCGGCGAGGGACTTGACCTCGCCCTTGGGCGTGAACACGAACACCTCGTCCTCGAATAGGTCGACCTTGAGCGTCTCCATGAACTCACGCGGATCCGACAGGTCCTGCTGCCAGTCGAGCAGCGAGCGCAGCCACTTGAGCCGGCTCTCGGTGTCCCGCGGGCCGCCGGCCGGGTTGGCCTTGGCCTTGCCCCCGGAGCCGTCCTCCTTGTACATCCAGTGCGCGGCGATCCCGAACTCGGCCAGATCGTGCATCTCCCGCGTCCGGATCTGGATCTCGAGCGGCCGTCCCTCGGGGCCAATCACCGTCGTGTGCAGCGACTGGTACATGTTGAACTTGGGCATCGCGATGAGGTCCTTGAACCGTCCCGGCAGCGGCTTCCACAGCGAATGGATCACCCCGACGGCGCCGTAGGTGTCCTTGACCGAGTTCACGATCACCCGCATCGCGGTCAGGTCGTAGATCTCGTTGAACTCGCGGCCCTTCTTGGTCATCTTCGAGTAGATCGAGTAGAAGTGCTTGGCGCGGCCGGAGATCTCGGCTTCGATGCCGAGCTCGTCGAGCTCCTTGGCCAGGTACTCGCCGGCCTGGTTGACGTAGCGCTCCCGCTCGGCGCGCTGCTGCGCGACCAGGCCCTTGATCTCGTTGTACTTGCGCGGGTGCAGCGTCTGGAAGGCGAGGTCCTCGAGCTCCCACTTGATCGCGTGGATACCGAGCCGGTGGGCGATCGGGGCGTAGATGTCGAGCGTCTCGCGCGCCTTGTCCATCTGCTTCTGCTTCGGCATCGCGGCGATCGTGCGCATGTTGTGCAGTCGGTCGGCGAGCTTGATCAGGATGACCCGGATGTCCGTGGCCATCGCGACCATCATCTTGCGGTAATTCTCCGCCTGCGCCTCGTCGCGGGACTGGAAGGTGAGCCCGGTGAGCTTGGTGACGCCGTCGACCAGGCTCGCGATCTCCTCGCCGAACTCCGAGCTCACGTCCTCCAGCGACGCGGTCGTGTCCTCCACCGTGTCGTGCAGCAACGCCGCGCACAGTGTCTCGGTATCCAGCCGCATCCCGGCGCAGATCTTGGCCACGCCGACGGGATGGTTGATGAAGTCCTCCCCGGAGCGCCGCAGCTGGTCGGCGTGCTTGACGCAGGCGTACACGAACGCGTCCTCGACCCGCTGGCGGTCGACCTCGACCGCAGCCTGGTCGGCGTGCTCCTCGACGATCGCGAACAGGTCGCCGAGCAGCCGGCGCTCGGTCGCGGTCAGCTCGGCGCGCTCCACGGTACCGTGGGCCTCGGGGTGCGCGACCCGGTCGACGGCCGGACGCGGAGTCGCGATCAATGTCCCGCCGGCGCCGGCGCCGGCGCCGTTGCCGTCGCCGTCAGCGGCACGCGGCTTGCCTGAGCCCGAGCCTGGCGCGGCATTCCCGGCGTCGGACGCCGACGCGCCGGCGCCGTTGCCCTGTTTGGCGCGCGCAGCCGAGCGACTCAGTCGCTTCGCCGGGGTGTTTCGCTGCTCAGGTATCGCCGTCCGTCCTCATATCGCTGTTCATAGGCCACGTACGCCGCGGAGCGCTCGAGCGCCGTCGGCGCCGAGCCCGCGATGGCCATGGCCGGCAGATCCCGGTTGAGGCTGACGAGCTCCAACTCCGCGAGGACCCTGATCAGCCTGCCGGCCAGCCGTGCCGGTCTTGGATGCCGGGCGTCACCGCGGAGCAGTCGCTCGAGCTCCTCACCGGCCGCTCCATCCCGAGCCCTCAGAGCCCGGTACAGAGAGGCGAGCGAAGCGCGGAGACCGTACTCCAACTCGTGCATCTGCACCGCAAAGCGTAGCTCAGTGGTGCCCCAGGCCAGATGGGTAAAGCGCGGGCTCGCGGCACCAGGCCCCGCGGCCGGACCGCCACCCGCCTCCCGCAGCAGTCCGCCGAACGCGCGACAGGCCGGCGGATCGAGCGCGACGAGCTGATCGAAACCAACCGCGATCGCCGGATCGCGGGCCAACGCGTGGTAGGAGATGAGCGAGAAGCCCCCGGTCCGCGCAGCGAGCCCCTCGAGCCGGCGCGGGACGTCGGCGCACACGGCCAGCACCCCTCCCTCGCACGCGAGCGCATCGGCCAGAGCCGCGAGCGGACTCTCGCTGCGCCGGTCGATCACGTTCCGGCCCGGCCCGGTCGTCGCCGGCGCCGGCGCTCCCCCGGGTTCCCCGGCGTCCGGCGCGCCTGGCGCGCCAGCCGCGCCCGGAACGACCGCCGCGTCGACGGCCGCATCGAGGTCAGCGTCGAGCTCGGCCAGCGCCTCGTACACGTAGTCGACCGGCTCGCCCAGCACCGCGATCGCCTCCGGGGCGCACGGCTGCGCATGGCGCAGCACGAGCCGGGGCTCGACGACGCCGTTCCACAGGTTGCGCTCGAGCCTGAAGCTGGCGTCGAGCGCGGACTCGCCGTCACCGGGGAGGCGTCCGTCGCAGCCGAACGCGACCGCGTGCGCCTGGGCTCCCCCCGAGCGGACCGAGAAGCGCGCGTGCTTGCCCTCGCCCATCGGCCGCAGGTCCCCGAACCGGGCGCCGGGGATCAGCAGTCGCGGTCCGGGATTACCCATCCCGCACGGCTCGAGCCGCTCGAGCTCCTCGGCCAGCGCGAGGCCGAGATCGCATCCGGAGGCGACCGCGTCGACCCGTTCCACCGGCGTCCGCTGCTCGGCGGTCAGAGCCGCCGCGGCATGGGCCTCGATCGCGGAGCGCAGCGCCTCGACGCGATCGGGCATCACCGTCAGCCCGGCCGCCGCCCGGTGGCCGCCGTAGCGGATCATCTCGCCGGCGGCGCTGTGCAGCGCGCCGAGCAGGTCGAACCCGGGGATGCTGCGCCCGGATCCCTGCGCCGCCGCATCCCCGTCGAGCGCGATCAGGATCGCCGGCCGGTGAAACCGCTCGACGATGCGCGAGGCGACGATCCCGATCACGCCGGGGTGCCAGCCCTCAGCCGCCAGGACGTAGGCGCTGCGCTCGCCGAGCCGGGCCACCTGGGCCTCGGCCTCCCACAGGATGCGCTGCTCCACCGCGCGCCGCTCGAGATTGGCGCGGTCGAGCTCGTCTGCGACGTCCGCCGCGCGCCCCTCATCGGTGGTGAGCAGCAGCTCGAGTCCCGCGTCGGCGCGTCGCAGCCGCCCGGCGGCGTTGATCCGCGGGGCGAGCCGGAAACCGAGCGCGGTCGCATTGAGACCGCTCGGGTCGGTGCGCGAGACGGCCATCAGCGCGCGCAGGCCCGGCTTGGCCGTGTTGGCCATCGCGTGCAGTCCCTCCCGCACAAGCCGGCGGTTCTCGCCCTGCAGCGGCACCAGGTCGGCGACGGTGGCGAGCGCGACGAGCTCGATGTCGTCGGCGATCGTCGCCGCGCCGAGCGCCTCGGCAAGCTTGAACGCGACCCCGGTCCCGCACAGGTCGGGGCACGGATAGCCGCACACGGCGGGATGGACGATCGGCGCATCCGGGAGCACGCCGTCGGGCCGGGGCGCGTGGTGGTCGGTGATCACCACGTCCATCCCTGCCGCCCGCGCGGCGGCCGTCTCATCGACCGCGGTGATCCCGCAGTCGACGGTCACGAGCAGTCGCGTGCCCCGCTCGGCCAGCCGCACCACGGTCGCGGGCGCGAGGCCGTAGCCGTCGTCGATCCGGCTCGGCAGGAACCAATCGACGTCGGCGCCGAGCGAGCGCAGGGCGCGGACCAGGATCGCCGTCGCGCACACCCCGTCCACGTCGTAGTCCCCATGAACGGTGATCCGGCTGCCCGCAGCAACATGCCGGCGGATCAGCTCCAGGGCTCGCTCGATGCCCGCGAACGCCGTCGGGTCGTGGGCCTCCTGCGGCTCGAGGAATGCCGCCGCCACCGCCGGATCGGAAAGGCCGCGCCGCACGAGGATCTGCCCCAGCACATGACTCACGCCCAGCCGGCGCTCGAGCTCCAGCGCGGCCGCGAGCTCGTACCCCCGCAGCTGCAGGCGGGGCGCCGGCGGCCGCGGCCCCCGCGCCGTCCCGTCCTCGGCACCCGGGAGCATGCGCAAAGCCGGTGGTGCGGTCGGGGCCGTCGGGGCCGGCGCCGCCGCCGGGGCCGTCGGGGCCGGCGCCGCCGGGGGAGCGGCGGTTCCGGCGGGGGTGCGGACCAGCGCGGCCTCGAACATGGGCGCAGCCTAGGTGCAGCTCCCGACGGACCCGCGCCCCCGACGCCCTTCCGATCCGAAGTGGGCACACGCCGACACGAAGTCGGCACGTCTGGCGCCCCAGGACGCCGGACGCCGGCGAAGCGCTGCAACTCAGTTTCGGGGGCCGGAACTCAGTTGCAGCACTTGCGTCCACAACGAACCGGGACGGCAGCGAGCGAACCCGGAGCCCCAGCCGCGACCCAGCCGCGACCCAGCCGCGACCCAGCCGCGACCCGGCCGCAGCCGGCCGGCGCCGGCGCCGAGCCCGGACCCCTACGGAAGCGGCGGGCCGGCCTCCGGACCGTCGGCCTCGTCGTGGTGGCGGCGGCCGAAGGTGTGCTGCACCCGATCGAGCGAGTGCTCGACGTGACCGGCCTCGCGCTCCATGGCGCCCAGCGGGGCGAGCATGTTGACGCCCCCAGGAGGCTACTCCGCGACTTCGTTGTGCGCGATCATCGGCTCAGGCGAGCCCGGGAGCGCCGGGCTCGCCGGCGCGCTCGCGGCGCAGCCCCTCGTAATAGACGAGCCCGATGCCGATCACCGCACCCGGGATCGCCTCCACCGCGGTCAGGAGGGTCGTGTCGTGACGACCGGGAATCGCGAAGCCGTTGACGATCAGGCCGAACAGGACGGAACCGATCAGGGCGCCGATGAAAGCGCCGACGATCCCGCCCCAGTAGTGGTCGGGCAGCCAGATCGTGAAGTGCCAGATGGCGAGGCCCATCATCACCCAGGCGAGCATTCCCATCAGCGACGTCTCCCATGCCGGCGGTTGCGCGATTTCGACTTGGACGGCGTCTTCGGCTTCTGGACCGGGGAGACACCCTCGTTCTCGGCGATGTCCGGGGCATGGCCGACGCCGCCGTCCCCGCGCCCAGCGGCTCCGCCGTTGGCGGGGTCGGTGGCGGGCGCCGGCTTCGCCGCCTGGCCGTCGGGCTTGGCGACAGGCGCCGCGGCCGGTTTGGGCGCTGCCTTCGGTGTCTCGGCCTTCGACGTGCTCCGCTTCGCCGTGGCCGCCTCGCCGGCGGCGCCACCCGCGGCCGCCGCGCCGGCGGCGCCACCCCCGGCCGCCCCAGCCGTGTCATCGGTGTCCGCGCTGCGGGCGAGGCGCTTGGTGATCGAGCGGGTCGAGCTGCCGCGCGCGGCGCGCGCCGCGGTCTCCTGGCGCTCGATCTCGACGTCGCGCTTCATCTGCTCGAACTCCGCCGCCGAGACGGTCTCGGGCTCGGGTGTCGTCAGCCGGCCGACCCGCCGCCCGCGCTTCGGCGTCGGATCGACATCGGCGGCGCCCACGGCGTAGGCGGGGACGACGCCCTGCTCGGCCTCGATTCGGCGCCGGCGTGCCCGGAACCCGGACTCGCGCTCCTTCCAGTGCGTGAGCACGGGTGAGGCGATGAAGATCGAGGAGTAGGCGCCCGAGGCGACGCCGATGAGCAGCGCGAAGGCGAAGTCCTTGAGCGTCGCGCCGCCGAACAGGAGCAGCGCCAGGATCGGCATCAGGGTGCACGACGTCGTCGCGATCGACCGCGTCAGCACCTCGGACATGGAGCGGTTGACGATCTGCGAGAAGGCGGCGCGTGGCATCCGCGGGATGTTTTCGCGCACCCGGTCGAACACGATGATCGTGTCGTAGAGCGAGTAGCCCAAGATGGTCAGCAGCGCGGCCACGGTCGCTGTCGTCACCTCCCGGCCCGTCAATGAGTAGATACCGGCGGTGATCAGCAGGTCGTGCATCAGAGCGATCAGCACGGGGACGGCGAACTTCCACTCGAAGCGCAGCGCGACGTAGGCCGAGATGACCAGCAGCGAGGCGATGATCGCCACCACCGCCGAGTTGGCGACTGTCTTGCCGAAGGTCGGGCCGACCGAGTTGCTGGAGAAATCCTGGTTGCCGTTGGCGATGCCGAACTTCGACTGCAGCGTGGAGCGGACCTGCGCGACCTTGGCCGGTTGCAGCTGCTTGGCGGAGATCTGGAAGCCGTTGCGGCCGAGCGTCTTGTCGCCGGCGACCTTCTGCACCTGGGCGTCGCCGGCGCCGGCGGCGGCGAGCACCGAGCGCACCTGCGACTCGCTCGCCGACTGCACGAGACCGACGTCGATCCGGGTGCCGGAGGTGAAATCGATGCCCAGGTTCAGACCCCGCCCGCCGATCGCCAGCGCGCCGATCAGCAGGATCACGCCGGACGTCGTGAAGAAGTACTTCGAGGCGCCCATGAAGTCGAAGCGCCACACCCGTCCGCCCCTGGCGCCGAGCGCCGAGGGGCTCGAGATGATCCGCGAGTCGCCCATCGTCATCAGGATCGCCTGGGTGGCGAGCACGGCGGTGAACAGGGACACGATCGTGCCGATGCCGAGCGTGAAGGCGAATCCCTTGACCTCGGAGGTCGCGAGCACGAACAGGATGAACGCGGTCATGATCGTGACCACGTTGGCGTCGATGATCGCGGTGAGGCCCTTCTTGTAGCCGGTGATGATCGACTGCCGGATCGAGCGCCCGGCGCGCACCTCTTCCTTGACGCGTTCGAAGATCACGATGTTGGCGTCCGCCGCGACGCCGATCGTCAGGATCAGGCCGGCGATCCCCGGCAGTGTGAGCGTGATCGGGATCAGCTTGATCAGCGCGTAGAAATAGATCGCGTAGACGAGCAAGGCGGCGACGGCGATCACGCCGAGCACGCGGTAGAAGATGAGCAGGAAGATCGCCACCACGGCGAGCCCGACGAGGCCGGCGATCAGGCCCTGGTGCAGCGCCTGCTTGCCGAGCGTCGCCGAGACCTGGGACTCGGAGATCAGCTTGAGGTTGATCGGCAGCGCGCCGAGGCGCAGCAGGTTGGCCAGGTCCTGGGCGGACTGAATCGTGAAGCCGCCGGTGATGTCGGCGCCCTGGCCGCCGGTGATCCCGTCCGGATACTGCTTGTAGTCGATCTGCGGCACCGTGACGAGCTTGCGGTCCAGCGCCACGGCGAAGTGCTGGTTCAGCGACTGCCCGAGCCCGCTCACCGTCTGGCCGCGCTGGGCGATCGTGCGCGTGACGTCCTGGAACTTGGTGCCGCCGTTGCCGCTGAACGAGAACGTCACGTCGGGGTTGCCGCCGGAATCGGTGCTCTGGGTCGGGTTCGAGATGTCCGTGCCGAGTAGCGCGACGTGGTCCTTGAGGACGTAGAACTGGGCGGTCGGGTCGTTGAAGTTGGTGGTGTGTGAGGCGCTCGGGTCAGACGCCTGGAGAACGACCGTGCCCGGCTTGATGACCAGCTGCTCGACGCCCGGGTCCGACGCGCTCACACCGGCCGGCAGACCAGAGCTCAGGTCCTGCAGGTTGTCGTCGGGCCCGGAGAGCAGGCAGTGGATCCCGGGCGTGGGCGCCTTCGCCTGCGCCTTGGCGGCGGTTGCGCACGCGGCGCTGCCCGGGGCTCCGAAGTAGTAGTACTCGCTACCGAGGCGAGCGTTGTCCGGGGAGCTCTGCTCGGGCTGGGCCGCCGCGAGCTTGACCGCGTCGTACAGGTTCATGCTGCCGGCGCCCGGCGTGCCCGGCCCGGCGCGGGATCCCTGGCTGACCGTGAGCGCCGTCGTGTCCTGGGCGGCGAGCTGGCTGGCGACGGTCTTGCCGTTCGGCGTGATCGCGTTCGCCTCCCAGTCGTAGAACGCGAGCTGAGCGGTCGTTCCGACCTGTTTCTCGGCCCGGGCGAAGTCCTTGACGTTGGGCAGGCCGACGCTGATCTGGTTCGCACCCGAGGTCTGGATCTCCGGCTCGGCCACGCCGAGCTGGTCGACGCGCTCGCGGATGATGTCCACCGCGCGGCTGAGGGCGTCCTGGGTGACGACCGGGGTCTGCTTGGTCGGCGTGCCCTGGTAGACGAGCTCGACGCCGCCCTTCAGATCGAGCCCGAGCCGCGTCTGGTGGGTGGCGATCACCGCGACGGAGGCGGCGAGGAGCCCCAGAACCAGGAGCAGAATGAAGCCGTTGCGCTGGCGATCGGTCATGGAGCTTGCCTGATGCTAGTGGTCGGCCTGGCGATCCGCCCCCTGAGGGACGATCGCTATCGGTGGTTGGCCGGGGTGAGGACGACGAGGAGTCCGCCCTCGTCGTCGTCATAGGCGGGGAAGATGTCCGCGACCGCCTTGGCGGGAAGATCGCCCTCCGCGTGGACCTCCACCGGCTTGGCCTTGACGCGGACCTCCCATTCGAGCGCGGTGCCCACGTGATCGGTGCCGTCCTCGAACCGCAGCCCGAGCACGTCGTTGACCGGCCGGCCGATGACCTGTTCGGTCCTCAGGCCGGTGAGCTCGAACGACCCCTTGCCGCAGTCGACGATCTTGCCGTCCGAATCGGTGGCGAAGAACGCTGCGTTGGGGGCGGGGTAGTAATCGTCGAGCAGCTCGAACAGGTACGCGAAGCCGCACTTCTCGCATCCCTTGGCATCGCGGCGGAAGCCGGCGGTGCGCTCGGTGGCGATCGACCGGTTCCCGCAGTGCGGGCAGATGAAGTAGTGGGACATCGGCGAATGAGGATAGAGGGCGCGGCGGAGCGGCCCCTCCAGCGCGATCAGAGCAGGGATCCCTGCCCCGGCGCCTCGAGCCCGAGATGCTCGAACGCCCGCCGGGTCGCGGCGCGGCCACGCGGAGTGCGCTCGATCAGCCCGCGCTGGAGCAGGTAGGGCTCGTAGACGTCCTCGATCGTGTCCTGCTCCTCCCCCACCGCGACCGCGAGCGTCGACAGGCCGACCGGCCCGCCGCCGAACTTCTCGCAGATCGCGCGCAGGATCTCGCGGTCGAGCCGGTCGAGGCCGGCGTGGTCGACCTCGAGCATGTCGAGGGCGTCGGCGGCCACGGCTCCGGTCACGACGCCGGTGCTGCGCACCTGGGCGTAGTCGCGCACGCGCTTGAGCAGCCGGTTGGCAACCCGCGGCGTGCCGCGGCTGCGCGCCGCGATCGCGACGGCGCCGTCGTCCTCGATCGCCACCTCGAGCAGCCGCGCGCTGCGGCGCACGATGCGGGCCAGGTCGTGGGGGGCGTAGTGCTCGAGCCGGTGCTGGATCCCGAAGCGGTCGCGCAGCGGCGTGGTGAGCAGGCCGGTGCGCGTGGTCGCGCCGATCAGCGTGAACGGCGGCAGGTCGATCGTGACCACGCGCGCGCCCGCGCCCTGGCCGACGGTGATCGGCAGGCAGCCGTCCTCCATCGCCGGATAGAAGGTCTCCTCGAGCGCCCGCGGCAGGCGGTGGATCTCATCGACGAAGAACACGGCGCGGGGCTCGAGCGCGGTCAGGAGCGCGGCCACGTCGCCCTTGCGCTCGAGCGCCGGGCCGGCCGTCTGCACGAACGGCACATCGAGCTCGGCCGCGACGATCTGCGCCAGCGATGTCTTGCCCAGCCCCGGCGGCCCCGCCAGCAGCACGTGGTCGAGCGCCTCGCCGCGGGTGCCGGCGGCGGCGATCGATACGGCCAGCTGATCCTTGAGCGCTTCCTGGCCGACGAAATCCTCCAGCCGGCGCGGGCGCAGCGAGCGGTCGAGGTCCTCCTCGGGCAGCGCCTCGGACGCCTGGATCCTGGCCGTGCCGGGCCCCGGGGCGGCGTTCATGTCAGCGTCGAGCCGACCGGAGCGCATGCGCGATCAGGTCCTCCGGTCGTTCGCCTTCGGCCCCGTCGAGCAGCTCGTCGGCCTCGCTCAGCGTGTAGCCGAGGCCGAGCAGGCCCTCGCGGGCCAGGCTGAGGGGGTCATCGCCGCGTGAGACCGAGATCGCCTGCTCGGGCAGGGTCACGCCGACCTTTTCGCGCAGCTCGACGATGATCCGCTCGGCCGTGCGCTTGCCGATCCCCGGCACCGACTGCAACCGGGCCGCGTCGCCGGCCGCGAGCGTGGCCAGGAGCTCGCGCGGCGGACCGCCGGAGAGCACGGCCAGCGCCACCTTGGGACCCACCGACTGGACCCCGAGCAGCATCAGGAACAGGTCGCGCTCATCCTCGCTGGCGAATCCGTACAGCGCCAGCGCGTCGTCACGCACGACCATGTGGGTGTGCAGCACGACCTGGCCGCCGACGGTCGGGACCTGCCGGAGCGTCTGGGTCGAGACCGCGAGCCGGTAGCCGACGCCGCTGCAATCGACCACGACGTGGTCGGAGCGGCGCACCGCGACGACGCCGGAGATCAGCGCGATCACGCGCGCATCACCGCCGCGGCGAGCGGAGACCGGTTGGCTTCGCAGATCGCCACCGCCAGCGCGTCGGCGGCGTGGTCGGGCGACGGTGGCGCTGCGAGGCCGAGCAACCGAGCGACCATCCGCCCGACCTGGCCCTTGTCGGCGCGGCCGCTGCCGCACACCGCGGCCTTCACCTGCTGGGGCGTGTAGGAGCGCGAGGGAACGCCGCGCTGACCGGCCGCGAGCAGCACGACGCCGCGCGCCTGCCCGACCGCGAAGGCGGTGCGGACGTTGGCGCCGAAGTACAGCGCCTCGATCGCCACCGCATCCGGGGTATGCGCCTCGAGCAGCGCGCAGATACTGAGGTGGATGTCGCCCAGGCGGCGCTCGAGCGGGATGCTCGCCGAGGTCTCGATCACGCCGTGGTCCAGCGCGCGCAGGCGCGAGCCGATGCTCTCCAGAACTCCATAGCCGGTACTCGCGGTGCCGGGGTCGATCCCGAGGACGATCATGGCACTCGACATTCTGCGTCGCCGCTCGGACGCCTGCCGCGGTGCCGTCAGATGGGCTCCGTTGGGGTGTAAATGCCCGGTCAGACGCTCAGCTGCGCGAGACGACGTTCAGGACCACGGTCAGGACGAAGCAGAACAGCGCGACTGCGCGCAGCAGCGTCCCGGTCCTGGGGCTCATGCGACCGTTCACCATCCCCAGCACGGCGCCCAACAGGCACAGGACGGCGATCGCAGCGAAGGCGATGGCCAAGGCTCGGAGCACGATGCGCTTGAGGGTATTGCCCCGATCGTGGCCGTCGGCGCGCGGGGTCCGGTGCTCAGCTACCGACCGGCGTCGCCAGGAGATCCCGCGGGTTGCGATCGGGGGACCGCCGCCGGGCAAGCTTCGCCACGACCGCCTGGATCCCGAGCGCGGCCAGCAGGATCACGAACGGCTCGAGCGCGGCTCGAAAGCGCGGCGTACCCGTCGTCACGGGCGCGATGCTGAGCCAGAGGACGAGCGGAACGATCCACAGCACACGCGGCACCCGACGCGCGGCGCGCGTGAAGCAGCCGAGAATCGCCAGGCAACCAAGGACCCAGAAGCTGACGACCGCGATGTCGGCAATTCCCGGCGTCGCGAATACGTCCGTATGCGCGGTCATCCGCGACACTCTCCGTCCCTGGAGATCCAAGAGCCTCATCGTGTTCCAGAACATCGCCTCGGGCAGAGCGACCGGGTGCTGGCCGATGTAGCTGATCACGGCTGAGGTCAGCTGGGAGTCGACCTGCGCCCCGGTGAGCTTCTTGTTGTTCTTGATCGCCCGATAGTTGGGAAAGCCGCCGATGTTCCAGATGTAGCGCTCTCTGGCCGAGCGGTCGTTGTACGTGCCGCTGAGCGTGGGACCGAGCTCCGTCGTCACCGGTACGAAGGCATGCTGGGCGTTCGCGTTTCGGATCGTCCAGGGCATGATCGTGAGGGCCGTGACGACGATCAGCACCACCGGCGCCAGGATCGCCCGCCGTGACAGCCGCGGGCTGGGCCAGACGACGAATGCGAGCGCGACAGCGACGACGATCCCGTTGCCGCGGGTGAGACTGGCCAGCCCGGCGAGGATGCCGGCGGCCACGATCCAGCGGTACCTGTGGCCCGCGGTCCGGGCGCGCAACGCACAGTTGATGGCGCCCAGCATCAGAGGACCGAACAAGCTCTCGGTCATCAGCGAGACGCCCACGAGCACGAGCGGGAGATAAACCGCGCCGAGCGCAAGGCTGATCAACATCGCCGTGCGCCCCGCGACTTGCAGTGCGATCAAGCCGATGAGCCCGACGGTGATCGTCGCGACGACCGCCTCGACCAGCCGCGGACTCGTCCACACGTCGTGTGGAAGGCCGGTCAGCGAGTACACGCCCGCCAGGAAGATCGGATAGCCCGGGGGACGGTACGCACTGGTGCCGTAGGCCCAGCCGTGCCCCTGCGCGAGCACCTTGGCGAGATGGTCGTAGCTGCGGTCGTCGTTGGTCGGGTGGTAGTTGTTCGTGTGCAGGACATAGCCGACACGCACGGCCAGCGCCAGCACGAGCAAGAACGCGGCGAGCGTGAGGAAGCGGGCACGCGACGACGCGTCACGCCAGCGTCGCAGCGGCCCGCGAGACGTCGCCGGAGACGTTTCGTCTTGCGTGTCGAGCCCGCGTTGCGAGCGAGGTCCTCCGCCGAGCGTTTCGGTTCCGGTCATCGATCAGGCCCACCCAGCACAAGTCCACGGGACAGACCGATGACGCTAGCATGAGGTTCCCCCGGAACCGTTCGCGATCAGAATCGAGGGCGATCCGAGTCGAGCCATTCCGGTGCATCGCCTCGCGGTCCAGGACTCGCAGCGGCCGCCGATCCCGCCCGAGTTGACGCTCTTATTGTCCGGGCCGCGCACCGCCGAGGCCGTAGGGGACCTCTGTCGATAGGGGTGACGTCCGTCCAGATTACCGCCCAGCTGTACGGAGTGATTGATGCTGATGCGCCGCCTGCCCGTCCTGGCCGTCGTGCTGCTCGCCTGCACGGTCGCTGCGCCCGCCGCGCGAGCATATTACTCGGGTGTGCCCACGCCCGGTAACGCGCTCGCGGGGCACCCGTGGTTCGTGGACTCCGCGTATGGAGTGTGGTGGGAAGAGTTCCGCCAAGCCAAGATCGCCGCAGCGGCACTTCTCACCGCAGCTTGGAACCCGATGAACAAGACGTTTGGAGCATTCGAGCCGCATCCCGAAATCGGGCTGCGCAGCTACCTCAAACGGGCCGCGACCGAGCAACCGGGGGCGATCCCGTTCATCTCGCTGTCACGGATCGAGCATCAGTCCTGCCCCTACGCCCCGCCCGGCTGGGGGCGGAAGGGACGCGGCCGCTCGCGGTTCTACCACGCAGGCTGCACGCCACCGGGTGAGGGGCTCGGCTACAGGCCGACCGTGGCCACCGCCGACCCCCACATCGACGCCTACCTGTGGCTGGGCACCCCGGGCTTCGAATCGGGACCCTGCCTGGGGCTCAGGTCGGGATACCACTTCTACCTGCAGGAGGCGGTGAGTCTGGTCCAGAACGCGAATCCCCCGTTTGCGGTCGCGGCTCGAAACCGGCCTCGCGCGAGCGCCTCGGCCCGAACCTGAATCCCGAGTCGGGGCACGCTCGAGCGCAGGCTCACTCCGGATGGAGGAGCCGTCCAGGTCCTCGATGTCTCACTCAGGCCGGCGTTGGTCGGTGCCGACACATTGGTTGTGTCAACCGTGAGGATCGCTAGGTCGAGAAGTCCGATGCGTCGTGTGTGGCTGCTCGTGTCCGCGGTGGCGGTGCTGGCCGTGTGCGTGCCGGCGGCGCAGGCCAGCTATTACTCCGGCGTGCCCACACAGGGCAATACGCTCGCGGGGCATCCGTGGTTCGTGGACCGGGAGTTCGGCGTGTGGTGGGATGTCATGCGCCAGAACCCGGTCGCGGCGCGACCGCTGCTCAAGGAAGCGGACACGCCGATGAACAAGACCTTCGGTGCCTTCGAGCCACACCCTGAGAATGGTCTGCGACGCTATCTCGAGCGCGCTGCGGTCGAAGAGCCCGGAGCGATCCCGTTCATCTCGCTGTCACGGATCGAGCATCAGTCCTGCCCCTACGCCCCGCCCGGACGGGACTACTCCGAGGCAGCCATCGACGATTGGGTGCGGCGGTTCTCGCAGGCGATCGGCAACTCCCGCGTGATGGTGCTCGTCGAAGCCGACAAGCTCGCCGTGATGGGCTGCCTGCCGGGCTCGATCCAGAACCAGCGCTATCGCGAGCTCAGCTACGAGGTCCGCACCCTGCATCGGCACAACCCCAACGCGATCGTGTACCTCGACGCAGGCGCATCCGACTGGGCGCCGTGGGAATCGATGGTCCAGAGGCTCAGACGCGCAGATGTCGACGACACGCAAGGATTCGCGCTCGGAGCCTCTCATTTCGACTGGACCAAGAACGAGATCGCCTATGGCCTGAAGATCGCCCGCGCGCTACACGGTAAGCACTTCGTGATCAACACCAACTCGAACGGATGGGGACCACGGCCCCGGTTCTACTCGCCCTTCTACCACGGGGGTTGCACCCCGCCGGGCGCGGGGATCGGAATCCGCCCAACCGTGGACACGCCCGATCCTCGCATCGACGCGTTTCTGTGGCTCGGCACGCCCGGATTCGAGTCCGGGAAGTGCCTCGGTGAGGATACGAGCTACGGGTTCCGGCTACCCGAGGCGATCAGTCTCGTTGCCGACGCGAACCCTCCGCTCCAAAAGCGAACCCTCCGCTCTGATCAGAACGGCAGCAGGAGGTATAGCCGCTGACCGCTGTCGATCCCAGCGGTCGAGGTCACATCGATTCCGTTTCGTCGGATCCACTGCGCCGCGGGCACACATTCAGCGTGCCGATCCCCGACCGGGGAGCACGTGTGACTCCCAACCAACGCATATCGCACGGCACCGGACTGGACGGCGGCCCGGAGCGCGCTCAGACCGACCGCCGGAATACCAGCGAAGCTCGTCAGAGGCAGGATCGGGCGCTGGTCGTAAACGATGAGGGGTGCGAGCGCGAGCGGCTCGTCGACCGCGAGTTCGTATCGGATCCCGGCCGTCATACGTCCAAGGTAGGTCGAGAGCACGCTCTCGGTGCGCGGGGAGTAGACCCGCAGCCCGGTCGAGTCGGAGCTTCCGGCCCGCACCAGCGACAGCGACTTGTGGATCGGGTACAGGACCGCCGTCGCGACGATCAGCGAGGCGCTCAGCCCCCTCGCCCAGCGTCCAGTGCGTCCGCCCGTGCGCGCGCATAGAGCAGCGCCGACCGCCACGGTCGCCACCGCCACGCCGCCCCACGCGATCGACGACGGCTGTAGCCCGAACGTGTAGGCACACACGCATGCGAGTGCCAACGAGATCCCCGGAACCGATGGGGGCGCAGGGCTCTCTTCTGGCTCACCGAGCCCGGCCAACACTGCCGCGCCGTACCCGATCACAGCCGCGAGCGCGGGAGCAAGCGCCTCTAGGTAGCGAACGTGCAGCATGCTCACGTGACTGAACAGCACGACTCCGCATAGGAGCCAGACGGCCAATGCGACCGCGAACGCGCGCCCGAGTATCGATCGTCGCCCACGCGGGTCGGTGCGCCGCCGGAGCAACGTCACGATCAAAGCGGCAACACCAATCGCAAGCGCCGCGATCAGCACGGACCCGACCAATTGGTCGAGATGTGCCGGCGTGGACTTCACGAGCCGCAACGGAGCCGCGGGATCGGGATTCTTGCGCGGAAGCGTCGTCGACACGCGACCGAACCCGTTGAAGACGAACATCACATTCCACACGGTGCCGTCGGTTGACCCAATGGGATACGGATGCCTGCCGGGGGCCAGCGTGACCGCGACCGCCCACGAGAGACCGACGGTCACCAGCCCGGCCGCCCACAGCAGCACATTGACGAGCCTGCTTCGCCACGAGATCGGCGCTGCCAGCAGATACAGGACGAGCAGCGCAGGCGCGGCGATGAGCGCTTCGAACAGCTTGACGTTGAATGCCAGGCCGAGCGCGGCACCGGCCAGGATCACGCGGAGCCGACGTCCGGTCGTGGCAGCGTAGATCGTCAGCCAAAGAGCGCCGATCACGACCAGCATCATCAGCGAGTCCATCGTGTCGCTACGCGACGTGAGGACGGACTCCGGCAGCACGGCCAGAACCAGTGCGGCGCCCAGGCCCGCCGGCCGGCCCACGGCGCGCCTGACAGCGTCGTACAGCAGTGGGATCGCGAGCGTCCCGCCGATCGCCTCAGGCAGTTTCAGCGCCGCCTGGTTCCACCCGAGTAGCTTCGTGCTCGCGACCTGGAGCCACAGGTCGACCGGAGGCTTGTCCACCGACAGGATCGCCCCGGGGTCGAACGCCCCGAAGAAGAAGTTGTGCCACGACAGGGACATGCTCCGCACCGCGGCGTCGTAGAACGGGTTGGCAGTGACGTCGTCGATCTCTGCCAGGCGCAGCGCGGCGGCGACGCCGGTGATCAGGCATATGGCCCACGGCGCCGAACGCGCAAGCCGACGGAGCTCGGCCACGAGCACCGTCGCGCGCGAACCGGACCCGGGCACCCCAAGCGGCGCCTTCTCGTCGTCGAGACCCGTCAACTCGGCCAACGCCAGGTCACCGCTGAATCAACGCGAAGCGATCCTATTAGGTTCCGACGCAGCGACTCGAGACGCCGGGCCGGGTGACGCGCACGACGGTCCAGCCGCCGACCCGAGCGAGCTGCTGCTCGACGCGCGGGTTCACGCGCACGGGCGCCCGACCGCCGTCGATCGTGTTGTGGGGGCCGATGAACAGCACGCCGGGTTTGCGCAGCGAGGTGCCGACACGGCCGAGCGTCACGTGGAGCTTCCAGGCCAGCGCCGTCTGGACCCCGTGGTTGACGGCGGAGAAGCTCGACCGGCAGGGGAAGACGCGTGCGTGGCCGCCGACGGCGCGGACTGCGGCGGAGAGCTGATCGAGCGTCTGGACGGCCCGGTCCGCGAGGCCCTTCTGGGCTCGCGCCGTGTCGATCCGGCTCGTCGAGAACGGGATCGCGATCGCGATCAGCACCGCCGCGATCGCGATCGTGGCCGCGCCGCCGCCAGCGAGCATCGCCACACGCGCCACCCCGATGCCGGCGAGCACGCAAAGGACCGCGGAGGCGGGAAGGAAGAAGCGCTCCAGCCCGGGGTAGCCACCGATCACCATCGCGACGACGAGCACGATCCACGCCAGCGCCCCGGCGGCGAGGCTGAGCACCGCCTTGTCGCGATCCTTGAACCACGCGAAGGCGACGCCGACGGCGGCGGCGATCAGGATCGGCAGGACCTGAAGGTCGCCGGCGCGGCGCAGTGCCTCGAGCGCCGGGTGATTGCCGAGATGGCCGTTGTAGGCCTTGGCGTGCGAGGCGGCCAGGAACGGCTGGCCGGACCCGATCCACGGCGGGATGAACCAGAGCACGGGGATCGAGGCGAGTCCCGCGACCACCAGCACCCGCAGGCGCGGTTCCCGGAACCACAGCCACAGCGCGTAGATGCCGATGAAGGGCCAGGCCTCGGGACGGATCAGCGCTGCAGCGACCCCGAGCACGAACGCCTGTGGCCGCTTCCCGGACAGGTGGCGGTCGATGGCCCACAGGCAGGCGGCGACCAGCATTGGCTCGGAGGTGCCACGGAACATGTAGTAGAACCAGTCCTGGGTCAGCGCCAGGCCGAGCACGGCGACCAGCCCGGCGATCCAGCCCGCGAAGCGGGTGCCGAGCCTCCAGGCCGCGACCAGGGCCAGCAGGCCCCCGGCGCGGGCGGTGATTACCCACAGCGTCGGTGCGGCGCCACCGAACAGCCCGTAGACGGTCGTGAACAGCACCGGCAGCGGCTTCCACGAGGGTCCGCCACCGGTAGCGAAACTCAGGTGGGGGTCGACCACCTCGCGACCCCAGACGATCCACGCCCATGGGTCGTAGCTCGGGACGGTCGGCAGCAGCGCCGCCGAGAGCGCGGCCAGCGCCACGCAGGCGATTACGATCCGCACCATGGGCGAGGGCACGAACGCCCCAGCGTCGCGTCGGCGAGGCGTCGGCGTTCCGGTCGGGGGCTCAGGATCGGGAGACCGCGCCTGCGGCTCACCCACCACGATCTGGCCCTCCGCGTGCTCGCGGGCGGGCATGGGCGAGCAATTCTAGCGACGATATGGCGTTCGGATCGGCCGCCGGCGGCGACGAGTCAGGTCGCCGGAGCCGTAACATGCCACAACCAGCGCGACGGCCGGCGCGCGTCGGCTCGTCGGTGCCCATGCTCGCCCGTACTCTCACCCTCGCAGTGGTGCTCGCGCTCTTCGCGGGTGGCGTGGCGCGCGCGCAGGGGCTCCCCTACGCCGCCGAGACACCCGTCAAACGGTCGCTGTACCGCGACGGATCGACCGACCGCTACCTGCTGGCCGGCACGTGGCTCTCCCGCTTGGACCTGACCGACACCGGCGTCGCCCAGGGCCTGTGGCGGGACGTCGCGAGCACCGACGGTTGGTCCGCGGTCACGGTCCCCAACGCGTACAACGCGAGCGATCACTCGGCGGCGAGCCAGAACGGCTACGTCGATTGGTACCGGAAAGACTTCATACTCCCGCGGATCCCCGGTTGGACGGCCGCGTCAGTGCACTGGATCCTGCGCTTCGAGTCCGTCAACTACAGCGCCCAGATCTGGCTGAACGGGAGGCCGATCGGCAGCCACGCAGGCGCGTACCTACCGTTCGAGCTCGACCTGTCGGGGCTGCGGGCCGGGGTGAATCGGTTGATCCTGAGGGTCGATAACCGGCGCCCGGCCCCCGACCTCCCGGGCTTCGGGGCCTGGTGGAACTACGGCGGGATACTGCGCGAGGTGTACCTGCGACCCGTGCTGGGCGCAGACCTCGAGCAGGTCCAGGTGCGCCCGCTGCTCCCGTGTCCGAGCTGTACGGCGACGATCGACGAGCAGGTGCTGGCGCGCAATGTGACGTCGCTGCCACAGACAGTTCACCTGCGTGGCGTGTTCGGCACCACGTCCGTCGATCTCGGCTCGGCGACGATTCCGCCGCTGGGTACCCGGATCTTCCGGGCCTCGGTTCCGGTCCCGCACCCCCGATTGTGGTCGCCGGACCGCCCGACGCTCTATCGCGCGAGCCTGGCGCTGTACGGCCCTCAGGGCAAGCGCCTCGGTGGATACGTCACCTACAGCGGAATACGCACGATCTCGCGCACGCCAGACGGACGGCTCGAGCTCAATGGCCGCCTACTGGACCTGCGCGGCGTTGGCCTGCAAGAGTCCGATCAGCTGCTCGGCGAGGCGCTCGATTCGGCTCACCGCCGACGCCTGATCGCCTGGGTCCGCCAGTTGGGCGGTGGTCTGATCCGATCGCACTACCCGCTGCATCCGGAAATGTACGAACTGGCCGATGAGTACGGGATTCTGATCTGGAGCGAGATCCCGGCCTACCAGGTCCAGAGCAGGTACCTGACCGACCCGGCCTGGGTTCGCCTCGCGCACTCGATGCTCCGGACGAACATCCTCACCAATCAGAACCACCCTTCGGTGCTTCTGTGGAGCGTGGGCAACGAGCTCCAGACGCCCGCCCCGGCAGAGGAAGCAGCCTACATCGCGGACGCGGCCGCGCTGGCGCGCCAGCTGGACCCAACCCGGCCCGTCGGAATGGCTGTCAGCGCCTGGCCCGGCTCGGGCTGCCAGCGGGCATACGCGCCGCTCGACGTGGTTGGCTTCAATGACTACTTCGGCTGGTACTCGGTGGCGAGGGGTTCAACGGCGGACCGAGACGAGCTGGGCCCGTTTTTGGACAAGTTCCGCGCCTGCTACCCGACCAAGGCGCTGTTCGTGAGCGAGTTCGGGCTTGAAGCCAACCGGACGGGTCCGGTCGAGGAGCGCGGCACGTTCGCCTTCCAGGCGAACTCCGCCGCCTACCACCTCGCCGTGTTCGCGAGCAAGCCCTGGCTTTCTGGCGCGATCTACTGGGCGCTGCAGGACTTCGTCTGCCAGCCGGGATGGTCGGGCGGCAACCCGTGGCCCGATCCACCTTTCTTCCACAAGGGACTGGTCGACTTGAGCGGGAACCTCAAGCCAGCTTTCGCGACCGTCCAGGCCGCGTTCTCAGCGGTGGCGCAGATCGCGCCCCGGGCCGGTCTCAGGCGCGCGAGAACCTACACCGCAGCAGCGTGGCGATCACACGGAAGCCGTCCACCGCGGTGAGCTTCTTGCCCTCCTCGGTCGCGCGGGCCCGGTAGTGCACCGGGACCTCGAAGATGCGCTCTCCGCGCTGGACCAGGCGAGCGGTGATCTCGGGCTCGATCGCGAAGCCGGGCGACTGCAGCGGCAGGCTGCGGAAGATGTCGGTGCGGATCATCTTGTGGCAGGTCATGATGTCGTGCAGATAGACGTTGTAGAGGATGTTGCACGCCAGCGTGACGCCCTTGTTGCCGAGCACGAACAGGAACGAGTGGCTCGTGTAGCCGTCGAACGCGCGGACTCCGAAGCAGGCGTTGGAGCGCCCATCGAGCAGCGGCGGCATCAGCAGACCCAGGTCGGCGGGGTCGTACTCCAGGTCGGCGTCGAAGATCGCGGCGAACTCGCCCTCGGCGTGGCCGAGCGCGGTGCGGATCGCCGCACCCTTGCCCTGGTTGACGTCGTGCTCGAACAGGCGCACCCGGGGACGCCAGTCGCCGGAGCGCAGGACCTCACGCGTGCCGTCGGTCGAACCGTCGTCGACGATGATCAGCTCGAAGTCGGTCGGCAGCTCCGTGCCGAGGACCTCGGCGATCGCCCGCTCGACGCGTTCGTATTCGTTGTAGACCGGCATGAGGATCGAGAGCATGTTGCGCAGGGTCCAAGTTCGAGGGCGGCTGGCGCGGGTTCAGACCAGGACCGGTGCGGTCTCTGATCCCGGCGTGCTCGCGAGGGCGGCGGATGCTAGCCGATGGCGCCACCGGCTCGCTTTTCCGATCGCCGGTGCGCGAGGATGGCGTCCGTGGACTTCGCCGCTGCGGGATTGCTGGACGGGCTCGAGGGTGATGAGCGAGCGGCTCGGCTGGAGCTGCTCGAGCCTCTGGCGGCCGACGGCGTCAGCCTCGAGGAGCTCCAGGCGGCGGTCGCCGAGGACCGGCTCGTGCTGCTGCCGCTGGAGCGAGCCCTGGGCGCCCGCTACACGGCGGGCGAGGTCGCCGAGCGCGCCGGCCTCGACGTCGATCAGGTGGTCGCGTACCGACGCGCGCTGGGACTCCCCGAACCCGGGCCCGACGATCGCGTCTTCGGCGAGGAGGACGTCGCCGCCTACGAGGCGCTGACGCTGTTCCTGGAGTCGGGACTGCCGCAGGGGTCGGTCACGGAGACGCTCGCCCCCGCGGTCGCTCCGGTGCTCCTCGCGGCGCTGAACGCCCACCTGCGGGAGATCGCCAGCCGCGGCATGATCGGCCGCGACCAGCTCCGCTCGGGCCGGCTCGCGGGGGCCCCAGGACGTGGTCTGTGCTTCGCCGATCTGGTCGGCTTCACCGCGCTGGGCGGCCAGGTCGCGGCCGAGGAGCTCGGCGGCGGGGCGGGGCGCCTCGCGGTGCTGGCCGCCGAGGTGCCGACCTGGCCCGTGCGGCTGGTCAAGACGATCGGCGACGCGGCCATGTTCGTCTCGCCCGAGGTGGTCCCGATGGTCGACGCCGCGCTGACGCTCGTGGAGGCGATCGATGCCGCCGACCTGCCCGCCCTGCGCGCCGGGGGCCGCTGCATCGGGCGCGGCGGCGGGCCGACGCGCCCGAGGCGCAGAAGGACTCCGAGGGCGAGGCGCCCGAGCCGGGACGCTCTAGCCGACCGAGATCAGATCGACCACGAAGACGAGCGTCGCGTTCGCGGGGATCGTAGGCGGCTGCCCGGTCGCGCCGTAGGCGAGGCTCGGGGGGATGATCAGCATGCGGCGGCCGCCGACCTTCATGCCGGCGATGCCCTGGACCCAGCCCGGGATCACGCTGCCGTTGCTGAGCGGCGTCGTAAAGGTCTGGTTGCGGTCCCAGGACGCGTCGAACTGCTTGCCGCCCTTGTAGAGCACGCCGACGTAGTTGACGGTGACGTTCTGGCCCGCGCCGGCCGTCGCGCCGGTGCCGACGATCAGGTCCTTGGTGACCAGATGCGTGGGCGGCGCGCCCGTGGGCACGACCACGACCGGCTTCTTGGCGATCGCCGGCGGGATCTTGGGCGTGGTCGATGTCGTCGCCGTCGTCGATGTCGACGTCGACGTCGTGGCGGCCGACGACGCGTCGGCCGCCGCCCCGCCCGAGGGCGCGGGCGTGACCCCGGGCGCCTTGGAGCTGCCGCAGGCGGCCAGGCCGACCGCGGTGGCGGCGCTCACGAGCACGGGGAGGATCTTCTGCTTCACGGACATCGGGCGGGGAAGGGTAGCGAGAGTTGCCGTCGGGCTAGCCCGCGATGCGCTCGAGCACGTCCGCGTCGACATCGAAGTTGGCGTGCACGGCGCCGACGTCGTCGGATTCCTCGAGCGCGTCGATCAGCTTCAACAGCTTGGTCGCGGCGGCCTCGTCGACCGGCACTCGGGCCCGGGGGCGCTGGGTCACGTCGGTGCTCTCGAGCTCGACCCTGGACTGCTCCAGCGCGGCACGGACAGCGCCGAGATCCGACGGGTCGGTGATGATCTCGTAGACGTCGTCGTCGAGCACGATGTCCTGCGCGCCGGCGTCGATCGCGCCGATCAGGTCATCCTCGCCGTAGCGCTCGGCGTCGACCACGATCACGCCCTGCTTGTCGAACAGATACGACACCGAGCCGGGCTCGCCGAGGCTGCCGCCGTGCTTGCTGAGCGCGTGGCGGACGTCGGCGCCGGTGCGGTTGCGGTTGTCGGTCAGGGCCTCGATCAGCAGAGCCACGCCGCCCGGGCCGTAGCCCTCGTAGAGCACGGTCTCGATCTGCTCCGTGTCGACACCCTCGCCGGTACCCTTGGCGATCGCGCGCTCGATGTTGTCCTTGGGCATCGATGCGTCACGCGCCTTCTGGATCGCCAGCGCAAGCGCCGGGTTGCCGTCCGGGTCGCCCCCGCCCTCGCGCGCGGCGACGGTGACGGCGCGGGCCAGCTTGGTGAAGTGTTGGCCGCGACGCTGATCGACGATCGCCTTCTTGTGTTTGATCGAAGCCCACTTGGAATGACCGGACATGACCGCAAGTCTAGGCTCTGCCACGCAGTACGCTGTCTCGCGGTGCGCCACACGCGGCGGGAAGCTTTCGCTCCTCCCCGCCGTCCTTTGGTTCAGATGCTCGCAAGCCCGAACAGGAGACCGACCGCATGAAACGACTGTCCGCCGTCGCATTGCCGCTGATCCTTGTGGCGCTGGCCGGGTGTGGCTCCAGCTCCAGCAGCTCGTCGAGCACGAGCTCGAGCTCGGCTGCGAGCCCCACGCCCGCTGCCACGACGACCGCGAGCGCCGCCGCCTCCGGCGCGGTGGTTCCGGTCGTGATGCAGAACATCTCCTTCAACCCGCCTTCGATCCACGCCAAGGTTGGCCAGACCGTCAAGTGGACGAACATGGACTCGGCGCCGCACAACGTCACCTACGTCAGCGGACCGCAGTTCACCTCGTCGCAGACGTTCAGCAACGGCGGCACCTTCACGCTGAAGCTGACCAAGGCGGGCACGATCGCATACCGCTGCACGATCCACCCGGGCATGAACGGGACGATCGTGGTCGCGCCGTAGGCGCGATCAGGGGAGATCGTTCAGGTTCACGGCCTCGACCTGGTTCGAGCCGTAGTTGGTGACATACACCGTTCGGCGTCCCGGCGGGACCGCGAGGTCGCGCGGGTAGACGCCGGCCCGCACCGAGCCGAGCGCCGCCGGGCGCCCGGCGAGGGCGGCGCTGACGTCGACCACCGTCACGCCCGGCCCCGTCGCCGCGACGGCCGACGGGCCCGAGTCGGCGACGAGCAGCCGGCGCCCGGAGTCCACCGGCAGGACGCCGACGGGGGCGCTGCCCACGAGCACGTGGGCGATGCGAGCCCGGCGCGGATGATGGAACAGCAGCGAGCGCGAGAAGCCGAGCACGGCGTGATCGGCCAGCGCCGTGACCCAGACGAGCCGGCCGCCGGCCGACAGCGCCACGCGGACCGGCTCGCAGCCGGCCGCGACGCTGTGCACGAGCGCCGTGCTGGGATCGGTCCTGGCCCGGGTCGCGTCGATCAGGCTGAGTGCGCCGGACCCGGCGCCGGTGGCCGATGCCAGCGACGTCGCGTAGAGCCAGCGTCCCCCGGGGTCCACGGCGACGTCGGAGGGGCCGTAGAGCAGCGGCATGCGGCCGAGGTAACCGGAGCGCCGGAGCCGGTCGGCCAGCGCCGCGGCCAGATCGAACACCGCGATCCCACTGGCCCGGGAGCGGGCCACGTAGGCGTAGCGGTCGTCGGGTGAGATCGCCACGGCGACCGAGCCGGCCAGCGCCGGGTTGCCCTGCGTCGCGCTGGTCAGGCGACCGAGCACCGCCCGACGCGATCCGTTCTCGGCCCGGTGGACGTCGATCACCACCGCGCCGCTCCCGGCCGCCACCAGCAGGTAGCGGCCGTCGTGGGTCAGCGCGAGGCCGGGCTGCCCGTTGCCGGCCGCCGCCGGCAGGCCGATCCTGCGCGCCACGCGCGGCGCGAAGCCGCCGTTGCGCAGCACGTCCACCTGGCCCGGTGCGGACACGAACGAGTACCGCCGCCGACTGACGATCGCGTACGGCGCCGCCGGGAGAGGGGCCATCGCGGTGCGGACGTGGGCGAGCGCCGGAACGGCGGCGGCGCGCGAGGCACACGGTACGGCCGCGGCCGTCGTCGCGGTTCTCGTCGCGGTCGCGCCGGCATGAGAGCCGCCGCATCCGGCGAGAAGCGTGGTCGCGCCGATCAGAGCGGGGACCGCCAGGGCACGCATGGCGCCCCATGCTGGCATGCCTCGCGCGAACGTAGGTCCTCAGCTCGCGGCGATGGCCGACGAGCACATGCGCCGGTTCTGGACGCGCGGGCGCGCGAGAACGTCTCGGGCGAGATGCTCGAGTCGAGCCCGAGCGCAGATTGACGGTCTGACGACCGTCGGCGGGAAGCGGCCCGCGGCCAGCGTCTGCTCCTCGAGCGCGTCGAGCAGCCAGCGCAGGCGGCTCCACGCCGGCGCTCATCGGGCCGATGCCGTCGGGTGGGCGCGGTACCAGTCGACCGTGCACCGCAGACCCTCCTCCAGGGTCACCGAGGGCTCCCAGCCGGTCAGCGCGTGCAGCTTTCCGAAGTCGATCCACTGGCGGTCGATCTCGCCGTGCGGCACCCCCTCGCCGCGGATCTCGGGCTCGAGCTCGGAGCCGGCCAGGCGGCAGATCAGCGCGACCACGTCCCCCACCCGGTGGGGGCGGCCGCCGCCGGCGTTGAAGGCCTCGCCCATGCCCTGACCACGGTCGAGCGCGCCGCAGATCGCGAGATAGGCGGCGACGGCGTCCTCGACGTAGAGGAAGTCGCGCTCGAGCGACCCGTCGGAGCGCACCACCGGGCGCCGCCCGGCCAACGCCGCCGCCACCGCCTCGGGCACCAGACGCTGGCGGTTCGCATCCCCTCCGCCGTACAGGTTGGCGAACCGCGTGACGGCCACCGGCAGACCGAACGTGTGCCAGTAGGAGCGGGCGATCAGATCCGCGGCGGCCTTGGAGACGTCGTACGGGAACACGGGCTGGAGCGGAAGCTCCTCGCGGTAGGGCAGCTCGGCGTGGGTGCCGTAGGCCTTGTCGGAGGACGCGACCACGACCCGGCCGACGCCGTGTGCCCGGCATGCCTCGAGCAGCAGCCAGGTGCCGCGGATGTTCGTCTCGAACGTCGACAGCGGCTCCCGGTTGGCGATCCCGACCTGCGTCTGGGCGGCGAGGTGGAACACGGTGTCGACCTCGTACTCGGCCAGGACCCGGGGGATCAGCCCCTCGGCGCAGATGTCGCCGTGGACCAGGTCGATGCGGTGCTCGAGCTCCATCAGCGCGAGTGCGGAGACCGCCGGCTCGTCGCGGCGGACCGCCACCACCCGCGCGCCCTGCTCCAGCAGCGCCTTCACCAGCCATGCGCCGAGCAGCCCGTGGGCGCCCGTCACCAGCACGCTGCGAGCGCTCAGTTCCACAGCTTCCACGGCGCGTGCCCCTGGCTCCAGAGGTCGTTGAGGACGATCGCGTCCTTGTAGGTGTCCATGCAGTCCCAGAAGCCCTCGTGGCGGAACGCGCGCAGCTCGCCGGCGGCGGCCAGCCGCTCGAGCGGCTCGCGCTCGAGCACGCTGTCGCGCTCGAGCAACTCGAGCACGGCGGGCTCGAAGCAAAAGAAGCCGCCGTTGACCCAGTGCTCGCTGCGCGGCTTCTCGACGAAGCCCCGGACGACCCCGTCGCCGTTCAGCTCCGCCACCCCGAACTGGAGCTCCGGGCGGACCACGGTCATCGTCGCCGCCGCGCCGTGCGCCGCGTGATAGGCGAGCTGCGCGGCCAGGTCGATGTCGGCGACGCCGTCCCCGTAGGTGACGCAGAAGGTGGCGCCGTCGAGCGCCGCGGCGCCCAGCGCGATCCGGCCCCCGGTGGGCGTGTCGCCGCCGGTGGCCAGGCACGTGACGTCAGTCCCCTCGGGCCACGTCTGGGCGGCAGCGAAGGCCTGCACCTGCTCGCCCTTGTAGCCGGTCAGCAGCAGGAAGCGACGGAACCCCTGGGCGGCGTAGATGTGGATCACGTGCCACAGGATCGGCCGGCCGCCGATTTCCACCAGCGGCTTGGGGATCGACTGGGTGTGCTCCTGTAGGCGCGTGCCGCGCCCGCCGCAGAGGATGGCCACCGGCGGTGTCACGGCGGCGGATTATGGCGTGTCTGACTACGCTGCTGCGCCCGTGCGAGCCCCGTCGCGGCACGCACCGACGTTCGGCCGCGCCCAGCGCGCACGCGGCCAGCACGAGCGCGAGCTGGCCGGCCGGCACGGCTCAGCCCAGGTCGCAGACCGCGAACAGGTCGATCGACGTGTCGAGCCGGGTCGACTCGAGGCGGAAGTCCTCGGGGCCGATCTCCTGCGCGCCGGGTCGCGGCTCGACGCGATCGGAGCTCAGGCGCCGGTCGTACAGGCGTTGGCGCGCCCGCCGGGGCACGAGCCGCCGCAGGCGCAGCGGATCGCGGGCCAGCAGGCGGTTGAGCTCGCGGCGCTCGTCGTCGTGGATCGCCTGGTAGCGGGCCGAGGCCTGCAGCCCGAGGATCTGGACCGGGGCGAAGTAGTGGCGGCACAGTGCGTGCAGCTCGTGGGCGTCGAACTCGATGTAGTGATACGGGTCGATGATCTCGTCGGGGCGCCCGAAGGTGAGACGGTTGGGGGTCACGATCACGGCGCGGCCGCCGGGATGCAGGACGCGGGCCACCTCGGCCAGCATGAGCTCGGGGTTGGGCACGTGCTCGATCGACTGGATCGAGATGACGGCGGCGAACCTCCCGGCCTCGAACGGGAGCGAGCGCATGTCGGCGACGTGCGTCTCGCGGTCCTGGCCGGCGAGCGCGCGGGGATCGATATCGACGCCGACCGTCTCCCGCGGCGCCAGCTCGAGGTAGGAGTGACCGATCCCGCAGCCCGGGGGCTCCGCCGTCGTCTCGCTCCCCAACGTCCGCCACTGGCAGCTGTACTGGAGCGTCGGCGCCCGCGGCACGTGGCCGCGTGAGACCCTCTCGGCCGGCCCGCCCGGACCGGAGCCGGCGTGCGCCTGCTGGCCAGGTTGCCGGGGCGGACGCGGCTGAGGTATCAGCACGTGCTCCCCGCCCGTCGCCGCGAGTAGCATCCCGCGCCCATGACCTCACTCCCCCCCAGCATCTTCAAGGCCTACGACGTCCGCGGCCTGTACGGATCGGATATCGACGGCGACGGCGCCGAGCTGCTCGGGCGCGCGTTCACGCGGGTCATCGCCCAGCTCGAGGACAAGCCCGTGGCCGAGCTCCGCCTCGGCCTCGGCCGCGACATGCGGCTCACGGCGCCCGAGCTCGCGGAGCGCTATCGCGACGGCGTGGTCAGCGAGGGCGCCGCCGTGCTCGACGCCGGCCAGGTCGGCACCGAGATGCTCTACTACCTGGTCGGATCGCGAAATCTCGACGGCGGCCTGATGTGCACCGCCTCGCACAACCCCAAGGCCTATACCGGGGCGAAAATGGTCAAGCGCGGCGCGATCGCGTTGTCGGGCGACTCGGGTATCAACGACATCCAGGCCCTGATCGAGTCGGGCCTCGCCGAGGCCCCGGGCGGCGGCTCGGTGCAAGAGGTGTCGCTGTACGAGGAGTTCGCGGAGGCGGCGCTGAAATTCATCGACCCGGCGGCGATCAAGCCGCTGCGCGTCGTCGTCGACGGTGGCAACGGGATGGCCGGGCCGATGGTCGGGCCGCTCCTGCGCCGGCTCGGTCTCGACCTGGTCGAGACCTACTGGACGCCCGACGGCAACTTCCCCGATCACGAGCCCAATCCGCTGCTGCCCGAGAACCGCGATTTCATCATGAAAGCGGTCGTCAAGGCGGGCGCGGACCTCGGCATCGCGTGGGACGGCGACGCCGATCGCTGCTTCTTCATCGACGATACGGGTGCGTTCGTCGACGGCGACTTCCTCACCGCGCTGATGAGCGAGTCGATGCTCCGCAAGGAGCCGGGGGCGACGGTGCTCTATGACGTGCGCGCCAGTCGCGCGGTGGCCGAGACCGCGGAGCGCCTTGGCGGCAAGGCGCTGATGAACCGCGTCGGGCACGCCTTCTTCAAGACGCGGATGCGAGCCGAGCACGCGGTCTTCGGCGGCGAGGTCTCGGGGCACTACTACTTCCGCGACTTCTACTGCGCCGACTCGGGAACGATCCCGGCACTGCTGATCCTGGAGCAGCTCTCCGAGCAGGAGAAGAGCATGTCCGAGCTGCTCGAGCCGTTCCGCTCGCACTACTTCATCTCCGGCGAGATCAACACAGAGGTGGACGATCCGGCGGCGAAGCTCGAGGAGCTGAAAGCGGCCTACCCCGACGCCCGTATCACCACGCTCGACGGCGTCTCGATCGACTACGACGACTGGCATTTCAACGTGCGCCCGTCGAACACCGAGCCGCTACTGCGGCTGTGCCTCGAGTCGCTCGTGTCCCCCGAGGATATGGAGCGGCGGCGCGACGAGGTACTCGCGATCATTCGGTCGTGAGCCCGCTGCCGCTGCCCGAGGATCCGGCACAGCCCACCGCTGCGGACTCGCTGGCGCTCGCCGCCCGCGCCGGCATCCACCGCCTGCCCGTGCCGACGCCGTTCCTGGTCGGGCGGATCAACTGCTACCTGATCGAGGACGACCCGCTGACGCTGGTCGACACCGGTCCCAACTCCGGCAAGTCGCTCGACGATCTCGAGCGGATGCTGGCCGAGCACGGCCGCGTGATCGAGGACCTCGAGCTGATCGTGATCACCCACCAGCACATGGATCACCTCGGGTTGCTCGACATCCTCGTGCGCCGATCGGGGGCCGAGGTGGCCGCGCTGGATCTGCTCGGGCCCTACCTCGAGCGGTTCGCCGAGAGCGCCCAGGCTGAGGACGAGTTCGCCGAGCAGTTGATGCTGCGCCACGGCGTGCCGGCTGACCTGGCCACCGCGCTGCGGGCCGTGGGGGCGGCGTTCCGCGCTTTTGGCTCGAGCGGCCATGTGACCCGTCTGCTGCACGACGGCGACATGCTGACGCTGCGCGATCGCCGGCTGGAGGTCATGCACCGCCCCGGGCACAGCCCGTCGGACACCGTCTTCTGGGACGCCGAGCGCCAGATCCTGCTGGCCGGCGATCACCTGCTCGCCCACATCTCCTCCAACCCGCTCGTCTCGCGCCCGCTCGGCGACTTCGCCGCCGGCGCCACGGCCACCGTCGGGCGCCCCCGCGCGCTGATCAGCTACATCGAATCGATGCGCGCCACCCGGGAGCTGCCGGCGGAGCTCGTCCTCCCCGGCCACGGCGACCCGATCGTCGACCACGCCCAGCTGATCGACGACCGCTTCCGGATGCACGAGCGGCGAGCGCGCAAGATGCTGCGGATGCTGGCCGAGCGCCCGCTCAGCGCCTACGAGGTCGCCCACACGATGTGGGGCAACATCGCCGTCACGCAGGCCTTCCTGACCCTGTCGGAGGTGCTGGGACACATGGACCTGCTCGCCGAGCAGGGCCTCGTCCGCGAGCTCGACGAGGATGAGGTGGTCCGCTTCGAAGAGCTCGCGTGAGCGCCACCCGCGAACAGGGCGCGAGGCGCTGCTGCGGGACGCGCTCGCCCGCCCCTGGTACCACACCGTCGAGCTGAGCCCGGCGCCGTGACGTCCCGCGCCGTGCCGGCCAACCGCGAACACCTGCGCGATCCGGTGCGCGGCCTCGCGGCGGTCCGGTCCACGCTCGCGCCGGCTCGTCTACCGGCTCGACGCGCACAGCGCAGGTCGGCTGGCACGTGGCGCTGGAAGCGGTGCGCTGAGGCGCCGGCTAGACGAACGCGCTGACGCCGGGCTGCAGCGGCGAGACGGTCGCCGTGCCGCATTCGTACGCGCCCATCGGGATCGTCGTGCGGAGCGGGGCCGTGTCGTCGGGCGGGATGACCTGGAGGCCGTAGGCGGTCGTGCAGCCCGCCGGGGAGCTGATCCCGTGTGTGACGCCGAGTCGGAACGAGACGTTGGCCCCGGGCGCCACGATGAGGACGGTGGCCGGCGCGGTGCCGAAGAAGTCGTGCGTCGTGCGGGTGGAGACGGTGGGCAGCGGGCCGCCGGCCTGGTTCAGGAACAGTACGCCCGGATAGCCGTAGGCGCGGCAGCTCGTGGCGCCGATGTTCTTGAGCGCGAAGCCGATCTCGCCGTGCCCGGTCGCGCCCTGCTGGCCGAGGTAGCGCAGCGCCAGCGACGCCGCGGTGCAGCGCGGCGGGCCGGCCGGCGCGGCGGTGGTCGTGGTCGTCGTCGTGGTCGTCGTCGTGGCGGTGGTCGTGGTCGCCGCGGTCGTGGAGGCAGCCGGCGTGGTCGAAGCGACCGATGAGCTGCTCGACGAGCCCCCGCACGAGGCCAGCGCCAGCGCGGCGAGCACGGCAAAGTACGCGTTGCACAGTCGCATCCGTCACTGTTTTGCCATCGGCCGGCGAGATCCTGCTCGCTGCCGCCGCCGGCCGCTCCCGATCGGGTCCTCGAACGCCCTGCCGTGCGAGTATCCCAGCCGTCATGGAGGAACACCGCCACCACGCCCCGGGCGCCCACGCGCTGCTGCGGGCGGCCGAACGGCGCGACCCGTTCTGGGCTCCGCAGGTGATCGTGCTGATCGCGATCGCACTCGACTTCGCCCTCCCGAGGAGGATCACCGTGGGCCCCGTGTGGCTGCTCCCGGCCGTCGAGATCCCGCTGCTGATCGCGCTCGTGATCGCCACGCCGCATCCCCGCGTGCGCTACTCCCCGCTGCGCCGGCGGATCGCGATGACGCTGATCGGCCTGGTCAGCGCCGTCAACGCGGTGTCGCTGATCCTGCTCTGCCATTACCTGCTCCGCGGGGGCACTCTGCCCGGCGGCGGCAAGGACCCGGGCCGGCCGCTGATCTTCGCCGGCATCGCGCTGTGGTTGACCAATGTGCTGCTTTTCGCGCTGTGGTTCTGGGAGCTCGATCGCGGCGGCCCGGTGACGCGCACGCTGGAACCCGACGCGATCCCGGATTTCCTCTTCCCCCAGATGACCGATGAGCGCTTCGCCCCGGTCGGCTGGCGGCCGACGCTGATCGACTACCTGTACACGTCGCTGACCAACGCGACCGCGTTCAGCCCCACCGACACGATGCCGCCGCGCGACCGCCAAGCTGCTGATGGGCTTCCAGTCGATGATCTCGCTGCTGACGATCGGGCTCGTCGTGGCCCGCGCGGTCAACATCCTGCAATAGCCCTCACCGGACACGGCGCAGCTCGACCCAGGCCGAGCCGATCAGCTGGCCGGCGTACTCGAGCCGGGCCGGCCACAGCAGCTCGGACTCGGCCGCGGCGCGGCTCGCCCTCACGCGGGCGCCGGCCGCGAGCGCGTCGAGCAGTACAGGAAGCGATCCGGTTGAGGACGGCACAGACGCTGATCTTCGGCGCGCTCATCGGGGCGGGCGATGGTCGTCGGCAGCGGCCAGGCGTTACGGTGTGCCCGCGTGAGCGATCTGCAGCGTCCACCCGGCACCCACCCTCCGCCCCGCCCGCGGCGCAAGATCGACTGGGAGCTCGTCGTGTGCGGCCTGCGCGGCCACGAAATCGTCGGCGCCGATGCCGCCGAGATCCGGGTGCAGGACGCGCTCGTGGCCAGGGAGGGCGCCGGCCTGCGCTGGCATCGCTGCCTGCGCTGCGACAGCTGGGTGGCGCTGGGAGCACCCGAGCACCCCGCCCGTTCACACCCGCCGGAGCGCGATCAGATCGTCGTCCCCCTGCGCGGCAAGGCCCTGCGGGACAAGATCGTCCTGAGGATGATCGCGGTCGACCGGGCGCTGCACTTCCTGATCCTCACCACGCTGGGCATCGCCGTGCTGCTGTTCGCCTCGCACGAGACCAGCCTGCGCGACAAGTTCTACCGCGTGCTCACCGACCTACAGGGCGGGGTCGCCGGGGGTCCCGTGCAGACCTCGGGCCACGTTGGCTTCCTGCACGAGCTCGACAAGCTCTTCTCGCTGCGCTCGGGCACGCTGCGCGAGGTCGGGATCGGGCTGATCGCCTACGGACTGCTCGAGGGCACCGAGGCCGTCGGCCTCTGGTACACGAAGCGCTGGGCGGAGTACCTGACCTTCCTCTCCACGACGATCCTGCTGCCGCTGGAGATCTATGAGCTCAGCAAGCGACTGTCGGCGCTGAAGGTGCTCGGGTTCATCATCAACGTGGCCGTGGTCATCTACCTGCTCTACGCCAAGCGGCTGTTCGGGCTGCGCGGGGGCGGGCGCGCCGATGAGGAGCGGCGCGAGCGCGACATGAGCTGGGAGGCGATCGAGCGGGCGACCCCACCGTACCGGGAGCTTCCGACCCGGGCAGATCCGGTCGAGCGGTGAGCAGCGGCGACGACCCGCTGCAGCCGGAGATCGAGCGCATCGGCGCCGAGCTGGCGGCGGCGTTCCCCTCCCACGCCCGGCACCCGATGAAGGCCCTCGATGCGCGGGCGATGGAGCTGGCTTCGAGCGACCGGGAGGTGAAGGCGGCGCTGTTCCGGTTCGTCGACGTGGTGCCGGCCTGCCGCTCGCTGGACGACCTCGCGCGTCATCTCACCGGCTTCCTGGACCAGGTGCCCGATCGGCCGCCGCCGCTGTCCGCGGCGATGCGGCTCGGCGACACGAAGGCAGGACGGGTCGCGCTCGGGGCGGCCGCGGCCTCCGGCGTCAAGCACATGGCCCATCGTTTCATCGTCGGCGAGACGCCGGGCTCGGCCCTCGGCGTCCTGCGTCAGCTGTGGTCGGCCGGCGTGGCCAGCTCCGTCGATCTGCTCGGAGAGGCGACGGTCACCGAGGCGGAGGCCGACGTCTACGCGGCCCGATGCGCAGCCGCGCTCGAGCAGATCGCCACGGCGGCCCGAGGGTGGCCGTCCCGGCCGGCGCTCGAGCACGACTCGAGCGGGCCGCTGCCGCGTGCGCACCTGTCGGTCAAGGTCTCGGCGCTCACGCCGCTGCTGCGCCCCGACGCGCCCGACCTCGGCCGGCTCGACGCCGCCGGCCGGTTGCGGCCCCTGCTGCGCCAGGCCGACGCGCTCGGCGCCCACCTGCACATCGACATGGAGTCGCTCGACTCCCGCGAGGCGGTGCTCGACCTCGTGCTCGAGGTGCTCTCCGAGGACGAGTTCCGGAGCGGTCCGTCGGCCGGGATCGTGCTTCAGGCCTATCTGCGTGACTCGCCCGAGCAGCTCGAGCAGGTCCTCGAGTGGACCCGCGCCTGCGCGCGGACACCGCCGCTCCTGATCCGACTCGTCAAGGGCGCCTACTGGGATCACGAGATCGTCGAGGCCCGCCAGCATGGCTGGGCGGCGCCGGTCTACGAGGTCAAGGCGGATTGCGATCGCAACTTCGAGGCGCTCACCAGGGCGCTGCTCAGCGCCCGGCCCGCGGTCCGGGTGGCGATCGCCTCCCACAACCTGCGCTCGGTCGCCCACGCGATCGCCGTCAACCGGCGTGCCGGCGACCAGGATCGCGACCTCGAGCTGCAGGTGCTGCGCGGGCTCGGCGACGACCTCCAGGACGCACTGGCCGCGCGGGGCTTCCGGGTGCGGACGTACTGCCCGGTCGGCGATCTCGTGGCCGGCATGGCCTACCTCGTCCGGCGCCTGCTCGAGAACACCTCCAACGAGTCGTTTCTCCACGAGCAGGCCTCGGGGACGCCGCTCGCGCAGTTGCTGATGGCGCCGTAGGGCCCCATGGCACCGTCGAACAGAGGTTTCTCTCCGGCGCCAGCCCACGGGCGCCGCAGGCCGGGCAGTCGGCCTTCGCGAGCATGGCGGCATCGTATGGATTGCTCAGGGCGGGGCGCGTCGGTGGCCGGGCGCTCAGGCGCGGCGTGCGGGATCGCCGGCGGGCAGCACGTCGCAGGCCCAGTCGGCGCGCTTCCAGTCCGGCACCGGGGCCGTGTGGTCCGCCGCCGGCACGAACCGCGAGCGCTCGACGAGCTCCATCCGGTGGATGTAGCGGGGGCAGTTCGGGAACACCTGCGTCGCGCGGACCCTGACGACGAACTGGGCCCCCGGATATGCCCCGATCAGCTCGTCGTCCTCATCGACGGCGGCCACGCCGTTCAGCCGCAGCCGCGCGGGCCGCGCGGCGACGAAGTCGATGAACAGCATCCCCACCTGCGGGTTGACGGCCAGGTTGCCGGCCGAGAGATACATCCCGTTGCCGTCGTAGTTCGGGAAGGCCACCGTCCGCTCGTCGAGTACGCGGACGAATCCGGGCGCGCCGCCCTTGTAGGAGCACTGCGGCGCGCCGGTCGCGTCGGCCGTGGCGAGGAAGAACATGTCCATCCGCTCGATGAAGGTGCGGTCGGCGTCATCGATCAGCGGCTCGCCGAGAAACCGCTCCTCGAGCCGATCGGCCAGGCGGCGGGTGTCGAAGCGATCCTGCAAGTGCCGCGAGCCCTCGTGGAAGGCCGAGCTCACGGCAGCGCGCCCGGTGGCGGCGGGGGCCCGGGTGGCGGGGGGCCGGGTGGCGGCGGGGGCCCGGGTGGCGGGGGGCTGGGCTCAGACGGCGGCCCGGGGCGGTGCCGGCGGCCGCCGGGTCGCCCCGGACGGCCGGGCCGCGACGGCGCCAGTACGTCCTCGCGGCTGTAGTGGCCCACGGCGTCGAACAGGCGCTTGGCGTGCAGGCCGCGGCGCAGATCGCAGTCGGCCACGAGCATCCCCTCCTCGCCGTAGAGCGGGCCCGCGATCACCTCGCCGTCCGGGTCCACGATCGCCGCGCCCCCGCGACCGAAGATCTCCTTCCCCTCCGGCAGCGGGACGGGGAAGTCCGCGGGGAACGCCGCCGCCGGGATGTACTGCGGCACCGAGACGACGAATGCGCCGGACTCGATCGCGATATGGCGCATCGACGCCAGCCAGCCGTCGCTGTCGTCCGCCGTCGGCGCGACCCAGATCTGCGGGCCGCCGCGATAGACCGCATAGCGCGCGAGCGGCATCCGGTTCTCCCAGCAGATCAGCCCCCCCACGCGGGCGCCGGCGAGCTCGACGACGTCGAGATCGTCACCCGCCCCGACACCGTGGAAGAGGCGCTCGTGGTGGGTCGGCATCAGCTTGCGGTGGCGGCCCAGGATCCCCTGCGGGCCAATGTAGACGAGCGTGTTGTAGAGCGTCCCCGGCCGCCGCGACTCACGCTCGTTGACGCCGATCGCGCAATGGATGTTGCGCTCGCGGCAGACCGCCTGCAGGGGATCGAGCGCCGGACCGGGGACATCCACAGCGTTGTCCCACAGCCGTTCCCACAGCTCGTCCCAGCCGCCGAAGCCGGAAGCGTCCTTGGCCCATGCGTTTGACGGGTAGAGCGGGATCAGCGTCTCCGGGAAGACCGCGAGCTGTACTCCATCCGCCGCTGCGTCGGCGAGCAGCCGCGCGGCCTTGGCGGTCGTCGCCGCGGCGTCGAGGATGACCGGCGTCGCCTGGACGGCGGCGACGCGCACAGTCGGGAAGGCCGCCATCGGGATCGATCGTAACCGACCGCGGGCCCGCCACGGGAGTTGCGCTGCCGGCGGGCGCAGGTGCGAAGGCGCGGAGAAGAGCTGCAACTGAGTTCCGGGGGCCGGAACTCAGTTGCAGCGCTTTGGTCCGCCGGCCGTGCAGAACGTGACAGAGATCGCCGGCGCCGCCGTCCGCCCCTCTCAGTGCGCCTTCGTGCCGATCGTCACGGCCCCGCCGGCGCGCACCTCGCCGATCGTGACGAGCAAGAGGCCACGATCTCGATGGCGATCCCGCGCGCACGGCGCAGGAGGCGGAGACCGCGCGGCCCCTCGTCGGGCAGCAACGGTCCCTTCGTTTGATCGTAGCGGCGCCTGTCAACCATGGCGGGTGGGTCCGCTCGCCCAGCCTCAGGCGCACCCCGCCCCGCCCTCCCGTAACGTGCGCTGCCGATGCCGACGCTCGCCCCCTTCGCCAACGAACCCGTGCTCGAGCTGCGGCGCTCCGCCGTCCGCGCTCAGCTCGCCGACGCGCTCGCCCCGCTCGAGCGCCGGCTGCCGCTGCCGGTCCCGGTGAGCGTGGGCGGCGACACGCGCTCGGGACGGGAGCTGCTGTCCACCGACCCCGGCGATCCCGACCGGGTCATCGCCGAGGCGGCGCGGGCGACCGAGGCCGACGTGAACGGAGCGGTCGTTTGCGCCCGGCGGGGCTTTCAGGCCTGGAGCCGGGTGAGCGCCGCCGAGCGGGCGCAGGCGCTGCTGCGCGCCGCAGCGTGGATGCGCGAGCGCCGGCTCGAGCTGGCCGCGCTCGAGGTGCTCGAGTGCGCCAAGCCGTGGCCCGAGGCCGACGCCGACGTGTGCGAGGCGATCGATTTCCTCGAGTACTACGCGCGCGGCGCCGTCGCGCTGGAGGCCGGACGCGAGCTGTTGCAGGTCACCGGCGAGCGCAACGAGCTGCGCTACGTGCCGCGCGGCGTGGTGGCCGTCATCGCGCCGTGGAACTTCCCGCTCGCGATCCCCTGTGGAATGACCGCGGCAGCGCTGGCGACCGGAAACGCGGCGATCCTCAAGCCCGCCGAGCAGTCGCCGGGCAGTGCCCAGATGCTGTTGGAGGCCCTGCGCGCCGGCGGCGTGCCCGCCGACGCGATCTCCCTGCTCCCGGGTGAGGGCGATGCGGGCTCGGCGCTCGTCGCCCACCCCGAGGTGCATACGATCGCGTTCACCGGCTCGCTGCCCGTCGGGCTCGAGATCATCCGCAGCGCCGCCGACACGGCGCCGGGGCAGCGACACCTCAAGCGTGTCGTGGCCGAGCTCGGCGGCAAGAACTGCGTGATCGTCGACTCCGACGCCGACCTCGACGAAGCCGTCCCGGCCATCGTCTCCTCGGCGTTCGTGTACGCCGGCCAGAAGTGCTCGGCGGCGTCTCGCGTGCTGGTCCATGACGCAATCGCCGATGCCCTGATCGAACGCGTCGCCGGGGCCGTGCGGGTGCTGGTCGTCGGACAGGCATCCGAGCTCGGGACCGACGTGCCACCCGTGATCGAGCGCTCCGCCCAGGAGCGCGTGGATCGCTTCGCGGAGCTCGCGGCCGCCGAGGGTCGGGTCGTGGCGCGGCGCGAGCCCGTGCCCGGCCGAGGCTGGTTCTGCCCGCCGACGGTCGTGGCCGACCTCCCCGCCGGGTCGGACGTGCTCGAGGAGGAGGTGTTCGGGCCGCTGCTGGCGATCGAGCGCGTGGGCAGCGTCGAGCAGGCATGCGAGGTCGTCGACGGCCTGCGCTTCGGCCTCACCGGCGGCCTGTTCGCACGCGACCCGACGACGATCGAATACGTGCGCCGCCGCAGCCCGGTGGGCAACCTGTACGTCAACCGCGGGACCACCGGCGCGATGGTCGGCCGGCAGCCGTTCGGCGGCAACCGGCTCTCGGGCACCGGTACGAAGGCCGGCGGCCCGGACTACCTGCTCCATTTCGTCGAGCCGCGGGCGGTGACCGAGAACACGATGCGGCACGGCCTGGTGGTCTGATCGGCCCGCTCCCCCGGCCGTCCACAGCTCGGGCGGGGGTCTTGATTAATCGACCGTCGCGGTCGATCATCGGGGTCTGCACCCATGGTGATGCCGCCGTCAGCTGCGTGGAAGCTCGTCCTGGCGATTGTTCTCGCCGCGGCGATCCTCGTCAGCGCCTGCGCCGCGGCGCCACGCCGCTCGGTGCCGAGCGCCGACCTGCGCCGCCTCGTGCTCTCCGCACTGGGGCTCTACGCCGTCGGCGGCCTGGCCTCGCTCACCCATCACCCGGTGCTGGCCGGCCTGGTCTACGCGGCCGGAATCATCATCTGCGCCGTGGCGGCGTGGCTCTCGCGCGGCACCGACTCCGAGGATCCGCCCCGTGGCGGCGAGGATCCGGTCGACGAGCGTCCGCCGCCCGAGCCCGACGGCCTCCCCACACTCGACTGGAACGAGTTCGAGCGCGCGTTTCGCGCCTACTCGGAGCGCGAGACCGCCGGAGTGTGACCCTCGCCGGAGCGGCCGGCGGCCAAGGCCAGGAGCAGCTCGTGTAGCCGGGCCTCCCCCGCCAGCTCGGGATGGAACGCGACCGCCAGCAGGTTGCCCTGCCTGACCGCGACCGGATGCCCGTCCACGCGGGCCAGAACCTCGACGCCGTCGCCGTGCTCGCTGACCCAGGGCGCGCGGATGAAGACGGCGTGGACCGGGCCGCCGCGGAGACCGGCGACCTCGATGTCGGCCTCGAAGGAGCGAAGCTGGCGGCCGAACGCATTGCGCTCGGCGCGAACGTCGAGCAGGCCGAGGTGGTCGCGGTCGAGCATGATCATCCCGGCGCAGGTGCCGAACACCGGCGTCCCGGACCGGGCCAGCTCCCGTAGTGGCCGGCCGAGGCCCTCGCGCTCGATTCCCAGCGTCATCACCGTCGACTCGCCGCCGGGCATAATCAGCGCATCGAGGCCTTCCAGATCGGCGGGCACCCGGACCTCGTGGGCCTCGGCGCCGAGCGCCCGGACGATCTTCGCGTGCGCCTCGAACCCGCCCTGCAGGGCCAGGATCCCGATCACGGCCCCCACGCGGCCTACCAGCCGCGAGGCGCCAGCAGCTGCTCGTCGTCGAGCTTGGAGGTCTCGAGGCTCACCATCGGCTGACCGAGACCGGTCGAAGCGGCGGCCACTCTGGCGGCGTCACGGTAGTGCGTCGTCGCCTCCACGATCGCGCGGGCGCGAAGCTCGGGATCCTCCGACTTGAAGATGCCCGACCCGACGAACACGCCCTCAGCGCCGAGCTGCATCACCAGCGCCGCGTCGGCCGGCGTGGCAATTCCTCCGGCGCAGAACAGGACCACGGGGAGCCGGCCGTCGGCGGCAACCTGGCGGACGAGCTGCAGCGGAGCCTGAAGGTCCTTGGCGGCGGTGGCCAGCTCGGCATCGTCGAGCGTCGCCAGCCGCCGGATGGCGCCGCCGATCATGCGCAGATGCCGGACCGCCTCGACGATGTCACCGGTGCCGGCCTCGCCCT
>Ga0208714_1000020_pt1 | contig 48032 bp, 48 predicted proteins | sample NGESurshal072012_3_FD_184461 | JGI IMG/M metagenome (GOLD analysis project Ga0208714, IMG submission 184461) | Arctic peat soil microbial communities from Barrow, Alaska - NGEE Surface sample 415-1 shallow-072012 (SPAdes) | ecosystem: Environmental > Terrestrial > Soil > Wetlands > Peat ... | reverse complement strand
CCACCGCCTTCGTATCCTCGAAGACCGTGTCGATCACCCCCGCCGACAAGCGTCGTGAGCTCCCGGACGAGCCGGGGGTGTACCTGTTCCGCGACGCGAACGGGCGGGTGATCTATGTCGGCAAGGCGATATCGATCCGCAAGCGGGTCGCGTCGCACTTCTCCAACCCGAGCACGAGGGCGGGGAGCGATCTGGTGCCGATGATCGACCACATCGAGGCGCTGGTCGTGCACACCGAGGCGGAGGCGCTGCTGGTGGAGCAGAACTTCATCAAGCAGTACAAGCCGCGATTCAACATCCGCCTGCGCGACGACAAGTCGTACCCGTACATCGCGATCTCGCTCGACGAGGACTTTCCGCGGGTCTACTTCACCCGCGAGCGCCACCGGCGCGACCGGGCCTACTTCGGCCCCTACAGCAACGCCAAGCGCGTGCGGGCGACGCTCGAGGTGCTGGGCAAGGTGTTCATGTTCCGTTCCTGCGACGGGCCCGAGCCGGGGCGGCGCAGCGGCTCGCCGTGCCTCGACTACTACATCAAGCGATGCGAGGCCCCCTGCGTCGGCTACGTGAGCCGCGAGGAGTACCGAGCCGGGATCGACGGGGTGATCGACTTCTTGTCCGGGCGCTACCGGGAGATCGAGCGCTCGCTCGAGCAGGAGATGCGCGCCGCCGCCGCCGAGCAGCGATTCGAGGATGCGGCGCGTGAGCGCAACCGGCTCCGGGCGGTCCGCTCGCTGCTCGAGCGCCAGCGCGTGGCCAACGACGCGGTGGGAACGCTCGACGCGATCGCGATCGCGCTCGAGGGGACGGAGGCAAACGCCCAGGTGTTCCAGATTCGCGACGGCGTGCTCTCGGACCGGCAGAGCTTCTACCTCGACAACGAGGTCGGAGGCGGCATCGCGGACGTGGGCGAGGCGTTCATCCTGCAGTACTACGCGAGCGCGATGATGGTCCCACCGCTGCTCGTGGTGCAGCGCGAGCTCGACGACAACACGGCCCTGCAGCAGGCGCTCAGCAGCCGGCGCGGCGGCCCGGTCGAGATCCGTCCGGCCGAGCGCGGGGACAAGCGCAGGATCCTGGAGCTGGCCGAGCGCAACGCGCGCCTGGCGTTGGACCAGGAAAAGCTGCGCTCCGAGCGTCGCCGCCAGCAGCGCGTCGAGGCGCTCGACGGGCTGCAGCAGGCTCTGGGGCTCGACACGATCCCGCTGCGGATCGAGTGCTTCGACATCTCGACCCTGATGGGAACCAACACGGTGGCCTCGATGGTCGTATTCGAGGGCGCCGCGCCGAGGAAGTCCGACTACCGGCGGTTCAAGATCGCCGCCGGTGCCGACGGCGCACCCGACGACTTCGCGGCCATGGAGGAGGTGCTCTCGCGACGGCTGGCCCGATGGGAGGCCCAGCGCGACGTCTCGCCCCACGACAAGGAGTACGACCCCGGCTTTGCCGCACTGCCCAATCTGGTCGTGATCGACGGCGGCCGGGGGCAGCTCTCAGCCGGTCTCCGGGCGCTGCAGGGATTCCGGGAGCGCGGCGTGGTCGTCGTGTCGCTGGCCAAGCGGATCGAGGAAGTCTTCATCCCGGGTCGGCCCGAGCCGCTCGTCCTCGGCCGCGAGACCCCCGAGCTGCAGTTGCTCCAGCGCGTGCGCGACGAGGCCCACCGGTTCGCGATCACCCACCACCGGTCCCGTCGTGACCGGGCGATGAAGGCCTCGATCCTGGACGAGCTGCCCGGCGTCGGTCCGGCTCGCAAGCGGGCACTCCTGCAACACTTCGGCTCGCCCGACGCGATCCTCGAGGCGAGTCGCGAGGAGCTCGAAGCTGTGCCCGGGCTGTCGGGCAAGCTCGCCCGCCACCTCCATCGCGAGCTGCACAAGACCGGCGTCTGACCGGCCGCCCCGCGGGCCGGCCGGCGCCCGCTCAGCTCGTGAGCATCGCGCCGCTGCCGGGGGGAGCCGGGCGGCGCCGCCTGGGCGAACATCGGCAGCCCGTAGTAGAGCGGGTTCACGGTGGCCCGGGGGCGCAGACGCGGTCGACGTGAAGCCATGTTGACGCAAGCCCGCTGAGCAGCGGCTGAGTAAATGGGTCCTCATGTAACTGGCGCGCGTCCGCTGATCCCGTCAAGCTGTCGGGCATGCAGGCCTCCCAACCGGGCAGCTACGACGAGACCGCCGCCGTCGGGCAGGCGGCCGCCTCGGCGCTCACCGACCTGGTCATCATCACCGGCTTCTCGGGAGCGGGGAAGTCGACCGCGATGGCGGCGTTCGAGGACGAGGGCTACTTCTGCGTCGACAACCTGCCCTCCGAGATGATCCGCTCGCTGGTCGAGCTGTTCATGCACGAGGGCTCCAAGGTCGCCCGGGCCGCGGTCGTCTCCGACGTTCGGCTCGGCAGCTACTTCGAGGGCCTGGCCGAGATCCTCGACGGCCTCCGCGCCGCGGGGCTCAGGCATCGCGTGCTGTTCCTCGAGGCCGACGAGCAGACGCTGCTGACGCGCTACAAGGAGACCCGCCGCCGGCATCCGCTCGCGCCGACCGGCAGTGTCGCCGACGGCATCGTGCGCGAGCGGCGGCTGCTCGCGCCGCTCCGCACGCGCGCGGATGTGGTCATCGATACCGGTGGGCTGACCGCGGCGATGCTGCGGCGCAAGCTCGCCGACGAGCTGCTGCCGAGCCGGACGCCCGGTCGTCTGGCGGTCACGTTCCAGAGTTTTGGGTTCAAGTACGGCCCCGCCCGCGACCCGGACCTGCTGCTCGACGTGCGCTTCCTGCCCAACCCGCACTATGAGCCCGAGCTGCGCGCGCTCACCGGTCGCGACCAGCGGATCGTGGACTTCGTCAACACGGGCGGTGCGCTTGATGCGTTCTACGAGCGCCTGCACCCGTTGCTCGACTATCTGCTGCCGCAGTACCTCACCGAGGGTAAGGCCCACCTCGTGGTCGCGATCGGGTGCACCGGCGGCCACCACCGGTCGGTGGCGATTGCCGAGCACCTCGCCGAGCGCTACGCGGACGGCGGGGATTACCTCGTCGAGGTGAGCCACCGAGACATCGAGCGCCCGCACTGATGCGCGGCGCCCGGTCGTCCTCGGCGCCGAGGCACGCTCACCGCCGATGATCGATCACATCGGCTTCGAGGTGACCGACCTCGCCCGTTCGGCCCGCTTCTACGACGCGCTGTTCTTCCCGTTGGGCGCGCGCCGGATGTTCGAATCCGAACACGCCGTGGCCTACGGGATCAACGACCCCGAGCTGTGGATCGTCGTGCGCGGACGTGCGCCCGGGCCCGGCTACGGGCACGTCGCGTTGCACGCCAGCGGCAGGGCCGCGGTGGACGCCGCCCATGCCGCCGGGATCGGCGCCGGTGGCAGCGACGACGGGGCGCCGGGGATGCGGCCCCAGTACGGAAGGCGCTACTACGCGGCCTACCTGCGCGACCCCGATGGCCTCCGAGTCGAGGTCGTCAGCCGGCGTTGAAAACGCGTGATCGAGTGCGCCGGATTTAGCTAGGCTTGAGAGGCCGACCCGGCCTCCGGGCGGCATTCGTCCTTTGGCCGCCGCAACTGAGAAGAGGGATACGCATGCCCGTACGCGTCGGGATTAACGGCTTCGGCCGAATCGGCCGCAACGTCTTCCGAGCCGCCTACGAGCGCGGCGCCGATGTGGAATGGCTTGCGGTCAACGACCTCGTCGAGACCAGGACGATCGCGCACCTGCTCAAGTACGACTCCAACTACGGACCGTTCCCGGGCGCCATCGAGGCGACCGACTCCGGCTTCAAGGTCGACGGCAAGGAGATCCGGGTGCTGGCCGAGCGCGACCCCGCGGCCCTGCCGTGGGGCGAGATCGGCGCCGACGTGGTGATCGAGTCGACCGGCTTCTTCACCGATCGCGAGAACGCCTCCAAGCATCTCGGGGCCGGGGCGAAGAAGGTCATCATCTCGGCACCGGCAACCAACCCCGATGTGACCGTGGCGCTGGGGGTGAACTTCGACGAGGTCTACGACAAGTCGAAGGACGACATCATCTCCAACGCCTCGTGCACGACAAACTGCCTGGCCCCGGTGGCGAAGATCCTGAACGACACGGTCGGGATCAAGCACGGGCTGATGACGACGATCCATGCCTACACCGCCGACCAGCGGCTGCTGGACATGCCGCACAGGGACCTGCGACGCGCCCGCGCGGCGGCGATCAACCTGATCCCCGCGTCGACCGGCGCCGCGAAGGCGATCGGAGTCGTGATCCCCGCGCTCAAGGGCAAGCTGCACGGCTTCGCCGTGCGAGCCCCGGTCCCGACCGGGAGCGTCGTCGACCTGACCATCGAGGCCAACCGCGAGACCACGATCGAGGAGCTCAACGAGGCCTTCAAGGCCGGGGCCGACGGGCCGATGAAGGGGATCCTGCGCTACACGACGGACCCGATCGTCTCCTCGGACATCGTCAAGGACCCCCACTCGTCGATCCTCGATTCCGAGCTCACGGCGGTCATGGACGGCACCATGGTCAAGGTCGTGTCCTGGTACGACAACGAGTGGGGTTACTCGAACCGCCTCGTCGATCTGATCCAGAAGATCCTGTGAGGACGCTGGAGGACCTCGGCGACGTACGGGGCAAGCGCGTGTTCGTGCGGGTCGACTTCAACGTCCCGCTCGATCACGGCGCGGTCGCCGACGACACCCGGATCCGGGCCGCCCTGCCCACGATCGATGAGCTGCGCCGGCGTGGCGCTCGGCTCGTGCTGGCCTCACACCTCGGGCGCCCCAAGGATCGGGAGCCCGAGCTGTCGCTGCGCCCGGCGGCCGATCGCCTCGCGGAGCTGACGGGCGCGAACGTGACGCTGGCGCCGGACGTCGTCGGCAGCGACGTGCGCGCGCTGGCCGAGCAACTCGGCGACGGCGACGTGCTCGTGCTCGAGAACGTGCGCTACGAGCAGGGTGAGACGAGGAACGACCCCGCTCTGGCGGCGGAGTTCGCCGCGCTCGCCGATGTCTACGTCAACGACGCGTTCGGTGCCGCACATCGCGCGCACGCCTCGACCGAGGGCGTCGCGCATCTCGTCCCCGACCACGCCGCCGGCCGGCTTCTGGAGCGCGAGGTGAGGACGCTGGCCGGGCTGCTGGAGAAGCCGGCCCGCCCACTCGTGGCGGTGCTGGGCGGAGCCAAGGTGAGCGACAAGATCGCCGTCATCGACCGCTTCCTGGAGGTGGCCGACGTGATCCTGATCGGCGGCGCGATGTGCTTCCCGTTCCTCGCCGCCCAGGGACATCGCGTCGGAGACTCCCTGTGCGCGGACGAGGACGTCGGGCTCGCCCGGCGCACTCTGGTGCCATCGACGAAGCCGCGTGCCACGATCGAGCTGCCGCGTGATCTCGTCGTGGGAAACCGCTTCCACGCCGACGCCGCGACCCAGACGCTCGACGGCGTCGACGTGCCCGACGGCTGGATGGGCCTGGACATCGGACCGAAGACCGCGGCTGACTACGGCGTCTTCATCGACGGCGCCGGAACCGTGTTCTGGAACGGCCCGATGGGCGCGTTTGAAATGGAGCCGTTCGCGGCCGGGACGCGAGCGGTCGCCGAGTCCGTGGCGGCGGCGGCCGGAGCCACCGTAGTCGGTGGTGGCGATTCGGTCGCGGCGCTGCAGCGGTTCGGGCTGGCCGATAGGGTTACCCACCTCTCGACCGGCGGGGGTGCCGCGCTCGAGCTGATCGAAGGCCGGGCACTGCCCGGCGTGGAGGCGCTGGCATGAGTCCAAGCACGAGAACGCCGCTGATTGCCGGGAACTGGAAGATGTACAAGACCGTCGCCGAGGCCGAGGAGTTCATCCAGGCCCTCCTCCCGCGGGTGTCAACGGCCGACGGAGTCGACGTGGCCATCTGTCCGTCGTTCCTGGCTCTCCCCGCGATGATCGACTCGACCCGCGGATCGCGCGTCGAGGTGTACGCGCAGAACATGCACTACGCCGACGAGGGCGCGTTCACCGGCGAGGTCTCCCCGCCGATGCTGCTCGAGGTCGGAGTCCACGGCGTCCTGCTCGGCCACTCCGAGCGGCGCGAGTACTTCGGCGAGTCCGACCGCGCGCTTCAGCTCAAGGTCCCCGTGGCTCTCGACGCGGGCATCCGCCCGATCCTGTGCGTGGGCGAGACGGAGGAGGAGCGCGAGCGCGGCGACACCGAGCGCAAGCTCCGCCATCAGGTCCAGGAGGACCTCGCCAAGGTGCCGACAGAGAAGCTCGGCGACGTGGTCATCGCCTACGAGCCGATCTGGGCGATCGGCACCGGCACGGTCGCGACGCCCGAGCAGGCCCAGGAGGCGATCGCGTTCGTGCGGGCACTGGTCGCCGACCGATCTCGGGAGGAGGCGGCGCGCACGCGCGTCCTCTATGGCGGCAGCGTCAAGCCCGAGAACGCCGCCGAGCTGATGGCGCTGCCCGACGTTGACGGCGCGCTCGTCGGCGGCGCGAGCCTCGACCCCGATTCGTTCGCGGCGCTGGTCGCGGCCGCGGGCTCATGACCGCGCTTCCACCCGGACCGACGGAGTTGCCGGCGTCCTCGACGGTGCTGGTCGTGCTCGATGGTTGGGGGCTCGCGCCCGACGGTCCGGGAAACGCCGTCTCGCTCGCGCATACGCCGGTGTTCGACGAGCTGTGGGCGGCCTATCCGCACACGCAGCTGACCGCCTGCGGGCTGGCCGTCGGCCTGCCCGAGGGCCAGATGGGGAACTCCGAGGTCGGTCACCTGAACCTCGGTGCGGGGGCGGTCCTGATGCAGGACCTGACGCGGATCGACCACGCCGTCGAGCGCGGGGATCTCTCGACCAACGCCGTCCTGCGCGACGCGTTCACCGCGTCCGAACGAGTGCACCTGATCGGACTCGTGTCCGACGGCGGGATCCATTCCGGTTGGACGCACCTGCTGGCGCTGATCCGCATGGGCGCCGAGCTGGGGGTGCCGGATCTCGTGCTGCATGCGTTCACCGACGGTCGCGACACCTTCCCCGACGCCGGCGCCGGATACGTGGCCGCCGTCGAGCGACAGATGGCGGACTGCGGATCGGGTCGTGTCGGCTCCTTGATCGGGCGGTACTTCGCGATGGACCGGGACAAGCGCTGGGATCGACTCGAGCGCGCCTACGGCCTGCTCGTCCACGGCGAAGCCGAGTTCCGGGCCGAGACCGGCGAGGCGGGGATGCACGCCGCCTACGAGCGCGGCCAGACCGATGAGTTCATCGAGCCCGTGCTCGTGGGCGAGGAAGCGAGGATCCGCCCCGGCGATTCGGTCGTGGCGTTCAACTTCCGGCCCGACCGGATGCGCGAGATCACCCGCGCGCTGGCCGATCCCGCGTTCGCCGACGTGGATCGCCGCGGCATCCCCACGGTCAGCCGCTACGCCACCATGACCGAGTACGAGGAGGGCTGGCCGTACCCTGTCGCGTTCCCGCCCGAGCACCCCGCCACGACCCTGTCGACGGTGCTGGCGGCCACCGGTGCCCGCCAGCTCCACGTCGCCGAGACGGAGAAGTACCCCCACGTGACGTACTTCTTCAACGGCGGTGAGGAGACGCCGTGCGAGGGCGAGCGCCGCGAGCTCGTGCCGTCGCCCCGCGACGTCCCGACCTACGACTTCAAGCCCGAGATGAGCGCCCGCGAGGCGGCGGCGGCGTTCATCGGCGCCTGGCGCGAGGACGCGCCCCGATTCGGGATCATCAACTTCGCCAACGCCGACATGGTGGGCCACACCGGGGTCATCCCCGCGGCGGTCACGGCCATCGAGACCGTCGACGCCTGCCTCGGTGAAGTCCTCGCCGCCGTCCACGAGTCGGGCGGCGCGATGATCGTGACCGCCGATCACGGCAACTCCGATCACATGCTCGAGCCCGATGGGAGCCCGAACACGGCGCACTCGCTGAACCCGGTTCCGCTGATCGTGACCGTGCCGGGCCTGGAGCTGCGCAGTGGCGGCGTGCTCGCCGACGTCGCACCGACTGCTTTGCAGCTGCTCGGGATCGATCAGCCGGGAGCGATGACCGGCGACTCCCTCATTCGGTAGTTCTCGATCCGCCGAACTGCGGCCTGCGGATGGGCGGTGGGGCCCGGTCCAGGTCGACCCTGTGATGGATGAATGTAGCGCTGGTATCGTGGCTGACACGGCGGGTAGGCCGTTGGCGATGGTGTCTGCGAAGGTTGGACAAGGCGGAGGGACTATGGATGGCATTGAATCGGTCGCGTGGCGGGGGTTCCTGAAGGCTCACGCGGTGCTTCAAAAGGAGCTCGACGCGGTGCTCGAGGCGGACCACCGGCTGCCGTTGAGCTCGTACGTGGTCCTGCACGAGCTCGCCGATGCGCCTAAGCGCCGGATGCGGATGCGTGACCTGGCCGAGTCCGTGGGCCTCAGCCGCAGCGGTCTGAGCCGGCTGGTCGACCGCCTCGAGCGGGACGAGCTGATCAAGCGTGAGCCGTGCCCTGACGACGCGCGCGGGGCCTACGCCGTCCTCACCCGCCGGGGCCTACGCCGGCTCGAACAGGCCCGGCCGGCCCACCTCGCGGCCGTTCGCAAGCGCTTCCTGGCGCACTTCAGTGCCGACGAGCTGAAGCAGCTCGCGGGCTTCTGGGACCGCCTGCTCGCGCCCGAGTAGGCCGCACCGTTCCTGCGGGGCCCGTCGCCCCGATGCGGGCGTCGGGCCGGAGAGACCGCCGGGTAGGGTCTCGGCGGTGTTCACCGTCCTGGCCCGAGACCGCAGTTCGCTCGCCCGTGCCGGCGAGCTCCGCCTGGCCCACGGCCGCGTCCGCACGCCGGCGTTCGTGCCGTTGGGGACAAAGGCGACGGTGAAGGGGCTCGAGCCCCGCGAGGTCGCCGGGCTCGGCTACGAGTTGATCCTGGCCAACACCTTTCACCTGTTCCTCGCGCCCGGTCCCGAGCTGGTCCAGGAGGCCGGCGGCGTGCATCGATTCATGCGCTGGGAGCGCCCCGTGATCAGCGACTCGGGCGGCTTCCAGGTGTTCTCGATGGGTCACGGCACCGTGGCCGACGAGATCAAGGGTCGGGGCAGAGCTGGTAAGCGCACGGGCTCGATCCTGTCCATCGAGGAGGACGGGGTTCGCTTTCGCTCCTATCTCGACGGCAGCGAGCGGTTCATGGGCCCGGAGACGTCGATGGCGGTCCAGGCCGCGCTGGGCACCGACATCGCACTCGTATTCGACGAGTGCACGCCGTTCCACGTGTCACGGGAGTACACGGCGCGGTCGACCGAGCGCACGCATCGCTGGCTCGAGCGCTGCCTGCGCTGGCACGCCGACAACGGACCCGGCGGTCAGCTCGTGTATGGGATCGTCCAGGGCGGCGTCGACGAGGAATTGCGCCGCGAATCGACCCAGACGGTGGCCGCGAGTGCCTGTGGCGGGATCGCCATCGGCGGCTCGCTCGGCCAGGAGAAGGAGCAGATGTACGAAGTCGTGGCGTGGACCACGGCGGAGCTCGATCGCCACGCTGCCGAGCGGCCGCGGCATCTGCTGGGGATCGGCGACGTCGACGACCTGATCGCCGGCGTCGAGCGCGGTATCGACACCTTCGACTGCGCGATGCCGACGCGGCTCGGCCGCCACGGTGTCGCGATCGTCTCCGATCCCGCGGCGCGCTGGCGGGTGGACCTCGCCAAGGCCGGCCATCGTCACTCACACTGGCCGATCGACGCCGACTGCCCGTGTCCCGCCTGCTCGCAGGGCTTCACGCGGGCCTACCTGCACTACCTGATCCGCGCCGGCGAGCTCACCGGGATGCGGCTGATCACGCTGCACAACCTCTCCTACCTGGCGAGGCTGATGCACGATCTGAGGACGGCGATCAGCGAGCAGCGCTTCCCGGAGGTCGCGGCCGCCCTGCGCGCCGGCGCGGCGCCCGGGCCCGCGACGTGAGCTCCGGCGCTACTTCGTGTACTGGTTGATGATGCTCTTGACCTGATCGATCGCGTTCTGGGTGTCGTGCGCCACCACGGTGCGGAAGTGCACGACCGTGTTGGACGTGCTCGTCGCGATCAGCGCGGCCACGATCACCGCGACCAGGAGCACCGCCAGCACGGCCAGCAGCGCGCCCAGCCGCCGCGCGGCCTTGCGCGGACGCGGGCCCCGGGCCTGAACCGGCGCGGGCTCGCGGCGGCGCGGCGCCGGGGCGGCGGTCGAGACCCGAGCCGGGGTCGCGCGCCGGGAGTTGCGCCCGGTGGCCGGCGCGGTCACGGGAGCCCGGGTGGCGACCCGCGTCGCCGCCGTCGGCTCCTCACCGCGCGCGAGCACGTTCGTCGCGGCGGCCGTCCCGAGGTGCGCCGTGGGCGCGGTCGAGCTGACCGGACCGATCCCCTGTGCGCCCTTGCGCAGGGCCTCGGCCAGCACCAGCGCATCGGAGGGCCGGTGCTCCTGATCGATCGCCAGGGCCGTCGAGACGGCATAAGCCAGCTCGGGCGGGACGCGCGGGTTCAGATCCTGGAGCGGCATCGGCGCCTCGCGCTGCTGCTTGAGCGCCAGCTCCGACAGTGACCCGGCCTCGTACGGGAGGCGTCCGGACAGCAGCTGATAGGTGACGACGCCGAGTGAGTAGAGGTCGGCCCGGGGACCCGCCTCCTCGCCGCGCGCCTGCTCGGGCGACAGGTAGGCCGCCGTCCCCAGCACCGAGCCGACCTGGGTGATGCTCGACTGATCGGCCGCCCGCGCGATCCCGAAGTCGGCGAGTTTGACCACGTCGGCGTCGGAGACGAGCAGGTTGCCCGGCTTGACGTCGCGGTGCACGACCCCGTTGCGGTGGGCGTACTCGAGCCCGCGGCAGGCCTGGCAGACGATGTCCACCCCCTGCTCCACGTCGAGATGGCCACGGTCGCGCAGCAGCTCCGCGCACGAGTTGCCGTTGACGTGCTCCATCACGATGAAGTGCTGGTGCGAGCCCTCGTCGAAGCCGAAGTCGAACACCTGCACGATGTTCGGGTGCACCAGCCGCGCCGCTGCCAGCGCCTCGCGGCGGAAGCGTGAGACGAATGCCGGGTCGTCGGCCAGGTGCTCGGCCAGCAGCTTGATCGCCACGCTGCGCTCGAGTCGCTGGTCGAACGCGAGGTGGACGGTCGACATCCCGCCGACGCCGAGGCGGCCTTCGAGCCGGTAGCGACCGGCGATCGTGGTGGTGCTGGTCATCTCTGGTTATCCGTTGCCCGTGCCGGCGCCCCCGCTGGAGCCCCCGCTGCCCGATTGGCCGCCGATCCCGGCGCCGCCGCTGTTTCCGGTACTGGAAGTACCCGTGGGCGTGCCCGTCGTTGCAGGGGGCGTGGTCACGGGGGGCGGTGGAGGCGGGGTTGTCGTCGTCGCCGGCGTGGTCACGGTCTGCGTCGGAGTCGTCGTGGTGGTGCTTTGCGTCGTCGTTGTTGGCGTTGTGTTAGTCGTGGTCTTCGCGGACGTCGACACCGGGTTCAGGCAGTCCTGGGCGGCGTTGCGGCCGACCACGTTGGCGCCCTGGAGCAGGTTCGCCCGCAGCGTCCCGCTGACCGAGGCGGGTAGGCCGGCGACCTGGTTGTTGAAGCTGTTGACGGCGCTCTGGGCCTGTCCGCACTGCCCCGCGCCGACGGCCGCGGACACGTTGTCCAGGGAGCTGTTGAGGTTGCCCGCCTGGCCGCCGGAGAGCAGAGCGGAGTTGCCGCCGCAGGCGACGAGCAGGGATGCCGACAGGCCAAGGCCGCCGGCGAGCACAGCACGAATCGGGTATCGCATCATCGGCCGAGTGACTTTACTGCCCGTAGCTGAGGCGCTCGGCGAGGGAATCCGGAAGCCGGGCCGCGCGGATCGCTGCTGCGGCTCCGTCGATGTCGTATTCGACACGTCTGTACGCAACGGTCCATTTTGCGGTGTCAAGCTCGAGCCACGCCGCGCGCGGGTCGCCGTCGCGCGGTTGTCCGACGCTTCCGGGGTTGATCAGCCATTCGCCGTCGGCGACCTCGAGCCGGTCGTCGGCCGAGTGGGTCTCGCCGCTCGCCGGATGCCCTTCGTGGCGCGAGAACGACAGCGCCACGTGCGAATGCCCGATCAGGCAGATCCGGTGGCGCTGCACGTCCAGGCACAGCTCGGCCTGCAGGGAGGAGAGGACGTACTCCCAGACCGGATCGCGCGGGCTGGCGTGGAACAGCCCGACCTCCTCGTCGAGGTTGGACGGCTCGAGTCCCTCGAGGTAGGCGCGCGTCTGCGGCGAGATCGTCTCTGCCGTCCATTTGGCGGCCAGCGCCGCCCCGCGGGAGAACTCGCTCAGTGACAGCGTGCCGACCACTCCGAGGTCGTGGTTGCCGGCCAGGCAGATCGCGGCGTGCCGGCGGGCGAGCTCAACGCACGCGTCCGGCTCGGCCCCGTAGCCTACGAGGTCGCCCAGGCACCACATCTCCTGGCACTCGGAGGCCTCGATCTCGTCGAGCACGGCCTCGAACGCGTGCCGGTTGCCGTGGATGTCGGATACGACAGCAACCTTCATGCGACCACGTATTTCAGGCTCATCGGTGCGAAACCCTCCACGCTCGCGCGTGCTCGGGTCGATGGTGTTGGCGGTTGCCGCCGCGGAGGCGGGTGCACGATGGCTGGCGCCGCGCGATTCGACCATCGACCCTGCGCGGATCGATGTCCGATCCTACTTCACCGAGGCGGAGATCGAGCGCGGAAAGCGCTATGCCCGCCCGCAGTTCATGCTCGGGATCGCCCGCACTGCCGTCGAGACCGGCGCCCTGGCGCTGCTCGTCCGGCGCCCGCCGCTGGCCCTACGACGCCTCTCGGCGCGGCCGGTCGCCGGCGGTGCGGCGGCCGGTGCGGGAATGGCGATCGCCCTGTCGCTGCCGCCGCTGCCGCTCTCGGCCCTCGCTCGCCACCGGGCCAGGCGCGTCGGTCTCCTGACGCAATCGTGGGGCGGATGGGGTGTCGATCTCGCCAAGGCGAACGCGATCGGTGCCGGGCTCGCCGCGGGCGCGGGCGCGGCCGCGGTGGCCGCCACGCGGCGCTATCCGCGCAGCTGGTGGGCGCCGGCGGGGGCCGGGTCGGTGACCATCGGCACCGTGCTCGCCGCGCTCGCGCCGGTCGTGCTCGACCCGGTGTTCAACACGTTCACGCCCCTGCCCGAGGGCCAGACGCGGGCCGACGTGCTCGAGCTGGCCGAGCGTGCCGGGGTCAGCGTCGGCGACGTCTACTCCGTCGACGCCAGCCGACGCACGACGGCCGCCAACGCCTATGTGTCCGGGCTCGGCCCGACCAAGCGCGTAGTCCTGTTCGACACGCTGCTGGATCGCTACACCCGCGACGAGATCCGGCTCGTCGTGGCCCACGAGCTGGCCCATGTCCGCCATCGCGACGTGCCACGGAGCGTGCTCTACGCGGCGATCGTGGCGCCGTTCGCGGCCTACGCGGTACAGCGCCTGAGCTGGGCGCTGTCCCCGGAGCGGGGAACCCCGGCGGCGCTGCCGGCGCTGGCCCTCGCGGCCGGAGTCGTGTCGGCGCCGGTCGGATTGGTCGGCAACCGTCTGTCGCGGGCGATCGAGCGCCGGGCCGACGCGTTCTCGCTCGAGCTGGCCGGCGCGCCGGAGGCCTTCGTCTCCTTCGAGCGGCGGATCGCCCTGCAGAACGTCGCCGATCTCGAGCCCCCGTGGTGGCTCACGGCGCTGTTGGCCACGCATCCGCCGACGACCGAGCGCATCGGCGCCGCGGTGGCCTTCGCCGAGCGCGCCGGGGGCTGACCGGGCCGGCGCCTGCCGGCTCGAACGGCGGCCCTGGCGGCCTACTGCTCCTGAGGCTCCTCGCCGCCGGCGCCGCCGGCGCCGGCCCCGCCCCCGAACTCGGGCAGGTTCTTGACCTCCTCGCGGGTCCGCCATTTGGAGTAGTTGTCCTGCATCGCTTCGATCAGCTCGCGCATGAACTTCGGCGACAGATTCACGCGTGAGACGACCACGCCCGGGATCTCGTCGTCCTCGACCTCGTGGTCGACGCGTGCGAAGGTGATCGTGAACTCGTAGTCGGAGTGGCTCACGTTCGCGAAGTTCGCGTAGACGCCGGCCATGATGTCCGGTGAGAAGTGGATATTGATGTGGCGCTCGGGCGCGTTGGGATCGTCCATGCGCCTAGTATCCCACCGTGCGGATCGTCGTCGTCGCCGTGGGTCGCTTGCGTCCTCCGTTCGCGGATGACGTTCAGCACTATCAGAAGCTTCTGGCGCGCCATGCCCGGCTGGAGCTGATCGAGGTGCGCGAGGAGGAGCAGCTCGCGCGCCGGCTTCCCGAGCGCGCCTTCATCTCGCTGCTGCACCGCGATGGGGACGCGATGGACTCGATCGGATTCAGCCGCTTCCTCGAGCAGCGTCGCCAGAGCGGGCGTGACCTGTGCCTCGTGATCGGAGGCCCCTACGGGCTCGACATGCCCGACGTCGACCACCGGCTCTCGCTCGGTGCCATGACCCTGCCGCACCAGCTCGCCCGGGTGGTCCTGCTCGAGCAGCTCTATCGCGCCCACAAGATCCTGGCCGGCGAGCCGTATCACTACTGACCTCGTGTGTGGGCAAATAGGCTGCGCTCGATGCCCGACCGACCCGACCTGAACCGATCCAGGGACCGGCGGGCCCAGGAGCGGCGCGAGCTGAGGCTGGTCAGTCGCCGCCTGGGGTACCTGATGGGGGCGCTGGGCGTGCTCGTCATCCTCGGCACGATCGGCTACTCGGCACTCGAGGGAACCTCGGTCGCCTTCGGCTTCTCCTGGACGCTCGACACGGTGGCGACCCTCGGCACGATCCCCGACCCTCCCGACTTCGCCGGCCGCGCCCTCAAGGCCGCGCTCCTGATCTTCGGGGTCGGTACGCTCTTCTACGGCCTGGCGACCGCGGCGGAGTTCTTCGTCTCGGGCCAGCTGAGCGGCGTGCTCTCACGGCGCAGGATGCAGAAGACGATCGATTCGCTCACCGACCACTTCATCATCTGCGGCTACGGCCGCGTCGGACGCCAGGTCGCCCGCGACCTGCGCACCGAACGTGCCCAGTACCTCGTCGTCGATGAGAATCCGGACAATGCCGAACGGGCGGGCGCGCTCGGCGTGAAGTACCTCGACGCGCCGCCCTCCGACGACGAGGTCCTGCGCCAGGCGGGGATCGAGCGGGCCCGCGGGGTGATCGCCTGCGTGGACTCGGACGCCGAGAACATCTTCATCACGCTGACCGCGCGCGAGCTGCGCGCCGACATCCTGATCATCGCCCGGGCGTCGGCCGAGGACTCCGAGAAGAAGCTGTTGCGGGCCGGCGCGGACCGGGTGATCTCGCCCTACAAGACCTCCGGCTCGGAGATGGCCCGCGTGGCGCTGCACCCGCAGGTCGGCGGCGCGCTCGCCGTGGCCGACTACCGGATGGAGGAGATCGAGGTGACACCGGCCTGCGAGGGCGTCGGCAAGACGATCGCCGACGTCCGCGGCCAGTCGATGATCGTCGCCGTGCGGCGCCCGGACGGGCGGCTGGAGCCCCAGCCCCCGCCGCATGCGGTGATCGGAGCGGGCGACAAGCTCGTCGCCCTCGGCACGCCGGCGGCGATGGAGCACCTCGAGCGGGTGTTCCAGCCGGCGAACACAGCGGCCACCTGATGTCGACCGAGCACAGCCAGATCGCGCCGCTCGACGAGCTCCGCGCCGCCGTGCTGGCCGCGGCGACCGCGGTCCGCGGCAGCGAGGGCGAGCTGGCGGCAGCGCCGAAGCTCGAGCGGCCCAAGCACGACGGTCAGGGGGACTACTCGACCAACGCCGCGATGCTCCTGGCCCCGGTGCTCGGTTCCTCCCCGCGCCAGATCGCCGACCTGCTGGCCGCCGAGCTGGCCGAACGCCTCGGGGACGACCTCGCGCGCACCGAGATCGCCGGGCCGGGCTTCCTGAACCTGTTCCTGTCGGACGAGTGGCACCGCCGGGCGCTGTCGGGCATGCTCGCGGCGGGAGACCGGTTCGGCCAGGGCGGCGCCGATCCGCCCGAGCGGATCCTGGTCGAGTTCGTCTCCGCCAACCCGACCGGTCCATTGGTGGCGGCGAGCGGACGTCACGCCGCCTACGGCGATGCGCTGGCCCGGATCCTCGAGCAGCACGGGCACGCGGTCGCCCGTGAGTACTACTTCAACGACGCCGGCTCCCAGATCCGGCTGCTCGGCGAGTCGGTGCGGGCCCGCGCCCGCGGCGACGAGGTTCCCGATGGGGGCTACCAGGGGGACTACGTGGCCGAGCTCGCCGATCAGATCCCGAATGCCGCCGAGGCCGAGCCGGAGCAGCTCGCGGCGCTGGCGGTGGACGCCCTGTTGGCCCAGATCAAGGCGACGCTCGAGCGCTACGGAGTCGAGTTCGACACGTTCTTCAGCGAGCGGACGCTGCACGAGGGGTCTCCGAGCGGGCTCGAGCGGGCGATCACCGAGCTCGACCAGGCCGGCCACCTGTACCGCACCGAGGGGGCCATGTGGCTGCGGACCACCACATTCGGCGATGACAAGGACCGGGTGCTCGAGCGCTCCACCGGCGAGCCGACCTACTTCGCCGCCGACGTCGCGTACATGCAGAACAAGCGCGAGCGCGGCTTCGAACGCCAGCTCAACCCGATGGGCGCCGACCACCACGGCTACGTGGCGCGGCTGAAGGCCGCCTTCGCCGCACTCGGCGGCGATCCCGACCTGCTCGAGGTGCCGATCCTCCAGTTCGTGCACCTCGTCGAGGGACACGAGCGCGCCGCGATGTCCAAGCGCCGCGGCGACTTCGTGCGGCTCGACGAGCTGTTGGACGAGATCGGCGTCGACGCCACCCGCTTCTTCATGCTCCAGCGCTCGCACGACCGCACACTCGACCTCGACCTCGATCTCGCCCGCTCGCAGTCGCGCGAGAACCCGGTCTACTACGTCCAGTACGCGCACGCCCGGATCGCGTCGATGCTCGCCCGCGCCGGCGAGGAGCGGGTGCAGGCGGCGCTCGCAGACGGCGCCGACTGGGGCGCCGGCGAGCTGCAACCGGCCGAGCGCGCCCTGGTCAAGAAGCTCGCCGCGTTCCCCGAGGAGATCGCCGAGGCGGTCGACCGCCGGGCCCCTCACCGGATCGCGGTCTACGCCCTGGAGCTGGCCCAGGACTTCACCACCTTCTACACCGACTGCCACGTGATCGGCGCCGAGCCCGAGGCCGTCGAGTCCTTCCGGATCGCGCTGTCGCTCGCCGCTCGCGCCGTGATCGCCCGCTCGCTGGCGCTGCTCGGGGTGAGCGCGCCGGCGTCGATGTAGCCGGGCGTCTGCTCGGAGGGTGGGCTGATTCCGGCCGCCCCTTGGCCGGAATCAGCCCACCCTTGGAGAATCGGCGCGCCGCGGCATCGCGCTGGGGCCCAGGCCGCCGGCTACTCGAACCGCGCGATGTCGTCCTCGAGCCGCCGCGCCTCGGCGGGGTCGAGCGCCGGCCCGCCCGCGGCCGGACGGAGCGCCGCGGCGCGGGCGCGCCGGCGCCACTTCGGCAGCGTCACGACGAGCAGTCCGACCCCGAGCAGCAGGACGGCCGGCGGCAGGATGTAGACGGTCAGGTTGAAGCCGTGGGGGCTCGGGAGCGCGAGCACGGACTGTCCGTACTGCGCCACCAGCTCCTGCTTGATCTGGCTCTTGGTCAGGCCCTGGGCGATCAGCGTGCGGATGTACTGGCGCTCGGAGTCGGCCTGCGGCGACTCGGACACCGCGAGCGGCGTGTGGCAGACGACGCACATGACCTCGTCCTCGACGTCGGTGAGCGACGCGCGCGTTGGCGGGCCGGCGGCGGCTGCGGTGGCTAGGGCGCCGGCCAGCGACAGCGCCAGCGCAAGGGCCAGCGCCACCCCGAGGACCGGGAACCGGCGCCGCCTCATGAGGTCCCGGCCAGGATCGACGGCAGCGTCTGGTCGAGCCAGCGGGTGTTGAGCTGGAAGCGCCGCGCGGCGGCGACTCGCCCCTGCCGGTCGATCACGAACGTCTCCGGCACGCCGGTGGTGCCGAAGGACCGCACGAAGGTGCCGCTCACGTCGCGCACCACCGGATAGGTGATGTGCTCCGCTCGCATGAACGCCTGCGAGTCGCTCGTGTTGTCGAGGTAGGTGACGCCGAGCACGGTGGCGTCGTGTCCGGCGATCTGGCGCTGGGCCTGCTCGAGCACCGGCGCCTCCGCCTTGCACGGGTCACACCAGGACGCGAACACGTTCAGCACCACGACCTTGCCGCGCAGGTCGGCCAGGCTGGTGGCGCCGGCCGTGCCCAGGTTCGGCAGCGACTCGGTGGCGTGGGGAGCGGCTGGGCGCCGGCCGTGCGCGAGTGCAGCGTCGATCGAGGAGTCGGTCCCCTGGCCGGCCACGCCGAAGACGAGCAGGCCGACGAGCGCGACTGCTGCCACGGACACGAGGACGGGGAGCAGGAAGCGGCGCACGGGCCGGCCAAGCGTAGCGAGCATCGCGCCGAGCGCTCAGGATCGCCCGCCCCGCGGCGAGTGCTCGTCATACAATCCGCCCACTGCGGTCACGGTCCAGTCGCCGTTCCGCGAGCGCGCCGGTAGCTCAGCTGGTAGAGCGATGGCTTCCCAAGCCATAGGTCGCGGGTTCGAGCCCCGTCCGGCGCTTCCCGGCTGACGCCGATCTTGACCCTGGCTCGCGGTGGGAACTAGAACGATCACGTTGCGGAGCGGGCGGCGCACACACGCGAGGGGGCCGGTCATGAAGCGGATCGTCGGTGGTGTCCTGGTTGTCGTCGCGCTGGGAGTGACGGTGGCTGCGTGGGCTGCGGTCGCGGCCAGGACCGTGCGTGTGAGCGTGGTGCGAGGGCGGCGAACGGGTCGAGTCCGGCGGCGTCGATCTCCGGTGATGGTCGGTTCGTGGTGTTCGCGTCGGATGCGTCGAATCTCGTGCGCGGGGATCGCAACCGGGTGCGGGACATCTTCGTGCGCGATCGCATTGCCGGGACTGTGCAACGGGCGAGTGTCAGCTCGCGGGGAGTCGAGGCGAACGGCCCCAGCGAGTCGAATTCGTTGGATCTGGTTGCCGGTCCTTCGATCTCGGCCGATGGGCGTCTCGTGGCGTTCGGGTCGGACGCGAGCAACCTGGTCTCGGGGGACACGAACGGCACGGAGGACTGCTTCGTCCGCGACCTGACGACACACCGGACACAGCGCGTGAGCGTGAGCTCGAGCGGCGCTCAGGGCAGCGGCCGGTGCCTGCAGCCCGCGATCTCCGCCAACGGGCGGTTCGTCGCGTTCGTCTCCTCGAGCCGCCTGGTTCCGGCTGCGAGCGCCGGCGCACCCGAGGTGTTCGTGCGTGACCTGAGGACGCATCGCACGCGGCTGGTGAGCGTGAGCGCCTCCGGCGCCGTCGGCAACAGCGCGAGCTTCCGGCCGTCGATCTCGGCCGATGGGCGTCTGGTGGCGTTCGAGTCGCTTGCGAGCAACTTGGTGGCGGACGACACCAACAACGCCATCGACGTCTTCCTCTACGACTCAAGGACCGGTCGGACTCAGCGGCTCAGTGTCGCGACCGGCGGCATCCAGGCGAACGGTCCGAGCTTTGCGGGCGTTCAGCCGTCGATCTCGCTCGACGGGCGCTACGTCGTCTTCTACACCGACGCGACAAACCTCGCCGCCGGCGACACCAACGCCAGCTTCGACGTGATGGTCCGCGACCTGAAGACGCGCACGACCAAGCGCGTGAGCGTCAGCTCGACCGGAGCCCAGGGCAACGATGCGAGCTTCCTGCCCTCGATCACCGCCGATGGGCGGTACATCGCGTTCGAATCGTCCGCCGGCAACCTGAGCCTTGGCGACAGCCCCGGCACGGACGATGTCTTCATCCGTGACCGGCGCACGGGAACCACGGGGCGGCTGAGTCACACCGCGGGCGGAAACCTCAACCTCAACAGCCAGCAATACGAACGCGCCGATATCTCGAGCGACGGACGCTACGTCAGCTTTGCATCGATGGCGGCGAATCTGGCCGCGGGGGACACCAACGGCGTGGAGGATGTGTTCGTTCGCGGGCCGCTGCACCCGTGACGAAAGCGACAGACGCGGTCGGCAGCCGGTCCGGCAGGACCACGAGCGATCCGGCCGGCAGGACCAAGCCGCGCCCGCTGCGCAGCGACGGCATACGCACCGAGCGCGAGTGGGCTCTGACCGAGATTCCCTCGGCGGCGAGCAGGACGGCGGGCGACGCCGCTGCGGCCTTCAGCGGCCCGGGCATCCGACCGACTCGGAACAGCCGGTAGCGCAGGGCCTTCGGCACCGGCCAACCCTAGTGCCGGTGGGGGACGGCGGGGACCACCGGCGGGGACCACTAGCCTGGCCGTGGTGCGCCTGCCGCGGTTGACGACCGACCTCTCGCCCCTGCGCGCGAGCCGCGACCTGCGCCTGGTCGTGATCGGCAACTTCGTGTCCGGGATGGGGACCCAGGCGACGCTGGTGGCGCTGCCGTACCAGCTCTACATCGAGACGAGATCGGCGCTGCTGGTCGGCCTGCTCGGCGCGGTCGAGCTCGGCCCCCTGGTGGTGATGGCCCTGCTCGGCGGGGCAATCGCGGATCGCATGGACCGGCGGCGGCTGCTGCTGCTCGACCAGATCGGGCTGGTGGCGATCGCCGCCGCCCTGGCCTCCGTGACGCTCGCAGGCCACGCCGGCGTGCCCGTCCTGTACGTGCTCGGCGGGCTGATGGCCGGCTTCAGCGCGGTGCAGAACGTGGCGCGTTCGGCGATCGTGCCGAACCTCGTCGAGCCCGAGCAGCTGCGCTCCGCGCTGGCGCTGAACTTCGGCCTCTACCAGCTCACGATGGTGCTCGGGCCGGCGCTCGGCGGGGTGCTCATCGCGTGGCAGGGAGTCGCCTCGGCCTACGCGCTCGACGCGATCAGCTGTTTCGCGATGGTGTTCGCCGTCCTGGCGATGGCCCCGCAGCCGCCGCATCAGGTGGCCGAGCACCCCAGCGTCCGCCGCTCCATCGCCGAAGGGCTGCGGTACGTGCGCGGCAATCAGGCGCTGATGGGGTCCTTCGCGATCGACCTCGTTGCGATGACCTTCGGGATGCCGCGGGCCCTGTTCGCGGTGCTGTCGGTGAGCACGTTCGGTGCCGGCGCCGCCGGCACCGGCGTCCTCTACGCAGCGGTGTCGGCGGGCGCCACGGTCGGTGCGCTGACGACGGGCTGGTTGCGGAGCACCCGCCGCCTCGGGATGGTGGTGATCTGGGCCGTGATCGTATGGGGTGGGGCGATTGCGGTTGTCGGGCTGGCCCGCTCGTTGTGGGTCGCGGCGGTGCTGCTCGCGGTCGCCGGGGCGGCGGACTCGGTGAGTGCCGTCGCCCGCTCGACGATCAACCAGACGGTGACGCCCGACCACATGCGCGGTCGCATGTCCTCGGTGTTCTCGGTCGTGGTCACGAGCGGCCCGCGGCTCGGCGACATCGAGTCGGGCGTCGTCGCCAGCGCCACCGGCGTGCGCTTCTCGATCGTCTCCGGCGGCCTGCTCTGCCTCGTCGGCGTCGCGGGGATCATGGCCGTCTTCCCGGCGCTCGCGCGGTATGACGCCGACCGCTGGATCGCCGAGCCCGCGACCGGCCGGGCGTGAGCCAGATCGGCGCGACGCGGTCCGCCCGCCGCGGGTCCGCCGCCACGCATCCGCGGCCGACCGGCGAGTGTTCCTGGGCCTGGATGACAGAATGGCGCTGTGGCGATAGCGCAGCGGTCCGGGAGTGAATCGAGCGGGCAGCGTCCGTCGCTCGTCGACAGCGCGGAGCAGGCTCTGCGCAACTGGCTGGCGCCGGGCCGCCATCGCGTGGGGGACCGGCTGCCACCCGAGCAGGAGGTGGCGGCCATGCTCGGCATCTCGCGGGGGACCCTGCGCACGGCGCTACAACGGCTCGAGGAGACGGGTGAGATCGTGCGCCGTCAGGGCAGCGGCACGTTCGTCGGACGCGTCGCGGTGCCGACGCAGCTGGATGAGCGCCTGGAACGACTCGAGCCGTACTCGTCGCTGGCCAAGCGCCGTGGCGTGACGCTCTCGGCTGAGCGGGTCCGGATCGAGCGGCGCGCGGTCGGGAGCGAGGTCGGTGAGATGCTGGAGCTCGACGGCGCGGCCGAAGTGATCACGATCAGTCGCGTGCTGATGGCGAGCGGGAGCCCCGCGGCGGTCATGTTCGACGTCCCGCATCCCTCGGTCGCGCTGCCGGACCCGGAGCGCATCGAGCGCCTGCTCAAGGCGGGCAAGATGCTGCTCGACGTGATGATCGAGCTCGAGCTGCCGATCGGGTTCGCGCGGACCCGCGTGACGCCGCGACTCGTGACGCCGCGGGAGCAGACGGGCAAGGCGTTGCAGCTGGAGTGCAGCACCGCCGCGCTCGAGCTCGAGGAGGTGGTGTACCTCGGCAGCGGCGCGCCGGTTGCGTACTCGCGTGACCTGTTCGCCCCCGGCGCGCTCGATGTGGGTGTGATGCGCTCGTTCGACGCGGCGCGACCGACGCCGATCGTGCCGGGCAGCGCCGCACGCCGGCGCGCCCGCGCCCGCGCCCGCGCCCGCGCGCCTCGCGCCGGCCACTGAGGCCGCGATGCCCAGCAGGCCCCGCACGCTGCTCCGGGTGCCGCTGTCCTGGTCGCTGGAACCCGAACGCGCGGCGCTCCTCGTGCGCGACGACGCGCTCCCGTTTGTCCTCATGGGACGCTGGGCCGGGGGCGGCGCGCTGATCTCCTCCGAGCCGGTGCGGGTGGCCTCGGGCTCCGAGGATCCGTTCGCGGTGCTGGAGGAGCAGCCGCCGGTGCTCGACGTTGCCGACGGGGCCGTCGAGGCCGGCGCCGTGGGCGGCGGCTGGGTCGGCTACCTCGGCTACGGGCTCGGACGGGAGCTCGAGCCGGTCGGCGCGAGCCCGCCGCGGGAGCGGGCGCTGCCCGCGTTCGCGCTCGCCTTCTACGACCAGCTGCTGCGGCTCGACGCCGTCGGACGCTGGTGGTTCGAGGCGCTGTGGTGCGAGGAGCGCGCCCCGGCTCTGCGCGAGCGGTTGGCCACGCTCGGGCGGCGGGCCCGTATCCCGCCGGAGGGGCGGCCGTTCGCGACGTCGCCGTGGCGTTCGGTCCCCGCGGCGGCGGGGCACGCACGCGCAGTGGCCGCCTGCCGCGATCGGATCGCGGCCGGCGACATCTTCCAGGCCAACATCTGCACTCGCCTCTCCTCACGGCTGAGCGGAGCGCCGATCGACCTCTTCGCCACCGCGGCCGGACGGTTGCGGCCGGATCGGGCAGCGTTCCTGTCGGGCCCGTGGGGCGCGATCGCCAGCCTGTCGCCCGAGTTGTTCCTCGAGCGCCACGGGCGCACCGTCCGCAGCGCCCCGATCAAGGGCACCCGCCCGCGGCCCGCGGATGCCCGGGCGGCGGCGGCCGAGCGCGACGCGCTGCTCGCTTCGGCCAAGGACCGGGCCGAGAACGTGATGATCGTCGACCTCGTCCGCAACGACCTGGGGCGCGTCTGCGTGCCCGGAACGATCGCGGTGCAGGCGCTCACCGAGGCCCGGGCTCATACCGGGGTCTGGCACCTCGTGTCCGAGGTCGGGGGCGAGCTCCGCGACGGCATCGGCGACGGCGAGCTGATCCGCGCGGCGTTCCCACCCGGCTCGGTCACCGGGGCGCCGAAGGTCGCGGCGCTGAACGTGATCGCGGAGCTCGAGAGCACCGCTCGAGAGGCGTACACCGGGGCGATCGGCTTCTCCAGCCCGCTCGCGGGGCTGGAGCTGAGCGTGGCGATCCGGACGTTCGAGTTCGATGCCGGGCGGACGTGGCTCGGCGTCGGCGGCGGCGTCGTGGCCGATTCGGATCCGGTTGCCGAGGCGACGGAATGCGCCACCAAGGCACGTCCGCTGCTCGAGGCGATCGGGGCCCGGCTGGCGCCCGACCCCGACGCCGGCACCGTGCATACGCCGCCGCCGCGGCGGATGGGGCCCCGGCCAACGCCGCGGCCCGATCCGGCGGCGGGGGTGTTCGAGACCCTGCTGGTCGCTGACGGGCGACCGGTGGCGCTCGAGCAGCACCTCGCGCGGCTCGGCGCCAGCGTGGCCGCGCTGTACGGGGCGCCGGTGCCGGGCGGCCTCGCCGAGCAGGTGCAGGCGCGCGCCGCCGAAGCCGGCGACGCGCGTCTGCGGGTCGACCTGCGCCCGCGGAGCCGCGGTGTCGAGGTCACGTTCGCCTGCTCCGCGCTGGCCCGGCGTCGGGCGCCCGTGCAGCTGTGCCCGGTCAGCCTTCCCGGCGGGCTGGGCGCGCACAAGTGGAGCGACCGGCGCCTGCTCGACGAACTCGCCGCGAGCGTCGAAGGGGAGCCGCTGCTGTGCGATCTCGACGGCCTCGTGCTGGAGTCGTGGCGGGCGAGCGTGTTCGCGGTCGAGCCGGGTCCGGTGCTGCTGACGCCGGCGGCCGACGGACGGATCCTGCCCGGCGTCACCCGCGCCCGCGCCGTGAGGATCGCGCTCGCGCTCGGCTACGACGTGCGCTTCGCGCAGCTGACACTCGAGCGCCTGGCCGCCGCACGGGAGATCTTCGTCACCGGGGCGCTCGCGGGAATCGAACCGGCGCGCCTGGACGGGAGTGGGCCGGCGCGCCTGGACGGGGGTGGGCCGGCGCGCCCGGAGCACGATCGAGCGGAGCGCACGGTGACGGACACGCTGTCGGCGGCCCTGCGCGCGGACGCCGCGGTCCTGGCCGGCGTGTGACTGTGGACAAACTTGTGCAAAGAGATCCTTCTGGTAATACTCACGAGGGGTGTCCAAGAATCTCGTCGAACTAGTCCGGCGCCGCCACACCGTCCAAGCCCCGACCGCCCTGCAGGTGCTCAAGGCGGCGATGGATGCACGCGGCGAGATCACCGACGAGGACCGCCGCCTGGCCGCCGAGGCCTCCGGCCTGCCCGAAGCAACCGTCTACGGGGTCTCGACGTTCTACGACGATCTGCTCGCTCCGCGCGGCGCCCGGCACGTCCGCGTCTGCACGGGCACGGCATGCTTCGCGGCCACTGGCGACACCCACGTCGACGCGATCCGCGACGGCCTCGGGCTGGCGCTCGGCGAGCGCAGCACCGACCGCTCAGTGTCGCTGGCCGAGACGGTCTGCCTCGGTTTCTGCCACTCGTCTCCGGCGATCCGCGACGGCGACCGGATCGACGCCGGTCCGGGCGTGGTCGAGCGCGTGCTCGGCGGGGCGAGCGCTGAGGCATCCGAGCCGGAATGGACGAGCGTGCTCGAGGAGCCGGTGCTGACCCGGCCCGGCGACTGGTCCGGGCTGGCTCGCGCGCTGAGAGAGCTCGAGCCCGAGGAGCTGCTGGCCGAGGTCAAGCGGGCCGACGCCCGCGGCCGCGGCGGCGCCGGCTTCCCGGCCGGCCACAAGTGGGAGTTCGCCCGCCGCTCGCCCGGGGAGCAGAAGTTCATCGTCGCCAACGGCGACGAGGGCGACCCCGGCTCCTACATCGACAAGTACCTGATGGAACGCAACCCGGCGCTGGTGCTGGAAGGGATGGCGCTGGCGGGCTACGCGGTCGGCGCCGAGCACGGGTTCGTGCTGTGCCGCTCGGAGTACCCGCGCTCCATGCCGGCGCTCGAGGCGGCCGCGGCGGCGGCGCGTGAGGCGGGCTGGCTGGGCGAGGACATCGCCGGCAGCGGCTTCGATTTCGACGTGACGATCATGGAGGGCGCCGGCTCGTACATCGTCGGCGAGGACACGGCCCTGCTAGCCTGCATCGAGGGCCTGCGCGGAACCGTCTCGGCGCGGCCCCCGTACCCGGCCGAGCGCGGCCTGTTCGGGATGCCGACCGTCGTCAACAACACCGAGACGCTGGTCAACGCTCCGTTCATCGCCGAGCACGGGGCCGAGGCCTACCGCGCGCTCAGCCCCGCCGGGAGCCCTGGCACCAAGCTCGTCTGCTTCAACGAGCGCTTCGCGCGCCCCGGCGTCTACGAGGTCCGGTTCGGCACGCCGATGCGCGAGCTGTGCGACGAGCTGGCCGGCGGGCTGATCGACGGCCACCGGATCAAGGCGGTCCAGATCGGCGGCCCGCTCGGCGGGATCCTGCCGGCGTCGCGACTCGATGTCGCATTCGACTTCGATGCGCTCAAGGCCGAAGGCTGCATGGTCGGTCACGGCGGCATCCTCGCCTTCGACGAGCAGACCGACATGCGCGCGGTCGGGCGGCACCTGCTCTCCTTCGGAGCCCACGAGAGCTGCGGCAAGTGCTTCCCGTGCCGGATCGGCCTGTTTCGGGCGCTCGAGATGTTCGCCGGCGAGGAGCCGGTCGAGCGGGCGCGCCTCGAGCCGCTGCTGGAGACGCTGGAGCTGGCCAGCCTGTGCGCGCACGGGAGCGGCATGCCGGCGCCGATCCGCAGCCTCGTGGCCCACTTTCCCAACGAGCTGGGGTTGGTCTGATGCAGGTGACGATCGACGGACGCGCGCTCGATGTGGCTCCCGCTACCACCGTGCTCGAGGCGATCCGCCGGCTCGGCGGCGACGTTCCGACGCTCTGCTACGACGAGCGCCAAGCCGCCTTCGGCGCCTGCCGCGTGTGCCTGGTCGGGCTCGAGGGGGCAAAGGGGCCGGTGCCGGCATGCACCACTCCGTGCGCCGAGGGGATGGTGATCGACACCCGGGACGCGACCGCGCGACGCGTGGTCGGTGTCGTCGTCGAGCTGGTCCTGTCCGAGCTGCCCGAGGCGCCCGGCGAGCACACCGAGCTCGCCGCCGTCGCGCGCGAGCTGGGGATCGGCGACGAGCTCCGCTGGACCGGCGCCCAGCACGAGCGACGCCACGACGAGCGTCATCCGTATCTCGCCTTCCAGCACGAGCTGTGCATCTCCTGCGGGCGCTGCATCCGCGCCTGCGACGAGGTCCAGGGCGCGTTCGCGCTCACCGCGACCGGTCGCGGCTTCCATGCCAACGTGACGGCGGGGCTCGACGCCGGCTTCCGCAATTCGACCTGCGTCTCGTGCGGCGCCTGCTCGGACACGTGTCCGACGGACGCGATTACCGAGATCACGCTGCTAAACATGTCTGACGTGCCCCAGTAGGAGGATCCCATGAGCGAACGCTTCGACCTCAATGTGACGACGACGTGCGGCTATTGCGGGGTCGGCTGCCGGCTCGAGGCGCACGCGCGCGACGGTCGCGTGGCGTCGATCACCCCTGCGCTCGACGGCCCGGCGAACCAGGGGCACACGTGCCTCAAGGGACGCTTCGCGCACCAGTTCTCCCGCTCACGCGACCGCCTGACCACGCCGCTGATCCGCGACGGCGCCGGCTTCCGCTCGGCCGGCTGGGACGAGGCGATCGGCCGGATCGCCTCAGAGCTCACGCGGATCAAGCAGGACCATGGTCCCGACGCGATCGCCGGCCTGGCCTCGTCCCGCGCCACCAACGAGGACTGCTACGCGATGTCGCGGTTGATGCGGGCCGCGATCGGCACCAACAACCTCGACAATTGCTCCCGGGTCTGCCACTCGCCGACCTCGTTCGCCCTGCGCAAGGCGTTCGGCCTCTCCGGCGCGACCGGATCGTTCCACGACATCGACGCCGCGGGGGCGGCGATCGTGATCGGGGCCAACCCGACCGAGGGCCACCCCGTGGTCGGCGCACGCATCAAGCAGGCGACGCTGCGCGGCCTCAAGCTGGTGACGATCGATCCGCGCCGGATCGAGCTCTCCGACTACGGGGTGTTGCACCTCTCGCCGCGACCCGGAACGAACGCCGCGGTGATGCTCGGGCTGGCCCACGTCGTGGTCCGCGACGGTCTCACCGACCGCGACTTCATCGACCGCCGCACCGAGGGCTTCGCGGAGGTGGAGGCGCTGATAGCGCTCTACACGCCCGAGCAGACCGAGGAGATCACCGGCGTTAGGGCCGCCGACATCGAGGCCGCGGCGCACATCTACGCCGAGGCCGACCAGGCGTCGATCCTGTGGGGCCTCGGCGTGACCGAGCACAAGTACGGATCCGAGGTCGTGCGGCTGATCTGCAACCTGGCCCTGATGACCGGCAAGGTCGGACGGCCGGGGTCGGCGCTGCTGCCGCTGCGGGGACAGAACAATGTGCAGGGGTCCTCCGATATGGGCGCGCTGCCCGACACCTACACCGCCTACCGGCCCGTGTCCGACGAAGAGGTTGCCGGCTCGTTCGAGCAGCGCTGGGGCGTCCCGCTCTCGCGCCAGAAGGGCTACACGATCCCGCGGATGTTCGACGCCGCCGTCGACGGGCGGCTCAAGGCGATGTACATCTTCGGCGAGGACGTCGCCCAGACCGACCCCAACACGACGCACGTGATCGCCGCTCTGGAGTCGCTCGAGTTCCTCGTCTGTCAGGACATCTTCGAGACCGAGACGACGAAGTACGCCGACGTGATCCTCCCGGCGTCGGCGTTCCTCGAGAAGGCGGGCACGTTCACCAACGCCGAGCGCCGGATGCAGCTGGTGGCGCCGGCGATAGAGCCGCCCGGGCAGGCGCGGACCGACTTCCGGATCATCGCGGACGTCTCGGCCGCCCTCGGTCACGACTTCGGCTGGAGCTCGCCGGCCGATGCGATGGACGAGATCGCTGACCTGACGCCCTGCTTCGCCGGCGTCAGCCACGAGCGGATCGGCCGCGGCGGGCTGCAGTGGCCGGTCGCCCCGGACGGCACCGACTCGCCGATCCTCTATCGGGAGGCGTTCGAGCTGCCCGGCGGGATGGGACAGTTCGCCGCCCTGCCATATAAGGAGCCGGGCGACGCGGCCGATGCGGAGTTCCCGTTGATCCTCGTCACCGGGCGGCGCCTGCAGCACTACAACGCGGGCACGATGACACGGCGCACGGGCAACCTCGAGCTGCTCGACCGCGACTGGCTCGAGATCCATCCCGACGACGCTGCCCGGCTGTGGATCACCGACGGTCAGCGTGTGTCCGTGCGCAGCCGCGTGGGGCGGATCGAGACCGAGGCCCGCGTGACCGAGCGGATCGACCCGGGGCACGTGTTCACCGCCTTCCACTTCCCGGAGGTCCGCACCAATCTGTTGGTCGGATCCTCCGCCGACGTCAACACGAGCTGCCCCGAGTACAAGGTCGTGGCCGTCGACGTCCGCCCGGTTGCCGAGCAGCCGGCGTACACGCCGGCGCTGGCCGAGCCCGCGCTGTCGTGACCGGGCCCCGCGTGGCCGACGAGACGGCAGCGCGGATGACCGCGACGATCGTCCGCGACGGCGGACGTGACGAGGTCGCGGTCGAGGAGCCGCTCGAGCTGCGGGTCGACGGGGCGCCGCTGGCAGTGACCATGCGCACGCCCGGGCACGATGAGGAGCTGGCGCTCGGGTTCCTGTTCGGCGAGGGGCTGATCGACGGCCCGCGTGAGGCGGGGCTGAACGCCGAGCTGGCCAACAACGTGGTCGAGGTCCGCGGGCCGCTGTCGCGCGATCCCGGATCGCGCCGGTTCTACACCACGTCGTCGTGCGGCGTGTGCGGCAAGGGCGCGCTCGAGGAGGTCGCTGTGCACGCCCCAGACGCGGTTGCCGGCCCGATCGTGGACCGCGACCTGCTCGCGTCGCTTCCCGATCGGCTGCGCCAGCCCGCGTTCGAGCGCACCGGGGGTCTCCACGCGACGGGCCTGTTCGGGGCCGACGGCGAACTCGAGCTCGTGCGCGAGGACGTGGGCCGGCATAACGCGATGGACAAGGTGATCGGCCGTGCGCTGCTCGACGGACGCCTGCCGCTGTCGGGCTCGATCCTGTGCGTGAGCGGCCGGCTGGCATTCGAGCTGGTCCAGAAGGCGGCCGTCGCCGGCGCTCCGATCCTCGTCGGCGTGGGGGCACCCACGTCGCTGGCGATCGAGCTCGCGGCCGACCGCGGCATGACGCTCGCCGGCTTTGCCCGGCGCGGGCACGTCAACGTGTACTGCGGCGAGCAGCGGGTGCGGCGCGGCGAGAGCCGTTAGTGGACGATCAGCACATCACACGACGCGTGGTGTGAGATCTCCTCGCTCACGCTCTGGCCGAAGAGCCGGCGCATGACGCGCTGCTCGCGCGTGCCGACGACGATCAGGTCGGCGCCCCGGTCCTTGGCGATCTGCACGATCGTGTCCGCGGGCTCGCCGACGGCCACCACGAACGTGGCCTTGATCTTCTGTGTGTTGAGATAGGCGCGGGCGGCGGCGAGCTCCTCGATATGGTGCTCGGGCGGATCGGCGCTGTCGACCGGGCCGCCGGAGCGTCCCGCGCCGACCAGGATGGGGCTCACGCTGGTGACGATCAGGTGCGAATCGAACGCCTGCACGAGCTGCCCGGCGCGCTCCAGGGCCCGGCGCGAGGGCTCGGTGTCATCGTATCCGAGGACGATGGTCTTCATGCTCAGCTCCTTCGGGCGTCGGCGACGCGGCCGGGGAATCGGACTGCTCGCGGGCGCCGGGTATACCAGTTTGTACAAATCCGATCAAGTCGCCGCACCGTGCCGATGATCCTGGGGGCGACCGGGTGCGGGCGCTCTAGGAGATCTGTACCTATTTGTCTAGACTCACACCGCAGGCTAGGGGCGGCAGCAGTTCGACGGCAGCAGCTCGATCAACGAGGGAGCGGAGATGAAGTCAAGTCTGGAGATCGCCCAGGAAGCAGAACTTCAGCCGATCGAGCGGATCGCCGACCGGTCGGGGCTCGACCCGGCCGAGGTCGAGCCCTACGGTCGCTTCAAGGCCAAGGTCGAGCTCTCGGTGATCGACCGCCTGGCCGCCGTGGCCGACGGGAAGCTCGTATGCGTCGCGGGGATCACCCCGACCAGGGCAGGCGAGGGCAAGACCACGACCGCCGTCGGGCTGACTCAGGGACTCGGCGCGATCGGCAGGTCTCCGGTCCTCTGTCTGCGCGAGCCGTCGCTCGGGCCGGTGTTCGGGATCAAGGGCGGCGCCGCCGGTGGCGGCCTGACCCAGGTCGTGCCGATGGAGGACCTGAACCTGCACTTCACCGGTGACATCCATGCCGTGGGCGCCGCCAACAACCTGCTCGCCGCGTTGCTCGACGCCTCGATCCTGCACGGCAATCCGCACAAGATCGACGCGCTGCGCATCGGCTGGCGCCGCGCCGTGGACATGAACGACCGTGCCCTGCGCCAGATCGTGCTGGGGCTCGGCGGCCGGCCCAACGGCTACCCGCGGGAGACGGGGTTCGACATCACCGCGGCGTCCGAGGTGATGGCCATCCTCGCCGTGTCGCGCGACCTCCAGGACCTGCGGCGCCGTCTCGGGGCGGTCACCGTCGCCCACTCCTACGACGGTGCCAAGCCGGTGACGGCCGAGGACCTCGGCGCGGCCGGAGCCATGGCCGTGCTGCTCAAGGACGCCCTGAAGCCGAACCTGATCCAGACGCTCGAGGGGCAGCCGTGCCTCATGCACGCGGGACCGTTCGCGAACATCGCCCACGGCAATTCGTCGCTGGTCGCCGATCTGATCGGGCTGAAGCTCGGCGACTACGTGGTCACGGAGTCGGGTTTCGGCTCGGACATGGGCATGGAGAAGTTCTTCGACATCGTCTGTCGCGTGGGCCGCCTGCGCCCGAGCGTGGTCGTGCTCGTCGCGACCGTGCGCGCGCTCAAGCACCACGGTGGGATCGAGGACGATCCGCGCGTCGAGCCCACCACCGGGCTCGAGGCGATCGAGGCCGGTGCCGCCAACATGCGGCGGCACCTCGGGATCGTGCGCGAGTTCGGCCTGCCGTGCGTCGTGGCGATCAACCGCCGCCCCGGTGACACGGACGAGGAGTTGGCGCTGGTCAAGCGGCTGGCCCTCGAGGCGGGGGCCTTCGCGGCCGAGATCAATGAGGGCTTCGCCCGCGGGGGCGCCGGCGCGGCCACCCTGGCCGAGGCCGTCGTCGACGCGTGCGAGCAGCCCAACGAGTTCGGCTTCATGTACGAGCCGAACGACTCGATCGTGGCCAAGATCAACGCGGTCGCCAAGCGCGTCTATGGGGCCAAGGATGTGTTCCTGTATCCGGCGGCCGAGCAGCGGATCAAGCAGTTCGAGGCCGAAGGATTGGGCCGCGTCCCGATCTGCATGGCAAAGACGCACCTCTCGCTGTCGGCCGACCCGACGCTGCTGGGGGCGCCCGAGGACTTCACGCTGCAGGTGCGCGACGTGCGCGCCTACACCGGGGCCGGATGGCTGGTGCCGCTGTGCGGCGACATCCAGCAGATGCCGGGTCTCGGGAAGACGCCCGCCGCGCTCAACGTCGACATCGACGAGCACGGCCGGACGGTCGGGCTGTTCTGAGCCAATAGGGTTGGCGGGGATGGCGTTCGCCGACCATTCTGTCGCCGAGTCGCTCGATCGGATCGCGGCGCGCGAGCCGGCTCCGGGCGGCGGGAGCGCGGCCGCCTGGACCGCCGCGATCGCCGGCGCGCTGGTGCAGATGGCGGCGGCCTTTGCCCTGAGCCGCGCCGGCGCCGATCACGATCGGCTCTCCGCGGTCGCGGCCCGCGCCGCCGAGCTGCGGGCCGGAGAGCTCGAGCTGGCCGAGCGCGACGAGCGCTCCTACGCGCCCGTCCTGGCGGCCTTGCGGCTCGAGGCGTCAGATCCGGTGCGCGCTGCCCGCCTGACCGCAGCGCTTTCGGCCGCCGCGGAGGTCCCGCTGGCGGTGGCGCACGGAGCGGCCGAGTTGGCCGAGCTCGCGGCCACGCTGGCGCGGGAAGGAAGCCCCCATCTCGTGGGTGATGCGACTGCGGCGGCGTTGCTCGCGGAGGCGGCGACGCGGGCCGCAGCGCGGCTGGTCGAACTCAACCTGGCGCAGGTGCCAGGGGACGCGCGTCTGAAGGCAGCGGGAGAGTTGGCCGCGCGCGCAGCCGATGCGCGTTCGGGCGTGCTCGGCCCGGAGTGATCTCTGCGATCATCGGCGAATGCCGTCCCCGCCGATCGAGGCACTGATGCGTTGGGAGCAGCACGGGGCCGTGTGGCGCGTGACGTCACTCGGCGAGACCGGAGCCGTGGTGCAGCTGTGCACCTGCTCCGGCGAGCCCGTGGACGAGCTGTGCTCCAGAGATCCGGAGCTGCTGCGCTATCTCGCCGAGCGGCCTCGCTCCGACTGGGGCCTTTAGCGGCCGCGCGGAATGATGGGAACCGTCGGCGCTCAGCTGGTGAGCGCCACCGCGGCCTCCGGGGTCGCGACGAGGAACGAGAAGCTCTCCTCGAGGTAGAAGTGGACGGAGTCCGCGTCGTGGCGGTCGTAGCCGATCGACAGGTCCTGCCCCGACGCGTACCGGAAGTCGCCTCCGCGCATGCTGAGCACGATCGCCCCGCGTACTCCGGGCGCCCACACGAGCGGCCCTTCGACGATCTGGCGCAGGTGATCCCACAGCGGGTAGCCGCCGTGCTCTGCGGTCTCGACCACGCGCGTGTATTCGTCGCGTCCGAGGGCCAGCGCGTAGGGTCCGCTGATCCCGGAACGCAGCAGCAGCTCGACGGCTCGGGCCACCGCCCGTGGGTAGGCGTCGCCGTGGTCGCCGAGGCTCAGCACGTCGTGGCTCGAGGCCTCGGCGATGCCGGTGATCCCGGCGTCGCTCCAGCCGTGGAACACGGCGATGTTCTCGGCCCGGGCAATGCGGTGGGCAGCGTCGTCGAGATCGCCGAGATCGACGTCGACCGCACCGCGGTCGTGATCGCGCAGCTCGGCCAGCGAGACGCTGAAATCGGCGCGCACCTCGGCCAGCGGCAGCACGCGGCGCTGCACGGCGCTGATTCCCTCGCACGGGGCCGAGGCGAGCGGGGTGATCCGTCCCAGGTTGGTCGAAGAGTGCTCCCAGCCGTGGGGTCCCGAGAAGTCCACCAGCTTGCGGGCGGCGAGCGCCGCCGTGAGTCGCTCCGTGGCTTCGGTGTCGAGCAGCTTCCAGGCCGAGTCGCTGATCGGCGCCAGGGGCCGCAGGAGATGGTTCATCGTGCTGCTCCTTTCAGGCTGCGGATGCCGAGCGATCCCGAGCCGTCGGGCTCCGGGCCGCCGGCCCCGGCCTCGCCCTCGGTGGCCTCCGCTTCGGCCTCCTCGCCGTTCTCGACGATGTCGCCGCCGCGAAACAGGATCCCCTCGGCGATCGCCCGCCACGTGGGTGTCCGGCGCAGCAGGAACTCGAGGTCCATGCTGAAGTGCTTGAACTCTTCGCCCTGGGCGTCGAGCATGATCGCCCGTGCCTCGGGGTCGGGCTCGACCGCCAGCCGTTGCTGGTACCAGCCGATCGCCTCCGCCTCCTCGGTCAACGAGGCGCACAGCCGCGCGAAGGTGCGCGTATCCGCCGGTAGCTCATCGGGTGGCTCGTGGTACTGGTCGAAACCCATCGGACCTCCTAGCGGCGGCGGTGGACATGAAGGTGGGGGAACACTACGGCCCGCGGTCCGGGTTGGCGATACCCGGCGCGGGATCGGCTTGAACAGCGACCGTGTCCGGGGACTCGTCGACGGCGACCGGCTCGGGCCGGCTATGGACGCGACGGACGGCGATCGCGCCGCCGATCAGCAGCGCCATCGAGGCGATATAGCAGGTGAACAGAACGCCGGCGAGCACGAGGAACACCTGGACCGGCGTGGTGCCGGCCACCCAGCGCAGGTAGTAGGCCGCCAGCGTCGGGGTCAACTCAAGCGCGATCGCCGCCGGAACCGCCCCGACCGCGGCGTCGCGCCAGGGGATCCCGTCGCGGGGGGAGAGGTGGTAGAGCGATGCGCAGACCGCCCCGATCGCCAGCAGCGAACCGACCACGAACAGCGTGTGCGAGCCGGCGCCGTCGAGCCCGAGCCGGCTCTGGAGATGGGTCGCCTTGGCCGCGGCGAGCACCATCAGCACGACCACGAGCACGAGCCCGGCCGCCAGCCCGAGCTGCCGGGCCTTGAGCAGGACCATCCCGAAGCGGGGACGGTCGAGCAGGCGTGAGAGGCAGCGCTCGACGACGCCGACGGCGCCGGACATCGTCCACACCATCAGCACGATCGAGATCGTGATCAGCAGTGGCGAGTCACGCCGGGTGCGCAGGATCAGCTGCACGACCTGGTCGCCGACGTCGGACGGGAGCACCTTGGCCACCCGCTGGGCGACCGCCTGGGCCCGGGAGTAATCGCCCAGCAGCACCGTGGCCAGGGCGGTGATCCCGAGCGTGAGCGGGACCAGGGCCGAGACCAGGTACCAGGCCAGGGCGGGGACGTCGTCGCATACGCCCGAGCCCCAGTACAGCTCGATCACTGACCGTGTGGCGCGCCGCGGGAACGAGGCCTCGGAGGACGTCGGGCAACCTCACTCGAGCCCGGTGAGCAACGCCTCAAGGTCGAGCTCGTCGCCGAAGCGGCCGATCAGATGGCCCTCGGCGTCGCGGGGCCAGGCGTCGAACGGCCGGTCCCAGGCCAGCTCGACGTCGTTTCCGTCGGGATCGCTGATGTAGATCGCCTCGTGGGTGCCGTGGTCGGCCGTCTGGCGGATCGGCCAGTCGACCGCGCGCAGGCGGGCGTACGCGTCGGCCAGCCCCGCTCGGGTCGGGTAGCGCAGGGCGACGTGATGCAGGCCGGCGACGCCGTCGGGTTGCGGACCGCCGTCACGCGACAGCCACGTGTTGAACGCGAGGTGATGGTGGTAGCCGCCGGCGGAGATGAACAGGGCATCGCCCGTGGTGCCCCAGCCCGGGACGTCGCGGACCTCGGCGACCACGTCGAAGCCGAGCACGCCGACGTAGAACTCGCGCACGCGATCGATGTCGGCGGTGCGCAGGTGCACGTGTCCGATCCTGACGCCGGGGTCGATCGGGTTCGGGGCGGGGACGGTGGGGGCGATGTTGCCTTGCATGGATCCTCCTGGCGGGTGCGCGCTTGTCTGGTCCGTGAACTCTAGGAGCGTGGTCGCGCGGGGTCGACCCGGCGCCGGAGCGGGCCGCTCAGGCCTTGGGCGGGGGCTCCTGATCGCCGGGGGTCTCTCTGAGCGCACCCCCGGCGGTGCGGAGCGCCGAGAACGGATCGCGCATCGTGCCGGTGGCCAGCGTCAGCAGCCTCGCCTGCTGCTCGAGCAGGTCGGCGACCTGCCCGAACGAGGCGGCCGCAGCCCGGAACGCCGTCGCCTGCGCGTGCATCGCCGCCGTCGTCTGATCGGCCACGTCGAGCACGACGCGAGCCGGGGCGAGCACCCGTCCGACGACGTCGCGCTCGAACTCGAGCTGGCGCTGCAGGATCTGCTCGAGCAATTCCGCCTGGCGCTGGAGCGGAGCGCCGAGCTGGCCCGCGAGCTCGGCCGGGCCCGAGACGAGCGAGGACGCGACCCCGCCGAGCTCGCGAATGGCCGACTCCCAGGCACGCAGGAGATCGGAGGGGTCAGCCATTCCCACGCGTGCCGGTCCGGTTCACGTGGGGATCATCGCCCAGCCCCCGGACGGGCCGCACGAGGCGAACTACCATCAGTGGAGAATGGCAGGCAAGGTCTGGATACTCGACACGGAGACGAAGGGCACCGGTGCCAACGTCGTGCCGCTCGAGAAGATCCAGCGCCGCGCACCGGCTGAGCCGGAGCGGCTGTATGTCCCACCAAAGCCGCGGCCCAAGCCGGCGCCAGAGCCGGCGCCCAGAGAGCCGCACCGATTCAAGGTGATCGATCTGATGACGCGCGAGGTGCTCGCGGAGGACGTCGACGCGCGCACCACGGTCGACGTCCTGGCCGGAGTCCGGAGCATCGTCGATGTCAACCTGTACGTCTGGCGGCCCGACCGGGGGGACTGGCGGCTGCTGCCGCTCGAGGACAAGCGCGCCCTGTGGGAGTTCCGCTCGCGCCCGGAGTGACCGGACGCGTCGCGGTCAGGCTCTGAATTCGGCCGGTCGCTCCGGGCTGGCCTCCGCCAGCGCCCGGCGGACACCGTCGGCGTCGTGGTCGGTGGCATAGACGGGCGTCCCCGGCTGCTGCCGCCACGAGTCGGCCAGACCGCCCGCGTCTACCGGGTCGAACCCGATCTCGTCGACGAACCGCATGACCGTGGCCTTGGCGGCCGCGTCGTCCCCGGCCACCGGCAGGGCGATCCGATCCGGGCTGCCGGCCGGCTTGCCGAGCTCGAGCAGGTGCCCTGAGTAGATGTTGTTGAACGCCTTGATCACGGGGTGCCCAAGCTGCTCTGCGACCCAGGCGCTCTCGGGCATCCCCAGTTCGATGGATTCGATTCTGCCGTCCCGTTGTTGGGGGTAGTAGTTGCCGGTGTCGACCACGGCTGCCCCCTCCGCAGCGCCGTCCAGGATCCCGTCCGGGAGGTCGGGAATGTGCTTCTCCGGAATCGTCACGATGACCACCTCGGCGCCGGGGGCCGCGTCGGCCGCCGCGACCGCCGTGGCGCCGGTCTCGGCTGCGAGCTCGGCGAGCGTCTCCGGCCCTCTCGAGTTGGCGACGGCCACGTCGTGGCCCGCTGCGGTGAGGCGGCGAGTGAGCGTTGCACCGATGTTGCCGGCGCCGATGATGCCGATCTTCATGTCGCTCCCAGGTCGGTGGAACGGTCCCGTCGCGGAGGCTATCCGGTCGCGGGGATGCCAATCACTCACGTCGCGGACGCAGGTGCCGATGACCAAGCGATGGGCGGCGGGACCCTGACCGGCGCAGCGAAGCAGGACCCCGTTCACAAGTGCTTCACATCCGTTGGCCGGGGCGGCGGTCACGCATAATCCCCGGGGATGGATCGTGACCTTCCCACCGCCCCGATCGCCGCCGCCGGGCTGATCGCCGGCTACGGCGTCGCGGTGGCGAGCGGGTCCCGCCCCCTCGGCGGCCTGGTACTCGCTGCCTGCGGACTTGCCTGCGTGGCGATCTGGCTGCGCCGGGACGGCCGCCGCACCGCCGCGCTGCTCACCGGCGTCGGCCTGTTCGCGTTCGCCTTCTCGCACGTGCTCGCACTCGCGATCGGCGCCTGGCCGGCGGTGCTGCTCGTCGCCGTGGCCACGGCGGCCGTGTGCCGGCGGATGTCCGACGCCCGGCGCCCGAGGGTGGCGCGCCGGCCGGCGTAGGGGGGACGTGGGTCCTGGGCCGGCTCGTGGCCCGAGGCATTGAACGGCTGGCTGGGGAAGAAGGGTGGTCCCGGGCTTGTGGGTCCCGGGATCAGTCGGGCGCCTGGGTTAGACAGCACGCAACCGGGCGCGCAACCGGCAAAACGTTCCATTTCGGCGCGCGCTCGCCCCGGCACGGAGCGTTCGGCCGCCTATACCGGCCGAACGTGGCCCGGCGAGGACCGCGCGCGGCGAGGGGCGACGAAAAGCCCGTGCGCAAGGGACCCCCAACCCATCCCCGGCCGCTGATTACGCGCGCGCTCCGTACCCCACCCCGTTCTGCGCCCAGCACTCCCCGCGCTCGAGTCCGCTGATCCCCGTCCACAAGAGGTCCATGGCCGCGATCACGAGCTGCTCGCGTTCCACGTCGGGATGGGCGTGCCACCAGCGCACAGCGCCGTGGAGCGCGGACTGCTGAAGCGCGAACATGGCCTGACCGACCGTGCTGGCGGTATCGATCCCGGCCCGCCGGGCTTCCGGGGCCAGCATCGCCGCCATGAGGCGGTTGGACTCCGCGCGCAGGCGGTGGTGGTCGGTGGCGACCTCGCCGTCGACCGGGGCCCGGTCCGGGAACAGCAACTTCCAGGCCTGCGGCTGGTGCTCGGCGAAGGCGAAGAACGAATCGAGCCCGCGACGCATGCGCTCCTCCATCGGCACGTCGGCCGCCATCGCCGCCTGGAGGTGGGAGAGCAACGAGGCGTGGGTGTCGGCGAGCAGCGCCGCGAACAGCGCGCGCTTGGAGGGGAAGTGGTCGTAGAGCACCGTGCGACTGACCCCGGCGGCCGTGCCGATCCGGCCCATCGACGTGCCCTCGTAGCCGTTGCGCGCGAATGCGTCGAGCGCGGCGTCGACGATCAGGGCGCGGCGGGCGGCGGCGGGAAGGCGGCGTTTCGAGGTGTGTGTCGTCATGGCGGTGTGGGCTGACGGTACCGCCCGGCAGCGCTCGGGCGTATTATCCGACATGGGTGTCGGTTGCCATCAGGAAGCGAACCCGCCGGGCTGACACGGGCGTTACGATCGTCCGCGCCGCACGTGAGATCTAGCGCGCCGTGAGCGCGATGACATTCGAACTGTGAGGAGTAACTCGATGCCAAAGACTGAAGCGCTGGTCTTCGACGCGATTCGCACGCCCCGTGGGAGGGGAAAGGTCAACGGGTCGCTGCACGCGACCAAGCCAGTGGACCTGGTCGTCGGCCTGATGCACGAGGTGCTCAGCCGCAACGTGGCGCTCGACCCCGATCGGGTCGACGACGTGGTGCTCGGCGTCGTCACGCCGATCGGCGACCAGGGCGCCGACATCGCCAAGACGGCGGCGATCAAGGCCGGACTGCCGGACACGGTCTCAGGCGTGCAGCTCAACCGCTTCTGCGCCTCGGGCCTCGAGGCAGTCAACGTCGCCGCGCAGAAGGTCGCCTCGGGCTGGGAGGACCTCGTATTCGCCGGCGGCGTCGAGTCGATGTCCCGGGTGCCGATCGGCTCCGACGGCGGGGCGTGGGCGATGGACCCCGAGACCAACTACGACAGCTCGTTCGTGCCGCAGGGCGTCAGCGCCGACCTGATCGCGACGGTCGAGGGCTTCAACCGCGAGGATGTCGACACGTATGCCGCCCGCTCGCAGGAGCGCGCGGCGACCGCTCAGGCCGAGGGACGGTTCTCGAACTCCGTCATTCCGGTGCTCGACATCAACGAGCACGTGGTGCTCGACCACGACGAGTTCATCCGGGCCAGTACCACGGTCGAGAAGCTCGGCGAGCTCAAGCCCTCGTTCGCCGTGATGGGCGAGATGGGCGGCTTCGACGCGGTGGCGCTGCAGAAGTACCACTGGATAGAGAAGATCGAGCACGTTCACACGCCGGGCAACTCGTCCGGGATCGTCGACGGCGCGTCGCTGGTGGCGATCGGGAACGAGAGGATCGGTGAGGAGCTCGGGCTCAAGGCGCGGGCTCGTGTGTTGGCTACGGCCGTGTCCGGTGCCGACCCCACGATCATGCTGACCGGCCCGGCGCCGGCGAGCCGCAAGGCGCTGGAGAAGGCCGGCCTGACGGTCGACGACCTCGACCTGGTCGAGATCAACGAGGCGTTCGCGGCCGTCGTGCTGCGCTTCGTCAAGGACATGGGCCTCGACCTCGACAAGGTCAACGTGAACGGCGGCGCGATCGCGATGGGCCATCCGCTCGGCGCGACCGGCGCGATGATTCTCGGGACGCTGATCGACGAGCTCGAGCGCCAGGACAAGCGCTTCGGGCTGGTGACGCTGTGCGTCGGCGGCGGCATGGGCATCGCGACCGTGATCGAGCGCGTCTGAGCGCCCGCTCCGATCGCCTGATCCGACAAGGAGAACTGAGAAATCAATGAGTGAGAGCACCACGATCCGCTGGGACAAGGATGACGACGGCGTCGTCATCCTGACGCTCGATGACCCGAACCAGTCGGCGAACACGATGAACGCCGCATACGCCGCATCGATGGCCGCGACGGTCGAGCGTCTCGAGGCCGAGAAGGGCGACATCACCGGGGTGGTCATCACCTCGGCCAAGAAGACGTTCTTCGCCGGTGGCGATCTGAACGACCTCAGGACCGCGACCCGCGATCAGTCCGAGCAGATCGCCGGCTTCATCCGCGACGGCAAGGCGCAGCTGCGTCGCCTGGAGACACTCGGCAAGCCGGTTGTCGCGGCGATCAACGGGTCCGCCCTCGGCGGCGGCCTGGAGATCTGCCTGGCCTGTCACCACCGCGTCATCCTCGATGACCCGAGGGTTCAGCTCGGGTTCCCCGAGGTTCAGCTCGGCCTGCTCCCCGGCGCCGGCGGGGTGACCCGCACGGTGCGCATGCTGGGGATCGCCAACGCGCTGATGAGCCTGCTCATGCAAGGTCAGCGCGTGCGCCCGCAGAAGGCCAAGGAGATCGGCATCGTCGATGAGATCGTGGCCACCCGGGAGGAGCTGATCCCCGCCGCCAAGGCGTGGATCGCCGCCAATCCGGAGGCGGTCCAGCCGTGGGATGTGAAGGGCTACAAGATCCCCGGTGGGACCCCCAGCACACCGGCCTTGGCGCAGAACCTCCCGGCCTTCCCGGCGAACCTGCGCAAGCAGATCAAGGGCGCAAACTATCCCGCTCCGCACCACATCATGGCCGCGGCCGTCGAGGGCGCCCAGGTCGACTTCGACACCGCCAGCCTGATCGAGGGCCGGTACTTCGTCGATCTGGTCACGGGCCAGGTGGCGAAGAACATGATCCAGGCCTTCTTCTTCGACCTCCAGCGGGTCAACGGGGAGCGCGACCGTCCGGATGGGACCGAGCCGTTCCGGCCCAAGAAGGCGGTCGTACTCGGGGCCGGGATGATGGGCGCCGCGATCACCTACGTGTGCGCCAAGGCCGGGATCGAGGTCGTGCTCAAGGACGTCTCGCTCGAGGCGGCCGAGCGCGGCAAGGACTACTCGAAGGCGCTCGTCGACACGGCCGTCGAGAAGGGCCGCTCGACCCAGGAGCAGGCTGACGCGCTGCTGGAGCTGATCATGCCGACGGCCGATCCGGCCGACACGGACGGCGCCGACCTCGTGATCGAGGCCGTGTTCGAGGACCCGGCGGTCAAGGCGCAGGTGTTCGCCGAGATCGAGCCGCACCTCGCCGAGGGCGCGCTGCTGGGCTCCAACACCTCGACGCTGCCGATCACCGGCCTGGCCGAGGGCGTCTCGCGCCCAGCGGACTTCATCGGGCTGCACTTCTTCAGCCCGGCGGAGAGGATGCCGCTGGTGGAGATCATCAAGGGCGAGAAGACGAGCGAGGACACCGTCTATCGCGCGCTCGACGTCGCCAAGCAGATCAAGAAGACGCCGATCGTCGTCCACGACAGCCGCGGCTTCTTCACCAGTCGGGTGATCGGGGCGTTCATCAACGAGGGGCTCGCGATGCTGCCGGAGGGCATCCCGGCGCCGTCGATCGAGCAGGCCTGCTTGCAGGCGGGATATCCCGAGTCGGTGCTGCACCTCTCCGATGAGGTGAACCTGAACCTGATGCGCAGGATCGAAGACGCCACCAAGGCGGCGATCGAGGCCGAGGGCGGGACCTTCACGCCGCCCCGCGGAGAAAGCGTCGTGGCTCGCATGCTGGACGAGTACGGGCGCGGCGGCAAGATCGCGGGAGGCGGCTTCTACGACTACGAGCACGGCCACCGCACGTACCTGTGGCGCGGACTGAAGGAGGCCTTCGGCGGTGAGAACCTCGATGTCCCGCTCAAGGACCTCGAGGAGCGAATGCTGGTGATCGAGTCGCTCGAGGCGGTCAAGTGCCTCGACGAGGGCGTGATCGAATCGGTCGCGGACGCCAACATCGGCTCGATCTTCGGGATCGGCTTCCCCGGCTGGACCGGGGGCGTGCTGCAGTACATCAACGGCTACGAGGGCGGCCTGCCCGGGTTCGTGGCCCGCGCGCGCGAGCTCGCAGAGAAGTACGGCGAGCGCTTCGAGCCGCCCGCCTCGCTGGTCGAGAAGGCCGAGCGCGGCGAGACCTACAGCGACGAGCAGTCGCTCGTCGGCGCCGCGTAGGACACGGATGTGAGGGACCCGGCCGCTCGTTGCCCACGAGCGGCCGGGAATCCGCCTCGGCGGGCGCGGGACGGCGCGGGTGCAGGGTCAGCTTCTCGGCGTAGGCGCAGATGGCGCTCCCGCGGGTCGAGGCCGCCGCGGCGCCAGTCATAGGGACACGCGCTCGCCGAGACGGGCCGCCGAGCTCTTCGCGCAGGGCGGCGCCATGGACGATCAGGCAGTACAGGCACTCGTTGGCGGCGCTGACCACGACGGCGATCATCTCCCGGTCGGCGGCACGGCGATGCTCGCTGGGCTGACCGAGCTGGCGGTAGCGCGCAAGCCAGCGGACGGTATCGTGCCAGCGCATGGGGCAGCCGCCGATCGCGGCGCGCCGAGCACGCGCCGCACAACGCGATGGACGCCAGACCGAGTTCGGCGGCCGGCGCCCATACCGCTTCCAGGCCGCCGACCGGGAGCCTCGGGCTGGCCGACGTCCAGGCGATGATCGCGCAGCGACTGCCGCTGCTGCCGCCGTTTCGCTGGCGGTCTCTGTCGGCACCGAGGAGCAGTTCGGAACCTACGGCAACCGCATCGGCCTGCTGAGCGTGCCTCTGTTCACCAACGAGCCTGATCCCGCCGAGCGCCTGCGCAAGACCCATGAGGCGCTTCGGATCGCCAAGGACCGCCACCGGGCGCTGCCCGCCGAGCTGCTTCAGGACGCGACCCAGTTCATCCCGCCGGCCGTGTTCGCCTGGGCGGCCCGGGTCACCTTCTCGCTCGCCGCGACCCGCACCCCCGCGAGGAGCTGCGACCGGCGCTCAGCGCTGCGTGAGCGTCACACCCACGCGGCCCTGAGCGCCCGGTAGGACTCTTCGAGCAGCTCGGGCAGCACCCGCGCGTTCCCGATCACGGGCATGAAGTTGCTGTCGGCGCCCCAGCGCGGTACGACGTGCAGGTGCACGTGGTCGTCGAAACCCGCACCGGCCACCTTGCCGAGGTTGAAGCCGACGTTGAACCCCTCGGGCCGGTAGGCGACCCGCAGCGCGGCGAGCGAGCGCCGGCTGAGCATCATCAGCTCGAGCAGCGTCGGCTCGTCAAGGTGCTCGATCGTCCCCGTGTGAAGGTACGGGGAGATCATCAGGTGCCCGTTGGTGTAGGGGAAGGCGTTGAGCATCACGTAGCTGTGCTCGCCGCGGTGCACGATCGCCGCGGCCTCGTCATCGCCCCAGGCCGGCTTGGCGCAGAACACGCACTGGCCGGATTTCTCACCCTTGATGTACGGCATCCGCCACGGCGCCCAGAGACGCTCCTCGCTCATCCGGTGACTATCCCAGACCAGCCCCGGTCTGGGCAGGAGGGCGAGCCGGGGCGGTCTACCAGGCCTGGGTGTCGCCGCAATGCGGGCAACCCACGCTGGTCGAGACGAGCGCCTCGAACACCAACCCGCACGAGCACGTGTAGAGCGCCCGGTCCTGCGACGGGCCACCGTGGCGGCGGCGATGCTGGGGCTTCGGGCTCTGGGGCTCAGGCGCGCTCGGCCGCGGCGCCGCGTACTCGGCGCGCCGTGGCCGGCCTCTGCGGCTCTCTGCGCGTTTCAGTCTGACTTGCACGTTCATCGCAGATAACGGTCTCGATCGCGATTGGTTTCGCCTCCGGGCGAAAAAATCCTGGGTGCTAACCCGACGCTAATCGGCATCCGGGGTCGCCGCCCCGAGCGAACTGGACGCTCGTTGCTCTCGGCACGGCCGCCGGGAGGCAGGCGCCGATCGCCGTTGTGGGACAATTCCGAGCCGAATGGACCCGAGCCGCAAGCGTGCGATCCGCCTCACGGTCGCTCTCACTGCAGCGCTCCTCCTGGCCTCGGCGCTTGTGTACACCAGCTTCAGCGCCGGCCGGGACGAGCTGACGGCGTCAGCGCTGCTGAGGCAGGCGGTGCCCGGAAAGTCGTACATTCTGGCCGGCACCGTGATCTCCCAGCAGCGGGAAGGGGACGCGCTCCTGTTCCGGGTCCGCGATCCGAAGCTGCACATGTCCGTGCCCGTCCGCTACACCGGCATCGTGCCCGATCCCTTCGCGGTCGGCCGCGGGGTCCTGGTCACGGTCCACGAGCAGGGCACCAACCCCCAGTTCGTCGGCGAGCAGGACTCGCTGACCACCAAGTGCCCGTCCAAGTATCAGGCCGCAGCGGGCTCCTCCTACTAGTGTCCTGTGGGCGCTGACATGGCTCTCGTAGGCCGGGCGATGCTGATCCTGGGGCTGGGCATCTGCGTCTACGGGATCATCGCCTCGCTGTACGGCGCCGCCCGGGGCGGCCCGCGCTGGGTCGACTCCGGCCGTCGTGCGGTCTACGCCCTGGCCGCGGTGATGACGTTCGCCTTCGCGATCCTCGAAGCGGCGTTTCTGCGCTCGGACTTCACCTTCAACGTCGTCGCCGGCCACTCCTCGACCACGACGCCCACGTTCTACAAGGCGACCGCCGCCTGGTCCTCGCAGGAAGGGTCGCTGCTGCTGTGGGTGTGGCTGCTGTCGCTGTGGTCGAGCCTGGTCCTGTTCCTGACCCGCCGGCGGGCGCGGGAGATCGCCCCCTACGCGACCGCGGTGCTGCTCGGGTTCGCGACCTTCTTCGCGTCGCTGACGGTGTTCTTCGCCAACCCGTTCGCCACCACGCTGAACCCGCCGTCGGAGGGCGCCGGGCTCAACCCGCTGCTGCGGCACGCGAGCATGATGTTCCACCCGCCGATGCTGTACTCGGGGTACACGCTCCTGACGGTGCCGTTCGCGTTCGCGGTCGGAGCCCTGATCACCGGCCGGCTGAGCGCCGAGTGGATTGCGCTCACGCGCCGGTTCGCGCTCGCGGCGTGGCTGTTCCTGGGCATCGGGATCCTGCTCGGAGCCCGCTGGTCCTACACCGAGCTCGGCTGGGGTGGCTACTGGGCCTGGGATCCGGTCGAGAACGCGGCTCTGATGCCGTGGCTCGCCCTCACCGCCTTCATCCACTCGATCATGATCCAAGAGAAGCGCGGGATGCTGAAGGTCTGGAACGCCTCCCTGATCCTCGCCGGCGGCACGCTGGCCGTGCTCGGGACGTTTCTCGTGCGCTCGGGGATCCTCGACTCGATCCACGCCTTCGGCGCCTCGACGCTCGGCGTCCCGTTCGTGCTCCTGATCGGGGCGATGGTGCTCGGCTCGGTCGGGCTGATCGTGTGGCGGCGGGCCGAGCTGCGCTCGGACTCACAGCTCGACTCGCTGCTCTCACGCGAGGCCGTGTTCCTGTTTCAGAACCTCGTCCTCGTGGCGATGGTGTTCGTGATCTTCTGGATCACGTTCTTCCCGCTCATCTCCGAGGCGCTGACGGGTACGAAGGTGTCGGTCGGGCCGCCCGCCTTCCGGCCGTTCATCGTCCCGCTGGCGCTCGTGCTCGTGCTGCTCTCGGGGATCGGACCGCTGATCGCCTGGCGCCGGGTCACGGCGGCGAACCTCCGGCGCAACTTCACGCTTCCGGTCGCGGCCGGGCTCGTCACGCTGGTCGTGCTGCTGCTCGTCGGCGGCGTCAGCGAGCGGCCGTTCGCGCTGACGATGTTCTGTCTCGGGACGTTCGTGATCGTGTCCGTCGGGCAGGAGTTCTGGCGTGGTGTGCGGGCCCGCCGGGCCACCACCCACGACCCGGTGCCGCGCGCGTTCGCGCAACTGGTGCGGCGCAACCGGCGCCGCTACGGCGGCTACATCGCTCACGCCGGGCTGGCTGTGCTGCTGATCGGGGTGGCCGCGTCGTCGTCCTTTCAGCACTCGCACGACGTGATCCTCAGGCCCGGCCAGCAGGCGAGGGTCGACGGGTACACGATCCGCTACGTGCGCCCGGTCGCCACGGCGACGGCCGAGAAGATCTCCTTCGGAGCCGTGCTCGACGTCTCCAAGGGTGGCAAACACGTCCAGACCCTGACCACCACGCGGGGGTTCTATCCGGCGCAGGATCCGACGCTCGGCGTCGTGGGCCGGTTCTTCAACGGTGAGGAGGAGAGCCAGGTCGGCTTGCGCGCGGGGCTGACGAAGGACATCTGGACCGTGATCAGCCCGGACCTGACGCCGATCCAGCCCCTCATCAACCAGGGCGATCAGGTCTTCCTCAAAGCGATGCAGGCGGCGGCGTCGCTGCCGCCGGCCCAGGCCCGGGCGCAAATCACGAACCTGTTCACCGCACGCGATGCCGCCATCGGCGCGCTGGCCGAGCGCTGGGTCAAGCACCCGTGGCCGTCGGAGTTCCTGCTCATCATCTCGCCTCTGGTGACGTGGATCTGGCTCGGCGCGATGATCATCGCGATCGGCGGCGTGATCGCCCTGTGGCCGCCGCGCGCGTTCCCGCGCCGGCGCCCGGCCCGAGCCGCCGACACGACGGGCCCGCCGGCCCCGGCCGAGGTCCCGGAGCTGGCCAAGGTCTGACGCGATGGAGTTCGTGATCGTGCTCGCCGTCCTGGCCGCCGTCGTGGTCGTCGTCAGCGCGCCTCTGCGCCGCGCCGACGACGAGCCGGTGGGCGCCGCCGATGAGCTGCACGACCTCGAGGCGGCGCGGGAGGCCAAGTACCGCGAGATCCGCGACGCCGAGCTCGACCACAGCACCGGCAAGCTGTCCGACGACGACTTCGAGGCCATCGACCGCTCGCTGCGCACCGAGGCGATCGAGATCCTGCACGCGCTCGACAGTGCCGAGGGCACCCAGGCGGGCTGAGCGCCGGCCCGGGCTCAGCTACCATCTCGATCGATGTACACGCTCCTCAGCATCGTCCAGGTGATCATCGCTGTGGTCCTGATCTTCCTCGTGCTCATGCACTCGGGCAAGGATGCCGGGCTCTCGGGCGCCTTCGGCGTCGGCACCGGTGCCGGTCCGTTCGGCGGGGGCTCGTTGGTCGAGCGCAACCTGAACCGCTGGACGATCGGGTTCGGGGTCGTGTTCGCGCTGAACACGATCGTCCTGATCAAGATCGCCTAGCGTTCTGATGCCGACGTATTCCTGAATCAGGACACCAGCGCCCTGCGCCCCGCGGGCGCAGCCGGGCGGACCGGATCCACGCCGCCCTCACCAGGCCGCGCGGTACACCTCGAGCAACTCGTCCCGGGTGGCCGGCGGAGGCGTGAACGCGAGCTCCGGCCGTTTGACCGCCTCGTCCGCGCAGGGCTCGAGCGTATCCTCGCCGACCCCGGCATCCCGCAGTCGCTCGGCGCCGGTCAACCTGGCAAGCATGGAGGCAAACCGCGCAGGATCGCTTCCGAGCGCGTCGCCGAGGCGGGCGATCGCGTCGGGAGAGCGGCGTTCCAGAGCGCGCACCGTGTGGGGCAGCAGGATCGTGTTGGCAGGCCCGTGCCCGACGCCGGCGAAGCGCACGAGCGTCTGCGACAGGATGTGGTGCAGTCCATAGCCGGTCGATCCGATCACGTAGCCGGCCAGCAGCGCTCCGAGGGCGAGCGCGTCGCGGTCAGGGTCCTCGGAGG
>Ga0208714_1000018_pt1 | contig 49457 bp, 43 predicted proteins | sample NGESurshal072012_3_FD_184461 | JGI IMG/M metagenome (GOLD analysis project Ga0208714, IMG submission 184461) | Arctic peat soil microbial communities from Barrow, Alaska - NGEE Surface sample 415-1 shallow-072012 (SPAdes) | ecosystem: Environmental > Terrestrial > Soil > Wetlands > Peat ... | reverse complement strand
TTTTCTTCGCTCGTCGGTTGTCTGGTCATGACACCACCGCCGCCGATTGGTATCCCGACATCTGGGCTGCAATCCTCCCGGCCTTCATCGCCGTGTCCGTGCGACGCTTTCCGATTTGTGCAACTCCGCTGCATCCACCAGCAGAGACGCACGCACCTGGGCGGTTAGCCGCAACCAGATAAAGCAGACGGCCTCGACGGAAGATCCATCCTGCTAAGGAGCGGTCGAAAGGGGGCCTCGGGAGCCCTCTGAACTTGCTCTACCCCTCTCGGTATGAGATGATTTGGATGCAAAAGGTGGATACAAGAACGCACACAGAAGTCTGCCGGCGATGTTAAGTACTTGATAAGATGAGAGATAGTGGCGAGACTTGGCAGACCTTTTGCTATGGCTCTAAGTTATTGATTCTAAAGCGGAAGTGGTGAAATTGGCAGACACACCATCTTGAGGGGGTGGCGCCCAAAAGGCATGGGGGTTCAAGTCCCCCCTTCCGCACCATAATTCAGCCTGAGTCCTGACATATCGAGAGTACGAATTTACCAGTGTGGGCGTATGTTTGCGTGGCCTCGAGCCGCCGCCCGCAGCGAAGACTGAGACATCCATGATAGTTCTGATCACCATCATTCACGTATTGGTTTGTGCCTTCCTTATCATTGTCGTCCTGTTGCAGCACGGACAGAGCGCAGACATTGCGGCCGCCTTTGGCGGCGCTGGCAGCCAGACCGCCTTTGGCACCCGTACCGCCGGAACCGTTTTGAGCCGGGCGACCACCTACGCTGCTATTGCGTTCATGGTCACGTCGATCACGCTTTCCGTGCTGGCCACCCGCCGTGGCATCAGCAGCGGATCGGTGCTGGGTAACACCAAGTCTGCCCCGGCGCAGAAGGCTCCTGCGCCCGCACCGTCACCAACTACCCCGAGCCGCTAGCTGCTTCGGTCGTTTCCCGGGCGGCCAATATCAAATCCTCCGTTTTATCCGGAGGCTTTTGCTTTTGCTTCTCGGGCAGTGAGGATCACTCTGCGACCAGGTACTCCAAGGCTTCTTCGCGGGTCTCAAACGTCTCAATCTCGCGCCCCGAAAACGTGAGCACCGACTCGTACAGCGTTTTGGGGAGGTTCTCCGTCAGCACCCACGCCGACTTCTTGATGTGAGGACGGTCAAACACCGCAGCAAGTTTGAGATGTTCCACGGTTTCCTTTGTGAACTTTGAGCGGCTGAAATCGGCCAGCAAGAGCAGCGAACCTTTTGGGTGCGTGGTGACGTGCTTGGGGACCTGGTCGATCACTTCCGCCAATTCCTCCGGCGAACAGTCGCTGCAATCCGCCAGCAGCACCTGCTGGTTGCGGAACGTCAGGAATACGATGCGGTCCATAGGCTGCTCCGGATTGTCATTGCAGACACTTGATCCGACTCAGTGACAAGTGGGCGAAGTTTACCGCAGTGCGTTTCTTTGTACAAGGCGGGCGGCGGATTCAGTAGGATCCCTCCGAAAAGCAAGCACGCATGTGCACGGTTGACAGGGGTAAGACTGGGATCGAAGAGGCCTGAGGGCGCGAACGGCGGAAGTCGATTGCGAGGGTGCCGTAGTTCCCTTGCGGGTGTGCGGGTAAAGCACCGCTTTCCAACTGTCGGGAAAATTAGTCGCCGCCCTTTACGGACTGACACCCGCGAGGGACGTCAAAAATTGTGCGTTGAACGGTTCCCCTTCAAGCAGCCAGTCGCCAAACGCGTGCTAGTCGATGGTGACGGGGATCGACACGCTGTGGCTGAGGTTTCCACTGATGCCGGTCACGGTCACCGTGCCATTCAATGGAGTGACCGTCGAGCCGCCGCCACCACTACTGCTGCTGCCTCCTCCACAGGAAGCCAGGCCCAGCATGACGCCAAGAAGCAAGAGGCCGAGCAGACGGTTGCGCCAGACCTTGCCAGGCAGGCTGCGCCGGGGTTTCGCGGTAAACACCATCCCCAGGGCGAAAACAAAAGTGGCGTAGGTTCCGACGCCGCGGTGCAGGAAGGGCAATGGCGCTCTGCGGTCCATCGCCAGCGTGGCTGCGTGAATGGTGAGCGTCGAAGTGCCATTGCCTCCGGTCACGGTGGCTGGCGAAAGGCTGCAGGTGGTGGCGGCAAGCGTGGATGCCACCGCGCACGTGAGGGCGACATCCGAAGCGAAGCCCGCCACTGGCGCGACGGTGATGGTCGCGCCTCCACTCTGTCCGCTGGCAAACAAGAGCGAGCTGGCGGCGCTGGTCACGGTGAAGTCGGGGTTGGTTCCGCTTACGGTTATGGCTATGGGCACCGCATGAGAAGTGGTTCCGTTCGTCGCTTGTACGGTCACATTGCCAGTTTGTGAGTTTGCGCTGGTGGTGCTTACCGTCAGCGTAGAAGAGACGACGGTTCCGCCGTTGGTGGTAACAGGAGGAGCGGAGCACGTGGTCGCGGTTAATGTTGACGATGCGGAGCAGGTGAAGTTTATAAGTGACCCGCGTGTCCCCAGTAAATTAAGCGTCAAACTGGATGAGCCGTTGGCGGGCAGGGTCACGCTGGTGGCCGAGGGCGTGACGGAGAAATCGGCGACGCCAGTTAACGCGTTGACGAAGGCGCCGACGTCCAGAGATCCCAAGCCGGTGACAAGGTCATAGCCCGCGCCGGCAGAGTAGCCGTACGAGAGGCCGGTGGGGCAGCCGGTAGAGCCGGTCTGGCACGATACGATGTTGTTTCCGGTAGTGATGTCATGAAAGGCCCACGGAGCATTGGCCGCCTGGGTATAGAGTGCTGGATTCATGTTGCCCTGGGGAGTACCCATCTTCTGATTGATGAGCGCCACCACCCCGGCGAAGGCGGGAGCGGCAACCGATGTTCCGCCAATAACGGTGAAGGTGGTGTCGGTGCTGCGGAAGCCGGTCACGCAAGTCGATTGCGAGCAAATCACGTAGCCATCATGGCCGGGCGATGAACTGAACGAAATGTCGGGCACGTCGCGCTGGCCATCGCTAGGCACGCCTGTGCCGGTTTGCCAGACTGGCTTAGTAGTGAACGTGCTGACGCCACCACCGCTGGCAGAAATGGTGGTACCCGAGCTGTCGTTCCATGAGGTTTCGGGGATGTACGCCACCGCCGAGGCAACGAGGTCGGTGGTCGATCCAGCCCAGTATTGAGTGGCCGCAGTAGGCGCGCTGGTGTTGGCGGAGTCGGCTGAAAAGGTAGTGCCCCCCATCCCGGTCACCGAGGTAAGGCTTGCCGGGAAATCGACGGCGAGGCCAAGCTTGGCAGGCGCTGTGGAGTCGCAATCGGCTGCGCCGCTATCGCCGGAGGGTGTGACAATGGTCTGCCCTTGCGAGTTGGCCTGTTGTCCAGCCGTGGTCAGAGCGTTTTTCGTGGTGGTGTCCATCTGCGGTTCGCAGAGTCCATAGCTGATGCTGAAGACGTTCGCCGGAACATTGGTAACTGCCCATTCCAGAGCACCGAACGCTCCGGCGCCGTTATTCGCCACGGTGTTGATCACGTATACCAGATTGGCATTGGGCGCGATCGCGCCCGCCCACTCGACATCGAGGTTGGCTTCATCGGCATCGGCGGTGACGACCCCCGGATCGGTGGTGCCGGTAACAATCACAGTCTGAAAATTGCTCGAAGTCAGCGCGGGCAAGCCGGCAAGATTGCGGAAAGTCACCACGTCATACTGCTGTTGCTGTCCTTTCACGACGGCCCCAGGCGTGCCGTTGCGCCCGGGATTGCTGTCGGTGGAAAGGTCGGTCTGACCCATGATGGCGATCGTCTGTCCGGCGCCATTAATGCCGCTGTTGTACAGCGTCTGTAAGTCGTAGATGGTGGTGAAATCGCCGGGCAACACGAAATGGTTGCCGGTGATGGAAGATGTAAGGCGCGGCTTCGCCTTGAGGCCAAGAGAATGAGGCGCGAAGTCGTGCAGTGAGCCGATGCCTGTGATCACACCCGCAAAGGCCGCAGGGATCGAGGGATCGGACGAGGCGGCATAGTGCATCTTGCCGTCTACGAGGTAGTTGTGAATTGAGGTTTGGAAGGCGGCTTCGACCTGCGCCGCGATACCACTGAAGGTAATCCAGGTGCGGCTGCGCGCCGTCTCGACCACGGTGAAGCCCTGCGAGCGCAGCCAAGTGGCGGCGACGCTGGCGTCGTGTTCACTGACGCCAAAGCGGTCGGCAAATTGTTCGGGCGTGAGCCAATGGTGGTAGTTCGGCGAAGATGGGTCCTGCTGCTCGGCCAGCAACTGGTCGAGCGCGGCTTGCTGTTCCGCCGTAGGTTGGAAGAACAGCGTCATGCGCTGCATGGGCTGCGTCGGCGAGGCTGGCCCCCTATCGAATTCACTGCGAGCACGGGGATGCATCGTTCCCTGGAGGCGCACCATGCTGCGGTTGTCAACGGGACGAACAACACGGTTCTGTTGCGCCACCTGACCGTAGGCAAGTGAACCTAGCAGGAGGATGAGTGCAACCGTTGCGAAAGCGGACTTGTGTACGAGCTTCGATGCCATAAGATTCCCGGGTTGTCGGTAGCTGATCGCGCGAGCCAGCGAATGCGATGCGATGACAGGATATTGGCGATTCGCCATGAGACATTCGAAAGTTCCAGTAGGTCTCAATGCTTAAACCGAGTTGAAGGAGAGAAGTTGCACAGCGAATAAAAGCATATCCTTCGACTCGAACGGGGATTGACTTCCCCGTCCTCGCTCAGGATGACGGCAAAATAAACAGAATGGTGAGCGCGTATTATCAACCAACGCTGCCTTTCGCGACGATCTATTTACCGGTGAACAGCAGGGGCGTGAAGTTGATCAGGTTGCGGCGCCAGACCATCCAAGTATGGGCGCCGGGAGTTTCGATGTCGGTGAACGCGATGTCCTTCGATTTCAGCCATGCCTTGAATTTGCGGTTGGGCTCGATCAGGCCGTCACTGGTGCCGCAGGCGATCCAGAGCGTACGCAGTTGCGATGCCTGCTTGGCGTCGAGCGAGGGGAAGGCGGCGGCGAAGTCGTCACCCAAGCCTCCGGCGCTGAACGATCCAACGTAGGCAAACTTGTCGAGGTTGTTGAGGCCGGTGAGCAGACTCTCCGAGCCTCCCATGGACAGGCCCGCGATGGCGCGGTCTTCGCGCTTGGTAGAAACCGGATAAGCGCTTTCGACCATTGGCATTACTTCGGTGAGCAGCGACTTGCGGAATCCCTCGAAGTTCTGCTGACGCACGTCGGGATGCCCCCACACCGCCCATTTCAGCTTGATCATTTCCGGCGTGCCGTAGCCCAGCGGCATCACGACGATCATGGGCTTCACCTTGCCCTGGGCGATCAGGTTGTCGAGGATGACGTTGGCCATGCCCACCGCGGTCCAGCCATCGGCGGCGTCGCTATAGCCGTGCAGAAGGTAAAAGACGGGATACTTCGTCTTGGCCTTGGGATCGAAGCCGGGTGGCGTGTACACGTAGAAGTCGCGCTGGTCGCCGACGACTGCGGACTTGAAGAAATGACGATGAAGGACACCATGCGGCACAGCGGCGACGTCCCACAACTGGGGAGTGGGGCCGCTTACCGCGACCATGTTCTGAGGCTGAATTAGATTGGGCTTGATGCTGGGATTGTTGGGGTCGAGGAGAAACACGCCATCGGCGATGAAGACGTAGCCGTAAATGTCGGGATCGAGTGGCCCGACGGTGATGCTCCAAAGGCCGGAATCATCTCGGGTCATGGGCGAGGGTTTGGCGTCGCCTTCGAAGTTGAGCAGTACGGCCTTCGTGCCGGGAAGCAGAATGCGAAAGGTGACCTTGCCGTCGGGTTGAACTTCTGGCGACTGCACGGCGGGAGGCATCTGCGCCTGGACAGCTATTGCGGTGAGGCTGAGAAGTATACGCGCGAGAGAACGGCGAATCGACATGAGGGCCCTCGGAACTCCAGTGTGGCGTAGCCGAAGCATCAGTCTAAACGGGATGGAGCGGAAGTGTCGCGGGGTAAGAACGCCGCCCGCGGCGCGACCCCTGGGTACGGAGCGAACCGTCGATATGCCATTTCCCACTCATTCGAATAGCGTGGATGAGCGGGGCACCCGCTTACTTTGGCATGTCCGGGGCAGGCTTGGGAGCAGGCTTGGCGTCCTTGGCCGGAGGCTTGAGTCCGCGTGTGGACATGCGCTCGTCGCTGACTTTGTCGGCATCTTTCTTACTGTCGGACTTAGTGTCGGAAGCCGGAGCCGCCGTCGCGGTGTTCGAACTGGATGCCGCCGCTGTGGTCGCACTGGAGGTGGACGCAACCGCAGATGTACTGCTGGAAGTGGATACAGCAGCAGTTTTCGCGGAGGGCTTGGCTTTGGTGGACATGCGGTCAGCGCTGATCTTGTCGCAGTCTTTCTTGGTCTTTCCGTTGGCGTCGGTGGAACAGTCGGGCTTGGTGCCGGAACTTGACTGTCCCGCCCACATGGGACTGGGTGATGCGACGCACACGATCGTGCCCGTGGCACACCAGACCAGGCTGGCAGTGGCAATTGCGAGGGTCCCTAGATGCTTATTCATGGGCATGCCTCCGCATGAAGAGTCGAGGAAGATCAAGACAGCGTTCAATGGCGGGATGCAGGAAAGACAGCAGCACGGGGAGCACAAAATCGAAACAGAACCCCAGGGTGACCATGGCCGCGTAGGCGATGAGAACGGGAACGATGATAAGTAAGCTAACGAACACGACGCGGAGAGCTCCGCTGTAGCGGTGAATAGCGAGCAGGATGGCGGTGGCCAACAGCATGTCGATTAACGCGGCGAGCCCGAGCGGAATCGTGGATTGGATGCGGTCGTCGAGAAGGCCCTCGACGTAGTTGGCTTGGAAATACATGCCTGGTAGGCGACTTTCAGGATTCCGGAGTAGCGGGTCACAGTTTCCTGCTGCGACTTTTTGGACCCCGGAACGTAGGTGGAACGCGAAGAGGTCTTTGCCTGGGGCGGAGCGTATTCGGTAATGGTGCAGATCACCAGCGAATCGGGATGCTTGTCTTCAGAGCGCAACCGGCGGTCGTCCTTCAGCAGATCCGTTTCCAGCATGTTGCGCAAATCGGTCGCAACGTCGCCCTGTATGTTGTGGGCGGTGACCTGGACATCGATGATGGTGCCATGGAGATGCGCGGTGGGCGGCATCTTGCGCAGGAGCGTGATCTTCTTCTTGGACGACCCGAAGCCCTGCGCGAAAGCTGAAGACGAGAAACATACGGCCGCCAACAAAGCGGCTGCGGCCCAACGAAATATCTGCGATCGAACGCGTTGCGCGAAGCGGGGCATGATTTACATCCGATCGCAACCTGTTGCCACATGGCGCGTGGAACGCGATCGAAAAGTATCCGAACTGCAGCAAGAGTAGGGGCGACAAGTCATGCGGAATACGAATGCATGGCGTGGCACTATCGGGCGGAGGTGACGCCACCTGCGGGCAAAGTCGGCCGGCAAACGTCAGCGAGTCCGAGGCGCTCAATGCCAGAAATTGCGTACCCAGCGATGTGCGCACAGTTTCAGCAGAACGTCAGGCGACAGCGGACCGGCGTCGGAGGCCGCGACATTGGCGGCCACGTGATGCACATTGCGCATGCCGGGGATCACGGTCGAAACCGCCGCTGCTGACAGGCAGAAGCGCAGCGCCAGTTCCGGAAGCTGATCAAGTGTGATTCCGGTGTCGCGCACGATGGCCTGCACGGCATCCCAGACATCCTGGCGGCGATTGCCGCGGAAGTAGTGATGGCGGAAGTCGCCGTCGGGAAACCGCGTTTCGGGCGTGAGCTTTCCGGTGAGCGCTCCTTCATCGAAGGGAACGCGCACGATGACGCCGATGCCGTGTTGCTCGCAGTAGGGAAACAGTTCATCCTCGGGCGACTGGTCGAAGATGTTGTAGATGACCTGCACGCTGTCGATGAGGCCAGTATCGAGCGCCTTGAGCACGTTCGCGGGCTGATGGTTCTGGATGGAGATGCCCGCCAGTCGTACCTTCCCCGAGGCCTTCATCTCGCGCACCGTCTCTTGCCACTCGGGATCGAGGGCCCAATCGTCATGCCAGGTATGGAATTGGTAGATATCGATGCGGTCGCGGCAGAGGTGCTTCAACGTCAGGTCAAGGCAAGATAGAACATATTTCTTGGGAAAGGTCTTCTGTAGGGGATCGCCCGCCTTGACGTCCCAGACACTGTCTTTGGGCGGCACCTTACTGGCAATGATGACATCGGGAGACCTGCCAAAGGCGCGGGCGATAAGCTGCTCGCTGTGGCCGTCGCCGTAGGCCAGCGCGGTGTCGAAGAAGTTGACGCCAGCGTCGCGCGCGGCGGTGAGCGAACGCAGGGATTCAACGTCGTTGGCGCCAATCCACATCGATTTGCCGATGCCCCAGGCGCCATAACCGATGTCGCTGACCTTGACGCCGGATTTGCCGAAGTTGCGGTATTGCATGAGTGCCTCGCAGTGCCTGAAATGATAGCGCGTTGGGGAGGTTAGCGGCGTGAGACTCCGATACTTTGCATTCCGTGACCTCTCACTAATTCGAAAACCACGAAAGAGTGGAGCGCCGGGGCATAGATCCCCACTAAAGTAATGAGGCATGCCAACACTAAGCCCTGACTATCCCCACACGATGGTTCGACGATAGTGCTCGCGATTGAAAAAGTGCGATCGAAATTGATTTTTGTGCTTGCAATCTTTCTGAAGTTGTAGCATGGTAGAACTCGCGTAGGAAACGCCCGATGATACTCAAAACGCAAAACTCGATGCGTAGGTTACTGCAGCCAGAAATGGCATGCGGCGACAGCCGGGCTATTGTTGCGAACTGTCGCTAGCTCCTGGCGATTGAATCCTACGCAACCCAATACAAGCTTGCTGGGTAGTGAAGATCACGGTTACTTCGGCTTGTAATCAACAGCCGAAGTGTGGTCGCTAGTTCTCCCAGCATTACCTTTGGCCAGCGCGAAGTAGACGGCTACTTCCAGGATGCTCCATTTGGGCGGAGCATGGAACCCGCAAGCCGTGGACGCTGGTTCCCTGGCCATGGACTCTCGCGAAGTTTGTGTTCGCGAGAGCAGGCTAGCGCCGGTAGTGAAGGCAACAGGTAATTCTCTCGCCCAGAAGAGAGCAGGGGCCGAAATCCCTGCCAGAAGAAGCGATTGCAGAGAGCGGAGCGTAGTTTCGTACTGCGAGACACCTGCAGAAAGCAGTCTGATCTCAACTGTTGCCGATAGTTCCCCGGCGCGATTTGGAAAGGAAAGAAGCAGAGGTAGCGAGGTGAGTTATGGAAGTCCTGATACCCATGATTTGGATCATGATCGTGATCCTGCGGGTCGTATTCCGCGAGCGCCAGACCGTGGCGGTCGAGCAGCGTGAGGGCGCGCTGTGCCGTACCTGCGTCAATTCGCACATGGTCAAGGGCTTCAGCGGGAAGGAACTCATCTCGTGCACCTTCGGAGGCACCTTACGTCCTATCAAGTTCGAGGTACGCGAGTGCACCGGATTCAGCAACCGCCTGGTGAATATCACTCCGGTGAGGATTGAGGGGTTCGTCAGGAACGAGAACGAGGTGTATGCGGAAGTCCGGATCTAACGACGTCTCCATCGCGAGGCGGTGGAGACGGTCGTTAGTGCCCTGCTGAAGAAGGCACCCGACTCTGACAGTGTAAGAGTTGCCTTCCCAGGTGCCGCCCGGCTCGATTCACTGACAATTTACCGGCGGTTTATCAAGGATTGAACTGCATAGCACACTCTATGGTGCAGGTGTGTACGCATCCGGGAAGGGCGGCAGGTCGTGACGCATGGCAATCCGCAATGAAGTCCTGCCAAGACCGCCGGGCTACCGATGCAAAGGCAAGCTGTTGCTGGACGGCCTGCCCTTCGCGCCGGGCGACGTAACCGCCGGCAGCGAAGATGAGTTGCAGGCCGTGGTGGTGGGCAACGCCTCCTCCTGTGACCTTCCGATCACGATTCGCGATTCGCGCTTCCTGAAAAACATTGCCCGCCGCAGCTCCAGCGGCGAAGCCCCTCGCAAGACCTACCTCGAAGTACAGGAATTCCTCAGCGATTCCGAGCAGACCTGGGAGAACAGTTGGATCCGCTTTCCCGAGCGGCGACTGAGCCCGCTGGCGCTGAATACGTTTCTGGCGGACTTGAAGATCGGCGAGCGAGGGCAGCTAATGCGACATCGCGCCGACTCGGTGAAATTCACCTTCGAGCAGGACGGCGAGACGTGGCTGCGGATTCCCATCAGCTACGCGCTGAAGTTGGCGCTGGCTGACTTGTCGGGCACGCAGCCGCACATGCCGGAGAAGATGAGGCTGGAGGCGAAGCGTCTGCAGCGGCACTTCTCCAACGACAACACCTCACCGGAGACGACCTCGTTTCACGTGGTGGCGTCGCGGGAGCAGGCGCTGATCGGGGAGCAGGTGGCGCGGGAATCGGCGCGGCGGTTTCTTTTCACCTCGCTGCTGATGTCGTGGGCGAACCTGCGGTTCGGACTGCTGGAATCGGGACAGCGGGCGCTGGTGTATCACGCGCCGCATCCGCCGGTGCGGCAGACGGAGCTGTCGTCGTGCATCTCGGACTCGTTTTACCGCGAGTTGTATGTGAGTCCGTGCCTGTCGGGTTGGGACGACGGCGAGCAGAAGGCGGACTACATGCACCTGTGCCACCAGGTGTTGAGCCGGAGCCAGTTGAATTCGGTGGCCAAGCTGCGCGAGGCGGGCATCCTCTCCAACAACCTGATTGTGCTGCCGAACCTGTCGAACGTGAGCCTGGCCAACAACGGCATCCACATCACCATGGGGAGCCGCGCGCTGACGAGGGCGATCGCGCATGGTGCGGAGGCAGAGGCGCAGCGCGAAGAGAAGCGGCTGGGCGACCTGGCAATCAAGATCTTTGAGCACTTACTGGTGCTATTCGTGGGGACGTATTCGGCAGCTCCCTACCGCATCGACTTCGCGGAGTTCCATCCGGAGAGGTTGTTGTCATTTCTGCCACACGAGTTGGACTTCACCCACCTGCGGCTGATGTGGCGGGAATGGAAAGAGAAAGCCGAGATGCGCGTGCTGGGACGGGCGGTGACGCCCTACGGCCCACTTGGTCTCGACAGCTTCGTCGCGCGGCTATTCGGGTTGCGCGGCGATTTGGTTCCGGACTATCGGCTGATCAACTATCCCGTGGCGTGGCTGGCGACGGAGCAGGCTTCGGCATTAGATGGCGAACCGGGCAACGTGACGCGGCTGGTGTCGGAACTGGATGAGTTGGGAATTGTCGATCGGCGGCTATCGTTCTACATGCCCCTGCGCTTGCGGGAATTCGGCAAGATGGGATTCTCGGGGTTCGAGGGGCGCTATTACAGCCTGTTCCCCACCTTCCGGCACGACATGGCGGCGGCCACGAACCTGCAGCAGTGGCTGCTGATGGTTTCCTACCAACTTGCGCTGAAGGGGACGGTTGGCGCGTGCGATATTCCGGACGACCCGACCTCGGAGAGCGAACGTCGCCAGCCATTCTTCTTTGCGGCTGCCGGACTGCCGGCATTCTATGTCCACAAGCAATCGCGCAATGAGCTGCTGAAGGAAATAGTGCGGCACTGCACGAGCACGCGTTCGAGCTGGCGGCATCCGGAATATCTGCGAGTGCCAATCCGCGACTACCGCGACGCCCTGCTGTCATGGCTGACGGAAACCGCGCAGCAGGCCATTACGCAGGCGCAGGCAGGGCCGGTGATTGAGGAGTTGCGCGCTCGGCTGGCGGACGGGAGCCTGCAGGCCCACCAGAGGATCGTCAACCATGTGATGAGGGAGTCGGGCAGTCATGATCCGATGAAGCTGAGCGCGCGTGAGTTCAACCGGCTGGCCGAGCAACACTATCGCGAAACCCTGCGGCGAGAGAACCTGTGCGAGGCCTTCGAACAGTTGCGCGAAGACGCGCAAGAGTTGTCAAGGGCCGGCCATACCGAATTGGCCCCGCTGGTGCGGTTTGGCGTCAGGGTGCAAGACCCGGTGCGCTTTCTCGACAGCATCGAGGAGCGGTTGGTGGGCGACGACTTGACGGCACAGGAAATGGCCACTGTGTTGAACCTGCTTTTGTTGATGAGCACGCTGGAGGAAGAGCGCAACCCACCATGCCGGACATGAACCATAACAATCATCAATACATCGATCGTGCCACCGGTACGGTGGCGGAGGAGCGTCTGCTGGCAAACCGGCTCATCCGCACCCTGTACTCGCCGCAGCTGGAAAACGCTCCGCTGCTGTCGAAGCTAGCATCGAGCCGCTACCTGTCGGAAGTTCTCGGGTACCTGAACTACGACAACGCGCTGTCGTCGCGCATGTCAGGGATGCGGTACTTTCTGCGTAATTGCGGTATCGACGCCAATGAGTTGTTGGATGATGCCGCGCAGCTCGACACGCCGCGCAAGGTGTTCGAGCGCAAGATCAAGTACTGGCAGTTCCGTCCGCTGCCGCGGGCTGAGCGGTGCGTGGTGTGCCCCGCGGATTCGCGGGTGATGGTGGGCTCGTTGCGGGAGACGTCAGGGCTATTCATCAAGGGAAAGTTTTTCGAGTTTCCGGAATTGCTGGGCGGCAAGGGATCGCTCTGGGAGCGTCGCTTCGCCGAGGGCGACTTCGCAGTGTTCCGGCTGACCCCGGAAAAGTATCACTACACGCACGTTCCGGTGGCGGGATGTGTTGGAGACTTCTACAATGTTCGGGGGCGCTACCACTCTTGCAATCCGAATGCGGCGGTGCAGTTGCTGACGCCGTACTCGAAGAACCGGCGGGTGGTGACGGTAATCGATACCGATTGCGACGGCGGCGCGCAGATTGGCTACGTCGCCATGATCGAAGTGGTCGCGCTCATGGTGGGACAAATCGAGCAACGTTACAGCGAAGAGCGTTATGACCATCCGCGTGGACTGGAGAAGGGCATGTTTCTGCGCAAGGGCGCGCCCATAGCGCTGTTCCGGCCGGGAAGCAGCACTGTTGTTCTGCTGTTGCAACGGGAACGTGTTCGTTTCGCGCAAGACCTGGTGAGCAACCAGCACAAGACTGGAGTGCGCAGCCGCTATTCGGCGGGGTTCGGGCAGCCGGTGGTAGAAACCGATGTAAAGGTGCGCTCGTTGCTGGCGTATCCGAAGGAGGTGCAACCGTGATCAATGTTGTATTCGTGTCGGCGCTGGGGGTCGTGCTGTTTGGGGCGCTGGCGTGGGGGATCAGGAACCTTCCCGCGGAACGCTGGCAAATGCTGGCATCGGTTCCCATGACGAAGGACGGAGACGGTACGTGGCAGGGGTTGAACCTGACGTTCTACGGCTTCTTCAGCGCCACCGCAACCACGTTTGGAATTGCCCTGATGGTCGTGCTGGTGTCGTCGGTGGGCACTCCGCTGCTGGCGGGTGCAGCGGTGATTGCGGCGATGATGGCGATCTGCATGCCGGCGTCAAAGATAGTGGCAGCCCGGATCGAGGGCAAGCACAATACCTTCACGATTGCGGGCGCGGCGTTTGTGGCAGCGATCATTCTGCCGTCCGGTTTGCTGGCTGCACAGTGGGCATTGGCAAGGTGGTTCGACATTACGATCCATGTCTTGCCGATGCTGGCAGCGGCGGCGATTGCGTACGCGCTGTCGGAGTCGATTGGCAGGATGGCATGCCTGAGCTTCGGGTGCTGTTACGGCAAGCCGCTGCGTGAGGCAAGTCCGCGAGTGGCGCGCATGTTTGGGCGCTGCCACCTGGTGTTTCACGGCAGCACGAAAAAAGCCGCCTATGCCTCCGGGTTGGCGGAAGAGCCGTTGGTGCCGGTGCAAGCGATTACCTCGATCGTGTTCGCGCTGGCTGGACTGGCGGGGTTGGGATTATTCCTGGCGGGCGATTGGCGGCTGGCCGCGATCGTTCCGGTGGTGGCGACGTGGGGATGGCGAGTGGTGTCGGAAATGCTGCGCGCCGACCATCGCGGCAGCTCGCGCATCTCGGCGTACCAGGTGATGGCGGTGATCGCGATGGCGTATCTGGTGGTGATGCTGACGGTAATTCCGAGCGATGCGCCGGTGCCGAACTTGGCGGCGGGATTATCGCAGGTGACGTCGGCGGGGGTGATCGTGCTGCTGCAGGTCTGCTGGGTGGGGCTGTTCCTGTTCTATGGACGAAGCCGCGTGACCGGGTCGGTGGTGTCGTTCCACGTGATGGCAGAGAGAGTGTAGGCGGCGCGGCACAAAGATGCAGGCCCGCGTGGATTGCCGGGCCTGCCCGAGTTGTTGCGGAGGGAAATGAAAGAAACTAGCGGCCGAGGCCGGCGGCCATGGTCTTCATCATGGTGCCGTTCGGATCGTCATCCTTGAGTGCCCAGGCGAACGCCCCGCCCAATCCTCCCGGCACTCGAATCTGAATGTAGGCCATCTTCAGTCGAGCGGTGGTGGGATCGTCGTAGGTCCAGAAGGTCTGGGTCGATGGGTTGTAGATTGAAATGGCCAAGCGGCGCCAGTCGAATGTCTTGCTGAATCCGGGAAGGCTCTGCAACGTATGGTAGGTGGCAACTCCGTCGGTCGCGAGCGTGTCGCCTGCTGGAGACGTTGCGGGACCGGTCGACGCCTGATACAGACCGTTGTTGGCACCAGACACGCCTTGCCATCCGGCGCCGTATAGAGGCACGCCAAGGAGGATCTTTTTGCCGGGGACTCCGGCCTTCAAGTAGGCGGAGATGGTGTCCTCTATATCCAGGCCCTGCCCGTAGTTCGGGTCCCGCCGGGAATCAAAGATCGGCGAGGCGTGGTTGGTGACGGTGTCCCAGGAACCGGCGTAGTTATAACCATCGATGGTGAAGAAGTCGAGGACCTTGGCCACATTGGGAAGATCGATGTTCACGTAGTTCTGGCTGCCGGCGGGAGAGTCGGCGGTCAGCACATATTGCTTACCGGTCGCTTGCGAGAGCACATTGAGTTGCCGGCGGAATTCCTGCAGCAGGGCGGTGTAATTCTGCTTGTCGGCGGCGGCAGGGAATTCCCAGTCGATATTGAACCCGTCGAACAGGCCCGGCGCAGTGATGTTGCCGTTCCAGTCGCTGCCAACATTGCCTACGATGAACATATCAATACAGGAGGCGGCAAGCGCCGTGCGTCCGGCGGGAGTGCCAGCCGCGGCGACAAATGCGCTGGTGTTGGCACTTGAGGCGCCGCCGAGCGAGATCACAGTCTTCAGGTTGGGATTCAGCTGTTTGAGCTTGAGAATCTCCGCGAAATTGCCGAACAGCGGCCACTGGCTGGAGATGCCGCCGGTGGGGGGCAGGTAGGGTGTTTCAAAGTCGGCCCAAGCGTCGGCGATAGCACAACTCGGAGTTGGGTTGGTGGTCACGTTGCCAAAGGCATAGACAAAGTGCGACAGATGACCAGCTACTCCATTGGCCTGCAAGTCGGCGATGTTGTAGTTGGCGTAATAGATACTCCACTCTTCAAAGAACCCGGCCAGCACTTTTCGTTGCGGGCCCTGGGCGTGCGAAACCACAGGCAGTAAACAGAGTGCCAGAGACAATAGGGAGAGAGTAAGTGTGCGACCGCGCCTGGCGGGTTGAATCATGGTAGATGCCTCCTGGAAGCTGGAACAGGCGGAGTATAGATAAGCACGATCGCTTTTGCAATATATTTGATCGAAAATGATCGTTTTTGATCGGCAGTCAGGAGGCACGAAAGCGTCAGTTGCCCCATGAGGTGCGGCTGCGGCGGCCCCCGCACAGGATGAAGAGGAGGTAAGGCATTTCCCTTCGGCTTGGTTCGGCCGCTTAGCGTACTCACTTCGCTCACGATGACATTCGAAGAAAGGACGCCGCAACCGGCTGGGGCCGCATCCGGCGTGTGCGAAAATGGGTGGCTATGCCTATCGACCCCCGCGCCGGGAAGCCGGCCACGCCCGACATGCTGGTCAACGTTCCACAACTCATCACTGCCTACTACGATGAGAAGCCCGACGTCTCGGAGCTGACACAAAAGGTCGCGTTCGGCACCTCGGGACATCGCGGAACGTCGCTGCAGACATCGTTCAACGAGAACCACATTCTCGCCATCTCGCAGTCGATTTGCGAATACCGCAAACGCGAAGGTACGAACGGCCCCCTGTTTCTGGCCAAAGATACCCACGCTCTGAGCGAGCCGGCGTTTGGCAGCGCGCTGGAAGTGCTACTGGCGAACGGCGTCGAGGTCATGGTCGATGCCGAGCTGGGGTATACCCCGACACCGGCACTCTCTCATGCCGTACTGCAGTACAACCGCGGGCGCAAACGCGACCTCGCGGACGGTATCGTGATCACGCCATCGCACAATCCCCCGGAGGATGGAGGCTTCAAGTACAACCCAACCAACGGCGGCCCAGCCGACACGACGGCCACCAAGTGGATTGAAGATCGCGCCAACGCAATCCTCGCGGGCGACATGAAGGAAGTGCGACGGGTCGACTATCAGGCGGCGCTCGGATCGCCCAACACGCATCGTTACGACTTCGTTTCTTCTTATGTAAACGATCTGGGCGCGGTCATCGACTTCGATCCCATCCGCAATGCGCATCCGCCGCTGGGGGCCGATCCGCTGGGTGGTGCGTCGGTTGCGTACTGGGGACGCATCGCTGAGAAATACGGGTTCCCGCTCACTGTTGTGGACCAGACGGTCGATCCCACGTTCCGCTTCATGCATGTGGATTGGGACGGCAAGATCCGCATGGACTGCTCCTCGCCCTACGCGATGGCGGGTCTGATCGCGCTGCGCGACAAGTTCAAGGTTGCCTTCGCCTGCGACACTGATGCGGACAGGCACGGCGTGGTCGGCAGCCTTGGCCTGATGAATCCGAACCACTACCTCGCTGTGGCCATTCGTTATTTGTTTCGCAATCGCCCCGGCTGGCGCGCCGACGCCGGAGTGGGTAAGACGCTGGTCAGCAGTAGCATGATCGACCGCGTGGCCAAGAGCCTGGGACGAAAGCTGGTGGAAGTTCCGGTCGGCTTCAAGTGGTTTGTCGACGGACTCCTCGACGGCTCGCTTGGGTTCGGTGGCGAAGAGAGCGCGGGCGCGTCGTTCCTGCGCCGCGATGGCACGGCGTGGACCACCGACAAGGACGGACTCATCATGGGATTGCTGGCGGCGGAGATGTTGTCGCGTAACGGTAAGGGCCCGGGCCAGCAGTACAGCGAGTTGACGTCGAAGTTCGGTGATCCCGTGTATGAGCGTATCGATGCTCCGGCCAATCCGGCACAAAAGGCGGTGCTGGCCAAGCTGTCGCCCAGCGATGTGCACGCCACCGAGCTGGCAGGCGACAAGATCACGGCGATGCTCACCAAGGCTCCGGGGAACGGTGCACAAATCGGCGGGCTGAAAGTTGAAACGGCTCGTGGCTGGTTTGCGGCGCGCCCGTCGGGCACCGAAAACGTGTATAAGATTTACGCTGAGAGCTTTGCCGGGTTCGAGCACCTCGAGCGTCTGCAAACCGAGGCACAGGAGTTGATCTCGCGGACGTTCAAGGCAGCGGGGGCATAGAGGCAAAGAAGACGTTTCAGGTTTCGAGAATTAAGACCCCTCGACTGCTCTCGCCGCGGGCGACCCACAATTCGAAGATTATTCGCGATGTGGGAATGCGTGACGAACACACAAAAACGTTGGCCGTACGGCAGCTTACGGCGTTTATAATCACGGGCAGTTAGTTCCCTCCCATTGTGGCAGCCAGACCCTCGGAATTGTTGTCTTTCGAGGGCAAAATGCTGTCTTCGCTGAATCTGGAAAGCGTTTTTTCCGAGGCCATCACCGGCCACCTGGCTGTTATTCACCAGTTGGATTCACAGCGTCCACACCTGGAAGAGGTCGCGATGCGCATGACCCAGGCGCTGCTCGACGGCCACAAGATCTTATGGTGCGGGAACGGAGGCAGCGCTTCGGACGCGCAACACCTGGCGGCGGAATTTGTGGGGCGGTATCGTCGCGACCGTCCAGGTTTGGCGTCGATCTCTCTAACGGCGAACACCGCTGCGCTCATCGGAATTGCGAACGACTATGGATTTCCAGAGGTGTTTGCGCGGCAGGTGGAAGCGCTGTGCACTCCCGGAAATGTGTTCGTCGGCATCTCGACTTCGGGAAACAGCCGTAACGTGTGCGTCGCTCTGACGCGAGCGCAGGACATGGGCGCATTCACGGTAGCGATCACCGGAGAACACGGAGGCCGGCTGAGCGGCACCGCCGATGTCTGGGTGCGCATACCTTCGCGCGACACTGCTCGCATCCAGGAAGCGTACATGCTGTGCGGCCACATGCTATGCGACTGGATCGAGCTGGCCGCCTGCATCTCGAACGCCGTGGAAGCGCAACGGAACGCGGGATGAACAACCCATCCAATCTGTTGAGCCTGGTGGAAGGCGAATTCGGCCACCCCCAAGTGCTGGTGGTGGGCGACCTGATGTTGGACAAGTACGTCAGGGGCGAAGTGGAGCGCATCTCGCCGGAGGCTCCGGTACCGGTGTTGCGCGCTGGGCGGCACAGCGAGCAGCCGGGCGGCGCAGCCAACGTGGCCATGAATCTGGCGGGACTGGGCGCGCAGGTGACCGTGATGGGATTCGGCGGTGGCGACGCTGACCAGTCTGCATTGGAAACGCGGCTGCGCGACGCGGGCGTTAAGTTCTCCAACGTCGCCTGCCCCGGATCGCCGACAACGTCGAAGCTGCGCGTGCTGACGGGTCACCAGCAACTGTTGCGGATGGATTACGAGGCCAAGCCGGGGCATTCCGCGCGGGCGGCGGCGACCTTGCTGGGACAAGTGACGGGCGTGCTGGCGGAATCGTCCCTGGTGGTGTTGTCTGACTACGCGAAGGGAGTGTTGTGCGAGCGGGTGTGCCGCACCATCATCGCGGGAGCGGGGGCCGCTCATGTTCCGGTGGTGGTCGATCCCAAGGGACACGACTTTGCGCGCTATCGCGGAGCCACGGTGATTTGTCCGGACGCGAAGGAATTGGCGACGGTCACGGGAGGACCAGCCAGCGACCTCAACCGGCTGTTGACGGCGGGGCAGGCCATGACGGCCGCGCTGGGGCTGGAGTTCATGCTGGTGACGCTCGGCGAAAAAGGCATCGCCGTTCTGCGGCCAGACTCGCGACGGCACATTCCCGCGGCGGCGCGGCAAGTGTATGACGTGTCGGGCGCGGGTGACACGGTGGTCGCGGTGCTGGCAGTGGCTCTGGCCTCGGGAGTGACGATCGAGGCGGCGGCACGATTGGCGAATGTTGCCGCCGGAATCGTGATCGGTAAGGTGGAAACGGTTCCGATTCAGCGCGGCGAACTGCTGGGAGCGCTGTCGCAGGAATTGCAGTCTGGGTCGGAAGAAAAAGTAATTCCGACTGAGGTGTTAATGGCGCGGTTGGCGGGCTGGCGGTCGCGCGGCTTGCAGGTAGTACTGACCAACGGCTGCCTTGACCTGCTGCACATCGGCCATATCGCGCTGCTGGAACAAGCGCGACGCCTGGGCGACCGTTTGATTGTCGCCGTCAACAGCGATAAATCGGTGCGAAGACTCAAAGGGGCCTGATCGACCGCTGGTGCAGGAGCAGGGCCGGGCACGGATCCTGGCGGCACTGGCGGCCGTGGACGCTGTGGTGGTGTTCGACGAGAGCACACCACTGCGGCTGATTGAGGCGATCCGGCCGGATGTTCTGGTGAAGGGCGGCGACTACACCGAGGACAAAGTTGTGGGCGCCGCCGAAGTGCGCGGTTGGGGAGGGCGGGTCGAACTGGTACCTCTGGTCACGGGTTGCAGCACTACGAACTTGATCGAGCGGTCGTGCGCGCTCGCGGCAGTGGGAGACTGAGCATGGCCCCCTTGCTCTTGTCGGTGCGAATTCCCACGCTGCTCGCCATCTTCTGGCGCAAACGCGTGGCGCGAATGGCGATGGTGTCGGGTGCTACAGCGAGACCGCGGAGCATCATCATTTTTCGGCTGGACCAACTGGGCGACGTGGTGCTGACTACGCCGCTGTTCCGCGCGTTGAAGCGCATGTATCCCAATGCGCGTTGCACGGTGGTGGTACAGCCCGCGTACCGGGCGATTCTCACGAGCAATCGCAACATCGATGAAATCCTGCCACTGCGCGAGATCGAACCGAACTGGCTGCCGGCACGTGCGAGGCGGCTGGCGTCGGCGCTGTGGTTCTACTGGACGCGGCTGCGGCAGCGGCAATTCGACATGGCGATTTCGCCGCGGTGGGACGTGGATGAGGGCCTGGCCACGATGCTGTGTGTCCTGACGAACGCGGTACGCGCGTCGGACACAGCGAGAATGTATCGGTCGTAAAGCAGCGAATCAATCTAGGAGAAATTCTCTAACTGCGCTGCTGGTCCATCTGACCGGGCGGCAGGCGCCGGAGGCGGGCGGTGAAGGTGCGCACCAAGCCGTAGAGCAGTACTTCCACGCAAAAGACGAGGGTGACTGCCTCGAAAACTGTCACGATAAAGACCAGAGGATTGATCGGGAGTGGGTGATCTTCCAGGCGAAAGTTCGCCAGGGGATATCCGGCGAACGAAGCGATCAATGCCATGGTGGAGACAATCGTCACCTTGCGAAACGCGGAGAACTGGAGCAGGCTGGTGCGCGGGACGGGAGTGGTGCCGCGATACCAGGCGGCGCACCACGCCGCCACAGCCAAAAATCCTAGGACCGTGCTGCTGTGCTGCAGGATCTTGGACATCAACATAGGAGCATGAAATGGGACGGGCACCGTGTTGCGAAGAAACTCCAAGTGCGCTGTTATCCAAGTGTTTTGATGGGTGAACTGGTCCCACCCGATGTGGGTGGCGATCCCGATGACGATCCAGATCACGATCAAGGCAAGTCTTCGCCAGCCCCAAAACGACAGTGGTTCAATTTTGTTTTGCAGGCGGCGCTGCACCGAGTCAGGCAGCAGTTCAATAGCTGGTCCTTTGACGAACCACTCGAACAGCCAGAGCAGCAGCACCGCGAGCGGAATCGCGAGAAGCACAATGCCGGGAAAATGATGGCCGCTGCGGTCTTCATCGGAGATCCAGATGAAGTACTGGAGATCAGGAGCAAAGGTACCGATCACCAGCGCCGGCCATACGGGCTTGAGCTTTTGGAACGGAAGCGCGGCGGCGGCGTGAGACAAGGTGAAAGGCATGAATCAACCCGCCAGAAAGGGATTGGTCTCGCGCTCCTCACCGATGGTGGTCAGCGGCCCGTGTCCAGGAACCACGATGGTGTCGTCGGGTAGCGCCAGCACCGGCCCGTGCAGTGACTCCATGATTTTCTTGTAGGAGCCTCCCGGCAGATCGGTGCGGCCAATCGAACCGGCAAACAGCGTGTCGCCGGCGATGAGTTTGTTTTCTGCCGCAAAGTGGAGGCAGACGCTTCCCTCGGTGTGTCCGGGCGTGTGCAATACATCCGCCACCAGGCTGCCGGTGTGCAACTTGTCGCCCGCGGTGAGGCTGGCGTCGATGACGGTATGCTCCGGCGGGCTCATGCCCAGCCAGGTGGCCTGCACGTCCAGCATTTTCAGGAGAGCTTGATCGTTGGCGTTGAGCAGGACGGGAGCGCCGGTGACGCGACGCAGCTTGGCCGCCCCGCCAATGTGGTCAATGTGAGCGTGCGTGATTACGATCTGTTTCACGGTGAGTCCGTGGCGCTGCAGAATCGCCAGCACGTTTTCGATGTCGTCTCCGGGATCGATGACCATGGCCTCGCGGGTCTGCTCATCGCCCACGATGGAGCAGTTGCATTGCAGCGGGCCCACCGGGAAAATCTCATGGATCATGATTTCAAGCTACCATGAACGGAACCTCTGGGGCAGGTTGAACTATTCTCTTCACCCCACCACTGCCAGAAGAGTGTCCCGTTCCAGGGCGCCCCCACTTGCCCCTGTCCCCCTATTCTTCTAACATCGCAATCCGATGAGTTTCCGAACGTTTCTTATGCCCGTCGCCCTCGGCTTCGCGCTCACTTCCCCTTTACTCGCCCAATCGAACTGCGCCAACTCCGGCGACATGACGCTCACCCGCGCCGCCCGCGACTGGCAATTCCTCGACGCCGTCAGTCCCCACGCCGGACTGCTCGGGCGGGAAGACGGCATCTTCGAGGCCTGGATTTACCCCCTGAAGCTCTTCCGCGACTTCAACCTGAAATTCCGCCTCGGTGACGTCGTTCTCGACGGCAGCGTGATGCCGCGTACCGTCACTGTCCGCCCGTATTCCGTTTCGGTCCACTACATCTATGATTCCTTCACCGCGTGCGCCACCTGGTTCGCTCCCATCAGCGAACGCGGAGCCATCCTCTCTATCGAGGTCGACAGCTTCGATCCGGTCGCGGTGGACGCATCGTTTGTTCCCGACGTGGCGTGGATGTGGCCTGCCGGAATGGGCGACGGCTACAGTCAGTGGGATGCGCAACTCAAGGCCTTCCGTTTCAGCAGCGACCGCCACGCTTTCTTCGCCATTGCCGGAGCGGCTGGAGCCAGTGCGGTCACTACCACCTACAGCGCCAACTATTCCGCTGGACATACCGACGTCATCTCTTTCGGACCGCCAGCCAGGGGCAACACCACCTATCGCTTCGTCATGGCCGCATCGTTTGAAAACCAACAGCAGGCCGACGCTCTCTACCACAAGCTTCTCGCCACCGACGCCGCACTCGTGCAGGAAGCCCGCGACTATTACTCGCGCTACCTCGACACCACCGTGAAGCTATCCTTGCCCGATCGCAATTTGCAGCTCGCCTACGATTGGTCGCGCGTCAGCACGCTGCAGGGATTGGTGGACCAACCCTTCGCCGGCAAAGGCCTGGTCGCCGGATACAACATCTCCAGCGGCAGTCATCGCCCGGGATTCAGTTGGTACTTCGGTCGCGACTCCATGTGGACCGCACTCGCGCTCAACGCCATCGGCGACCTTGCCACTGCCCGCACCGCGCTAGAATTCCTGCAGCAGTATCAGCGGCCTGATGGCAGGATTCCGCATGAGATCGCCCAAACCGTGCAGCTCATCGACTGGTGGAAGGACTACCCGTACGGCACCGCCTCCGCCGACGGCACGCCGCTTTATATCATCGGATTCGATGACTATGTCCGCGCCAGCGGCGACCTCGCCTTCGCGCGCGATCACTGGGAAAGCCTGTGGCACGCCTACCAGTTTCTAAAGTCCACCTACGCGGCCAACGGTCTCTCCAAGAACCTGCGCGTCGGCCACGGCTGGATCGAGGGCGGTCCACTCCGCTTCATCCCGGGTCAGCAGCCCGGCGTTGCGGAAGGCGAACTCACCGGCGAGTTGTATCAGGCGGGTGTCGGGGTTGCCGGCGTCGAAGCACTCGCGGACTTGGCGCGCGCCACAGGTAAGTCCGACGTCTCGCAAGCCCTCGACCAGGAGGCAGCACAGCAGCGGGCCACTATCGAAAAGCTCTTCTGGTCGCCGCAGAACAATTTCTACGGATATGCGCTCGACGCCAGCGGCAAGCTTATCGACAAGCCCAGCGTGCTCGGCACCGTGCCCATGTGGTTTGGCGAACTCGATCAGCGCAAGAGCGATCTCTATCTCAACCAGATGGCCGGGCCCGCGCATCAGGCCGACTGGGGCATGCGCATCATCTCGCAGCAGGACCCCAACTACGGGCCCATGGGATACCACTTTGGCAGCGTCTGGCCGCTGTTTACCGGATGGGCCTCCGTCGCAGGATATCGCTATCACCGCCCGCTCTACGGTTATGCCAACCTCATGGCCAACGCGCAGCTCGCGCATGATGGATCGCCCGGGCGCGTGACCGAGGCGCTTTCGGGGGACTACTACACGCAGCTTTCCACCAGCACGCCGCACCAGATCTGGTCGTCGGCCATGGTCATCACCCCGCTGATCCGCGGCCTGCTAGGCCTCGAAGTTGACGCCCTGAAGTCCACCGTGGTGCTGGCGCCGCACGTGCCCCCAGAATGGAACGACTTCGCCATTCAGAATGTGAAGGTGGGGGCCACGCTGCTTGACTTCAGCTTCCACCGCGCCGGCGACGACATGACTCTAGAGGTGCAGCGTCGCGGCAGCGGTACTGTCCAACTGGAATTCTCCCCGGCCCTGAGCCTGCGCGCGAAGGTGCTGGAGGCCGCGGTCAATGACAACAAGGTCTCGCCGACGATCTCGACCAATGAGAACGACCAGCACCCCACCGTATCGGCGTCTATAGCCACCGACACTACAAAGATTCACCTTCACGTCACCGGAGACTTTGGCATCGCCTATCCCTTTGCCGCGTCCGTTGACGGAGCTACCAGCTCAAGCCTGAAAATAATTTCGGAAGCGTGGAACGAGACGCATGATCGGTTGCTACTGCAGGTCGCCGGAGTGAGCGGAGCGAAGTATGTAGTCCCGATCTTCAACGCGCCCAGCGGTATCGCCGTCGAGGGCGCAAACATTACGAAAACTGAGTCCGGCTTGGCTTTGGAAGTGTCTTTCCCACCGGGAACGCCTGGTGCATACTTGACCCGAACTCTCGCGCTCCAGTTTCCTGCAAAATGAAAGCACGCGCCGCGCGCCTTGTCCAACAAGAGCGGAATGGCCGGCACACCGCTCCGCCACCCGCGCCTCGATTCCGGCCGGGCGCGCCGAGTGTAGGAACCGGGTTCGTCCGGCGTCGGCAGACCATCTCGGCGCATTATCCGATCTTTGACCTGGAGAGTCGGCCACTACGGCGGCCCAGAGTTAGATCTGTTCTGGGGGCGGCAATATTGACAAGCCATGATACGTTTACCACATCGCGCCCAAAGCGCATGCCACATGGCTCAAGATAAGCGTTGCTAGCAGACGAACACAATGGAGGTGGACCAGGATCATGCGCATATTCGTCGGAGGCTCTCTAGAGAACGTACCGAGAGATAAGGACCTAGGCTTCGACTTTGTCGCAGCCTTGGCGCGCGCAATCGTGGAACAAGGCCACACTTTGCTAAATGGGTGCCGAAGCTCATTAGATCTGGAGACTGCAAAGGCAGCGCAGGCTTGGCTCGTGAATAATGGAAGACAGCCTGCTGAGCAAATCAAAAGTTATTGTCTGAAAGGCGCAAAGCCAGTTCACAACATTGGAAAAGTTCTTTACTCAGAACTTTCAGACTGGAACATGAGCCACGCGGACTTAAAGCTTCCAGAACAGATCGACCAAGCTGACGTGACCATCTTTGTTGCTGGAGGTGAGGGCACGTTCTGGGCAAAGAATTGGGCGTTTTACGCCCGGAAGCCTATTTTAGGAATTCCGCGGTTTGGTGGAGCTGGTGAAACCATTTACGAGCAGGAGTTGAGGCGCCTTCGAGCTGCTACCCCTCCTGTGGCTGAAGAATATGAAACGCTGAATCAGCTTGTTACTAACAACTTTCAAAAGTACGCGAATGACACAATTGACCTGGCTAAGCGGCTAGCTGTCCCACGAAGCGTCTTCGCGATCATGACGTTCAAGCCGGAGTTTGCTGATGTAATTGATTCATATCAATCGGCATGTGGTGAATTTGACTTTAGGGCGGAGAGGACGGACGATCCGGAGTCTCCCAAGTCTCTAGACCGGATCATACCGCGCATAGAAATGGGCATTCGTCAAAGCGCTATCGTTATTGCTGACGTTAGCGAGTTTAGTCCAAATGTCTTCTATGAATTGGGATTTGCAAAGGCTCTGGGAAAGGATGTGATCGTGACCGCGAGAGAAGGTACTCCTCGACCCTTTGACATAAGTGATGTACCTATCCTCTATTGGAAATCACAGATAGAGCTGAAACAGAAGCTTAGGGCATGTCTGGGCAGCCTAAGACATAAGTATGGAATATGACGCCGGTTGGTCCAACCGAGTTTTCTGTGCTTGCGCCAGTTGCGAGGCCGTAACTTACATTGCAGCCTCATAGGGACTCAGTAGATACTGAAAGCCGTGAAAATCGAAGCTCCAGTGTTGCATGGCAGGCATATTGGTCTTGAGCCGCTTGACCGCCGGCACGTTGACGGTCTCGCAGCCGCCTCGGCAGATGACGCTTCCCTGTATCGGTGGAGTCCCGTTCCCCAAGGTAAGGCGGAGGCCATCAGCTACATCGACACTGCCTTGGATTGGCAGGACGCCGGCACCGCTGTACCATTCGCGACTGTCCGACTCGATGACGGTGTCGTGATCGGCTCTACTCGCTTCTTTAAAATGGAGCGATGGTCGTGGCCGCAAGGCCATCCGCGGCACGGTCACATTCTCGACGCCTGTGAGATCGGCTACACCTGGCTGACCCGCTCGGCCATCCGGACTGCGGCCAACACCGAGGCCAAGCTGCTCATGATGACCCATGCCTTCGAATCCTGGCAGGTGCTCCGCATCTGCTTGCATACGGACGTGCGCAACCAGCGTTCGCGCGCCGCGATCGAACGCATAGGCGGGAGGTTCGAGGGAATTCTCCGCGCCCATCGCATGGCCGCCGACTTTATCCCTCGCGACTCGGTGCGCTATTCGATTGTGGCGGCAGAGTGGCCGGTTGTGAAGCGCCTCCTGACTGAGCTCGTGAATCAATCCTGACCAGGTTCGCGGTGCCTTGAAGCGATATACTCGTCTTACGCGTTCATGAGAATCTGGGCGATATTCGCGGGCCACCGGGCGCTGATCGGCATACTCTGCTTGGTTATTGTGGCGGATTGCGTTTCCTTCTCGCAAAGTGCCGCGGAAGGACAGTTTCCGGCCAATCCGCAGCCGCAAACTTCGCCCCAGCCACCCTCTACTCCACAGACGCCCCGTACCAAGCCGTCGTCCACTCCGGTGCAGCCTCCCGCGGCCGCCGATGCGCAGGCCGCAATCGTCATTCCCGCCGCTGCCGAGCGCCATTACCATGCCGGACGCATTGCCGAGAAGGACAAGGACTTCGAGACGGCCATGTCGGAGTATCGCGCCGCCATCAAGGAGTATTCCGATTACGTGGACGCGCGCTACCACCTCGCCGATCTTTTGATGGATCGCCAGGGCTATACCGACGCCATCGTCGAATTGCGCCAGGTCGTGATGCTGAGGCCTACGGACGCCAACGCCCGCAACGATCTCGGATTCGCGCTGAAAAAGAGCGGCGACGCCAAAGGTGCGGCCGCGGAATATCTTCAGGCCATCCGCCTCAATCCCAAACTGGTCGCCGCCCAGAACAATCTGGCCAACCTCTTATATGCCAGCAAGCAGTACCCCGCTGCCATCGAACACTACCAAGCGGCGTTGCAATTCCAGCCCAACAATGCTGACGCGCGCATGAACCTGGCCACCGCTCTCGATGTGATCGGCAAGACTGACGAAGCCATCGTCGAATACCAGGAAGCGATTCGCCTGCGTCCCAACAACGCCAACATTCATTTCAATCTCGCCATCGCCTATCAAAACAAAAACGACCTGACTTCGGCCATCGCCGAGCTGAAATCCGCCAGCAAGCTGGCGCCCGATTGGATTTCCCCTCGCTTGATGCTGGTGAAGTTGCTGAAGGAATCCGATCCCAAAACCGCGCTCGACGAGTGCATGGTTGCCGACGGACTCTCGCACGACGCCAAGCTCCACGATCAGTGCCTCGAATTGCAGAAGCGGACGCAATAACCTGGGGCGCTCTCGACTCCTCAGCTTCCCCGCGCGAATCGCAATGCCCTCTGCCGGCATCCACATCTTCACGAGGAATTATGGCTGCTTTGCAATGGCTCATGGAAGAAGCGCTTTCTGATGCGCTGAAGGATTCAACCGTCCCCTTCCAACACCCCGAAGCCGGATTGCTCGACGCCTATTCGCGAGCCGTGGTGGGCGCGGTCGCGCGCGTCAGCCCCGCGGTGGTGCACATCCAGGTGCAACAAAAAGATAGCCGCCAGGGCGGATCCGGTTCCGGCTTCGTGTTTACCCCCGACGGCTTCATGCTAACCAACAGCCACGTGGTTCATGGCGCCGCCGCAATCTCAGTGACCACGGAGGAGGGCGATCGTTTCCCCGCTGAACTGGTGGGCGACGATCCCGACACCGATCTGGCCGTGATTCGCGGACGCAGCTCGGCCCCTTCAGTTCCGCTGGGTAGCTCGCGCCAACTCGCCGTGGGACAACTGGTGATCGCCATCGGCAATCCGCTGGGCTTCCAGCACAGCGTGACGGCGGGAGTCGTGAGCGCGCTAGGACGCACCATGCGCTCGCGCTCCGGTCGCCTCATCGACGGCGTGGTGCAGACCGATGCCGCGTTGAACCTCGGTAACTCAGGAGGCCCGCTGGTTGATTCGCAAGGGCGCGTGGTCGGCGTGAATACTGCAACCATCCTGGGCGCCCAGGGCATCTGCTTCGCCATTGGCGCAGACACGGCTGAATTCGTGGCATCGCGCCTGATTCGCGATGGCCGCATTCGCCGCAGCTATGTCGGCGTCATGGGACAGGGCGTGCCACTGCATCGCCGCATCGTCCGTTACTACGATCTGCCCTCGGATAGCGGGTTGCTGGTGGAAAGCGTGGTCGCGGGTTCGCCCGCGGAGCGCGCCGGATTGCGTGAACGCGATGTGATCGTGCGCTTCGCCGGGCAATCTATCTCCGGCGTGGACGACCTGCACCGCCTGCTTACCGCGGAACGCAGCGGGTTGGCTGCGGAGGTAGAGGTAGTGCGAAATACGGAGTTGCGCAAGTTGTTAATTGTTCCCCAGTCCCAGCGTGACTGAGGCTCGCGGGCTACTTTTGGATCAGATGGTAGTGCCGCCGTGCCTTCTGACGATTGCCGCAGACTGTCATATCGCACCAGCGACGGCTATGGTTGCGGCTCTCGTCGAGGAACAGCCACGCGCAATCGTCGGCGGCGCATTCTCGCACCGCGCGCAGCCGGTCCGACGTCAGCAATTCCGCCGCCGACAGCGCGATTGGCCATAGTATTTGCTCGGGACTCTCCGTCTCCTCCGGCTTCCACTGCCAGCGAAAGCCGCCATGCGACGCCGGCATCAGCCGCCGATGTTTACCCGCCTCCAGGGCGAAACCTTCGACTAGTTTCACGTCTTTGGACGCAACTGGCTTGCCGGCAGCCAGCGCGGAGAAAACGCGATAGATCGCTTCCCGCAACTTGATCGCCGCCGGCAACACCTGGCGCACGGTTCGGGGAGATACCGACGCCCGCTTTCGCAACTGGTCGGCCTTGGCCGGGGAGAGCAGTTTGCTTTGTTTCGCAAACCCAACCAGGCGGGCATAGTTCTCCAACTCGTCTTTTGCTCTCCCTGGCTGGTTGCGTTTCAGCACGGTATTGGCGAAATCGAGGCATAAAACGCCCCCACTGAGTTCGAATTCCCGCTCCCAATCGGCTTTCGCTCTCGTCATGTTTCCCCTCTTATAACTACTATTCTCTCGAACAGAGGTTAGCTCATGCGACCTCAGATTCCTCGATTTCCGACTTCAGTTGCCCGGACTGACGGGTGCCGCGGCTGATCAAGAACACGGCAAACAGCGTCAGCAGTCCCGCCTCCAGCACGCGCGTGCTGATGACCTCCCCGGCCCACAACCATCCCAGCAACACCGCGATAATCGGATTTGCATAGGTGTGCGTTGACACTAGCGTCGCCGAGCAATGATCGAGCAGCCAAGTGTAGGCGGTGAAGGCGACGATCGATCCAAAGGTGATCAGATAGAGCAGCGCCCACGCCGACCGCGCCGTCACGGTCGCAATATGAAAGTGCGAAAACTCGCCAGTGAAGCCTGCGACCAGCAGCAAAACCGCGGCTCCCATGATCTCGGGCATTCCTGCCCGCGCGACCGCATCACGCGGCAGAGAAGCGCTGCGCGAGTAAAAGACACCCACAGACCACGAAAGCGTCCCCACCAGGATGGCAAGCGATCCAATGAGGACCGCGCGGTTCCCCGAGGCGGTCACGCCCCCCACGAGCAGCGCCACGCCGGCAACGCCCAGCAGCAAGCCAATCACAGTCTTGCCGGTAAGGCGCTCGCCGTGTGACACCACGGCGGCCATTCCCGCGATCCAGATGGGCTCGCTGGCGATCAGTAACGCCGCCAATCCGGAAGGCACCACCGCCTCGGCCCAATGCAGGCTGCCGTGGCCGATGGCGAAATAGAGCGTACCCAGCACCAGGCTGGCGCGCCACTGTTGCAGGGTTGGACGGTGGCCGCGGGCGTAGGCCCAGGCCAGCAGCGTCAGCCCGGCGACGATGTGGCGAACACCGGCGACTACCAGCGGCGGAATCGTCTCCACGGCGTAGCGTATCGCGAGGTAGGTAGATCCCCAGACGACGTAGATCGCGAAGAAGGCCAGGAAAAGGGCCAAGCGGCTGGGACGGGCCGAAGGCCGCAGGCGCAGATCCGATGCCAGCTCGCGACTAACCACTGAAATAGTCCTCGCCGGTTATAGACTGTAGCACACCAACTTCTAACTCCAGTTCCCGGCCTGACCTATGGGCCGCAATCGGGAGTTAACCATGGGCCGTTTCGCCCTCCACTCGTGGTTAGTTTCCGCCCGCATTTCGTCCGGATTGGTTCAGCTTGTAGTCCTGGTAGCGGATGGTGAGCACGGCCTTTCCGCCCAGGCGGACGTCGGTCACGGTTTCGTTCAGGGAGGGCAGGTAGAACTCGCCAATCTTCTGGTAGCGATGATGGATCTGCGACTTCTTCGTCCAGAACGAGGGGCTCCTAGCGGGTTCGGCATCGATGCGAGTCACGGCAAAATCCTGCGCGTCGATCCAGATGGTCCCGCGATAGAGGAACTTGGTCTCCCGCAGCGGCTGCACATCCATCACATAAAGATCGCGCCCGCCGTCCACTTCGCATCCCCGCAGAGCGAATCGGTAGTTGTCGGCGGTCAGCGCCACCTCGGTGCGGCTTTTCTCGTCGCCAGAAGATTCCTGTTCCGACTCCAGCAGCTTGCGAAACACGCGGGTCAGGATGAGCTTTGAACCAGACTCGGCGAGCACGGCAAATTCCTTGGTCCCGGGCGCGTGGTAGGAGACTTTCACGTTCATCTCGGCGCTGCGTGACGAGGGAAAACCGGTGTAGTCAAGCGTGTACTGGCGATGCGCTTCAAAGTTGCGCAACTGTCGGGCCCGCTCCGCGTTGTTCGTTGCCAAGCGCCCAGAAACCTGCTCGCTGGTGAGGCTGTGCGCGGCCCCGCATGGCGGCGTCACTGCGTCGGGACCAGCACCGCGGGCGGCACAGGTGGAAGCAAATAACAGAATTGCCAGGGATGCAGTCCGAAAGCTCCGCTTCATGAACACACGACGCGTACCGCGGTGACGAGCGCAAACAATCCGGCGATAGAAGGCTCGGAAGCCATGGAACTCCCCTCAGCTTACATCAAAAGACAAATGTTGGTAGGCAGTTCAACGCAATCACCGCTTCCCGCAATTTCTTCCAGTACAATTCCGTTGGCCGCGCTGCCATGGGTGCAGTTCAATTCTGGCGCGGCAGGGGTACGAACATGGGCCATGTACAAACCGAACTGAAAGCGCACGTGCTGCGCATCACGCTGGACCGTCCGGAAAAAAAGAACGCCCTGACTAATGCGATGTACACCATGCTGGCGGAGGCGGTGGAGCAGGCTGAGGCAAACCCCGATGTCAGGGTGATGCTGTTGCACGGCAACGGCGACTCCTTCACTGCCGGCAACGATCTCGGAGACTTCGTAGCCAACCCTTGGAAGGGGCAGACCGTGCCACCGGCGTTGCGCTTTATCGCGGCAGTGGTAGGCGCGAAAAAGCCGATCATCGCTGCGGTGCACGGAATGGCGGTGGGAATCGGCGTCACTATCCTGCTGCATTGCGACCTGGTTTATGCCGCGGACAACGCCCGGCTCGTCATGCCGTTCGTCAACCTTGGGATCGTGCCCGAGGCAGGCTCGACCGTGCTGTTGCCCGCCCTGATGGGACATCAACGAGCGGCGGAGCTGCTGATGCTGGCCGCTCCGGTGACTGCGCAACGCGCGTATGAACTGGGATTGGTTAACGCGGTGGTTGCTCCCGAGGCGCTTTTGCCGGCCGCACTGGAAGTAGCGCAAAAGCTCGCAGAAAAGCCGGCGGGAGCGCTGCGGGCGACCAAGTCGCTGCTGCGCAAGGCGGGCCACGCTGAACTGGAGCGCGCCGTCCGCGAGGAAGTGCAGGTCATCGCCGAGCGGCTGGGCTCTCCGGAGACCCGCGAGGCGCTGGCGGCTTTTCTCGAGAAGCGCAAACCCAATTTTGCACAGTTTCGATAGTGATGAACTAGTGATGCACTGTGACAAGATGCCGGAATCTCGCCGCAAAGCTGGGGCGCGCGGTATCACCCGCTTGACGTAAGTTGCTGAGAATGTTTACCTATGGGGTACTCAGTGTCGCACAAGGCAGTGCCCATGCCGGTGAATGAGACGACGCTCGCGTCGCAGGTCTTCGACCAGTTGCAGCAAGCCATGGCTTGCGATCCCGACGGTTTTATGGAACTCTACCGCGACTACCTGGCCGACGCGTGGCACGCGCTAAGGACGTTGCGTGACGCGGCACAGTTGCAGCGGGCGGACGATGTCCGAGCGAATGCGCACCATCTGAAAGGCAGCAGCATGGTTTTGGGCGCGCGCGCGGTAGCACAGTGCGCCTCGGCCCTTGAGGAAATGGGGCGCAATGCGGATGTACAGGGTGCGGGCGCTATGCTGGAGAGGACCCGGCAGGCATTGCAGGAAGTTCAGTCCGAGTTGTCACGTCGTCTGGGCGCCGCGGTGGTTCCGGGAGACAAGACGGCAGTATAACAAGACCATTTCATCGATCGAGCGGAACGGTGACAACGACTCCAATTCGCGTACTGATCGCTGACGATCACCCGGTGGTGCGGGTCGGCCTGCGCAACATGCTACAGGCTGATTCCCTCGTCACGGTGGTGGGCGAAGCCCGCGACGGCGTCGAGGCACTGGAGTTGGCGCGGAGATTGCGCCCGGACATTCTGCTGCTCGACCTGGCCATGCCAATTGTCGCGGGCATGGAGGCGCTTCGCGAAATGACTGCGGGCAGCCTGAACACCCGCACCATCGTGCTGACCGGGCTGATCGACAATCGCCAGATCCTGGAGGCGCTGCAACTGGGAGCGCGCGGTATCGTACTGAAAGACGCCGCGGTCGAACACCTATCGCAGTGCATTCGCGCGGTGATGCAGGGACAATACTGGCTGGAAGGACGGCCTGTGCAAAATCTGGTGCACGTGCTGCGCGACCTCACGGCACAAACCGCTCCGCCGGTGCGCAAAACGTTTGGACTGACAGCGCGCGAGCTGGAAGTGGTCACCCTGATCACCGAAGGCTGCACGAATAAGGACATCGCCAAGCAGTTTGGCATCAGCGAAGAGACGGTCAAGCGCCACCTCACCAACATCTTCAATAAGCTGGGCGTGGGGAACCGGCTGGAGCTGGCGCTATTCGCGCTCAATCACGATCTGCTGCCGACGACGGAAGGCAAGTAAAAGTCGTCGTTCTTATCCGGGGACAGTTTTGAGTTTCGAGAGAAAGAAACCAGGGATTTGCACGGACTGCACGGATAAGGCCGACAAAAGAAAATCAAAGGCGACAGCGGACTACGCGGACCTGTTTTGTGCTCGAAGTTTCGAGTTGCAGTGGATGGAACCGCACGTTTTTCGGCTTTCCCGCGGCAGCAGGCGCCTTCTCCCAGGCTGACAACCACGAAAGCCGCATCTCCAGACACCACCCTCCGACGACTGACGTGGGACGCGAAGTCTGATACTCTCTGCCCACAGGAAACTCCCGAAACTATGGCCTCGAGGAAACGCGCTACTTCGCGAGCCGCGAAAAAGAAATCGTTGCCGAAGAAGCGGGCTATGCCACCGGCGCGGGCCCGCGGCCCTCACGAACTGGTGATCATCACCGGCATCAGCGGCGCCGGTAAACTCTCCGCCCTGAAGACCTTCGAAGACCTCGGCTACTACGCGGTGGACAACCTGCCGGTCGGCCTGCTTCTGAATTTCGCCGACTTGGTGCGCGACTCGGCGGAAATTGAGCGCGCGGCGCTGGTGGTCGATATTCGGGAAGGGGCGCGACTCGACAAGTTGCCGCAACTGCTGCAATCGCTGCGCGTCTCGCTCAAAACGACCGTACTGTTTCTGGAAGCCAACGAAGAAGCGCTGCTGCGCCGCTACAGCGAGACACGGCGACCGCATCCGCTGGGGCGAGAGACCTCGGTCAAGGCCTCGCTGCTCTCGGAGCGGCGCCGCCTGCAGCCGGTGCGCGCGATCGCCGACCTGGTGGTGGACACCACCAAGTTTAATGTTCATGAGTTGCGCAACCTGTTGACCGAGCGATTCCAGAGCGCCAAGCGAGAGCAGAACATCTTGATCTCCTGCGTGAGCTTCGGCTTCCGCCAGGGGGTGCCGGACGACGCCGACCTGATGTTCGATGTGCGCTTCCTGCCTAATCCGCACTTCATTCCCAAGTTCCGGCCATTCACCGGCCGCAACCCGCAGGTGGCGCGCTACATCCTCTCGTTCCCGCAGACCAAGGAATTCATCGCCCGCATTTCCGAACTCCTGGTGTACCTGATACCGCACTACATTCGCGAGGGCAAGAGTTACCTCACAATCGCGTTCGGCTGCACCGGCGGCAAGCACCGCTCAGTGCTGATTGCCGAGGAAGTCAAGAAGCGGCTGGCCAAGGCGGGGTACAACGTGAAGGTGGTCCATCGCGACTCGCCGGTGGGTACGTAAGGCACGGTCGTACTCAAGCGGTGATATGACTCGAAATCCCAGCTCAAGCTTCTCTTGGACGGGGCATCCGAACTGCCACCCCACCCCATCTGCCCATATCCTCTCAGCCTCAAGTTCCGATAAAATCACAGTTTGCACCTCCATCCCTCCAAAGCGACTGCGCCGCTCCGGGAAGCGCTGGGCCTATGCGTCAACTGAAGCGACTGCTGCACTACGTCCGGCCGTACTGGTTGCAGTTGCTGGCTTCCGTGGTGTCGATGGCGCTGGTGGGGCTGTTCGACGCGTTCCGGTTGCTGCTCATCGGGCCCATCTTCGACCACGTGCTGAATCCCGGGACGCAATCGCACGAACTGCAGCTTCTGCCCACTACGCGCTGGGCCCTGCAGTTGAACTGGTTCGTGCCCGACCGCTTCCACAATGTGTGGACGATGGTGGCGTTCGCGCTGGTCGCGGCCACGGTGCTGAAGGGCGTATTCGATTATCTCGGCACCTACCTGGTGAACTATGCCGGGTTCGGCATGATCACCGATCTGCGCAACGAGCTCTATACCGCTACCTTGCGACGCTCGGTGGCGTTTTTCCAGAAACACTCGACGGGCACGCTGCTGTCAGCGCTGGTCAACGACATCGAACGAGTGCAGTACGCCATGTCCACAGTGCTGGCGGAATTTCTGCAGCAGTTCTTCACCCTCATCTTTACCGCGGTGGTGGTTGTGCTGCTGGGCGGGAAGCTGGCCGGGGTGCTGGTGCTGTTCGTCCCTGTCATTCTCATGTCTGCGCGCCGGGTTGGTCAGCGGGTGCGCAGCACGACGCGCAAGGGGCAGGACAAGCTGGCGGAAATCCAGAACATCCTGCACGAAACCATCACCGGCGTGCGCATTGTCAAGGCGTTCTCGATGGAAGCTTGGGAGACGGGGCGCTTCCGCGATGCCGCCAAGCGACTGTTTAAGGCCAACCTGCGCTCGGTGAGCGCCGCTGCCATCAGTTCGCCCATGATGGACATTTTTGGCGCGATCGCGATTGCGCTGCTGATCCTGATGGGACGCGAATACATCAAGCACCATATCTTTACGGAAGGCATCTTCCTGGCGTTCATCGTGGCGGTGTTCAAGCTCTACGAGCCAGTGCGAAAGTTCGCGCAGTTCAATAACAACTTCCAGCAGGCGCTGGGAGCGTCGTCGGCCATCTTCGATTTTCTCGATGCGCAGGACGACGTGCGCGAGAAAACGGGCGCGATCAAGATGCCGCCCTTTCACCAGGGGATTCGCTTCGAGCACGTGTACTTCAGCTACAAGCAGGGTGACGACCATCGCGAAGTGCTGCACGACATTAACCTGGATGTCGTGCCGGGAGAAGTCGTGGCCATCGTGGGCTCCAGCGGATCGGGCAAGACCACGCTGGTGCATCTGCTGCCGCGCTTCTTCGATGTGAGCCACGGGCGGCTGCTGATCGACGGCCACGACGTGCGCGATCTCACGGTGGCATCGCTGCGCTCCGAGATCGCCATCGTCACGCAGGACACCATCCTGTTCAACGATACGGTGCGCAACAACATCGCCTACGGCCAACCAACTGTGCCAAGAGAAAAGGTGGAAGAAGCGGCGCGCGCGGCACTGGCGCATGACTTCATCCTGGGGCTGCCCAACGGCTATGACAGTAAGATCGGCGAGCGCGGCCTGCGGCTAAGCGGCGGCGAACGGCAGCGCATTTCCATTGCGCGCGCCATCCTGAAAAATGCGCCTATTCTGATTCTCGATGAGGCGACCTCCTCGCTCGACACCGAGAGCGAGTCGCTGGTGCAATCGGCGCTGCAAAACCTGATGACTGGACGCACGGTGTTCGTAATCGCGCACCGGCTCAGCACAGTGCGCCGAGCTGATCGCATCCTGGTGCTGGAAAACGGCATGATCACCGACGAGGGCACGCACGAGCGGCTGATGACGCACACCGGCACCTATCGCCGGTTGTACGATATGCAATTTGTGGATGTCGAGATTGCCAACGGGAGCGAGTGAGTCAGGCATGAAGATCCGGTCGATGACGGGATACGCGCAGGTCAAGACGCATGTGAACGATCAGCTCACGGTCGCGCTTAGCCTGAAGTCGGTGAACCATCGCTTCCTCGATCTGCACTTGAGGATTCCCTCGGAGCTGGACCAAGTCGAGATGAAGGTGCGGCGGGTGCTGAAGGAGCGGCTGCATCGCGGACACATCGAAGTCACGCTGAGCCTGGAGCGTGCGGGAGGCGTGGAGTTTGCCGTTAATCGCGAGCTGGTGGGCGGATACCTGAGCGCGTTCCGGCGGGCCGCCGAGGAGTTTGGCGTGAGTGCCGAACCCGATCTCAATGCCGTGCTGAAATTGCCGGGTGCTCTGAACGCAGCTGGGCCGGGCGAAGCTGCTGAAGAACTGGAGCAGCAAGTAACCGCCGCGCTGGAGCAAGCGATAGAGCGGCTAAACCAGATGCGCGAAGAGGAGGGCCGCGGAGCGGGTGCGGAGTTGCGCGAACGCATGCAGCATCTGTCGAAGGCGACCAAAGAGGTCGAAGGGCTGCGCGGCAAGGTGATCAAGGCCTATCACGAAAAGGTCCACGGCCGCATGCAGGAACTGATCGGTGCGCACGCCGATGCCGATCGTATCCTGCAGGAGGCCGCGATGCTGGCAGAGCGCAGCGACATTCAGGAAGAGCTGGTGAGGATGAAGAACCACATCGAGCACTTCCTGTCGCACCTTGACGGTGGCGACGAAGTGGGCAAGAAGCTGGACTTTCTGCTGCAGGAAATGAACCGTGAGGCCAACACGCTGCTGTCGAAGACCACGGGAGTGGCTGGCGAGGCGTTGCGCATCACCGAACTTGGGTTGGCGATGAAGTCGGAAATCGAAAAGGCTCGCGAACAGGTACAGAACCTCGAATGAGTGGAATCGTGTTCATCATCTCGGCCCCCTCAGGCTCGGGCAAGACGACGCTAACGGCGGAGTTGCGGCGCGTCGTGCCCAACCTGGAATTTTCCATCAGCTACACCACCCGGCTGCCGCGCGGCAGTGAGCAAACCGGGCGCGAATATTTCTTCATCACCCGCGAGGAATTCAAGAAGATGATCGGCGAAGACCAGTTTGTGGAGTTCGCCGAGGTCTTTGACAATTACTACGGCACGGCGCGCAGCTTTCTGCGCGAGGCGTTTGTGCGGGGCAATGACGTGATCCTCGACATCGACGTGCAAGGTGCGGCGCAGGTGAAGAAGCGGATGCCTGAGGCGGTGAGCATCTTTATTCTTCCGCCATCGCGACAAGAGCTGGAGAGCCGCTTGCGCCGACGGACCGTGGCGGAGAACGCGGAGCGCAGCCAGTTGACGGGCGAGGAAATGCCCGAGGAGAAAGTCGAGGCCATCCTGCAGCGGCGCTTGCAGGAAGCGTCGCGCGAGATTGAGAATTATTCGCAGTATGACTATATTCTGGTGAATGAGAAGGTGGAGGCCGCCATCGACGTCCTGCAGGCCATTGTGAAGGCAGAGCGCGTGAAGCGTTCGCCGCACCCGCGCGATGCCGAGGAGGAGCGCGTGCTCACCGCCGCAGAACTAGCTGAGCGTCGGCACATGATGGAGAAGGTGCAGTCGATCCTGGCGACATTTGATTTTTCCAGTACTCGCAGCTAAACGGAGTGACAAATGAATCTGGCTGATGGATTTGACAGTAAATATCGCTATGTTCTGGTGGCAGCCCGGCGCGCCCGTCAACTGCAGAATGGCGCGCCCCCGGTGGTAGAGCCGCATTCCGCCAAGGCATGCCGGATCGCCGAGCAGGAGATCAACGCGGGCAAGGTGAAGTGGGAGGTGGGCAAGACTCCTGTGGAAGTTGCCAGCGAGATATTGTCGAAGGCAGTGGGCGGAGAGAGCGACGACTAGGTCTCGTCCGCATCTAAGAATTGCATCCCACAGCAGGTGCGGGAGAGAGCTGAGGGTGTCATGAAAATTGCGTTGGGAGTGAGCGGAGGCATCGCCGCCTACAAAGCTGCCGAGATCGTGCGCCTGCTGCGGGACCGCGGCGTGGGGGTGCAGGTCGTCATGACCGCTTCGGCACAGGAGTTTGTGCGGCCGCTTACCTTTGCGGCGCTGTCAGGCGAGCAAGTCATCACGGGGTTGTTCAGCAGTGGCAAGGCGGAGCCGAGTTTGGATTCCGCCGTCGTGGATCACATCGCTTTGGCGCAATCGATCGATGCCCTGCTGGTGGCGCCGGCCACGGCCAACATCCTCGCGAAGTTCTCGCAAGGCATCGCCAACGACTTTCTGACCACTCTGTATCTTGCGACCAAGGCGCCGGTGATCGTGGCTCCGGCAATGAACGTGAATATGTGGGAGCATCCCGCGACGCGCGCCAGTCTCGCGATTTTGCGGGAACGCGGAGTGCAAGTCGTCGAACCCGACAGCGGCTACCTGGCATGCGGCATGATCGGCGCGGGACGGCTGGCCGAACCCGAACACATCGTCGCCGCTACGCTCGAGCGGCTCGGCGTGGCGCAAGATCTTGTGGGCGAGACTGTGCTGGTCACCGCCGGACCGACGCATGAGCCCGTCGATCCCGTACGCTACATCGGCAATCGCTCCAGCGGCAAGATGGGATATGCGCTGGCGGAAGCGGCACTGCGTCGCGGGGCTCACGTCGTACTGGTCAGCGGACCAACCGCTCTGATTCCGCCCTCGGCTGCGGAAACCATTTTTGTCGAGACGGCGCAGCAAATGCGCACCGCCGTGCTCGATCGCTGGGAAAAGGCAGGCATCATTATTATGGCGGCGGCAGTGGCCGACTACCACGTGAAGAATGTCTCGCTGGATAAAATCAAGCGCAGTGGCCCCATCGAGCTGCAGCTCGATCCCAGCCCCGACATCCTCGCCGACCTGAGCAGCTTGCGGCACGCCAGCGGCAAGGTCACGCCTCTGCTGATCGGATTCGCCGCCGAAACCACCAACCTGCTGGAGAACGCGCGCGCCAAGCTCAGCAAGAAGCGGGTCGATGCGATCGTTCTCAATGATGTCGCGCGCACCGATATCGGATTCAACTCCGACCGGAACGAGGTCACGCTGGTGACCGCGCAGGAAGAGATCGCGATTCCGGAGGCGAGCAAGCTGGACGTTGCACAGAAAATTCTCGACGCCGCGGTCCGGCTCCGCCAGCAACACGCTACACTGGTGCCTGCACCGGTCCGTAGCCGATGACTTTCGATCCCGCCAGCAAATCCGCACTACGCGAACGCTTGAAGTTTTATCGCGAGTTGGGCATTGGCCCGCTGTATCGGCGTGCGGTCGAACCTGGCGCGGATGCCGGCGAGGCAATCGTCGAAGTTCTCGCAGCGGTTGGAGATCAACTAGCGGCAGAGCAAGAGCAAGTAGCTAACGAGGCATATATTCCCAGCAACAAGAATCTGAGCGGCGAAAATCGCGCGGCGCAGTTGTGTGTCATCCTCGACGACATCGGCCCCAACTGCCAGCGCTGCAAGCTGGCCAAACTCGGCCGCAAGCAAATTGTGTTCGGAACGGGCGATCCCAACGCAGAGTTGATGTTCATCGGCGAAGGCCCGGGCGCGGATGAAGATGAACAAGGACTGCCGTTTGTGGGACGCGCCGGGCAATTGCTTAACAACATGATCGTCGCCATCGGACTGAAGCGCGAAGCGGTGTACATCGCCAACGTCGTGAAGTGCCGTCCGCCGGGAAACCGCACCCCGGAGCGCGATGAATGCGACACCTGCTCGCCGTTTCTGATGCGACAGATTCGCGTGGTGAGGCCGAAGGTGATCGTGGCGCTGGGCGCCACCGCCGCCAAGAACCTGCTGGGCATGAACGACTCCATGGCAGCGCTGCGCGGGCGCTTCTACGATTTCTCGCCTAAGGCCGCGCTGACGGATGCGCCATTCGATTGCAAGCTGGCCGTAACGTATCATCCAGCATTTCTGCTGCGCGATCCGCGGCAGAAAAAAGAAACGTGGAAGGACCTGCAGATGGTGATGAAGTTCTTGGGACTGCAACCGCCTCCACGCGCAACCACGCAGGACGCTGAAGGCCGCTAGCCCGCCATGCCCAGCTTCTGCGATGTGGCCGTGCCGGTTCCGCTGGACGCGACCTTCACTTATTCCATCCCCGAAGACATGTCCGAGCCCTGCGTCGGTGGGCGCGTGATCGTTCCTTTCCGCGAAAAGCGCCTGTGCGGCATCGTCACCGAGCTTCATGATCGCGAACCCAAGTTCGCGGCAAAGCCGGTGCTGCAGGTGCTCGACACAGTCTCGGCTCTCACGCCCGAGCTGATGCAACTGGGCCGCTGGATCGCCCACTATTACATCGCTCCTATCGGCGAAGTCTTGCGCACCATGCTGCCACTGGCCGCCGAGTTTCGCCGCGTCATCGGATATCGCATCACTGACAAGGGACTCGAAGCGCTGCACGCCGCCTCGACCGTCGGCTCGTCGCTGCGCTCGCGGCAGGAGCCGGAGCAGCAGATGCTGGAGTACGCCGTGCTCAACCGGCTGGCCGATGGCGAAATGATGCGTGAGTCCTCGCTGCGGGCCGCGGCCGGCGCTCCGCGCTCGGTGCTGCTGACCCTTCTCCGCAAGAAGTGGATCGCCCGCGAAGACCTCAGTGGCGTTCGCGACGCTAGCCGCAACATCCAGATCGCGACGTTGAAAGCGGCCGAAGGCAAGCTCAACCTTAACCAGCAGCGCATCGTTGACTACCTTGGTCTGCAGCCGGAGCGGAGCGCAACAGCGGCCGCACTGCGAGAGTTGGCTGTGCCGCGCACCACTTTGCAGACCCTGGTGCGGCGCGGCATCGTCGAGTTGCGCGATGAGCCCGCGGGCTTCCGCATGTCGGGGCTGAAACCGCGCAAGCTGGAATTTCTGTTCAATCCGGCGCAAAAGGCCGCGCTCGAGCAGATCAACACCGCCGTCGATAAGCGGCTGTTCCTGCCCATGTTGCTGCATGGCGTCACCGGCTCGGGCAAGACGGCTGTCTATCTGTCAGCAATGCAAGCCATGCTGGCCAAGGGACGCTCGGCCATTCTGCTGGTGCCGGAGATCGGACTGACGCCCGCGATGGCCGCGGACCTGCACCAGATTTTCGGCGACGAGGTCGCGATCCTGCACTCGGCGCTGACCGACGATGAGCGGGCCGAGCAGTGGAAGCGCATCCGCAATGGCGAGTCCCACATTGTGGTAGGTACACGCTCGGCCATCTTCGCGCCCGTGCCCGACCTGGCGCTGATCGTGGTCGATGAGGAACACGACCACTCCTATAAGCAGGACGAGACGCCGCGCTACCACGCGCGCGATGTCGCTGTGATGCGCGCCAAGATGTGCAACGCGGTGGCGGTGCTGGGCTCGGCCACGCCGTCGCTCGAGACTTACTACAACGCGTCGCAGGGGCGTTACCAGCTGATTGAGTTGGCGGAACGCATCGAGTCGCGGCCGCTGCCCGAGGTCGAGATCCTCGACATGCGCGAGGAATTCCAGCGCACCAAGAAGGAAGAGGTGCTGTCGCGCAAGTTAGTCGAAGAAATTGGCGAGTGCATGGCGCGCAACGAGCAGGCCATGATCCTGCTCAATCGGCGCGGCTTCTCGTCGTTCGTGCTGTGCCGCTCGTGCGGAGATACGGTGCAATGCCGCAATTGCGCTATCGCCATGACGTACCACAAGCGTGAGCATCGGCTGATCTGCCATTACTGCGGATTCGTACGGCCCGCGCCCAAGACGTGTCCCAAGTGCGGCAGCGAATACGTGCAGTACTTGGGCACGGGATCGGAAAAGCTGGAGCAGATCCTGCACGGGCTGTTTCCGCAGGCACGCATTGGCCGCCTCGACCGCGACACGGTGCGCGGACGCGATGACTTGGAGCGAATTTTAAGCGCATTGCACGCGGGGGAGATCGACCTGCTGGTGGGCACACAGATGATCGCCAAGGGGCACGACATCCCCAACGTAACGCTGGTGGGAGTGGTGGGATCGGATGCAGCGCTGAGTTTTCCCGACTTCCGCGCGGCCGAAAGAACGTTCCAGTTGCTGACGCAGGTCGCGGGACGTGCGGGACGTGGCGAGAATCCCGGCAAGGTCGTGCTGCAGACGTTTTATCCTGATCACTACGCCATCCAGTACGCGGCGGCGCACGACTATCGCGGCTTCTACGAGAAGGAAGCGCGGTTTCGCAGTTGGATGCACTACCCGCCATTCAACGCCGTCAGCAACGTGGTGGTACGCAGCGCGAAACTGGACGAAGCGCTCGCCTGGTCGGGGATTCTCGGCAAGTGGTTCGAAGCCACGCGCCTTGAGGGCGTGCGGGTGATGGGTCCGGCGGCGGCGGCGATTGTGCGCCTGAAGACCGAGTACCGTTACCACTTCCTGCTGAAGTCGGCGAGCCGGGAGCGCATGAATAATGCGTTGCGAGCGATGATCGAGCACGCGGCGGCGCAGAAGATTCCGCGGACGAATTTGGTTGTGGATGTCGACGCGCTATCGCTGACCTAAACTGATTCCTTCGGCCAGGCTTTGAGGGCCTTGCGAAGCTGCACCAGTTGTCCGAGATGGTAGGCGTTGTGGTCGGCCACCAGCAGCGCCTCGCGCAGCAAGGTTTGCCCCTGTCCGCGCGGCAGGGGATCGAGCAGCGACCGCGAGCGGTCCAGAACCAGTGCACGCATGTCTTCGAGTGAATCGAGGACCGACTGCACACACTGGTCCCAGGCTTCGTCCTGCGGAGGGGCGGGCGTTGGCGGCCAGTAACCTTTTGGCCAAGGTGGCGATTTGTGACGCGCGCTGCGGGTGAACTCGACGATGTCCCAAAGAGCGATGCGCAGGTGCTCCAGCAACTCCCATGCCGAGTGCGAGAAACCCGGCGGAATCACGCCCCGCAGGTCGAGGGGGAGATCTTGCACGGCTGTGCGGAAATCAACGTGCGCCTCACCCCAGTCGAGGATTTTTCCGAGTTGTTCGCGAAGTATCTGTTCCTGCGTCATGCGTTCACCAGCGGCCGGATTGGCACGAGAACATCGTAGCAGGTAGGGTGTGGCGAGTTCCAAGTGACGGCACTCGCCCCGCCGGGCGAACGACAAAAGCAATCACGGATGACACGGATAGGCGCAGCTTGATTCAAGCGATAGTCGTCAGTCGATCGTGGTTACCGATCCGTAATTGCAGGTCGCTGGGCCGCGCACGCTCCGGTCGCTGCACTTTGAATGACAGGGTACGTTGGCTTGCGAGTAAAATGAGATCATTCATGCAGGATGGCGTGGGCCCCAGACTGGTCCGCCTCTGAGACAATATAGGTACTGAATCACTCATGCCACAAATAGGTAGTTTCACGCTTCTACTCGCCCTGTCCCTGGCGGTCTATTCTTTTGCAGCCGGGGCGCTGGCGCTGTATCGCAAAGACGACCGGCTGGGCGAGACCGCACGGCGCGCGGGAATCGCGTGCTGGGCCGCGGTCACTATCGCCTCCATCGCACTGGTGTTGGCCGCCTTCGGCAACGATTTCTCGGTCGCCTACATCCTGCACCACAGCAACCGCGACCTGCCCATCGCCTACAAGTTTGCCGCGCTGTGGTCGGGCCAGGAAGGCTCGCTGCTACTGTGGGCGTGGCTGTTGTCAACCTATGGATTGGTGATGCGGCTGCGTTACAAGGTCGATCCCCAACTCACGGCCTACGCTTCGGCGATTGTGGCGGCGGTGCAGGTGTTCTTCCTGCTGCTGGTGAATTTTGCCGCGCATCCCTTTGGGCTGGTTGCGGGCGCGATTCCGCCGGACGGCAACGGATTGAATCCGCTGCTGCAGTATCCCGAGATGGTGATCCATCCCCCGATGCTGTACCTCGGCTATGTCGGCGTGACGGCGCCATTCGCGTTCGCGCTGGGCGCGCTGATCATGAAGTATCCCGGCGAGAAGTGGATCCACATCACCCGGCGCTGGACCATGGTGGCGTGGCTGTTCCTGACCGTCGGCATTTTCCTGGGCGCGCACTGGGCCTATGCGGTGCTGGGCTGGGGCGGCTACTGGGGCTGGGACCCGGTGGAGAACGCGTCGATTCTGCCGTGGCTGACGATGACCGCGTTTCTGCATTCGGTGATGATGCAGGAAAAGCGCGGCATGATGAAGACGTGGAACATGTGGCTGATCTTCATCACGTTTCTGCTGGCCATCTTCGGAACGTTCCTGACGCGTAGCGGCGTGGTCAGCTCGGTGCACGCGTTCGCGCAGTCGGGCATCGGCATCTGGTTCGTGTGGTTCCTGGCCATTGCGTTCGCGACCTGCGTTTACTTCTTCGTGCGCAACCGCGAGACGCTGAAGAGCGAGCACCGCCTGGATTCGCTGATCTCGCGCGAGTCGAGCTTCCTGTTCAACAACCTGGTACTGCTGGTGGCCTGCTTCGCGGTGCTCTGGGGCACGCTGTTTCCGGTGCTTTCGGAATGGGTGACGGGCAGCAAGGTCACGGTAGGGCCGCCATTCTTCAACCGCGTCAACGTACCCATCGGATTGTTCCTGATATTTCTGACCGGCATCGGCCCGCTGTTGGCGTGGCGTAAGACATCGTGGGACAGCCTGCGGCGGAATTTCCTGTGGCCGACCATTATTGGAGTGGGTACCGCCGTCGCGCTGATCGCCGGCGGTATGCGGCCGTGGCGGGACAGCGCGTACTTTTATTCGCTGATGGCGATCTCGCTGTCAGCACTAGTGACGGCAACGATCGTCGGCGAGTTCTGGCGCGGCGGCCGGGTCATCGCGCGGCAGCAGCACATCAACGTCTTCTCCGGAATGGTCCAGATTACGCGACGCAACACCCGGCGCTACGGCGGATACCTGGTGCACTTCGGCGTGGTCCTGATCGTGATTGGATTTGCCGGGCTGCCGTTCAATCAGGACAAAGAGCAGGAGATGGGGTTCGGCGACAAAATGCAGATCGGCAACTACACGCTGGTATGCCAGTCGTACACACAGGACGACACTCCGAACTATGGCAGCGAGTGGGCCGTGCTCGATGTCTTCAAGAACGGCAAAAAGATTGACACCATGTTTCCGGAGCGGCGCTTTTACAAGGCGAGCGAGCAGACGTCAACCATCGTGGCCAACCGCTCGCGGCCGAACGAAGACTTGTACCTGGTGTACACCGGCAAAAACCCTGACACCGGCAAGCCGATCATCAAGGCGCACGTGAATCCGCTGGTGATGTGGATCTGGATTGGCGTGGTGGTGGTGGGAATTGGGACGGTGCTGGCGCTGATCCCGAACTGGAAGCCGCCCAAGGTGCGAGCGGCGGAGAAGGAGCGCGAAGAAGCGGAAGCGGCGTTGAAACAGGGCGGGGTGGAAGTGGGCGGAGACTGATGATACGTAAACAAAGACTGCTCCGCACGGTTCAATTGCTCGGCATTGCCGTGCTTGCCATTACATTCATGGGTGCCGATGTCGATGCCCGCTTTAACAATCTGGGGCATCAGCTCATGTGCATGTGCGGCTGCAACCAGGTGCTGTTGGAGTGCAACCACGTGGGATGTGCCTACTCCGAACGCATGCGCAATGAGCTGACCGCGTCGCTGGAGCGCGGGGACAACGATTCACTGGCACTGCAGAGCTTCGTACAGAAGTACGGGAACACGGTGCTATCGGCCCCGACCACGAGCGGCTTTAACGTGATCGCGTGGATCATGCCGTTCGCCGTGTTTGCTGCGGCCAGCGCGCTGACCGTGTGGCTGGTGCGGCTGTGGAAGTCGCGTCCGGTGGCGCATCCCGTGGCGCATCCCAACCTGGGGAGCGACGAACTCGACGAGCTTCGCAAGAAGGCTCGTAAGGAGACGGAATTTTGATTCATTCGTTGATCGCAATTGTGGTTGTTGCGCAGGAGACGCCGTTCATCCTGTTTGGATGCGCGCTGTTTGCGGCGGCGCTGTTCGTGTACGTGTTCTATCAGCCGGGCGAGGTCGAAGTCGGCGAGGCCAAGACGCGCTACGGGTATCTGCAGGAGCGCAGGGACGCGACCTACGAGAACCTGCGCGACCTCAATTTCGAATACAAGGCTGGCAAGCTGAGCGAGGAAGATTACGCCATGCAGCAGGCGTCGCTGGAAGACGAGGCGGCGGCGATTCTGGCCGAGATGGAAGCCATCGAGAAGACACAACTGCGCGAGCCCTTGGCGAAGGGAGGCCGGGCATGAGCGCAACGCAGATTACGGATTTGCGCCGGTATAGGGGTCCTTCGACTGCGGCGGCATGGCCGACTGCGCTCGGGATGACAAGGCTTGTTGCGCTGGCGATCGTGATTGCGGCCCTAAGCATGGTGGCATCTGCGCAGAACATTACCGGCACGGTGACCAACGGCACGACGGGCAAGCCGTCGGCGGGCGATGAGGTCACGCTGCTGTCCCTGTCGCAGGGCATGCAGGAAGTTGGCTCGACCAAGACCGACGCACAGGGCAAATTCAGCATAGCGCCTCCGGCAGAGCAGCAGGTACCGCACATGGTGCGGGTCACGCATGGCGGAGTGAACTATTTTCCACAAGGTGGCCCGCTGATGCCGGGCGCAACCACCGCCGCAGTCACCGTGTACGACACGGCGAAGAAACTCGACGGCGTATCACAGACCGTCGAGGTCGATCGCTACCAGAGCGATGGGAGCCAACTACAAGGGATCGCGCTGTTTGCGATCAAGAACGCATCGAACCCGCCACGCGCGCTCGACAGTGACAAGACACTTGAGTTCGTGCTGCCGGCAGGGGCGCAAATCGATTCTGGCATGGCAAAGTCGCCAGGCGGCCAGCCGCTGAATACGATGCCCACAGAAACTGGACAGAAGGGACACTATACGTTCAGCTTCCCGCTGCGTCCGGGCGAGACGCAGTTCCAAGTGAGCTATCACATGCCGTACAGCGGCGAAGCGAGTTTCTCCCCGAAGCCGCTGGCCGAGGTGCAGCATTTTGTCGTGATGACTCCGAAGGGCATGAACTTCGTTGCAAAAGATTCGAAGCGATTCCAGTCGATGCCTGACGAGTCGGGCTCGGGCATCATGGTGGCGACCAACGCGAAGCCCGGTGAGGACTTGAGCTTTAAACTGACGGGCAGTGGGCAGTTCCAGCCCGAGGCCCAGCAGGCTGCGGGCGGCGGTGATGAAGGTGGCGGCGGAGCCATGGGCGGCGGACAGGCTACGGGGCGTGACAATCGTCCCGGAGGCGGGCTGGGCGCGCCGATTGATTCCAACGATCCGCTGCACGACTACCGCGCCGTGATCCTGGGCGTGTTTGCGCTTGTGCTGGTGATGGGCGGAGCATTCGTGATTTCGAAATCGAATCACCAGGTGCTGGCGGCCAAGGCAACCGCGACGGCGGATCTTTCCGAAGTGGCTCCTAAAGCGGCGCGCGGGACAGCGCTGCTGGAGGCGATGAAGGAAGAGCTTTTCCAACTGGAACTCGATCGCCAGCAAGACAAGGTCACTGCAGAGGAATACGCGAAGGCAAAGGCCGCGCTGGATGAGACGATCAAGCGCGCGCTGGCGCGAAGCAAGCGTTAGCTCGGCAGGCCCGCTACGCGGCGCGACCTTCCACACACTCCAATGTGTCGCCAACCAGGCCTGGTTGGCAAGATCGCACTGCGGCGAAATCATGCACGCAGATCACCTAACCAGGCGTGGTTCTTATACCCGACGGAGTTCCGTCCTCTCGCCAAAGACGGGCGTCAATGACCGAGCATGCCGCCGTGGCTTTTATCGAGGCGGACTCGGCTCCCAACCAATCAACAAATCGCATGCCAACGCTCCGCGATTGATGTATAGTGTGGTGCTCTCGCGACGCACGCGGAAATCCCGGCGTAAATCTTGCGTACCTTAGCATGGAGAAACATGACAGAGAATCTCGATCAAGCAAAACTGGCAGTGGCCAGTGAAATCGGACCGGACATCGCAGAATTTACGCCGTCCGGTGACAAGAACTTCCTGGTTCCGGCGGCGGTTGCGTTGCTAGGTGGAGTGTTTCTAACCGCCTTTTTCAAGGGCATTGCTGAGACTGCGGGCAAGAAGGTGGGCGAAGCCCTGGTGGACTTCGTGGGCGGTGTGATTCACGACATTCGCGGCAAGAATGCGAGCGAGCAGAACCACGAATTGGAGAATTCTTCGAAGGCCGCGGCGGCAGCCAGGGCGGAGTTGAGTCCGGAGCAATTGGCTGCGATCTCAGCCGCAGTGGAGAGCGCGCTGGCCAAGGCGCTGGCCAAAGGGGCAGATGAAGATGTCGCATCGCGGGTTGCGGCGCGGGTAAGGGCTGAAGGGCTCAAGGTCATTCGAGAGGAGCGGGCAGCGTGAATCCGTGGGACCCTCAGGCCCGGGCGTATGCCGCATTGCAGCGTTACTACGTGCTGATCGATCCTGGGTCGGCGGAAAATGGGTGGCAGGAGGAGCACCGCTTCGCTGCGCTCCCACAAGCACAGCGAACTCCGGGGCACTGGTACCGTAACGCTGGCGAAGCGGGCTTCATCCACTACAAGCCGGACGGCAGCGGCCAGTTTCATGAGACCCTGCCCGCGGGCGTCGATCCCAATGACGTGCTGGTGATTCCAGCCAACGCCCGGGTCCCGTCGATGTTCGATTACTTGACGGGGATGCTGCGCGGGTTGGTGCGCACTGAGACCAGTCCCGAAGTAAAGGCAATGATCGCGGACTTGACGGAACTGAGCAGTCCCGGCCACGCCTCGCGACTTGCCCGAGAGGTGGCGGGTGAGGGGGCAGAGCTGGTCCGTGCGGGAACCGACGCGGTGCTGTCCTATCTCGACCAACGGCTGGCGCGGATGGCGGGCACCGGCCT